>Ga0209798_10002445_pt1 | contig 10964 bp, 14 predicted proteins | sample DOMMetBare3Fresh_FD_187475 | JGI IMG/M metagenome (GOLD analysis project Ga0209798, IMG submission 187475) | Wetland sediment microbial communities from St. Louis River estuary, USA, under dissolved organic matter induced mercury methylation -... | ecosystem: Environmental > Aquatic >...
ATAACGCTTTAGTAATGTAGCTTCTTCCGCCTGCATAAATATAATTTCACAATCAATGCCTTTATCACGGATTAATTTCAAGCTTTCAGAAAAATTTGCCAGACTTTCACTCTGATTTCTGGCATCAATGCCAATAGCTGTTTTTGCATACGTTTTCTTATCCGCCAGCATGACATGATTGATAAAGTCTTCTAACAAGGTTACCGGGAGATTATCGATACAATAATAACCGCAATCTTCCAAGGTATCCAAGGCGATACTTTTACCTGAACCAGACAGGGCACTGATAATTAATAGTTTCATAAGTCACACGTTAAAGGTGCAAGGTTAAGTCATTTTACCTTGCACCTTTAACCTTGTACCTGCTTTATCTATGACTTCCGGTTTTTTCTTTATGTTTGGTAATTTGACGCTCCAATTTGTCCACCATCGCATCAATGGCTGCGTACATATCTTCCTGATGGTCTTCGGCAAATAATTTTGCGCCGCTGAGTTGCAGTGTTGCTTCTGCTTTTTGAACTAATTTTTCTACGGTTAAAATAACGTGTACATCAGTAACATTGTCAAAATGACGGGCTAATTTTTCAAATTTTGCATCTACATGTGCTTTTAAAGCGTCGGTTACTTCAAGATGATGGCCTGTTACAATAACTTGCATGGAATACTCCTTATAATGATTAATGGTTGATTAGCACTATCTTTAGTACTATCTATTGGTGCTACAAAAGACGTTTACGCTGATTTGATGGTGAAATAAGCATTGCTTCGCGATACTTGGCAATGGTTCTTCTAGCAACGTTAATGCCCTTTGCATGTAAAAAATCGGCAATTTTACTATCACTTAACGGCCGTGCCTGATTTTCATTGTCGATTAACTCTTTAATAAACGCCCTGATAGCGGTTGATGAACACTCGCCACCTCCTTCTCTTGAAACATGGCTGGAAAAGAAATATTTGAATTCAACGATACCATTCGGGGTATGCATATATTTTTGTGTCGTCACTCTGGAAATTGTCGATTCGTGTAATTCCAGTTCCTCGGCAATATCCCTCAAAACCATGGGTTTCATGGCAATGGAGCCATGTTCAAGAAACGCCGTTTGTTTTTCAACGATAGATCGGGCAACACGTAATAATGTGTCGTTACGGCTGTGCAGATTTTTGATAAACCATTTCGCTTCCTGTAAATGGTCTTTCATACAGACATTATCTTTACTGTTATCGGCTCTTTTAATCAGTGCTGAATAAAACGGATTGATACGCAGTTTAGGCGCGATGTCCGGATTCAGACTCACTTGCCATTCATCATTTTGTTTAGCCACATAAACATCGGGGATAACGTATTCTGAATCTGACTCCTGTATCTTCGCGCCCGGTTTGGGATCCAGGGTTCTAATTAACGCCACTATCTCATCCAGCTGCCACTCAGTGATGTTAAGCTTGCGTATGAGCTGCGCCTGTTCATGAGAGGCCAATAACATCAGATATCGAGTAACTACAACTAATGCTTCCTCTCGATAGGGTGTTCCTTCGGGCAATTGCCGCAACTGTAATCTTAAGCAATCACCTAAATCAATAGCAGCCACACCAGCAGGATCAAAGTGCTGCACCCTATGCAGCACGGCGTTAACTTCATCAAATTCGAGGTCGTCAAACTGATTCTGGAGACCTTGAAAAATATCCTCTGGGGTACTGCTTAAATACCCGTCTTCATTAACGGAATCAATGATTGCCATGGCAATGGCATGATCCCGCTCTGAAAATGGCGTCAGCTCCAGCTGCCATAGTAAGTGATCCAGTAATGTTGAGGCATTGCTACGCTGCGATTCAAATTCAACAGTCTCGGGGTTATTAGTGCCGGGAACCAGCGCGCTCTCATAAGTATCCTCCCATGAAGAATCGATAGGCAATTCGTCCGGCATAGTTGTTTGCGAGCCTTCGCTGGTAAACGAATCCGAGTTTTCAGTCTTTTTTTCGGATGTTATAACAGCGTCCCTCGGACTGCTTTCTTCATCATTAATTTCCAGCATTATATTAGACTCAAGAGCCTGCTGGATTTCCTGCTGTAAATCTAATGTCGACATCTGCAACAACTTGATCGCCTGCTGCAATTGGGGCGTCATAGTTAAATGCTGGCCTAGCCGGAGATTTAAAGATTGTTTCATTCAGTCACAATATAGTAGGGGTATCGCATGGTTACCCTGTTTTGGTTGGAGCAACCACAAGAGGTTGCCCCTACATTAAAGGCTAAAGTTACTACCTAAATAAACTTTACGCACTTCCTCATTGGCAACGATGGCTTCCGCACCACCTTCTGCGATCACCTTGCCTTCATTAAGTATATACGCACGATCACAAATTCCTAGTGTTTCTCTAACATTATGTTCGGTAATTAAGACACCGATTCCGCGATCCTTCAAATGTTCTATGATTTTTTTAATATCTTCTACCGATATGGGGTCAACACCGGCAAAAGGTTCATCCAGCAATATGAATTGAGGATTGGTCGCTAAAGCCCTGGCAATCTCAACACGCCGCCGTTCCCCACCCGACAGGCTCAAAGCGATTTGGTCACGCAGATGGGCAATATGAAACTCCTGCAATAAATCCTCAATAACCAGCTCTTCCTGTCCTGATGTTAAATCTGAATGAATTTGCAAAACTGCCCGTAAATTATCCGCAACAGATAATTTGCGGAAAACCGAAGGTTCTTGCGGTAAATATCCAATGCCTTGTGCCGCCCTTAAGTGCATGGGATAATGGGTAATGTCTTGTGAATCCAGACAAATGTTACCTTCATCGGCTTTAATCAGACCTACCATCATGTAAAAACTGGTCGTTTTTCCTGCGCCATTAGGCCCCAATAAGCCAACAACCTCACTGGTGTTTACATGCAATGAGACACCATCAACTACATTACGTTTATTATAGGTTTTGATCAGCTGGTTTGCTGCTAATGTAGCCATTTTTTATAAGGTAAAAGAAAAAAGTAGTAAAGGCCTGCGGTGCAATGTTCTTCTGTTTATTTCTTGTGCCTTGGGCGTTTTCATTATTGAGCGTTCTTCGGAGTTGGTTTTTCTGATAAGGGTTGCTGCTCTTTGGCTTTCGGTTTTAATATGACATGGACGCGTTTGGCATCAGAAGATTTTTCTCCCGCTTTAACCAATGATGTTTTAATATCGTACTCAATCAAATGGCTGGAATAAGTCGCGTTACCTTGCCAAACGGTAGCATTATCGATCAGGATTAACAGATTTTTTTTAGGATAAAATTCACCTGTCATCGATTCACCCGTTATATCTTCAGCCCCTACACTAGGTGTTTGTTTGAATTTTGCCTTATTGCCTGTAAACACTAGTTTCTCAGCATCACCGTCTACAAAATAAACGACCAACTTATCTGAATTGACCCGGATGCTACCCTGAACCGAGATAACATTGCCAGTGTAAGTGCTGGTGGCTTTTGCATCATCATACGTGGCTGTATTTGAATCAATGGTTATCGGTTGTTCAGAATCACTTTCCAAAGCACTCACACTGAAGCTCATGAGTCCCAAAAGTAAGGTGCAACAGTAAAATATTACCTGCATGTTATTTTGTTTCATATTTCCCCTTTACATTAGCGATCAACTCCAGATGAATTGGCGGGGCAAATGTCAGTTTCATTCCTGTTCCTGTTGTTTTGTTGGGTGGACTGAGTAACTCTGCCCAAGCGTTGGTTTCTGCATAACTGGTTTCCGGTTTTACTTTTAATTCGCTGGTATTGATTGTCAGTTGCGAGACACCCTCAGCCTTTTCTCTGTCAATAATGACCTTGCCACTTAAAAGCAGATCCTTACCGTCACCGGACAGAATGCCGGTCTCTGATTTAACAACCCACGGCGGCGTTTTTTCATTATAAAAAAACATCACCGGGTTTACCATGTGCGTGGTGCCATCATCGCTGTAATGAATCATTTCATCAGCAAACAATTTGTTTTTTAACGTGCCGAGCTCATTCATTTCCCATTTTGCATAGTTTTTACTGAAATAATCCGGGCTATGCGCAGGAACCTGTCCATGATAAATCTCATCCAGATCCGTTAGCTTAGCCAGCAATCCGCTCATTAATGCGATAATTGCCAAATACAAATATAGCCTATTATCCCTTAAAGTCATTTTAAATAAGCATTCACAATTTCGTCAAAGTATCCCTGTGCCTGCATAATAAAATCGCATACCTCTCGCACCGCACCATTTCCGCCAGATAGGGTTGTACACCAGTCAGCACGGTGTTTGACGGCAAAATTTGCATCAGCAACGGCGATTGCCAAGCCGACTCTCGTCATGATTGGTAAGTCCAGCAGGTCATCACCCACATGCGCCGCTTGTTCCGGCCTAACGCCTATTTTCTCAATTATCTCATGAAATGCGGCGCGTTTATCTTCGTGTCCCTGATAAACATGCGCAATACCCAGATTTTTCATGCGTAGCGCAACTGAGTTTGATTTTCGTCCACTAATAACAGCAACTTCAACGCCAGTTTCACGTAACAGCTTAATGCCATGACCATCCCGCGCATGAAATGATTTGTACTCATTACCTTCGTTATCAAAAAAAAGCTTGCCGTCAGTTAAAACACCATCAACATCCAGAATCAACAACTTGATTTTTTTGGCTTTTTCCACAATAGCCTGCATGTTTTCCGCCTCTATCATTACACTATGCCTGCCCGTATCAAATCATGCATATTCAAAGCGCCAACCGCCATTTTTTGGTCATCAACAACAATCAAGGCATTTATTTGTTTTTGTTCCATAATCTGCATAGCCTCGGCAGCAAGAATACCTTCAGAAATAACGGCGCACTGAGACGTCATTACCTCGCTGATAGCGGTGTTTTGAATATCCAGATTTTTCGCCAGTGTACGCCGCAAATCACCATCAGTAAAAATCCCGGTCACCTGATTTCTAGCATTAACTATAGCGGTCATGCCCAACTTTTTCTCAGTCATTTCCAATAAAGCATGGCTGATAAACGCAGACTCAGACACTGATGGTATATTATTGCCGACATGCATAATATCGCTTACCCTCAATAATAGCCTTCTACCTAAACTGCCGCCAGGATGAGACAAAGCAAAATCGTCACGCGTAAAGCCCCTGGCTTCAAGTAACGATACCGCCAGCGCATCACCCATCACCAGTGCGGCCGTGGTGCTGGAAGTGGGCGCAAGCCCTAGAGGACAGGCTTCTTGCTCAACGGCTACATTGATATGCGTAGTGGCAACAGTACCCAGCGTTGAAGCTGGATTGCCAGTCATAGCGATTAATGGAACGCCTAAGCGTTTAATCAGCGGTAGAATCTTTAAAATTTCCTCAGTTTCACCTGAGTTCGATAAAGCAAGCACCACATCCTGCCTGGTAATCATACCCAGATCACCGTGACTGGCCTCACCTGGATGCACAAAAAAAGCCGGGGTTCCAGTACTAGCCAGGGTTGCGGCAATCTTGCCGGCAATATGTCCTGATTTCCCCATCCCGATAACAATAACGCGGCCAGTACACACAAACATCAACTTGCAAGCGGCAACAAAATTATCATTAATCTGCGCTGCTAATGCAGAAATCGCTTCAGCTTCCACCTGAATAACCGCCAAGCCCAATTCGCGAAGTTTTTGATCACGTAGTTTCATGATTTGTCAGTATTGTAGGGTGCAAAATGGATAACCAACTCGGCTAGGCCATGACAGCATAGTCGTTATCTGTGTTTCCGGTTTAAAATTGTTTATTATGTCATGTTTACTTTGTTAATGCCCCACAGATATGATGTGTTAATTAGCGTATTCAATTCGTAAGGGCAATTAGTACCCGCAGATAAATGTTCAGAATAACCCCTTTCGGAGCGGTGTCCGGTTTGCGTAGCTCCTAATATCTTTCTGCTATTCCTATTTTTTTTACATTTCATGGCTTTTTATGGATTATCCTGCTGAAGAAAATAGCTTTCTTGTTGATCATGTTTTTGATATTAGAAATAGCTATCGCCAATTGCTCTTAAAAGAATTAATTCCAGACATTCACTCTGATAAACAATTTGCAAGACACATATTTTATGCGCCTTTCGCGGTTGTTTCTCATGATACGGCAAGTGATCCGATTTTTAATTACGCAAACCTGAAAGCGCTGGAGTTGTTTGAATTAAGTTGGGAAGACTTTACTCGTCTGCCTTCCAGATTATCTGCGGAGCCGGTTAATCAGGCCGAACGTGATCGATTGCTGGCTGAAGTGACGGAAAAAGGCTATATCGACCATTATGAGGGTGTTCGCATATCAAGCACCGGCAAAAGATTTCTGATTAAAAATGCCGTAGTCTGGAATCTTAGGAATAAAAATCAGTGCCATAAAGGGCAGGCGGCCTGGTTTGATCAGTGGAAGTTTTTATAGGTTTTGCTGCTTTTTAGACGGCCTTCGGTATTTTGAGTTGGTGCCCAAAAGTATTTTCAAGTTTAGTCGCTTCGTATTCCTGTGTGTTGACATGTCTACGGCGAGTCACTAGACTGGTCCTTTATAACGCCGCCGTTGCACCTGGCACACAGGTCATGTCAAAAAAAGATCTATGATAATCACCCCGGAAATAATTGGCTATTTAGCCGCTACCTTAACGACCACCTCATTTTTACCTCAAGCCATCTTAACGATTAGAACCAAAGATACAGAATCTCTTTCGTTGAGCATGTATAGTCTATTTACCTTAGGAGTGCTCTGTTGGCTTATCTACGGCGTTTATATCTCGAATAAGGCGATCATTTTTGCCAATGCAATCACCCTGGTATTGGCGGCATCAATACTTTCTTTTAAGATTTATAATGTGCTATTCAAGAAAGGTTAGTCGATAGCTAAAGACCATTCAGGCGCGAATACACAAGTTAATGTACAAAACTTGTGCGGTGCTTGAAAATTTTTTTGGAATAATAATACCCTAACGGAGATATTAAGAATGGCGAATAAAGTGTCCTTAACCCAGTTTATCATTGAGCAGCAGCGTGGCCTGCCCGATGCGTCGGGAACATTCAGTATGTTACTGAACAATATTGTGACCGCATGTAAAGAAATATCGCATCTGGTTAACCGGGGTAATCTTGTGGGTGTGTTGGGTAGTGCCGAGTCTGAGAATGTACAAGGTGAAGTGCAAAAAAAGCTGGACATCATTACCAACGACATTATGGTCAATGCGCTGAACTGGACCGGTCATCTGGCGGGTATGGCATCGGAAGAAGTAGATGATATTATTACTATTCCAAAGCAGTATCCCAAGGGTAAATATCTGGCGTTATTTGATCCATTGGATGGTTCTTCAAACATTGATGTGAATCTGGCCGTGGGTACTATTTTTTCTATTCTACGTTGCCGTGAAGGTGTCGATCCTTCAGTTGAAGATTTTTTGCGTAAGGGTTCCGAGCAGGTTTGCGCCAGTTTTGTGCTTTACGGCCCGTCAACCATGATGGTCTTGACAACCGGGCATGGCGTCAATGGCTTCACGCTCGATCAGGATATAGGCGAGTTTATTCTGACTCATCCAAACATGAGGATTCCGGAAGAAACCAGCGAATTTGCCATTAATATGTCAAACCAGCGTTTCTGGGAGCCGCCAGTGCAGCGCTATATTGATGAATGTTTGCAAGGGACAGAAGGGCCGCGCGGGAAAAACTTTAATATGCGCTGGATTGCATCCCTGGTTGCTGAAGTTTATCGAATCCTGACGCGTGGTGGCGTATTTTTATATCCGCTTGATTTACGCGACCCGTCAAAGCCTGCCAAACTGCGCATTATGTACGAAGCGAATCCGGTGGCTTTTATTATTGAGCAAGCCGGTGGAGCCTGTTCTACAGGACGTGAGCGTATTCTTGATATTAAGCCGACAGGTATTCATCAACGTGTGCCCCTGGTTTTGGGGTCGAAAAACGAAGTTGAACGCATTATCACTTATCACCAGGAAGGTTGATGTTGCTGAATAGAAAGGCTCAGCAATTTTGCATTATTTTAAGTATCTATCAAACGTTTGGCTCTTCAGATGTATGTATAAAAAGGGATGCAGAAAACGATAAAGTCACACCTTAAATCCTCCCAAAAGAACGCTCCGCATATCGTTGCTTTGGGCTTCCTTCGATGAACATTGAATGAAGCAAACGGCTCTTGAGAAAATTAGAGCCGTTTTCTATCTGCGATCAAAACGCTGCTAAACCAACCTCGGCTAATTCAGTAAAACTGTAACAAAAATTTAACATTGAAAACTCTGTCTGCGCGTGTTTATATGCTACTCTATGCGTCATTTTAACTGAGGAAAAGAAATGCAAGCAACAGTCAAATGGGTCGATGGCGTGATGTTCGTCGGCGAAACTGGCAGTGGCCATGCGGTTGTTATGGACGGCCCGTCCGATCATGGCGGACGCAATATAGGTATGCGGCCCATGGAAATGCTTTTATTGGGCGTAGGCGGCTGCTCTTCATTTGATGTGGTGCAGATTTTAAAAAAAGGCAGAAATAACATTGTGAACTGCGTGGCAGAAATTTCTGCAGAACGGGTTGACACTGTGCCGAGTGTATTTAGCAAAATTCATCTGCATTTTGTTGTCAGCGGTCGTGATTTAAAAGCATCGGCTGTTGAGCGGGCAGTGAAATTGTCGGCGGAGAAATATTGTTCTGCTTCCATTATGCTAAATAAAGCAGGGGTAGAAATTACCCATGATTTTGAAGTTATCGAGGTTTAAGCGTTTTGAATAAATTGCAGTTACACGGCTTTAATAATTTAACAAAGTCACTTAGCTTTAATATATACGATATTTGTTATGCTCCCGCTGAACAACAGCAGGCTTATATTGAATATATTGATGAAGCGTATAATGCCGACAAATTGACGCAAATTCTTAAAGATGTTGCCGAAATTATCGGCGCGCAAATTCTTAACATTGCCCATCAGGACTATGATCCTCAAGGCGCCAGCGTTACCATGCTGATCTCAGAGGGCGATGTCGCCCCACCGCCCAGCATGAATACCCAGACACCCGGACCATTACCTGAAACCGTTCTGGCGCATCTGGATAAAAGCCATATTACCGTCCATACCTATCCTGAGAGCCACCCCGATAGCGGTATCAGTACATTTCGCGCGGATATTGACGTTTCAACCTGTGGCCGTATTTCACCCTTAAAAGCGCTTAATTATTTAATTCATAGCTTTGAGTCGGATGTAGTGACCATGGACTATAAAGTGCGTGGCTTTACCCGTGATATATCAGGTAAAAAGCATTATATTGATCACAATATTACTTCTATTCAGAACTATATTGCCAAAGATACTCAGGAAAGCTATCAAATGATAGACGTGAATGTGTATCAGGAGAATATTTTCCACACCAAAATGATGCTCAAGGAAACCGAGCTGGAAAATTATTTATTTGAGAAGGAAAGCAACCTGTCTGAGGCTCAAAAAGCAGGTATAGAAGAGAAGCTGCGTAGAGAAGTGACTGAAATTTTTTATGGTCACAATTATCGGCGCAAAAAAATAAAAGTGGCCGATCAAGGGACTTAAAATTCCAGGCTAACAGTAGGTTGGGTTGATGCTGTTCCAACCCAACATTTACTTATACCGAAGCTAATCAATTGTGTTAATTGCCGCCTAATTGACACAATTGGGCGAGCTACTTCCACTTTGATGCCCCCGCTATATGCAACGCACAGTCTATACTGGAGCTAACCAGATAAATCAGGTTGAATTTCCAGGGCAACATCCAATAAGTCACCTCGAGAGCTGCCAGTTTATTCAATATCAAAAAATATAACCACTCAATAATATTGAAAATAAATATTTCTTCTGGATAGCGCAGTAAGCAGATTTGTTTTTATTTTGGGTTTTTGTGTAAGTTGGACAATGCGACAGACACAAACCGCATTTAACGCAAATATCCGCATCCGCTAATAAATCATTCATGTTTTTTGAGCAGTGAGTGCCTCTAGAATTTTAGCGTATTCATCCACTTTAGGCCGGTATAAAAATATTCCTAATGCAGACAATCCTGAAAATATGTATAAAGTATTAAAGTTATCGCCCAAAATAAACATGACAAAGCCAAAAATACCAACGCTTTCAATCAGTGCCATGGACACAATAACCGTCACTAAATAACGGTTTTTTGCTACGTCCCCTGGTGCTGCGCTTGAATAAGGCATGGTTTGATTTAACCGTAGTTGAATGTACCGAAGCAAATTAGTCAACGGAAACGTGACGATAGCCACGACGTATAATATTGTTCTAATTAGTACTCGCTGAGCTTCCGGCAGAGGCTGTTGGATTTCGCCGCCAAAAGTTATGCAGACGATAAGAAAAGCGGCCAGCATTGCCAGCATACTACCTACGATGACCCAAGGGAGAATAAGATCAGTTTTTAATTGTTCAGGTTCGATTCGACCCAGCATTTTGTTTCCTGATATGTTGATGATGAATGTTTATGATACCAAACCCGGATACTTAGGCCTTATTTTCTGTAACGTATCAGGTAGCTTTGGCAATCTGGAATAAACAGAGTGTCCTTAAGAGCAGGCTCTATAAATGATATAATACAATTATAGAGTTTACCGCGTCGGAGCTGACTTTAGAAAGGGGTGTCAGTTTTTTGTACTGAATAGTAACTGCCTTATAGGTTATGAATGGCTGATTGATAAATTTAGTGCTATCACTAAAGACAAGACTGAGGAGAAATAAATGGCAAAATCGGAAATGAAAGAGATCAAGTGGCTTCCCGATTTGGAGGAGCACGACTACCCAGCCGCTGAGTCCTATCTCGGAATTCTTTATAGCGAGAATCGGGTTGCTGAAATTATAGTTAAGTTTAGAAGTGCTGCCATCGTGCATTTCTTGGCGGCTTGCTCAATGGCTAGATACACCACTTTCATCGCTGATTGATCATCTGTTACCCAAGGATGATCTGAT
>Ga0209798_10002446_pt1 | contig 10962 bp, 9 predicted proteins | sample DOMMetBare3Fresh_FD_187475 | JGI IMG/M metagenome (GOLD analysis project Ga0209798, IMG submission 187475) | Wetland sediment microbial communities from St. Louis River estuary, USA, under dissolved organic matter induced mercury methylation -... | ecosystem: Environmental > Aquatic > Freshwater...
GCAGGTGCTCGCCTTCGAGTCCGACCTGCTCGAGTACGACGACCTGTTCGAGGGCTCCGTCGTCGTCGCCCGCAGGGTGGACGAGCTGGTCGAGGCGGCACGTGCGGAGATCGACCGGGTCCAGCAGCTCGGCGGAGCAGTGGCGGCCGTGGAGAGCGGCTACCTCAAGCAGCGGCTCGTGGCCTCGCACGCCGCCCGGCGGGCGCGCATCGAGTCCGGCGACGAGGTCGTTGTCGGCGTCAACGCGTTCACCGAGACCGAGGCCAGTCCGCTCACCGCCGACCTCACCACGGCCATCGTCACGGTCGACCCGATGGTCGAGACGCATGCGGTGGAGGCGCTGCGCGCCTGGCGGTCCGGACGCGACTCGACCGCGGTCGACGCCGTACTGAAGCAGCTGCGTGCCGACGCGGTGACGGCGGCCAACCTGATGCCGGCGACGCTGGCGTGCGCCCGGGCCGGGGTCACGACGGGGGAGTGGGCCGGGGTACTGCGCGAGGTGTTCGGCGAGTTCCGCGCTCCGACCGGGGTGGCCGGCGTGGTGGGCATGGCCCAACCCACCGACGAGCTGGCCGCGGTGCGGGACGCGGTCAAGCGGACGGGCGAGGAGCTGGGCGGGCGCCTGCGCCTGCTGGTCGGCAAGCCCGGCCTGGACGGGCACTCCAACGGTGCCGAACAGATCGCGGTCCGCGCCCGGGACGCCGGGTTCGAGGTCGTCTACCAGGGCATCCGGCTGACGCCGGAGCAGATCGTGGCCGCGGCGGTGGCCGAGGACGTCCACTGTGTCGGCCTGTCGATCCTGTCCGGGTCACACCTCTCGCTCGTGCCCGCCGTCGTCGACGGGCTGCGTGCGGCCGGGCTGGCCGACGTCGCCGTCGTCGTCGGCGGGATCATCCCCGACGCCGACGCCGAGCGGCTGCTGGCGCTCGGCGCCGCGGCGGTCTTCACGCCGAAGGACTACGACATCACCGCGGTCATGGGCCGGGTCGTCGACGAGATCCGGCGGGCGCACGGGCTCCCGCCGGCGCTCGTGGGCGCTCAGGCCTGAGGCGGCGGAGGCGGCGGTGGGGGCGGCGGTGCGACGCTGGCTCCCGGAGGCGGGGGAGGCGGAGGCGTTGCGGCAGCCGGTGGCGGCGGGGGCGGGGGCGGCACGGCGGCTCCGCCGGGCGGCGGCGGCACGGGCACGCCGGTCGCGGTGGTCTCCGCGGTGACCTCCGGCGCGGCGAGCACGCCGGTCGAGCCGTGCTCGGCGACGTGCGCGTCGACAGCGGCCAGAGCGGCGGCGACCTCGGCCCGGTCCGCCCCGAAGCGCTGCTCGGCGTAGAACGCGCGGCCCAGCTGCTCGAGCAGCTTGGCGGCGGAGCGCTTGACCTGCATCTCGTCGATGGACTGCTGGCCCTTGTCCAGCGCGCCCTGGGCCTCGCGGACCGCCTGCTGGGCGGCCGCCTTCGCCTTGTCCAAGAACCCGGCCACAACCGGCTCCCTTCTGGTTGGTCGTCCGTCGTCCGTGCGGTCAGCCGTCTTCCCTGCGCAGCCAGCGGAACGTGGTGAGGCACAGGACCAGTCCGATCATCGTCCATGCGCCCAGGACCAGAGCGCTCGGGCCCAGCTCCCACCGCCCGGCCGGCTCCTGAGAGGCGAACAGGTCGGGGAGGAACACCGAGCGCATCGCCTGGGTCATCCACTTCAACGGGAACATGGACGCGACCCGCTGCATCCACTCCGGCAGCTCGGAGAACACGAAGAAGACCCCCGACGTGAACTGCAGGACGAGGACCACCGGGGTGACCCAGGCCGACGCGGACCGCCCGCCTCGCGGCAGGCTGGAGAACGCGATGCCCAGCAGGGTGCAGGAGGCCAGCCCGAGCACGCTCACCCAGGCGAACGTCAGCCACTGCCGGGAGGTCGACGGAAGCGAGACGTCGAACAGCGCCATCCCGATCGCGAGGAGCAGGACCACCTGGGCCACGTAGACGACGCAGACGACGCCGATCTTGCCGAGGAAGTAGGAGGACTTCGGCATGGGCGTGCCGTGCAGGCGCTTGAGGGTGCCGTCGTCACGCTCCATGGGGATCGTGATCGCCAGCTGCTGGAACGCGCTGTACATCAGCCCTGAGGCGATCATCCCGGCGAGGAAGTACTGCCCGAACGTGACGTCGCTCTCGCCCAGGGTCTGCTTGCCGAACACCGACCCGAAGATGACCATGAGCAGCATGGGCAGGGAGAACGTGAAGACCACGGACTCCCGTTCCCGGAAGAACTGCTTGAGCTCGATGCGGAACCTCTCCCACCCGAGCCGGGCGGCCCCGGGCCGGTCCCCGGTGGCCGAGGCCGTCGTGGCCGTCATTCCGCGCTCCTCCCAGCATGGTCGACGAGGGTGAGATAGATGTCCTCCAGGCTCGGCCGGCGGACCGACAACTCGGGGATCTCCCCCGGGAACCGGCTGGACAGGTCGAGCACGACGGAGGTGGGCGTCGCGGTCTGGAGGCTGTGCGGACCATCCGCCTCCGACCAGGTGACGGTGGCGTCGGCCGACGACCGGCCGCCGAGGGTGATCGGGTCGCCCATGGCGACGATCTTTCCCCGAGCGATGACCGCCACCCGGTCGGCCAGCCGCTCGGCCTCCTCCAGGTAGTGCGTGGTCAGCAGGATGGTGGTGCCGCCGTCCGCGCGCAGACCGTCGATGAGGTCCCAGAACTGCCGTCGGGCCTCGGGGTCGAAGCCCGTGGTGGGCTCGTCGAGGAAGAGCAGCTCCGGCCGGCCGACGATGCCGAGCGCGACGTCCAGGCGGCGCCGCTGGCCGCCGGACAGCTGACGGATCCGCGTGCTGCGCTTGTCGACCAGGCCCACCGCGGCCACGACCTCGTCCGGGTCCCGGGGCGAGGGGTAGTAGCGGGCGAAGTGCCGAACGGTCTCGTCGACCGTGAGCTCCGCGACGTCGGTGGCGGACTGGAGCACGATGCCGATCCGCGACCGCCAGGCCGCCGTCGCCGCCGACGGGTCGAGGCCGAGCACGCTCACCTCGCCAGCGTCACGGTGCCGGTAGCCCTCCAGGATCTCGACCGTGGTCGTCTTCCCGGCCCCGTTCGGACCGAGCATGGCCAGACACTCCCCGGGGTCGACCTCGAGGTCGACCCCGTCCACGGCAGCGAGGTCACCGTAGGTCTTGCGCAGTCCCTGGACGCTGATCACCGGGTCGGCCACGCCACCAGCCTGGTCGGTGTCTGCCGGTCTGTCACGGGGACCTTGGTCGGCTAGAAGAGCCGGGACGCCGGGTCGTCGTGGCCCCGCAGAGCGTCGTAGTCGACGGTGACGCAGTCGATGCCGCGGTCCGCAGCGAGCACGCGGGCCTGGGGTTTGATCTCCTGGGCGGCCAGTACGCCCCGCACCGGGAAGAGCAGGGGATCCCGGTTGAGCAGCTCCAGGTACCGGGTGAGCTGCTCGACCCCGTCGATCTCCCCCCGGCGCTTGACCTCGACCGCGACCGCCTGGCCCTCGGCGTCTCGGCAGAGCAGGTCGACCGGGCCGATGGCCGTGGGGTGCTCCCGGCGGACCACCCGCCAGCCGGGACCGAACGTGTGCGGGTGCTCCGCGAGCAGCGCCTGCAGGTGCGCCTCGACGCCGTCCTTGAGCAGGCCGGGGTCACTGCCGAGCTCGTGGGCGGAGTCGTGCCAGACCTCCTCGACGGTGATCACCAGGCGCTCGCCGCCCCTGTTGGTCACCGTCCAGACGTCGGGGCCGTCCGGCGTTGCGTCGACCCTCAGCGTGCACGGCGGGCTCATCCAGTTCAGCGGCTTGTAGGCCCGGTCGTCGGCGTGGACGGAGACCGACCCGTCGGCCTTGACCAGGATGAGCCGGGGGGCGAGCGGCAGGTGCGCCGTCAGCCGACCGACGTAGTCGACGCTGCACCGGGCCACGACGAGACGCACGGTCCGTCACGCTAGCCCACCCGCTGCGCTCGGCAGCTCAGCGTCCCAGGCGGTTGCGTCCGTGCAGCAGGGTTACCACCTTGACGACCAGGTCGGTCGTCTGCGGCGTGCGGTCGAACGACGTCAGCGGCATGGGCAGTCCGAACCGCTGGCGGGTGATCGCCTTGGCGCGGGTGAACTCCTTGAGCCCGTCCGCGCCGTGGATGCGACCGAACCCGGAGTCGGCGACGCCGCCGAACGGGAGGGCGGGCACGGTGGCGAACGAGACCGCGGAGTTGACCGAGGTCATGCCGGAGTGGACCCGTCGGGCGAGCTCCATCCCGCGCCGCTTGGAGAACACGGCCGCGCCGAGCCCGTACGACGACGCGTTCGTCCGGTCGACGGCCTCGTCCGCGTCGCGGACCCGGGTGACCGACAGGGTCGGACCGAACGTCTCCTCGGTGATGGCCGGGGAGTCCTCGGGAACGTCGACCAGGACCACCGGCTGGACGAAGGCGCCCTCGGCCGAGTCGGCTCCTCCGACCACCGCCCGCGCCCCCGCCTTCAGCGCCTCGGTGATGTGCCGGCGGATCACGTCGACCTGCGAGGGCATCGTGATCGGGCCGTACGAGGCGTGCGGGTCGGAGCCTGGCCTGAGCTGTTCGACCTTGGCGACCAGCTTGGCCAGGAAGGGCTCGTACACGTCCTCGGCGACGTAGACGCGCTCGATGCCCACGCAGGTCTGCCCGGCGTTGGAGAGGCCTCCCCACGCGGCGGCGTCGGCGGCCGCGTCGAGGTCGGCGTCGGAGTCGACGATCAGGGCGTCCTTGCCTCCGCACTCGATCAGGACCGGGGTCAGCCGGGCCGCGCAGGCGGCCATCACCTTCTTGCCCGTCGCCGTGGAGCCGGTGAAGGCGATCTTGTCCACGCCGGCGCGACACAGGGCTGCGCCGGTCTCGCCCCGCCCGGTGACCAGTTGGAGCACGGGCTGCTCGGGCACCACCTCGGCGAAGGAGTCGACCAGCCAGGCACCGACCCCGGGCGTGTACTCGGACGGCTTGAAGACCACCGCGTTCCCGGCCGCCAGCGCGTACGCGATCGACCCCATGGGGGTGAACACCGGGTAGTTCCAGGGCCCGATGACGCCGATCACGCCGAGCGGCTGGTACTCGAGCCAGGCCTGCTGGTTGGCCGAGAGCAGCGTCGGGCGGACGGTGCGCGGGCCGAGCACCTTCCGGGAGTGCCGTGCCGCCCAGTCGACGTGGTCGATCGTCAGAACGATCTCCAGGATCGCGTCGTCGACCGGCTTGCCGTTCTCCCGGTGCATCTGCTGGGCCAGCTGGCGGATCCGCCGGGCGAGCAGGCTCTTCCAGGCCAGCAGGCGTTCGCGGCGCCCCTGATGCCCGAGGTCCGCCCACCACTGCGCAGCCAGCCGGGCCCGGTCGACGGCCTCGGCCACCGAGGCTTCGTCGTCCACCGGCCAGGTCGCGAGCACCTCGCCGGTCGCGGGGTCGTGGGAGGGGAAGCGGTCCAGCGTGGGGGTGTTGTCGGCGAGGCTCATCGGGACCTCCAGCGGTTCGGCGTCTCGTCCGGACTCTAGCTCCGAGAACCCCCGTGCCGCTGCCTCGGGCGGCTCTGGGAGACTGCCAGCAGGTGCGAGGACGAGGAGCCGGCATGACGCGTCAGTTCACCAGGGTCGGGGTCATCGGGCTGGGCACGATGGGGGCGGGCATCGCCGAGGTCTTCGCCCGCGAGGGGCTCGACGTGGTCGGGGTGGAGCGCGACGAGGAGTGCGTCGAGCGCGGCCGGGCCCACCTCGAGTCCTCGACCGGCCGGGCGGTGAAGCGGGGCAAGCTCACCGAGGAGGACCAGCGTGCCCTGCTCGACCGGATCCGGCTCACGACGTCCCTGGAGGACCTGAAGGACGCCGAGCTGGTCGTCGAGGCCGTGCCGGAGAGCCTGCAGCTCAAGCGGTCGATGTTCGCGGCGCTCGACGGGATCACCCCGCCGGAGACGATCCTGGCCACGAACACGTCGTCGTTGTCGGTGACCGAGATCTCGGTCGCCACCGGTCGCCCGTCACGCGTGCTGGGCATGCACTTCTTCAACCCGGCGCCCGTTCTCAAGCTGGTCGAGGTCGTCGGCACCGTGGTCACGGATCCCTCGGTGCTGGCCGACGTGAAGGACTTCGCCGCCCAGCTGGGCAAGATGCCGGTGGTCGTCGGCGACAAGGCCGGGTTCATCGCCAACGCGCTGCTGTTCGGATACCTCAACCACGCGGTGTCGATGTACGAGTCGCGCTACGCCACGCGCGAGGACATCGACGCCGCTATGCGGCTCGGCTGCGGGTATCCGATGGGTCCGCTCGCGCTGCTCGACCTGATCGGGCTCGACACCTCCTACGAGATCCTTGACACGATGTACCGGCAGTCCCGCGACCGACTGCACGCGCCCAGCCCCATCCTCAAGCAGATGGTCACGGCCGGACTGCTCGGCCGCAAGACGGGGCGGGGCTTCTACACCTACGACGGCGTCGACTCACCGGTCGTGGTCCCCGACGCGCACACGCCTCCGGACGGCGACAGCACGCACGGCGCTCGACCGGTCCACAGGGTCGGCGTCGTGGGCTCGGGCACGATGGCCACCGGCATCGTCGAGGTCTTCGCCAAGGCGGGGTACGAGACGTGCTTCGTCGCCCGCAGCGACGACAAGGTGGCCGGCGTCCTGGCGGCGCTGGAGCGGTCGCTGGACAAGGCGGTCGTGCGGGGCAAGCTCACCCTGGAGGAGCGTGACGTCGCGCTCGCGACGGTCACCGGGACGACGAAGCTCGACGACCTCGCCGACGTCGACCTCGTGGTCGAGGCCGTGGTGGAGGACCTGGCGGTCAAGCAGACCCTGTTCGCGGCGCTGGACGAGATCGTCAAGCCGGGCGCGGTCCTGGCCACGACGACGTCCAGCCTGCCGGTCATCGAGTGCGCCGCCGCCACCTCCCGCCCTGCGGACGTGGTGGGCCTGCACTTCTTCAACCCGGCGCCGGTGATGAAGCTGGTCGAGGTCGTCTCCACGGTCAACACCGCCGCGGACGTCGTGGCGACGGCCCGAGCGGTCTGCCAGTCGCTCGGCAAGCACGCGGTGACCTGCGGCGACCGGGCCGGGTTCATCGTCAACGCCCTCTTGTTCCCCTACCTCAACGACGCGGTGAAGATGCTCGAGGCGCACTACGCCACGGCTGACGACATCGACACGGCGATGAAGGTCGGCTGCGGGCTGCCGATGGGGCCGTTCGAGCTGCTCGACGTCGTCGGGCTGGACGTGTCCCTCGCCATCGAGCAGACGCTCTACCGCGAGTTCCGGGAGCCCGGCTTCGCGCCCGCCCCGCTGCTGGAGCACCTGGTGACCGCGGGGTACCTCGGGCGCAAGACCGGCCGAGGGTTCCGCGTCTACGGTTCCTGACGCTCCGCCGCGGCCAGCACCCGTCGGACCCCTCCGGCGAAGGCGGTCACGTCCGCCTCGGTGGTGTCCCACGAGCACATCCAACGGACCTCGGACGTCGGCTGGTCCCACACGTAGAAGGCGGACACCTCCTGCAGGGAGGGGATGGCCGCCTGAGGGACCCGGGCGAACACGGCGTTGACGGCCGGCTCGTGCGTCAGCGTGACGCCGGGGACGTCGCGGACCTCGGCGCCCAGCCGGCGGGCCATCTCGTTGGCGTGCGAGGCGTTGGCCAGCCAAAGGCCGTCGGTGAGCAGGGCCTCGAACTGGGCGGCCACGAACCTGGTCTTCGACGGCAGCTGGCCGGCCTGCTTGCGGACGAACCGCGCATCGGCGGCGCGCGCAGGGTCGAACCACACGACGGCCTCGCCGTACATTGCCCCGTTCTTCGTCCCGCCGAAGGTGAGGACGTCGACGCCCGCCTCGGCGGTGAACGAGCGGACGTCGCCGAGGGCGGCGGCGGCGTTGGCCAGGCGGGCACCGTCCATGTGCAGCAGCAGGCCGTGCCGGTGCGCGACCTCGCCCAGCGCGGCCACCTCGTCGGGGGAGTACAGCGTGCCGAGCTCGGTCGACTGGGTGATGGAGACGACCCGCGGCTGGACGTGGTGCTGGTCGCCGAGTCCGCCGAGCTGCTCGACGACCTGTTCCGGGCGGAGCTTCCCGTCCGGCGTCGGGACGTCGACCAGCTTGCAGCCGGTGAACCGCTCCGGGGCGCCGCACTCGTCGACGGCGATGTGGGCGGTGGCCGGACAGACCACCGCATGCTGCGGGCCCAGCAGGGTCTGCAGCCCCACGACGTTGCCGCCCGTGCCGCCCCAGACGAACAGCACCTCGCCGGCGCCGAGCAGGTCGCGGAGCAGGCCGGAGGCGCGCGCGGTCCAGGGGTCGTCGCCGTAGGCGAGGGCGTGCCCGTCGTTGGCCGCGGCCAGGGCGGCCATGACCGCCGGGTGGACGCCCGAGGCGTTGTCGCTCGCGAACAGGTGCATGACCCCATCCTGGCCTGCGCCTACCCTGGTCGGCGTGAGCCCTCGCGCGAACCGCCGCCGCCCAGACGACGTACCCGACCTGGGCGCGAGCGGTTCCTACCATGCCCCGGAGCAGGTCGAGGTGCACCCGGACGGCGAGTGGACGGTCCGCCGGGTGACCGGCAGCGCGGCGACCAAGGCTTACCGCTGCCCGGGCTGCGACCAGGAGATCCGGCCCGCGACGCCGCACGTCGTAGCCTGGCCGGTCGAGACCGGCCGCGGCCTCGACGACCGCCGGCACTGGCACACCGCGTGCTGGACCGCACGGGGGCGCCGCGGTCCGCGCCCGCTCCGCGGTCGCGGTCTGCCGCGGTTCTGAGCCGGACATGGTCGAGATCCGCGCCAACACGGTGCTGCCTGCGCTCAGGGAAGCGCTGGTGCTGCACACCGCCGACGGGCTGCGCCTGGTGGGCGAGCTGGCCTGGCCGCTCGGACGCGACCCGGTCGCCACGCTGGTGTGCCTGCACCCGTTGCCCACCCACGGGGGGATGATGGACAGCCACGTGCTGCGCAAGGCGTCGTGGCGGCTCCCCGCGCTGGCCGGCGTGGCCGTCCTCAGGTTCAACACCCGGGGCACCTCGTCGGCTGCGGGCACCTCCGAGGGGGAGTTCGACCAGGCCGACGGCGAACGCTACGACGTCGCCGCGGCGGTCGAGTACGCCGAGCGCCACGACCTGCCGCGGATCTGGCTGCTCGGCTGGTCGTTCGGCACCGACCTGGCGCTGCGTTGGGGCGGCGACCCCGACGTCGAGGGCGCCGTGCTGCTCTCCCCGCCGCTGCGGTACTCGAACGAGGCCGACCTGGACGCCTGGGCCCGTTCCGGCAAGCCACTCGTGGCCGTCGTCCCCGAACTCGACGACTACCTACGGCCCGACGAAGCCGTGCGGCGCTTCTCGCGGGTGCCGCAGGCGGAGGTGGTCGCCGTCGAGGGAGCCCGGCACCTGTGGGTCGGTGAGCCAGCCGTGCGCCGCGTGCTCGACGAGGTCGTCGCCCGGGTGGCCCCCGGTGCGGCGCCGCTGCCACTCACCTGGCAGGGTCCCTACCAGGTGTGGAACGACCTGACGGGAGGCCTTGGGTGAGCAGCGAGCTGTCCGGCAAGTCCGCGCTGGTGACCGGCGCCTCCCGAGGGATCGGGCGAGCGATCGCCCTGGCCTTCGCCCACGCAGGCGCGGACGTGGCCCTGGTCGCCCGTGACGAGGACGCGCTGCGTGGCGTGGCCGCCGACATCGAGGCCCTCGGACGACGGGCGGTCGTGCTGCCCTGCGACGTCACCGACCGGGAGGCCGTGGAGCGGTCGGTCGCCGCCGCCGTCGACGGGTTGGGGCGGCTGGACGTCGTCGTCAACAACGCGGGGGGCAACTCCTTCAGCGTCCCGTTCGCGCAGATGCGGCTGTCCGGCTGGGAGAAGACCCTGCGGCTGAACCTGGACTCGGTGGTGCACGTGACCCAGGCGGCCGCCCCCCACCTGCTCAACCGGCCCGGATCGTCCGTCATCAACATGGCGTCGATCGCGGGGATCTCGTCGGTGCCCCTGATGGCCCACTACGGCGCGGCCAAGGCGGCGGTCATCTCGCTGACCCGCACCCTGGCGGTGGAGTGGGCCTGGGCCGGCGTCCGGGTCAACGCCTTGTTGCCGGGCTGGATCGAGACCGATCTCACCGACTTCCTGCGGGACAACGCCGAGGCGGAGAAGGGCACGCTGAGCCGGGTGCCCATGCATCGGTGGGGCAAGCCGGAGGAGATCGCCCTGCCGGCGGTCTTCCTGGCGTCGGACGCCGCCTCCTTCATCACCGGCCAGGTGCTCGTGGTCGACGGAGGACTGTCGGTCATGCCCTAGCGTGGGTCGCATGCCTGCGTTCATCCTGATCCATGCGTTCCCGCTGTGGTCCGCGCTTTACGACGACGTCCGAGGCCGGCTGGCCCAGCGCTGTGAGTTGATCACGCCCGACCTGCGGGGCTTCGGAGGGGCGCCCCTGCCCCCCGACGATCGGCCGTCGCTGGACCGGTACGCCGACGACGTCGTGCGGGACCTGGACGACCGAGGCATCGACCGGGCCTACGTGGGCGGCACCTCACTCGGCGGCTACGTGACGATGGCGGTGCTGCGCCGGTACCCGGACCGGGTGCTGGGCGTCGTCCTGGCCGACACCAAGGCGGGCGCCGACCCGGACGCTGCGCGGGAGAACCGCGAGCGGATCGCCGCGACCGTGCTGGCCGAGGGCTCCCTGCGGGTCGTCCACCAGGACGTCGCCCCGGCGCTGCTCGGCGAGACCACGAAGACGGACCGGCCGGAGGTCGTCGCCCAGGTGCGGGACTGGGTGAGCGCGGCCGACCCGGCCGCGGTGGCCTGGGCGCAGCGGGCCATGGCCGCCCGCCCCGACTCCCTGGCGACGCTGCGCTCCGCCGACGTCCCTGCGCTGGTGATCGTGGGTGCTGAGGACCGGCTGGCCTCCCTCGCCGACGCAGGGGCCATGGTCGAGGCGTTGCCGCAGGGACGGCTGGCCGTGCTGCCCGGCGCCGGGCACCTCACCCCGGTC
>Ga0209798_10002447_pt1 | contig 10960 bp, 10 predicted proteins | sample DOMMetBare3Fresh_FD_187475 | JGI IMG/M metagenome (GOLD analysis project Ga0209798, IMG submission 187475) | Wetland sediment microbial communities from St. Louis River estuary, USA, under dissolved organic matter induced mercury methylation -... | ecosystem: Environmental > Aquatic >...
GTATATGAATTAATCATCAGTGAACCTTTTCTGGCTGTTGCTTTCCAGTTAATTGTTCTTACATCATCACCTTGTACATATTCCTTTACCTGTTCAAACTCCATGCTATGACCAATTTTACGCAACCGGCGGTTGCCCGATTCTTTTGTTTGTGCCGCTTCTGCATGTAATTGATATTTTCTTAATTGTATGAAGGAAGGATAAACAGCTATCATTTTTTCTTCTGCCCCTTTAAATCTTCTCTCAATCAATCCAAGTAATGATTGCAGGTACACATTTACATACCCAAAATGATATTCCCCTCTTTCAACCGGCCGCAGCATATATTTTAACTGTTTTTCTTCGCCAGGCTTTAATGTAAGATGAATGGAGAAATTTCTTATTTGAAACTGTGTTGGCAATTCATCAATAACCAACGCTTTCACTGTAAATGGATATGCGTTCTGCAAAGTGATTAAAACAGGATTATCATCTCCATTACTGAACCGTTCAGGTATTTGCCGGTTAATGATTGGTTTAGTGTTAAACACAAAAAGAAAAAAAAGATCGGCTGTAAAACATGTTATAACTGCAAAAAATAAAATTTTAGCAGCGGTTTCTAAAAAAGGGAAAAAGAAAGCAGTTAAAAAAAAGGCAACACAAACAGCGAGTAAAAAATAAAAACGGTTTGTTACATAAACTGCCTTCAGTACAAACTGTGCCAATAAAAATAACATTGCTCCGCTTAAAAGTAGTATCCAGAAAATCATCAACGTGGTATTTCCAGTGATTTAATAATAAGATCAATCAGTTCATCTGCCGTAATTCCTTCCATTTCTTTTTCAGGCGTTAATATGATACGATGACGTAATACATGCGGTGCCACTTCAATAATATCTTCAGGTGTAATAAAATCTCTTCCACGCATCGCTGCAAATGCCTTCGATGCTTTTACAATGGCTAAAGATGCTCTTGGTGATGCACCAAGAAATAAAGAAGGATTATTTCTTGTTTCGATTACAATTTTAGCAATGAACTCCAGCAATTTTGGTTCAACAATAATTTGCCTGATGGTTTCCCGGTACATTGCAATTTCTGAACCTGATAACACTTTTACAACTTCATTCAACAGGTGCCTGTTATCTGCCTGGTGTTGATTGGTAAGAATTATTACTTCTTCTTCTAAAGTTGGATAACCCACTTCAATTTTAAATAAAAACCGATCCAGTTGTGCTTCGGGTAAACGATAAGTTCCTTCCTGGTCAATGGGGTTTTGAGTGGCTAACACCATAAACGGATCATTCATGGTATAAGTAGTTCCATCAATTGTAACCTGTCGTTCTTCCATTACTTCAAATAAAGCCGATTGTGTTTTTGCAGGAGCCCTGTTAATTTCATCAATTAAAATAATATTACTGAATAAGGGCCCTTGCTTAAATTGAAAGGTTGCTTCTTTCGGATTAAATATGGAAGAACCCAACACATCACTCGGCATAAGATCAGGCGTAAACTGAATGCGTGAAAAATCCGCTTCAATTAATTTAGCCATGAGCTTTGCAGATAATGTTTTTGCAACTCCGGGCACGCCTTCAATTAAAATATGACCATCGGCCAGTATACCTGCTATCATCAGTTCAACCATCTTCTCCTGCCCTACAATGACTTTACCAACAGCATCACGAATATTGTTGATCGCATTGTTTAATTGAGTAAGATCTGTGCGTTGTTCAAAAAATTGATTCTCCATGAAATTTATTTTTTTATAAAAAGTTGAATTTGATTATTCAGGTTAAGCAATTGCTCATCGCTGATGCTGCCTGATTCCTGTAAGTTTGTAATAGTTTGAAAAATATTTCTTACCTGCTCTTCATTAACAGTACTCTTTCTTGAAAGCGATGAAAAAAATTCTGCATTTAGCTGAGAGGTGTTAAGATAATAGTGTGAACGGATATGTTCCATAAAATAAGTAATCATTTTGGCAGCTATATTATGATTGTCTTTTTTCTGCAGGTATAAACGGCCAATCGTTTCTACAAAAGATACACTGTCGTTGTTGTTTTGTTGCAGAACAGGTTGTGGTCTTTGTTTACGTTTACTTCCAAAAGCAATATAAAATAGCATCAGTGCCATTGCAAGAATTAAGGCCCAACGCAACATTGGATATTTGAGAAAAACTGCAAACGATGAAAAATTATCTGATGGAGTAAGACCCAATCTGTAATAATCATCCCAGTAAATAACTGTACGATCAGCTGATGTATAACTCAATATCTTTTCCAGATATTCTTTATTGTTGTTTTTCAACACAAAATAATTACTGAATGTTTCCGGGTTGAGATGAAAAAAGAATCGGCCTTTTCCATATACAAAAGATATATAATTGGGTTCGTTGTTATCATTTAAGCCCAGCGTTTTTGCTCCAATGCTGTCACTTTTAATAAAGCTGGCATCAAAGGGAAAATAAAAATACCCATATCGGTTACTGCCAAACTGAACACTGTCCTTTAATGCAACAGTTGTATTTCGTAAAGGTGGAATCATTCCCAACTGATTTTGAAACAAACTCTTCATAGAATAGGATTGTACCTGCATACCGAGCGTATCAGTTAAAGATTCATCAATATATTCAGCAGCAATGAACAAATGATTGCCATTATTTACATAATCCAGCATAGCATTGATATCCTTTTCACTTAATAGCACATTTTTGGAAATGATGACATAGAGTCCTTTTTTACCACCCAGTTTTGTAATCCAGTTATTGTAAAAAGAATTGTTTAAAATAGAAATCTCTTCTTCCTTATATTTTTCTTCCAATATTTTATATGACGCATAGCTGCCAAAAGGTTTTTTACTTCTTTTGGAATAACTGTGCGTCATATCAGGTAATTGTATAGCACTCTTATCTGTACAACTAAAAAAGAAAGTAACAGATAAAAGAAAAAACAAACGATATGGTAAATTTTTAATCAACCCTGCTTTAGTTTATTGTTAAACTGATCAAATTCATGTTTAACGGGTTTGAAAACAGTTTCCTCAATTTTAAAATCACCATACCAGGCATATTCATAGTGCAGTGTAATGCGGGCAAATTCATTTTTAAATTGTTTATTCTTTAGCTCCTGTACATACTGGTAATTTGTTTTGTCTGGTGATAACAGTAACCAACCTTTGTCATTCAGTTTATTTAATGTTTGCAAATAGAGAAAACGGATTGCCAGTCGGTAATCAGCTTTTTGTATTGCTTCTGATAATCGCTTTTCAAGAAAAACCTCATCAGTTATCAGATCTTCCTCTAACTGAATCTTTTTGTTTTTAGTAGGTGCTGCAAACATTCCTTTTTCGGAAAGAAATAAACGGTATATAATAAACAACAATACAAATATGGCAATAGACCAGAGAAGAAATCGAATAAACGGGAAAACAGCAGTAGGTCCTACTTTTGAAGACGGTTGAGATTTTGCTACTTTTTTTAGGTCTTCATCCTGCTTGGCTTTTAATAAACTATCAAGGTTACTGATGTATGCAAATTCTTTTTGCGTTTTAATTTTCTGTAAACTATCAGCAGGATAATTCCACCTTGCAACAGTGAGCATGGTGTCTTTCGGCTGAATGATATTTTCGTTTTCAGTATCATCTTCATTATAATCTTCATCCTGTTCTGCTGAAGGTGCTTCAATTTTTACTGTATCAGTAACCTGGGCTTTTAATTGTGAAACAGTTACAAACACATTGCTGAGAAAAAGAAAGAAGAATATATAATTTTTGCAGTTCCTCATTGTTTATACTTTATTGCCAGTGCAGGATTTTTTTGCATCCGTTTTTCCAGAACAATGGGATAAATAATAAAATACCAAATAATAAATAGCAATGAAATAAGGAGAATACTGATACTTACACTGAGAGCAAGACTCGTGTTTGTTGTTTTATCAAATGCATTTGAACTCAGGTATGTTATATAACTTTCAAGGAATGCTGCCATGATGGTTATTGGAATTAAACTCACACAAATCTTCATAGCATCCTTTACTCCCCTTTTAAACGAAAACCAGCGTGAATAAGTACCGGGGAATAAAATGCTTTTCGCCAGTACAAAGCCTGCACATGCTTCAATAATCATTCCTGATATTTCAAGTGTACCATGTATCCAGATGACCAAAACACTTTGCCAACCCAATCCTTTTGCAAAAAACATATATTGAAAACTTCCTAACATAATACAATTCTGAAAAAATAACAGCATGGTGCCAATTCCAAAGAAAATACCGCCGGCCACCATTAAAAAACCAACTTTAATATTGTTAAAAGCAATCCGCACAAACATGGCAAATTTGCTTTCATCCCTGTACACACCAAAGGGATCTCCCTTTTCAATGTTTTCTTCCGTCATGGAAACATAACGTTCTCCTAAAATACCTTTTACAAAGTCATCATCTTTCATTGATGATAAAACAGCCATCAAACAAAACAAAACAAAAATTAAAAAAGTATAAAGCAACATACGATGATACTTTCTGAACAGCAAAGGCAATTCATATTGCCAGAAAGTAATCAGCCTTGAAAATCGTTGTTTCTTATTCTGATAAATGGTTTGGTAAATGCTTACTGCCAGGCTGTTAATCCAACGTGTAACCTTGCTATGAGGGTAAAATGTTTTTGAATATGATAAATCGTCTAATAGGGTAATAAACCGATCGGCCATTTGATCCGGATCTTCAGTTTGCAGATATTGGTACTCATTCCATTTCTGCGCATTTTTTTTAATAAAGAGTGCTTCTCTCATAGTGCTTTGAAGAAAATTGAAAATAACAAGTAATTTTTAATTACAATCATCTTCAGAAAAAATTATTCCCTTAATTTACAAGCACAAACACTTCTATGTCGAACGTACAAATAAGTACACCTTTTAATATTTCGCTTGAATTTGAAATTGCACCCTTTTATAAAAGGTTACTGGCTTACTTTCTTGACCTTATTATTTTGGTGATGTATGCTGTTTTTATGCGATACTTTTTATACGATGGACTACAATTAAACGGTGAATTCAGTATTGGAATTGATATACTGGTTATTTCGTTGCCTATGTTACTTTATCATCTTATATGTGAAATTTCTTTTCACGGACAAAGCCTTGGGAAAATGGCAATGGGCATCAGAGTAATGAGTTTGGAAGGTGGCGACCCAACATTAAGTCAGTATTTATTAAGATGGTTCTTCAGAGTTTGGGAATGGCCGCTTGTATTTTCATTTGTATTACCCGGCTTTCAGATCATGCTTCAACTGATTGTTGTAGGTGTGTTTGGTGTAATTGTGATTATTATTATAGCTGTAACAGAAAAAAATCAACGCCTGGGTGATTTGGCAGCTAATACTGCTATTGTAAACACAAAAATTCAGAGCTCTATTCATGATACAGTGTTCATGGAAATTACTCAAAAAAATTACGAAGTATTATTTCCACAGGTCTTAAAACTGAGCGACCGGGATATTAATACCATTAAAACTGTTCTTAACCAATCATACAAATCAAATAATTATGAAATGGCTCATCGTATTGCGGCCCGTATTAAAAATGTATTGCAGGTAGAAAATGATCTTGAAGTTGATATTTTTCTTGAAAGGTTGATTGCTGATTATAACTTTCTTGCAACAAGGGAATAAAAAAACCGCTTCAATTGAAGCGGTTTTTTTAATATTCATTACCGTTGCTGCATTTCCTGTATCCTTCGCATCATCTCATCAGGATTACCAAGTGCATCAAAACCAATAATGGCAATTACACCAATAATTATAATCAGGTAGAGAACAGACAAAACTGTTCCAATAATTGCACAAATTCGGCCGGTATTTAAATTCTTAAAACTGTTTGCCGAATAAGAATCTGGTGCTGACAAATACAATGTTTTATCTTTTGAAGCCAGTACAAGTGCTATGATACCGAGAATCATTCCCAAAACACCATAACAAAAACAAGTTACAATGGATAAAATACCAAGTACCAGCACGGCTGTTGCATTAGGCAGCGGACGTTGTTCAAGCGGATGATTTAACTGATCCATATATTTGATTGGTTTTAGTTAATATTTATTTGAATCCTTCTTTACCAACAGTACCTATTATTACTGCTATAAAAATGGAATAGGCTATTATTCCCAGCCCCCATAATATAATTCCAATTATGGCACAGATTCTTCCGGTTTTAGTATTACTGTAAGAAGTTGCACTATACATTCCGGGGTTACTATTGTAAAGTTCAATATCTTTTTTAGCCATTACCAATGCAATAATTCCGGTTATAAAACAAACAACAATTGACAAAATGCCAAGAACAAGTACAGCAGTTGAATTTGGCAGACTTGGCAAAATTTGTTGATTTGTTTGAGATAAATAATCTTTTTGTTGATTTTGTTCCATTAGAAGATAGTTTGGTTGATTATTTTGTAAATATAATGAGCCATGATAATTAAAGCACAAAAAATATACATATATATGAGCATTTTTGCTCCATGTTGAAAACGAAAAATCAAATGAAGAATCAATAAAACAAATAAAATAAGGATGGGTAATGCAGCCGGGTAAACCTGCATGCTTGCAGATAAATCTCCTTTCATTAAAAAAATGATTCCTCTCTGTAACCCACAACCCGGGCATTCCATATGCAATAATGCTTTACTCGGGCAGGTAAGCAAATGTTTCTCCAGCCATTGAATGATACCAGAGTAAAAATTCAGTAATATCATGATGAATGGAATATTCAAGGTTCAGAATTTAGAAACTGATTAATCGGAAGAGATACTTCATTTCGACGAAGGAGAAATCTCACAAATTTTATACAGTTTCAATTTCAGGTGATGTCTCCTTCGTCGACATGACGGTTCAAACTTTAATACGCCAAAGCAAACAATACTCTTTCCTTTGATGGGTTACCGGTTAAAATACATTTTCCTTCTTCCTGTTTATTATTTAACGGAATGCACCGGATAGTTGCTTTGGTTTTATTTTTTATTTCATCTTCAGTTTCTGCAGTGCCATCCCAATGTGCAGCAACAAAGCCACCTTTCTTTTCTAAAGTTTCAACAAACTCATCCCAGCTATCTACATTGGTAATGTGACTGTCTCTGTATGCTTTTGCTTTATTAAACATGTTCTGCTGTATTTCATCCAGCAACTGTTGAATATGATTTGCCAATCCATCCATACTAACTGTTGCTTTTGTTTTTTCATCTCTTCGGGCAACTTCAGCAGTATTGTTTTCAAGGTCTCTCCCTCCTATGGCTAAACGCACTGGTACACCTTTCAATTCATATTCAGCAAATTTCCATCCGGGCCTTGTATTATCAGTGTTATCAAATTTCACCCGAATACCTAAAGCTTTCAATTCATTGATCAGCAAATTCACTTTTTCAGAAATAGCATTTAACTGTTCTTCATTTTTAAAAATGGGAACTATTACAACCTGGAAGGGTGCAATTTTTGGAGGAAGAATTAATCCCTGATCATCGCTATGTGCCATAACCAAACCACCAATGAGCCTTGTACTTACACCCCAGCTGGTAGCCCATACATATTCCAGTTTATTTTCTTTGTCGCTGAACTTTACATCAAATGCTTTTGCAAAATTTTGTCCCAGGAAATGTGATGTGCCTGCCTGCAAAGCTTTTCCATCTTGCATCAATGCTTCAATACAATAGGTATCTACCGCACCTGCAAAACGTTCATTGGCACTTTTAACACCTTTTATTACAGGCACTGCCATCCATTCTTCAGCAAACTGAGCATAGATGTCAAGTATCTTCTTTGTTTCAATAATGGCTTCATCGGCAGTTGCATGTGCCGTATGACCTTCCTGCCACAAAAACTCGGTGGTTCTTAAAAACAAACGTGTACGCATTTCCCATCGTACAACATTACACCACTGATTAATTAAAATGGGCAGGTCACGGTAACTCTGTATCCAGTCTTTATAACTATTCCAGATAATTGTTTCTGAAGTAGGGCGTACAATTAATTCTTCTTCCAGTTTGGCTTCGGGATCAACAATAATTCCGCCACCGTTTGGATCGTTCATTAAACGATAATGTGTAACCACCGCACATTCTTTTGCAAAACCTTCAACATGTGCTGCTTCTTTACTTAAAAAGCTTTTTGGAATAAATAGTGGAAAGTAAGCGTTTACATGGCCGGTTTCTTTAAACATCCTGTCTAGTTGATCACGCATGTTTTCCCAAAGGGCAAAGCCATAAGGCTTAATTACCATACAACCTCTCACAGCCGAATAATCGGCCAGGTTTCCTTTTATTATTAGATCGTTATACCATTGCGAATAATCTTTTTCACGGGTAGTAATTGCCTCTGCCATTGTTTCTTCTTCTTTTTTAAAATGTTTAGAATTTATTTAACATCAAACCATGCATCAAATTGCTGTATGGCTTGCTCTTTGTGATTGTAAAATAGTTGTTTAAATGAAGTTGCAAAAGTAGTAACTTCACATTACAAACCTCAAACTCAAACATCATGACAAATAGAATTTTACTTTTTGGTTTGATTATGGCAGGACTCAGTTCCTGTGCAACCTATCGTACAGGTCAAACACCTGATGACGTTTATTACTCTCCGCAACGTACATACCAATCATACGTGCAAACCGACCGTGATGATGACAACCGTGTTTCTTACAATGAGAGACAATTAGAAGATCAACGTTTACGTCAGCAAATCCGAGATTCAAGATTCAGATCATTTGATGATGATATTTTCTGGGGGAGCCCACGTTATAACAGTTGGGGATGGAACACCTGGAACAATCCTTACAACACATGGGGCTGGAACAACAGTTTCGGTACAAATTATGGCTGGGGTTCTTACAGAGGCTTTAACAATTTTGGATGGAATTCCTGGAACACTCCTTACGTATGTATTCCCAGTGGACATAATGTTCTTGTAATTGCAGGGCCTGCTGCACCAAAAAATGCATCCGGTGTAAGATATTCTCCTCCTATGCAAAGTTTCAATACTACTTCAGGAACTAACGGGAAAACCTTTAGCGGAAGTGGAAGCAGATATTTTGGTGGAAACTCTAATTCTTCCGGAACAAGAAGAACAGGTTTCTTTAGTGGTGGAAATACTAACAACGGTAGCTGGAACAGCGGAAACAGCGGCTCATCTTCTGGCGGAAGCAGAACTTTCAGCAGTGGAAATTCTGGCGGAAGCAGCAGCGGTAGCAGCAATTCAAAAAGCAGCAGCAGTGGTCGCCGCAATTAATGTTTGAGTTTACCATCATTCATCTTTCCAAAACCTTAATCAATGAAATATATTTTCATAGCAGGTGTTGTTTTGCTTACCTGTAAATTTTCTTACGCCCAAAATGCATTAGACGCTTTAAGATATTCCTACACTACACCCGGCGGTTCTGCCAGAATACAAGCTATTGGCGGTTCTAATATTTCGCTGGGTGGCGATATCAGTTCAGCATTTATTAATCCTGCTGGCTTGGCCCAGTTTAAAACAAACGAATTTGTTTTTTCTCCGGGATTTTTTATGAATAAAGCAAAGCTGAATTATAACGACAGTACATTTAAAGGCAATAAAAGCAATGTAAACTACGGAACCACTGGTATCATTTTTAGCCAAGGTGCAAGATTTGAAAGCAGCAATCTTCGCAACACAACAATCAGTTTCGCTTTTAATCAATCGGCAAATTTTAATTCCAATTTTTCGTATAAAGGAAGAAATAATTTCAGTTCCTTTTCTGAAAAATGGGTTGAAGAATTGGTTTATTTTAATGTGACAAATATTGATGATGCATTAAAGAACTTTCCTGCCGGTGCAAGTATGGCATTTGAAAGTTATTTAATTGATACTATTGCTGGTTTTACTGGTTACCAAACCAATGCAGATATCTCTAAAATGCCTTTAGATCAATCTTTCTCATATAAAACAAGAGGTGGCATGCATGAAGCTGCTTTTGCTATTGCAGGAAATTTTAAAGAAAAATATCTCTATGGAATTACCATTGGTTTACCCATTATTAATTACACAAGAGAGTCGACAGTAATTGAAAAAGATGGCAGCAATAATCCTGATAATGATTTTGAAAGCTTTAATTTTTCTGAAACTTTTTCAACAAAAGGATCTGGCTTTAATGCTAAGCTGGGTATGATATTTAAACCGGTTGAATATTTCAGACTGGGTTTCACTTTTCATACGCCTTCCCTGCTAACTTTAACTGACCGTACAAATGTTACACTTACAAGTAATATTGAAAACTATTCAAGAAAAATTAATAACGATAATACAAAGCCTACCTCTTACACTTATTCAACTCATGATTATACAGATGGCAATGATTATACTTATAAATATCAACTATTAACCCCCTGGCGCCTGGGTGCAAGTGCAGCCTATGTATTCCGTGAAATAAAAGATGTAACAAAACAAAAAGCGTTTATTACGGCTGATGTGGAGTTAGTGAATTATAAATTTATGCAGTACAGCAGTAGTGTTGCAAATGCTACTGCAGATGAAGAAGCATACTTTAAAAGCGTTAACCAATCAATTGATGACCTTTACAAAATGGCAGTGAATGCCCGTATTGGAGGCGAATTAAAATTTAAAACTTTCATGGTTCGTGGTGGATTTTCTTATATGAGCAGCCCTTATGCGAAAAGCGTGTTGCCTGTTGGTGCAAAAGGCTGGAAGATGACGCCGAGCTTTGGATTGGGGTACAGAGATAAAGGATTTTTTGTTGATCTTACTTACTCACATATGCTTGGAAGAGATATTCATATTCCATACTTATTACAGGAAGGTCAGTATCCATTAGCAAAAAATAATTTCACAAATGGCCAGATTATTGCTTCTGTAGGTGTGAAATTTTAAACAATAAATTATTTAAAAAAAGCCGGAATATATTTATCCCGGCTTTTTTATTTGATCATTTAAATAAGAAATGATTTCCTGTATTTGATAAGGATGAAACCAT
>Ga0209798_10002448_pt1 | contig 10960 bp, 9 predicted proteins | sample DOMMetBare3Fresh_FD_187475 | JGI IMG/M metagenome (GOLD analysis project Ga0209798, IMG submission 187475) | Wetland sediment microbial communities from St. Louis River estuary, USA, under dissolved organic matter induced mercury methylation -... | ecosystem: Environmental > Aquatic > Freshwater...
CGGTACCGAACCAGATCGCGTAGCTGGTGAACTCCACGGCACTGTAGCTGCGCAGCGGCTTCTTCGACAGGACGAAGTAGACCGCGGTGGCCACCGCGGCGATCAGCGTCACGAGCGCCATCGGCTCGATCGAGAGGCCGCCCTTGCCTTCTCCGAGCGAGATCGCCGCGACGCCCGTGAAGGCGAGCGCCACTCCCGTCCAGCCGTACTTGTTCAGCCGCTCTCCCAGGAAGGCGACCGCGAGCAGCGCCGTCCAGATCGGACCCGACGCGATGATGAGCGCCGAGGCGCCGGGAGACACGCCCGTCTCCCCGAAGGTGAAGGCGAGGTGGTAGATGGTGATGCCGAACAGCGCCGCGAGCATGATGTGCGGCAGGTCCTCGCGGTGCGGCATGCGCATCCGCGTGACGATCGCCACGATCCCCATCGGCGCCGTTTCGAAGACCGCATCGAGGAAGGAGGCGGTCGATTCGAGTCTGGCAACCGCCCGATCCCGGGCGGCGGAAGCCTGGAGCGACTCGACGATGCTGGCGCAGGTGGAGAGGAGCGGCTGGAGCAACTCGGCGATCCGCTCCTCGTAGGGGACGGCGGGGGCGCTCACCCCGATGACCGCCACCAGCCTATCTGCCGAGATGAGCGGGAGCCCGAGGAACCCCCGGATCGGAGCCAGCCGGTCCCGGGATGCGGCCGGGACGTCGGGCGAGTGGGTCAGGACCACCGCTTGTTCGGTTGCCACCACCTGCGAGACCAGCAACGCCACGTCCGGGTGGAGCGAACGGGCGGCCGGATCACCCCACACGATGGAGCGGGTGACGAGGTTGGGAATCCCCGAGTCGGACCACTCGACCTCGCCGATGAAGCCGTATTGGCTGAACGAGGTCCGGATGACGGCGTCGAGCAGGAGGTCCCACATCCGTTGTGGATCGCCCTGACGCACGTACTCGCGCTGAACGTGGACGATCTCGGCCAGGATGTCGGGAGCAGCCTCATGGTTGAGCCAGGAGAAACCGCTCCGACCCCCGGGGACGGAACTGGAGTTGTGGTCCACGCTTCTCCAGTCGGATGACACCGGGTGGAGTTGCATTGGTGGCAGCCCGCCGGGACGGTCCGCCCGGCCTCGTAAGCTGACGATCGATGTCACTGTTCGAAGCACTCACCGAGCTGGCCGGGGCGGCCTTTGCCGCCGCCGGGGCCGATCCGGCGCTCGGGTCGGTGGTGAGATCGCAGCGCCCGGAACTGGGGCAGTTCCAGGCGAACGGCGCCCTCGCCGCCGCCAAGCAGGTGAGTCGCAACCCCCGTCAGCTGGCAGAGGAGATCGCCGCGACGATGGGCTCGGACCCGAGGATCGACTCGGTGACGGTGGCCGGCCCCGGGTTCCTCAACATCCGGGTGACCGATGCTGCTCTCGCCGGCGCTCTCGCCGCCCTCGCCGGCGACGAACGACTCGGAGTCCCACCGCCGGCAGTCCCGCATCGGGTGATCGTCGACTACGGGGGTCCCAACGCCGCCAAGGATCTCCACGTCGGGCACATCCGGACCGCCCTGATCGGGGAGAGCCTCAAACGAGTGTTTCGCTTCCAGGGTCATGAAGCCCTCGGTGACGTTCACCTGGGAGACTGGGGAGCTCCGATGGGCCAGCTGATCGCCGCGGTCGCCGAGGCCCGGCCCGACCTTCCCTATTTCGATCCGGGCGCTGCCGGACCGTTCCCGGCGGCGTCGCCGGTCACGATCGACGACCTCCAGGAGATGTACCCGGTGGCCGCTTCCCGTGTCAAGGACGATCCGGTGTTTGCGGCCAGGAGCCAGGAGGCCACCGTCGCCCTCCAGCAAGGACGCCCCGGCTACCGGGCATTGTGGGAGCACTTCCGCTCCGTCTCGGTGGAGGCGCTCAAGGAGGTCTACGACCAGCTCGGGGTCGAGTTCGAACTGTGGATGGGGGAGGCATCGGTCCACGACCGGCTGGCGGATCTGGTGGATCGACTGACCGCGGCCGGGGTGGCGGTGCGGAGCGAGGGAGCGATCATCGTCCCGGTCGCCGAGGAAGGCGACGCCCAGGAGATCCCGCCTCTCATCCTCGAGAACTCGAGGGGTGGATACACCTATGGGACCAGCGACCTGGCCACCATCGAGGTACGGGTCGACGACCTGAGAGCGGTCGAGATCGTGTACATCGTCGATCTTCGCCAGTCATTGCATCTCGAGCAGGTCTTCCGGGCGGCCCGCCGGGCCGGCATCGCCGGGCCGGAGATCATCCTCGACCACTCCGGCAACGGGACGGTCAACGGGCCCGACGGCCGGCCGTTCAAGACCCGCCATGGCGACCTTCCTCGGCTCCGCGACATCATCGCCGAGACCATCGACAAGGCGATGGAACGGCTCGACGAGAACTCCCTCGCCACCGGATACGATCCCGCCGAGCGGCGGGAGATCGCCCGCCTGGTGGGGCTGGCGGCCCTCAAGTACGGCGAACTCTCCAACCACCGCAGCTCGAACTATTCGTTCGACATCGACAAGTTCACCCGGCTCTCGGGCAAGACCGGGCCCTATGTCCAGTATGGGGCCACCCGGATTCGCTCCATCCTCCGCAACGCCGAGCAGGCGGGGGTGGTGGCAGGTCCGCCCCGCCCACCGGTGACGGATACCGAGCGGGCCCTCATCCTGGAGCTGATCCGGCTGCCAGACGTCGTCCGGCGGACCGCCGAGCAACGTGCCCCCAACCACCTCGCCGAGTTCTGCTTCGAGCTCACCGGGGCCTTCAACCGCTTCTACGACGACTGCCACATCCTCTCCGAGACCGATGTGGCGCTGCGCGGATCGTGGTTGACGCTGGTCGCCACCACCCTCCGCTCGATGGAGTTGCTGCTCGATCTCCTCACCATCGAGATCCCGGATCGGATGTGAGCCACCGGATTCGTGCTGCCCGCCCCGAAGACCTGCCGGCGGTCGCCGCCTTCACCGACGGCACGTTCGAATGGGGCGATTACGTCGCCGACTCCTTTCTCGAATGGATCGACCAGCCCGGCAGTCACCTGCTGGTGGCGGTCGACGACGATGACACCGCCATCGGGGTGGCCCGGATGGTGGAGCTCTCGCCCGACGAGGTCTGGCTCCATGCCGCCAGGGTCCACCCCGACCACCGGCGGAGCGGCATCGGAACGTCGCTCAACGAGGCTTGCTGCCGGCAGGCCCGCCGGCTGGGTGGACGGGTGGCGCGCCTGCTCATCGAGACCTGGAACGAGCCGGCCCGCAACCAGGTGTCCAAACTCGGGTACCACGAGACCGGCCGCTGGGTCTTCGCCCGCAAGAACCTGGCAATGGAGCCCCTCACCAACGGGAGCCGACGGGTGAGCGGTGACGAACGCCTCACGCCGGCCCGACGGACCGAGGTCGACCTGGCCTGGATGACATGGAGCAACGGGGATCTCGCCTACCACGGCCGCCTGCTGTTCCCGGAGGGCTGGCTGTTCCGCCTGATGACCCCCAACGACCTGGAACTGGCGGTCAGATCGGGGCGGTTGTGGCAATGCCCGTCGGGTCTGATCATGGGAGGCGTCGACGAGGACGGGGTCTTCGCCGTCCCCTGGGTGCAGACCACCGATGTAGACGCCCCCCGGTTGGTCAAGGCGGTCATCGACGTCGCCGACTCCCTCGGGGCCGAGAAGGTCGAGGTGATGGCGCCCGCCGCCCCCTGGCTGGGCGAAGTACTCGAGCAGTACGGATTCACGCTGCGCCCGTCGTCGGTGTGGGCCCTCCCCCTCTGAACCGGACCGTCAGCCGCCCAGCCGAACCCGCCGCTCGTTGCGGATCTGCCTTCGTAGCCTCGCCTGCTCCTGACGCCGCCGCTCCTCCTCGGTCTCCAGAATGAGCGGGGGCACCTCGACCGGATGGCCCTCGTCGTCGAGGGCCACCATGACCAGATAGGCGGTGGTGGTGTGGCGTCGCTCACCCCCCCGCCAGGGCTCTGCTTCCACCTTGACTCCGACCTCGAGCGAGCTGCGACCGACATCGTTGATGCTGGCCGACACGATCAGGATGTCTCCGACAAACACCGGTTCGTGGAAGCTCAACTCGTCGATGGAGGCCGTGACACACAGTCTCCCGGCATGGCGAACGGCGGCCGTCCCCGCCGCCGAGTCGACCTCGCGCATGATCACGCCGCCGTGGACGTTGCCGGCCAGGTTGGCGTCGAGCTGGGTCATCGTCCGGACGAATTGAACCGTGCTGGCTGAGACGGTGCGGCCTTCCATGGACTGAGCGTAGGGCGAGTCGACAGGCCGGACCGGCATAGACTCGCACCATGCGACGCTCTGCCTCACTCGGATCCTTCCTCGCCCTGGTCGTGCTGCTGCTCACCGGGTGCGGCACCCAAACCGGTAGCACCTCCGGATCTGCCGGCCCGCCCGACACCGCCGGCGGAGCGGAGCTGATCGTGGAAGGCCGGGCCTTCGGCCAGACGCCCCGAGTGAGCCCGGGCGGCTCCTTCGACATCGTCAATCGTGACGCCGGCGCCCACACCTTCACCTCCAAAGACGGAGCCTGGACCCAGGTCGACCTCCCCGCCGGGACCACCACGACCTTCACCGCTCCGCCCGATCTGGCGCCCGGCGTCTACTCCTTCTTCTGCGCCTTCCATCCCGACTCGATGGGCGGCCGCCTCACCGTCGAGGAGTGACGGGGCGGCTCATCCGTTCCCCAGTGTCATCTCGTAGACACCGTTGCCGGTGGCGACGAACCCGAGGCCTTCCAGATAACGGTTGTGATCCGGAGTCCCGGCCCGGGTTTCGACGATGTGGATGCCGCGCCCGTCGAACAGATGGGACCGCCGGTAGAGGAACCGGGCCACCTGCAGGTCGCGGTATTGCGGGATGACGAAGTCGAGGTCGACGACCAGACGGCCCCCGGGGACGATCCGGCCCACCAGCAGCCCGGCCGGCACCATGTCGCGCAGGACAAAGACCCTGAGTTGGTCTTCCGCCGGTTCGAATTGGAACTGCGGCTGAAAACGGTCGATCTCCTGGCGGTAGAACCGGAGGAAGTCGCGCAGATACCGGGAGTCGGCGTCGACCTCGAGCACCCGGAAGAAGGAGCGTTTGGGTGACCGGAACTGGTTGAGGAAGTAGAGATGAACTCCGGCGATGGTGAGATTGGTGAGCACGATCGGAAGACTGTCGATCAGATAGCCGTACACGATGAAGCCGGTCGATCCGGCCAGCCCGAGCAGCCGCAGCTTGAGGATCGAGGTGCGCGTCACCGAGAGGACGACCAGCGCCGAACCGACGTACCCGATCACCTCGACGATGGTGCCCGACATGTGCCTCCGAACTCAGAGGGCACTGATCGTATCGGGGCCAACGGTTTGGGGCCGCCCGGTGGACGGCCCCAAACCTCGACCCGCCCGGCGTTTCAGTTGAGCGGATCGCCGTCGCCGGCCTGGAAGAGACCGATCGCCCCGCGGCCGGGGAAGTTGAAGGCGTGGGTCACGATCGGGTAGAGCCCATCTTCCATCGCCTTCATCTCGATGATCGCACCCTGGGCAGGCGAGAGGTCGACCGCCTGGGCGCCATAGTTCCCGAGATTGCCCCGCACCAGGGCGTATCCCTCCTTGATCACGGTGTCGAAGATCGTTCCCACCACATGGAACGACGAGTCGATCGACGGCCCGACGTTGAGGACGAACAGCCGGACCTCTTCGCCCATCGGGATCTGCACCGGGTTGTCGAGATACTGCTTGGCGATGCCGTTGAACATCACCAGGTCGGGCGAGGGCGCCCCCTTGTCCGCCTTGGCCAGACTCGAGATCTGGCCTTGTTCGCCGAGGTACCACTCCGACTGGACGAAGAAGAACTCGTTGGCGAGCGGCTCCAACCCTTCTGCCGGTTCGGTGATCACCATCCCGTACATGCCGTTGGCGATGTGATGGAGCACCGGGCCGGTGCCACAGTGATACATCCACACCCCGGCGTAGTCGGTGGTGAACTCGTAGATCTTCTCCTCTCCGGGGGCGATCGACGTCATCTCGTCGTTCCATGCCACCTGTGAGGCGTGGAAGTCGATCGAGTGGGACAGTTCGGCCTCGGGCGGGTTGATCAGGCGCACGCGCACCGTGTCCCCCACCCTCGTTCTGATCACCGGGCCGGGAAGTTGCCCACCAAAGGTCCACACCTTCTGCTGGTAACCCTCGGCCACCGTCATCAGCTTCTCCTCGATGACCAGTTCGACCTCGATCAGGTCGCCCCCGCCGGCGGCGCCACCAGGCACCAGGGTGACGCCCGGTCCCTCACCCCGGCCCGGGACGCGTGGATCGCGCAGCTCGTAGCCAGGGGCATTCTCATCGGCCGTCACACTGGGGCCTTGGGCGGGAGCCGCTCCGTGGTCATCGGCCACCGTCGTCTCGGTGGTGGTACCCACCATGACGTGGCCGACCATCCCGGCTTCCTTGTGACCCGGCACCGAGCAGATGATCTCGGTGGTGCCTTCGGTCAGGCGCACCATCGCCGACGCCTTCTGGCCCGGTTCGGCGACGATCTTGGACGTGCCGATGGTCAGGTCGTGGAGAACCGCCCCCTCGTTGTCCAGTACCACTTCATATGTCCCTGCCGCCTCCACCGAGATCTCCGCCGGGGAGAATGCAAAGTCGCTGGCCACCACCTCGATCACCCCCAACGGCTCGCCGCTCTCCTCGGCGGCCACCGTCGTGGTGGTGCTGGTGTCGACCGACTCCGCATTGGCGGGGCGGTTGACGGCCACCATCAAGGCCGCCGCCGACAACACGGTTGCGAAGGCAAGGCCCGCCATCGTCATCGCTTTGAACGTCGCCTGATCTCCACTTCTCATCTCGTCGCTCCTTGTCGTTCCGTCGTGTTCACTGCTGCCTGACGTGCCAATGCCTTGATCAGAGCCGTGCGCGCCTCGGTCCACGGATCGTGGAGCGAGCAGGTGTCGTCTCCCCCACACGGCCCGCCCCGGAGGACGCACTTGCCTGTTTCGGTGGGACCCTCGACCGCCTCGATGACGTCGAGCACGGTGGCTTCGGCGAGATGCCCCGGTGTGTACCCGCCCCGCGGACCCGGGGTCGATTCCAGCCAGCCCCGAGCCACCAGCGGCCGGGCGATCTTGGCCAGGAAGGCCGGGGTCGTCCCCACCAGCGCAGCGAGGTCGGCCAGCTTCACCGGTTCATCCCGGCCGGCCACCTCTGTCAATGCCTTGATGGCCAGATCGGTGCTCCGGGTCAGTTCCAGCCGCATGCCCATAATCCTTGACTCATAAAGTCAAGGATTATATCAGCCGGATTCTGTCGCCAGGGCAAAAAGGCCCTAACCGCTCCGGGCCACCTGAATGCACCTAGCCCCTGGGCAGGCAAACGCCTGCATCCGCCACCTATGCTGCCGCCGGTAGCGCCGATCCCGAGACCTGTAGGACCGAACATGGCAAAACCGACGATCCTGGCGGTCGACGACGATCCTCAGGTCCTCGAGGCAGTGGCCGCCGACCTGAGGGCCCGATATGGCGGCGACTACCGCATCCTCCAGGCATCGTCAGGGGCGGAGGCACTGGCCGCGGTGGAACAACTGGTGGGGCGGGGCGATGTGGTGGCGGTCTTCCTGGTCGACCAGCGGATGCCGGCGATGACGGGCACCGAGTTTCTGCTCGCCGCCCGCCAGTCCTTTCCCGACGCCAAGAAGGTCCTTCTCACCGCCTATGCGGACACCGAAGCGGCGATCTCGGCCATCAACGAAGTCGGCCTGGACCATTACCTGCTCAAGCCGTGGCATCCGCCCGAAGACCACCTCTACCCGGTGCTGGACGAACTCCTCGAAGACTGGCGGGCGTCGGTCCCGGCTCCTTATGAGGGCATCCGGGTGGCAGGCACCCGGTGGTCCCCCCACAGCCACACCATCAAGGACTTCCTCGCCCGCAACCAGATTCCCTACCGGTTCCTGGATGTCGAGGCCGACCCAGCCGCCAGGGCGATGGTCGAAGCCGCCTCCGGCGGCGAGATGACCCTTCCGATGGTCTTCTTTCCCGATGGGGGTCATCTGGTCCGCCCCGACACGAGGCTATTGGCGTCCAAAGCCGGGCTCCAGGTGGAGGCCACCCTCCCCTTCTATGACCTCATTGTGATCGGAGCAGGCCCGGCCGGCCTGGGAGCGGCGGTGTACGGCGCCTCCGAAGGGCTTCGCACCGCGGTGATCGAACGGGAGGCCACCGGCGGCCAGGCCGGCACCAGTTCCCGGATCGAGAACTACCTCGGCTTCCCGGCCGGCATCGCCGGGGTCGATCTCGCCCGCCGGGCCACCGCCCAGGCCCGCAAGTTCGGGGCAGAGATCCTGACCGCGGTGGGGGTGGATTCGATCACGGCCGACGAGTCGGCAAAACGGGTACGCCTCTCCGACGGGACCGAACTCGGGTGTCGGGCCCTGGTGATCGCCACCGGCATGACCATTCGCCGGCTCCCGGTGGAGGGGCACGAACGGCTGGTCGGCGCAGGGGTGTATTACGGGGCGGCCCCCTCCGAGGCCGTCCTCTACCGGGGAGAACCGGTGATCGTCGTGGGAGGGGCGAACTCCGCCGGCCAGGCATCGATGATGCTGTCCCGCTTCGCCGGTCAGGTGACCATCCTGGTCAGGGGTGACTCCCTCGAGGCGGGCATGTCCCAGTACCTGGTCGACCAGATCCGGGCCACCGACAACATCGACGTCATGCTCGGCGTCGAGGTCACCGCGGTCGGGGGAGAAGACCATCTGGAGTCGGTGACGCTCCGCTCGAACGACGGAACCGAAACCGTCAAGGAGGCGGGCGGGTTGTTCATCTTCATCGGTGCGAGACCGCACTCCGACTTCCTGGCCGGGGTGGTGGCGCGCAATCGCCAGGGCTTCATCATCACCGGACCCGATCTCCTTGCGGGGGACGCCGAGCCGAAGTGGCCGCTCGAACGTGATCCCTACCTGCTCGAGACCAGTGTCCCCGGGGTCTTTGCGGCTGGGGACGTGCGAGCGGACGTGGTGCGGCGGGTGGCATCCGCCGTCGGCCAGGGGGCGGTGTGCGTTTCGTTCGTACATCGCTACCTCGAGACGGTTTGACATGTACGAGGAGCGGCTCCGATCGGTGCCGCTGTTCGCCGACCTCCCGCAAGAGGACCTGGAGCGGCTGTGCGCCGGCGTCCACGAGATCGTGCTCGAACCGGGAGCAAGCCTGTTCGAGGAAGGCGAGGAGGGCAATGCCGCCTACGTGATCATCGAGGGGAAGATCGAGATCACGCAGCGTTCCGCCGGTGGTGACCCGGTGCTGCTGGCGGTTCGATCCATCGACGAGGTGATCGGGGAGATGGCCCTCGTCCAATCTGCTCCCCGGGCGGCGACGGCCAGAGCACAGACGGCCGCCACACTCATCGCCATCCCCAAGTCGACCCTGGACGAGCTGCTCATCACCAGCCCGAGCGCGGTCAGAACCATCTTCGAAGCCATGCTCCAGCGGTGGAAGGACACCCAGTCGAGACTGCGCCAGAGCGAGCGGATGGCCCAACTGGGGACCCTGAGCGCCGGGCTCGCCCATGAGTTGAACAACCCGGCAGCCGCCATCGGCCGGGCAGCCGCCCAACTGTCCGGTGCCATCGACAAACTCACCGACGCAGTCGCCGGGTCGGTGCCGTCGCTCGGCGCCACCACCCTCGAGCGACTCCTCGGCGAAGTCCGCACCCGCTCGATCGACCCCCCGGTTCTCGACTCACTGACTCGGGCCGATCTGGAGGGGGAGGTGGAGACCTGGCTCTCCCGCCAGGGGGTCCCGGATCCGTGGGGGGCGAGCCCGGCGCTGGTGGCACTCGGCTTCGGGCCGGCCGACCTGACGGAACTCACCGGGGAGCTCGACGACACCCAGCGAGCGGCGGCGCTTCGGGTTCTCCGGACAGCCCAGGAGGTGACCGGGCTCACCCGCAACATCGTGGTCGGGGCGGGCCGGATCTCCTCGATCGTCGGCGCCCTCAAGTCCTACTCCTATCTCGACCAGGCGCCGGTCCAGACGGTCGACGTCAGACGCGGTCTGGATGACACCCTCCTGATCCTCGAGCGGAAGCTGGAGGGGATCACCGTAGTCAAGGAGTACGACGACAACGTTCCCGAGATCGAGGCCTACGGTTCCGAGCTCAACCAGGTGTGGACCAACCTCCTCGACAACGCCGCCGACGCCCTGAGCGGCACCGCCGATCCGACGATCGTGATCCGGGTGAGCGCCGATGGGTCGGGGGTGGCGGTCGAAGTCGAGGACAACGGCCCCGGCATCCCCGAGAAGATCCAGCACCGGGTCTTCGACTCGTTCTTCACCACCAAACCACCCGGATCGGGTACCGGCCTCGGCCTCGACATCAGCCGCAGCATCATCACCGATCGACATGGCGGGTGGATCGGACTCGAATCCGTTCCAGGCCGAACCCTGTTCCGGGTCAAACTGCTCTCCCGGCCCCCCAGCTGAGTAACAACCGATAGGCTCACCCGCAGCGAGGAATCATGACACTTCCCACCGGTACGGTGACGTTTCTGTTCACCGACATCGAGGGCTCCACCCGGCTCCTGCAACAGGCGGGAGAACGATCGTCGGAGCTGTTCGCAATCCACGACGGCATCCTGCGCCGGTCCATCGAGGATGAGGGCGGGGTAGTGGTCCGTACCGAGGGAGACTCGTTCTTCGCCTCGTTCGCCTCGGCTCCGGCGGCGGTGGCGGCGGCAGTCGCCGCCCAGCGCCTCCTCTCCGAAGCCGACTGGCACGGGTTCGACGTCAGGGTGCGGATGGGTCTCCACACCGGGGAGGGTCGCCTGGCAGGCGACGATTATCACGGGATCGATGTCCACCAGGCGGCGATTGGCCTGATGCTGACGGGCAAGCGGCTCCGGGACAGTTACCTCGAGATCGGCTGGGGGCGCACGGACCTGTTCAAGACGCACCCGCGCAACCGGCTCAAGATCGA
>Ga0209798_10002450_pt1 | contig 10951 bp, 9 predicted proteins | sample DOMMetBare3Fresh_FD_187475 | JGI IMG/M metagenome (GOLD analysis project Ga0209798, IMG submission 187475) | Wetland sediment microbial communities from St. Louis River estuary, USA, under dissolved organic matter induced mercury methylation -... | ecosystem: Environmental > Aquatic > Freshwater...
TGCTGCCGGTGGCCACGCGCCAGCCGGTGCGCTGGCCGCGTCTGGCGGCGCTGCTGTGGTGGCTCTACCTGCCGGGCATGGTCTTGCTCGCCGCCGGCATGGGCTGGGCCCGCCCCGCCTGGATGGCGGCGGGTGCCGCGCTGTTGATCGCGGTCCTCGCGGTCTGGGGCGTGCTGCTTGCCCTCAACCTGCGCGGCGCGCGCGGCATGCCCGGCGTGGTGCTGCACGGCTGGGGCGCGGTGGTGTCGCTGCTCGTGCTGATCACCACCGCCGCAGCGCTGGTGGCGCTGTGGAACGGCGTGCCGCTGGCCCCGCGCGACGGTGCACGCGCGCTGCATGGCGCGGCCGGCGTGCTTGGCGTGATGGGGCTGCTCGTGCTCGGCCTGTCGACGATCCTGCTGCCGATGTTCGCGCTGGCCCCGGTGCCCGAAGAGGGTGTGCAGTTGCGCTCAGGCGCGGCCGCGTGCGCGGCGTTGCTGCTGATGGCGGCGGCAGCGTTCCTGCCCGCAGCATCCGAAGCGACGCTGGCGCTGCGCTGGGCCGCGCTGCTGACTGCGGCGGGGGCCCTGGCCCTGCATGTGCGCGCGATGCGCCGCTTGCTGGCTGACGGAATGCGCAGCGATCTCGGGCGCAGCGGCCGGCTGTTCCACATCGGCTGGGCCAGCGCGGCGCTTGCACTGGTGTTCGCCGCGATCGGACTGGCGCGCGCGCCCGGCGGCGACAGCGCGCCCTGGGGCGCACTCGCCGTGCTGGCCGCGCTGGGCGGCTGGCTGCTGAGCAGCCTGTTCGGCGTGCTGCAACGCATCCTGCCGTTCCTCGCGTCGCTGCATGCGGCGCGCACCGCCGGCCGGCGCCCGCCCACGCCGTCGGCGTTGACCGCCGAAGCGCCGTTGCGCGTGCACGAGGTGGCGCATGTCGCGGCGCTGCTGCTCCTCGCGGTGGCGCTGGTCACGCGGTCGCCGGCCTGGCTGCTCGCGGCCACCGCCTGTGGCCTGGCCGGTGCGCTCGCGTTCCTCGGCTTCTTCGGCGTGCTGCTGCTGCGGTTGCGACGTGTCTCGCGCACCCACGTCACCGGTCCTTGACCTGCGACAGGGCCATTTCGCGCGGCGCGCCGTAGGCTGAAACCACACGCGCACCGGCATCGACCGCCCCACAACGCCATGTTCACCCGCCACGTTCCCCAGGCCCTCGACCAGGAGCACCGCACCAGCCTCGCCCTGCTCGACCGGCTCGAGCGCGCGCTCGCGCGAGGCCAGGACGAGGAACTCGCGGCACTGGCCCGCCCGCTGCTGCGGCAGATCGACGGCGAGGTCGCGCGCCACTTCGGCTTCGAGGAGGACCGGCTGTTTCCTCACCTGGTCGACGCCGGCGACGGCGGCATCGCCGCGCTGCTGACCCAGGAGCATGGCGACATCCGTGACCTGTGCGCCGAGTTGCAGCCGCTGGCGCTGGCGCTGGCCGAGGGCGCCCTCGCGCCGTCGCAGCGCCCGGCCTTCAATCGATTGGCGCTCGAGCTGGTCGAGCGTATGGTGTCGCACATCCAGAAAGAGACGATGGCCCTGCTGCCGCTGCTCGAAGACCTGCTCGACGAACCCACCGACCAAGCCCTGGCGCTGGCCTACGCCGGCGCCTGACGCTCCGACCCGCCGCACGCAGAAAGGCCACCCCATGCTGTCGATGCCCGTCACGCCGCGCCACTTCACGATCCGGCCGCTCGCCCCCGACGACCTGGCCACGGTGGTCGCGATCGATGCCGCCAGCGAAGGCCGCACGCGCCGCGAGTACATCGAGCGGCGGCTGCGCGCCGCGCAGCGCGAGCCGGCGCTGCATGCGCAGTTCGCCGCTGTCGACGGCAGCAGCGTCGTCGGGTACATCCTGGCGCGCGTGCTGGCCGGCGAGTTCGGCGTGCGGCGCCTTGCACTGCGGCTCGAGCTGATGGGGGTGCGCGCCGACCGCCGCGGCGGTGGCATCGGCCGGTGCCTGTTCGAGGCGCTTACCGCATGGGGTCAGCGCCACGGCTGCGCCGAGATCCGCAGCGCGGCGAGCTGGCGCGACAGTGCGATCCTGGCCTGGTTCGACGGCCTGGGTTTCGAGCTGGCACCCGAGGTGATCGTCGACAGCCGGGTCGACGGCGGCAGCTACCGGCCCGAGCGCGACGACGCGTTGGCCGCGGCCGAATCCGCGCCGCGCGAGATCGACTACGGCCGCCCCGAGGCCAACGACCACGAGCGCCTGGCGCGCGACCATGCCGACGTGCGCTCGATGGCGCCGGCCGACCTGGACGCGATCGTGCGCGTGGACCGCGGCATCACCGGCCGCGACCGGCGCGACTACATCGCCGCGCGCCTGACCGAGGCGATGGACGACACCAGCGTGCGCGTCTCGCTGGCCGCGCATTGCGACGGCGCGGTGGTGGGCTACCTCATGGCGCGCGCCGACCTCGGCGACTTCGGCCGCTCCGAGCCTGTGGCGGTGATCGACACGCTCGGCGTCGACCCCGAGTACGCGCGCCGCGGCGTCGGCCGCGCGCTCGTTTCGCAACTGTTCGCCAACCTCGGCGCGCTGCGCGTCGAGCGCGTCGAGACCATCGTTCCGCTCGCCGACCTGGCGCTGCTCGGGTTCCTCTACTCGATGGGTTTCGCTGCCCGCGAGCGCCTGTCGTTCACGCGCAGCCTGCCGAACGAACCCGCATGACGACGCACGCCATCGACGAGGGCCGCGTGCGCGATGCGCTGCGCGGGGTGACCGACCCCGAGGCCGGCATGAACATCGTCGACCTCGGCCTGGTCTACGGCATCGAGATCGGCGACGACGGCGGCGTGAAGCTGCAATTGACGATGACCAGCGTCGCCTGCCCGATGGCCGACATGATCGTCGACAGCGTGCGTGATGCGCTGGCCGGCGAGCTCGGCGCCGACACACCAGTCGCCGTCGAGCTGGTTTGGGACCCGCCGTGGACGCCCGAGCGCATGAGCGACCTCGCGCGCGCGCAGTTCGGCTGGGCACCGCGGTGAGCACCGGCGCCGCAGCGCGCCGCCCCGCGTGGTGGCGGCTGCCGCTGCTGGCATTCGGGTTCGTCGCGCTGTTCGCCGGCATCGGTGCCGGCCTCGTGCGGCTGGGCTGGCCGATGCCCACGGTGATCGCCGGCGTGGCCGCGCTGCACGGGCCGCTGATGGTGTGCGGCTTCTTCGGCGTGGTGATCTCGCTCGAACGCGCGGTGGCGATCGCCAGGCCCTGGGCCTATGCCGCGCCGCTGGCCGCGGGCCTGGGCACGGCGGCGCTGCTGCACGGCGCGGCCAGTGCCACCCCGTGGCTGGTCCTGGCCGCCAGCGCGCTGCTGCTCGCCGCGTCGCTGCAGGCGCTGGCCCGCCAGCGCGAAGGCTTCATGCTGGTGATCGTGCTCGGCGCCGCGTGCTGGTGCGTCGGCACCGCGATGTGGGCGCTGGGCGCGCCGGTGCACCGTGTGGTCGGCTGGTGGATCGGCTTCCTGGTGCTCACCATCGCCGGCGAGCGGCTCGAACTGTCGCGCTTCCTGCCGCCCTCGGCCACCGCGCGGCGCGTGTTCGCCGCCATCGTCGTGGGGCTGCTCGGCGCATTGCTGGCGTGGCCGCTGGCCTGGGCGCCGAACGTCTTCGGCGCGGCCCTGCTCGCGCTGGCCGTCTGGCTGCTGCGCCAGGACATCGCGCGCCGCACCGTCAGGCAGCAAGGCCTGACGCGCTTTATCGCGGTATGCCTGCTGGCAGGCTACTTCTGGCTCGCGGCGGGTGGCGCGGTGATCGCGATCGCCGGCCTCGCGCCCGGCAACCGCGCGTACGACGCGTCGCTGCACGCGCTGCTGCTCGGTTTCGTGTTCTCGATGGTGTTCGGCCATGCGCCGATCATCTTTCCCGCCGTGCTGCGCGTGGCGGTGCCGTACCACCCGGTGTTCTATGCACCGCTCGTGCTGCTGCACGCGTCGCTCGCGCTGCGCGTGGGCGGTGCCGCGGCGAACGTGTTCGACGCGATGCGCTGGGGCGCGCTCGGGTCGGCGCTGGCGCTGCTGGCGTTCATCTTGGTCACGCTGTCGGCGGTGGTGCGGGGGCGCGCGGGTTGAGCTCCACACTACTCAACGCGCGGCCCGTGCACGCATGACCTTCGGCATGCGGCCACTGCCCATCGAGCGGAGCTGCCGCCCGTCTTGGTCTGGATCAGCGGGCAGCGCTTGCTGCGTGAGTGCCCAGATAGGCTTGCACCGTAAGGTCATGACTCGCTTCACTGGCCAAGCCGCTGAACACGATACGGCCCTTGGAAAGGATGCACACCCGGTCTGCAACCGAGAGCGCAATGCGGCTCTGTTCGGCCAGAACGACCGCTACGTCGCCGAAGACCTCGGCTCGCCGCGCCAGGAACTGGTAGATCACCTCGGTCAGGAGCGGCGACAGGCCCATGCTCGGCTCGTCGAGCAGCAGCGCAGTCGGTCGGGCGATGAGCGCGCGGCCTATCGCCAGCATCTGTTGCTCCCCCCCGCTCAGCAAACCGCTCGCCACGTTGCGGCGCTTCGCGATACTGGGAAACATCGAAAAGACCCGCTCGATGCCGTCGTTCAGTTCCTTGCGTGGGCAGCGCCGGGATGCGAGGCCGGCAAGTTGCAGGTTCTCCTGCACAGTGAGCGGCGCAACCACCTGCCGGCCCTCGGGCACGTGCAGCAGGCCGGCGCGAACGATCTGGTCGGGGCGTCGGCCGCTCATGTTCTGACCGCTCAGCAACACCCGTCCCCGTTGCGCAGGCAGCAGACCGCTCACCGCGCGCAGCGTCGTCGTCTTTCCTGCCCCGTTCGGACCGAGCAACGCGACGACCTCGCCGCTGGCCACCGACAGGCTGAAGTCGACGACCGCCCTCACATGGCCGTAGGCAACACAGAGCTCCTCGATGCTCAACACCGGCGCGCGCATCGTCGCGTCCGTCGACGGGCTCGCCGGCGGACTCATCGCTGCGCCTTCGACAAGCCGCCCACATAGGCCTTGATCACGACCTCCTGCTGCAGGACGCTTGCCGGCTCCCCTTCGGCAATCACGAGCCCGAAGTCCAACACGACCAGGCGATCGCAGAACTGGCCCATCATCGCAACGTCGTGCTCGACGACGATGATGGCAATGCCCTGGGCGAGCAAGGCTGCGATGCGATTGAAGACGTCGGCGCGCTCCTGCGGGTCCATGCCGGCCGTCGGTTCATCCAGCAACAGCAACTTTGGCCGGCTGGCCACGGCGCGCGCAATTTCGACCCGGCGCCGCACGCCATAGGACAGTTCTCCCGCACGCACATCAGCAAGGTGTTCGAGCCCGTGCTCCCGCAGCACCTGTGCAACCGCTTCGGTGCGACTCTTCGTCGCCGAGGCGCCCATCGCCGGGCCGCTGCCTTCACCAAGACCGTGCAACCCGATCATGACGTTGTCGCTGACGCTGTGGGCATCGACAAGTCGAATGGTCTGGAACGTACGGGCGACACCCGCGCGTGCCAACTGGTGTGGACTCCCCCACAACCTCTCGAGCGAACGGCCCAGCAACTTGCCCGTACCCGCCGTCGGCTTGTAGACGCCCGAAATCACATTGAGCAGTGTTGTCTTTCCCGATCCATTGGGCCCGATGACGCCCAGCAATTCGCCACGCGCACAGTTCAGCGAAACGCCCTGAAGGGCTCGAATGCCACCGAAACTCACGGCGATGTCCGAGAGGTCGACGACCGGTTCTCTCGTGGCCACGCTGTCCGTCCGGCGCGCCGCACGATCGATCGCCGCAGCGGGCACATTCGAGAAACCACTTCCCGTGTCCACCCCGCCAGCGATTTGCACGACGCGGCTGTTGCGCCGACTGTGAAGCCAATCGGCCATCAAGCCAATCAGACCGAAGGGAGCGAACGCCACCACCAGCATGATGATCGTGCCATTGGCGAGCGCCTGGTACTCCCCAACCAGCGTCACCGCTTGAGACAGTGTGAACAACAACGCCGTGCCGACGAGCGGCCCCGCGACGTAGATCATTCCGCCCATGACGACCGCGGCCAGCAGATGCGCCAGCAAGCTGAAACTGAAGAAGCCCGGCTCGACGAATCCCGTCAGGTGCACGTTCAGCGCGCCCGCCAGACCGCACAACACGCCCGCCACGGCAAACAGGCCTACCCGGTAGGCAAAGACATCGATGCCCTGATGCCGCGCCATCAATGCGTCTTCGCGCATGGCAACGATGGCCATTCCGAAGCGCGATCGGTGTAGAGCCCACAGCGCAAGCGTGGCTAGCACGACCGCGCCGACGATGGCTGCATCGCTCGATGCACGTGGGATGCCAACGCGCCCCTGCGCCGCGCCGGTGAGCGGGATGTTGAGCACCGCGGCGCTGATGGCTTCACTGAAGGCGAGCGTGGCGATGGCCAGGTAGATCCCGTTGAGCCGACCCAGAAGGCCCGCCAGAACCAGCCCGGCTGACATGCCGGCGAGCGCACCGCCCATCACCGCCCAACCGAAGGACAAGTGCGCATCGAGCGACAGGATCGTGCCCGTGTACGCGCCAACGGCGAGAAGCCCGGTCTGCGGCAATGCAAAGATGCCGGCATTGAGCAAGGCGTAGATCGCCATTGCCACCAGGCTCAGGACGAGAGCGCTTCGTGCCGCAAATGCGTAGGCGCCGAAGATGTCTAGGAACTGTGCAGCCACGGGCTCTTCGTATGCAGCGGAGGGTCAGACGCGTTCGAGATCGTTGGAGGTCTTCAGCAGGCCACTCGGCCGCACGACGAGGAACAACAGCAAGAGAACGAACACGACCAGGTCGCGATACGAGCTCTCGATGTAGGCGACGGCATAAGTGGAGGCCAAGCCAATGAGCAATCCGCCGAGCAGCACACCGGTAACGCTGCCGAAGCCGCCCACCACCATGGCCGCGATCGCGATGACGAGATAGGTGTCTCCGAGATCCGAGCTGATCACATTGAACGCCATGGCCACCAATGTGGCTGAAACGCCCCCCAGAGCGCCGGAGAGGAAGAACACACCGACGCTGACCTGGTCCACGTGGGTGCCCAGCAGCGCTGCCACATCGCGGTTGAACGCCACCGCGCGTGCTTCGCGTCCCCACTCGGTGTGATGGAGAAGCCACCCCAGGAGCAGCATGAGCAATGCAGTGAGCACGACGATCGTGACATCGAGCGTATTGAACTGCAATGGACCAAGGTGCAGGGCGTGCACCGGATAGGCCTCGCGCGGGATGCGCTCCACCATGCCGCCCAGTACCTTGGCCGCCAGCTCGTTCAACACCATCAGGGCGCCAAGGCTCGAGATGAATGCGGCCAGCTGTGTGTGTCTACGCCGCAAGAGGTGCCGCACGACGATGTAATAGGCGAGCACGTTCAGCAGTCCCGAGAGCAGCGCGACGACAGGCAGCGCCAGCCAAAGCGGCAAGCCCAGGCGGGCGGTGAGCAACCACGCGAAAACCGCACCCCACGTGAATACTGCCGCGTGTGCAACGTGGAAGATCTTCAGATTGGCAAGGACCAGCCCGAAGCCGAGTCCGTACAGCCCATAGACGCTGCCCAGCACAAGGCCGTTGAGCGTCTGCTGGGCCCAGAACTCCACCGCGCGCGCGCCGCTCGATGCAGCTCAGTTGCCCGCGCCGACCATGTCGCCGTTGTCGGCGAAGCGCGCCAGCGTGCCTGGCGAGACAGAGTCGCCGCTGGCGTTGAGCGCGATCTCGAGGATGCCGTGCTTCTTCAGCAGCGCGCCGGTCGATGCGGCCGGCATGGCGGCACGAAGGGTGTCGCCGTTGATCGGCTTGCCCGCCTGCTCGACTTCAAGCGCGGCCGCGGCAATCATCCATGCCACGTGGTATCCCACACCGCTGTATGCCGTGGGCACGGCGTTGTACTTTTGCCTGTAGGCGGCCTCGAACGCAGTAGAACGGCCGCCGCCCGGTGCCCACGCCTGCGGGAAGACCAGCCCCGAAGCGGCCTTGCCGGCGATCGTGAAGGTCTGCGGACTGATGGCCAGGGTGCCGGCGAGTTGCACGTTCTGCATCCCCGCGCCCATCATCTGCTGAATGATGTTGCCGGCCTGCTCAGGCAAGACCGAGAGAACGAGAGCATCGATGTTGGCGCTCTTCAGGTTGGTGATCACGGCCGAGAAGTTGGTGTCCTTGGTCGTGACGTTCTGGGTCGTCACGTAGCTCACGCCCGTGCCCTCGAGCGTGGCCGCGGCAAGTGTCGGAAACGACGGGTTGTCCGTTGCCACGATCGCCGCGATCCGCTTGGCGCCTTTTGCGATCAGGTGCTTGCCCACTCCGCTGGCGGATGACTTCAGATCGGCCAGACGGAATGCGAACCCACCCTTGTTTTCCAGCTGGCTGCCCGCACCGCTCAGGAAAGTGATCTTCGCATCGTTCGCCAGAGGCGCCACGGCCTGGCCGATGGGGCTTTGGGAATCGCTGACAACGATGGGCAATCGTTGCTGCGCAAACTGATTGAACGCCGTGACGGCCTTGGTCACCTCGGAGTTGGTGTCGAGCGTCTGAACCTCGATGGTCGTCTTGGTGGGCGTGAGCACGCCGGACTTGGCAATGTCCGCGAGCGCAAGTTCGAAGCCGTTCTTGAAGGGGATGCCGAACGACGCCGCTGCGCGGCCCGTCAGGTTGCCGAGCAGACCGACCTTGACCTCGGCGGCCAATGTGGCCAACGGAAGAGCCGCAGCGCAGGCGAAGACGACACATTGGCGCAGGGTGATTGATGCAATTAGGGGCACGACAGCGTCTCCTGAGTCAAAGAGGGTTGAGGGAATGGCACGTGAGGGAACAGGCCGGACTGACCCGGCAACTACCGACCGTTGGGGAAAATCGTCTTCAAGGATGCGCGATGGGATCGCATGGCGTCGCGTTGCCATCATCTTGCATCAACCTCGAACTGCAAGACGTTCTCAGTCATCGTTTTCGAAGGGGTTGGGGACCTGAAACACGTCGGTGAGGCCACCAGTCATGGACGGCGCCAGGCGATCGAGCAAATCCACGGTCCACCCGCCTTCGTGGAACAACGTCGAGACGAACTGCGGCGGCGATATCAGCGCGACCTCGTCGCCACCCACGAAGAAGTCCTGCCCGTTGATGTTCTTGGCCGCCGGCGTGCAAAGCCAGGTGACGAAGGCAGCGACCGAATCCGGGGGCGCCGGTCGATCCCAACCGGCATGACCCCGCTCGCCAATCCAGTAGCGCCCCAGCGACTGCACGAACGGACGCCAGATCCCGGCCAGGTTCTTCGCGAACCAATCGCCTCCTCCGGTGTTGCCGGCAGTGGCGCGGGGCCGGATCAGATTGCAGCGGATGTTGAAGCGCGACTGCTCGCGCGCGACGCAGCGCGTGAGGCCCGCCAACCCTTCCTTGGCCGACGCGTAGGCCGAGTTGAAAACCATTCCCAATCCGGCTTCGGAGCCTGTATTGATGATGACGCCGCCGCCGCGCTGCCTCAGCAATGGCACACCGTACTTGATCATCAGGAACGACGCCTTCAAGTGGCTGTCGACCACCGTGTCCCATTGCTCCTCGGTCAGTTTCTGCACCGGGTTCCCGCCGCGCAGCCCCGCGTTGTTCACGATGATGTCGAGGCCGCCGAAGGCCTGGACCGCAGCATCGACGGTGCGTCGTACACCATCGGCGGTCATCAGATCCTCGGTTGCGGCGACGGCCTCGCCGCCGAACTGGTGGATTTCGTGAGCGACGCCCGCGGCTGAACTGCGACCGTCGCTGTCGGTCCCGAAGTCGCTGACCACCACCTTGGCGCCTTCACGCGCCAGTGCGATGGCCTCAGCCCTTCCGATGCCGCGTCCGCTGCCCGTAACGATGGCGACCTTGCCCGTCAGTCTGCGGCTTTCCATTTTGGCGTCTCCTCGGCCCGGCTCGACTCGCACATTGGAGCGGCACTGTGCGGATGATGCAGCGTGACGAGCAGTTGGTCAACATATCTGTTGACTTACTGCGGTGTGCGGCGTTAATGTCATCGTGCGCTTTGTTCAACCGGCAGCGGCGCAGACGGCCGGACCAACTGAAGGATCACCATGGTCAAGGAAGAAGACGCGGAGTTCCATCCCAGGGATCCCAAGGACTACGACTGGGCCGAGACGCGGTTCATCAGCTTCTCGATCCCGCAGGAGCAGCTGTTCGGAAACGTGTACGTGCTTGCACGGCCGAATGTGGGTGCGGTGATCTCCGATGTGACCATTCAGAAGGGCTTTTCGCGTTTTCCCTATGAAATGGACTTCCACGATCCGCAGATGCACCTGCCCTGCCCGCCGTCGTTCCGCAAGTTCACGCTGCGCAACGGCCTGTCGGTCGAGGCGGTCAGGCCACCCTACGAGCTCCACTACTCTTACAAACACAACGGCGGCAACTGCAGCATCGAGTTCGACTTCACGGCTGTCGGAGAGCCATTCGACTGCCATGACCCGAAGCAGAATCCGCTGCTCGGCGACAGTACCTTCGCCGGACTCGGCGATCAGTGGCTCAACGGGCATTACGACGTGCTCGGCCACGTCAAGGGCGAACTGGTGCTGCGCGGCAAGCACTACGCGATCGACAGCTACGACGGCGCCGATCACAGCTGGGGGCCGCGCAAGGAGGAAGGCATCCGCGCCATGGGCTGGACGGCGGCGGCCTTCGGCCCCGATTACGGGCTGCACACGGTGTTCCACCTCGACCTGCGAAACGGGCAGGTGCACTACGACAAGCTGCGCTTCGGCTACGTGGTCGCCGCGCCTGGGCTCGTCGACGCCTTCAACCTCATGTACCTGCCCTGGAACGTGAGCCTGATGGCGATGGCGGCGGCCGAGGCCATCCTCGACACCGGCGAGGTCAAGGACAAGGTCGTCTACAACAACCAGTGGATGGACACCTTCGTCAAGGAGCTGGAAGCGGTCGGCCTCAAGCCGTTCCCACCCCACGGCAACTAC
>Ga0209798_10002451_pt1 | contig 10948 bp, 9 predicted proteins | sample DOMMetBare3Fresh_FD_187475 | JGI IMG/M metagenome (GOLD analysis project Ga0209798, IMG submission 187475) | Wetland sediment microbial communities from St. Louis River estuary, USA, under dissolved organic matter induced mercury methylation -... | ecosystem: Environmental > Aquatic > Freshwater...
TGGCACGGGCCGCCGTTCCTGGAGGCGTGCGGGGAGCCCGAGTGCTACGAAGCAGGACGAGAGCCGCAGGGCCCACCCTTCCAGGTCCCCCTCGCATGAGGAGCAGCCACGTGCTCAAGATCGTCATCGGCGACAAGAACTACTCCTCGTGGTCCATGCGGGCGTGGCTCGCGCTCGAGCTCACCGGCGCGCCGTACGAGGAGGTCCTCGTGCCGCTCGACCGGCCGGACACGGCGCGGCGGATCGCCGAGTTCAACCCGGCGGGGCGCGTGCCGGTGTTGCACGACGGGGACCTCGTCGTCTGGGACTCGCTCGCCATCTGCGAGTACCTCGCCGAGAAGTTCCCCGCGGCGCGGCTCTGGCCTGCGGCGCCGGGGGCGCGGGCGGTGGCGCGGTCGGCCTCGGCCGAGATGCATTCGGGCTTCCAGGCCCTGCGCTCGGCGATGCCGATGAACCTGCGGCTCCGCCGTCCGGTGGCGTCCCCCGCGCCCGACGTGAAGGCCGACCTCGCCCGCATCCGCGCCCTCTGGCGGGGTCTCCTCGCCGCGCCCCGCGACGGGGAGTACCTGTTCGGCGCCTTCGGGATCGCGGACGCCATGTTCGCGCCGGTCGTCGGGCGGTGCCGCACCTACGGCGTCGCGCTCGACGGACCGGAGGCGGCCTACGCGGACGCGGTCTGGCGTCACCCCGCCGTGGCGCGGTGGGTGGCCGCCGCGCACGAGGAGGGGCGGTCCATCCCGAAGTACGACGGCGCGTGAGGCGTCGCTCGCGCCGGGCCTGGGCGACCCCGTCAGGCGGCTCCGGCCGCGCCGCGCGGGGAGGAGCCCCGTGCATCCGCGCGCGGCCGCCGTGCATCTTCGCGCGCGCGCCGGGGAGGAATCTCGGATAGAACCCGTGCCTCGCCGCCGGCCTCCCGCCGGCCGGCGCCGGGAGGTCCCGAGGTGACACGCCGAGGCTGGGTGCTGTTCGTCGCGCTGTGCGCCATCTGGGGCCTGCCGTACCTGCTCATCAAGGTCGCGGTCCGCGACGTCACGCCCGCGTCGCTCGTCTTCCTGCGCACCGCCATCGGCGCGCTCGTGCTCCTGCCGATCGTCCTCGCCCGCGGGAACCTCCGGGCGCTCCTGCCGCGCTGGCGGCCCATCGTGCTGTTCACGGTGGTGGAGATCGCGGTCCCCTGGCTCCTGCTCTCGGACGCCGAGCGCCGGCTGACGAGCTCGCTCGCGGGGCTCCTCGTCGCGTCGGTGCCGCTCGTCGGCGCCGTCATCGCCCGCGCGATCGGCGCGCCGGAGCCGCTCGGGACCCGGCGCCTCCTCGGGCTCGGGGTGGGGCTCGCCGGCGTGGTCGCGCTGCTCGGGCTCGACGTGGGCGCGGGGGACCTCGGCGCCGTCGCGGAGATGGTGCTCGTGGTGATCGGCTACGCCGTCGGCCCGATGATCGTCTCGCGGCGCCTCACCGACGTGCCGCCGCTCGAAGTGGTGGCGGTCTCGCTCGCGCTCTGCGCGGTCGCGTACGCGCCCGTCGGGATCGCGCAGCTCCCGGCGGCCTGGCTGCCCCTCGCCGCCGTCGGTGCGATCGTCGTCCTCGGGGTGGTCTGCACGGCGCTCGCGTTCGTGCTGTTCTTCGGGCTCATCGCGGAGGTCGGGCCCGTGCGCGCGACCGTGGTGGCGTACGTGAACCCGGCGGTCGCCGTCGCGCTGGGCGTCGCGGTGCTGGGCGAGCCGCTCACCGCGGGGACCGCGGTGGGCTTCGCGCTCATCCTCGCCGGTTCCTGGCTCGCCACCGGGACGCGCCTGCCGCGCGCGGCGCCGGCGCCGGCCCTGGCCGGGGCGGGCGGTTCCCGGTAGACGGGGGCGGGCCGCCGCGCGCCTATACTCCCGCCCCATGAAGACCATCGGACTCATCGGCGGGATGAGCTGGGAGTCGTCGACGCACTACTACCAGCTCGTCAACGAGGGCGTGAAGGCGCGGCTGGGCGGGTTTCACTCGGCCCGCTGCATCCTCTGGTCGGTCGACTTCGCGGAGATCGAGCCGCTGCAGCGGGCCGGCCGATGGGAGGAGACGGGCGAGATCCTGAACCGCGCCGCGCTCGGGCTGGAGCGGGCCGGCGCCGAGCTGCTGCTCATCTGCGCCAACACCATGCACAAGGTGGCGGAGCAGGCGATGCGCGGCGTGCGCATCCCGCTGCTCCACATCGTCGACGTGACCGGCGAGCGGGTGCGGGCGGCCGGGGTCCGGCGCGTGGCGCTCCTCGGCACCCGCTACGTCATGGAGGAGGAGTTCTACCGGCGGCGGCTCGCCGAGCGTCACGGGCTCGAGGTGATGGTGCCGGGCGCCGCCGACCGCGAGGAGGTGAACCGCGTCATCTTCGAGGAGCTGGTGCTGGGCCGCATCGAGCCCCGCTCCAAGGCGCGCTACCTCGCCATCATGAACGCGCTCGCCCGGGACGGGGCGCAGGGCGTCATCGCGGGCTGCACCGAGATCGGCATGCTCGTCTCGCAGTCCGACGTCGCCGTGCCGCTCTTCGACACCACCGAGCTGCACGCCCACGCCGCGGTGGAGCGGGCGCTCGCGCCCTCCGCAGGCTAGTGCCCCGCCCGAAAGGGGCGTCGGGGCGGCGAGCCCCCCGGCGGGTGGGCAACGGGATGCGGCTGCGCTAACCTCTCGCTGCTCTCGGCGCCCGGACGGGGGACGCACTCACGGTGAGTCACAGCCCGTCGCACCGACCGATCGAGGAGGAGACATGGCGCACCCCGGAACGAGGATCGTCGCCCTCGCGCTGCTCGCGGCCGCATCGCTCGCCCCCGCCCCGGCCCTCGCCGGCAAGACGCTCGACGGCATCCGGCAGCGCGGCGAGGTGGTCTGCGGCGTCAACACCTCCGCGCCCGGCTTCTCGGCCGCCGACAGCCAGGGCCGCTGGCAGGGCCTGGACGTGGACGTGTGCCGCGCCCTGGCGGCGGCGGTGCTGCGCGACGCCGGCAAGGTGCGGTTCGTGCCCCTCAACTCGCAGCAGCGCTTCGCCGCGCTGCAGGCGGGCGAGATCGACGTCCTGTCGCGCAACACCACCTGGACCCTGACCCGCGACGCCTCGCTCGGCATCGTGTTCACCGGCATCGACTACTACGACGGCCAGGGGTTCATGGTGCCGAGGAAGCTCAAGGTCGACAGCGCCCGGAAGCTCGGCGGCGCCACCGTCTGCGTCCAGGCCGGCACCACCAGCGAGAAGAACGTGGCCGACTTCTTCCAGGCGAACGGCCTCAAGTACAAGACGGTGGTCTTCGACACCGCCGAGGCCATCACCTCCGCCTTCTTCTCCGGCCGTTGCCAGGCGTACACGACCGACATGTCCGACCTCGCCGGCGCCCGGACCAAGGTCGCCAACCCGAACGACTACGTGATCCTCCCGGAGGTCATCTCCAAGGAGCCGCTCGGCCCCTCGGTGCGGCGCGGCGACGACGAGTGGTTCCAGATCGTCCGCTGGGCGCTCTACGGCATGCTGGAGGCGGAGGAGGCCGGGGTGACGCAGGCGAACGTGGACCGGCAGAAGGCGGAGAGCAAGGATCCGGTGGTGCAGCGGCTGCTCGGCGTCACCGACGACATGGGCGGCCTGCTCGGGCTCGACAGGGAGTGGCTGTACCGGATCGTGAAGCAGGTCGGGAACTACGGCGAGAGCTTCGAGCGCAACCTCGGCCCGAAGACACCGCTCGCCCTCCCGCGCGGCGCGAACAACCTGTGGAACAGGGGCGGCCTGATGTACGCGCCGCCGGTCCGGTAGGGCGCCCGGGGCGCGGGGCGGCAAGCGAACGGTGAAGCGGGCTCGGTTCTCCTGGTCGACGCGGTCGGGAAGGGCGCTGGCCATCCAGGCCGGCTTCCTGCTCGTGCTCCTCGCGGCGGGCCTCGGGCTCTGGCGCAACACGGCCCACAACCTCGCGGCGCGGCAGATCCGCTCCGGCTTCGCCTTCCTCGGCCAGCGGGCGGGGTTCGACATCGGCGAGGGGCTCGTCCCCTACACGCCGGACGCGACCACCCTGCGCGCGTTCGCGGCGGGCCTCGGCAACACGCTGCGGGTCGCGCTCGTCGGGATCCTCCTCGCCACGCTGCTCGGGGCCGCCGTCGGCCTCGGGCGGCTGTCGCGGAACGCGCTGGTGCGCGGCCTGTCCACGGCCTGGGTCGAGGTCCTGCGCAACGTCCCGCTCGTCATCCAGCTCTTCGCCTGGTACCTCGTCCTCACCCAGCTGCTCCCCGACCCCGCGAGCCCGCTCGCGCTCGGGGCGCACGCGTACCTCTCCAAGGGCGGGCTGCAGCTCCCCATGCCCGTCTGGACGGGCGGGCTCGGCCTCGCCCTGGAGCGGCCCGAGGTGACCGCGTTCGGGGTGAGCGGCGGCCTGTCGCTCACCCCCGAGTTCCTGGCGCTCCTCCTGGGGCTCGCCACCACGACCTCCGCGTCGATCGCCGAGATCGTCCGGTCCGGCGTGCTGGCCGTGCCGAGAGGGCAGACCGAGGCGGCGCTGGCGCTGGGCCTGTCGCACCGCCAGGTGATCCGGCGCGTGGTGCTCCCCCAGGCGCTGCGCGTGATCGTGCCGCCGCTCACCAGCCAGTTCCTGAACCTCACCAAGAACTCCTCGCTGGCCGTCGCCATCGGCTACCCCGACGTGGTCTCGATCGCCAACACCGCCATCAACCAGAACGGCCAGGCGCTCGAGTGCATCCTCCTCATCATGTCGGTGTACCTGTCCGTCAACCTCGTCACCGCCGCGGCGATGAACGGGTACAACCGCCGGGTGGCGCTGGTGGAGCGCTGAGGGTGGCCGCCCCCGCCCAGAATCGGCCCGGCGCCGTGCCGGACGAGGCGCGCGAGCCGCCGCCGCCGCCGCGCGGGCCGCTCGCGTGGCTGCGTCGGAACCTCTTCGCCACCGCGCCGAGCACGGTGGCGACGCTCGCGGCCGGGGTCGCGCTCGGGTGGCTCCTCCCCCGCGCCGCCGACTGGCTCTTCCTGCGCGCCGTCTACGCGCCGGACTACGAGGCGTGCCGCGCGCTCGACTACCGGGCCGCGTGCTGGGGGTTCGTCGCCGAGAAGCACCGGCTGATCCTCTTCGGCCGGTACCCGTGGGCCGAGCAGTGGCGCCCGCTGCTCGCGACGCTGCTGTTCGTCGCGGCGCTGGCCGCGAGCGCCCACCCGCGCGCGTGGCGCCGCTGGCTGCTCCCGGCCTGGGCGCCGCTGCTGGCCGCCTTCTTCCTCCTGCTGCGCGGCGGGGTGGCGGGCCTGTCGCCGGTGGACCCGAGCGCGTGGGGCGGGCTGCCGCTCACGATCGTGCTCACCGCGGTGGTGGTGGCGGCGTCGATCCCCATGGGCATCGTCCTCGCCCTGGGGCGGCGCTCGCGGATGCCGCTCGTCCGCGGGCTCGCGACCCTCTACATCGAGCTGGTGCGCGGCGTGCCGCTCATCACCGTGCTCTTCGTCGCCTCGTTCCTCTTCCCGCTGCTGCTCCCGCAGGGCCTGCGGCTCGACGCGCTCGCCCGGGTGGCGATCGGGATGACCTTCTTCCAGGCGGCCTACATGGCCGAGGTGGTGCGCGGCGGCCTCCAGGCCCTGCCGCGCGGCCAGGGCGAGGCGGCCGAGGCGCTCGGGCTCGGCTGGTGGCGGGCGCAGCGCCGGGTGATCCTGCCGCAGGCGCTGGTGCTGGTCATCCCGAGCTTCGTGAACAGCCTCCTCTCCACCTTCCTCGACACGTCGCTCGTGACGGTGGTGAGCCTCTACGACCTCACCGGCTCGCTGCGCCTCGCGCTCGGCGACCCGCAGTGGCGGAACTTCTTCCTGGAGGGGTACCTGTTCGTCGCGGCCATCTACTTCGCGTCGTCCTTCGGGATGTCGCGCTACAGCCACTGGCTCGAGCGCCACCTGGGGCGCTGGGCGCGGGCCTGATCCCGGGGGACCGCCTGGGCGAGCCCATCATCCAGTTCCGGCGCGTGAACAAGTGGTTCGGCCGGTACCACGTCCTGCGCGACATCGACCTCACCGTCGATCGGGGCGAGCGCATCGTGGTGTGCGGCCCGTCGGGCTCCGGGAAGTCGACGCTCATCCGCTGCGTCAACCGGCTGGAGGAGCACCAGGAGGGCACCGTCATCGTGGACGGGGTGGAGCTGACCGGCGACCGCCGCTCCGTCGAGCGCATCCGGCGCGAGGTGGGGATGGTGTTCCAGCAGTTCAACCTCTTCCCCCACCTCACCGTCCTCGAGAACGTGGCGCTCGGGCCGGTGGAGGTGCTGAAGGTGCCGCGCGCCGAGGCGGAGACGAGGGCCCGCGTGCAGCTCGATCGCGTCCGGGTGGGGGACCAGGCCAAGAAGTTCCCGGGCCAGCTCTCGGGGGGCCAGCAGCAGCGCGTGGCGATCGCGCGCGCGCTCTGCATGCAGCCCCGCATCATGCTCTTCGACGAGCCCACCTCCGCCCTCGACCCGGAGATGGTCAAGGAGGTGCTGGACGCGATGCTCGATCTCGCGGGGCAGGGGATGACCATGCTGGTCGTGACGCACGAGATGGGCTTCGCCCGCTCGGTGGCGGACCGGGTGATCTTCATGGACCAGGGCCGGATCGTGGAGCAGAACGCGCCGCGCGAGTTCTTCGCGCACCCGGAGAACGAGCGGACGCGGGACTTCCTCGCCAAGGTGCTGCCGCGGTAGGCGCGCGCGGCGCCCCGTGCCCGTCCCGGCGCCTCTCCGTGACGCGCTGGCCCGACGCTACCCGGCCGCCCCGCGGCGCAGCGCGAGGCTCTCGCTCTCCTCGTCGTAGGAGAGGAGCTCCGCGAAGCGCGCCCAGTTCAGGAACGTCTCGAACATGCCCTCGTAGTCCTCGTTCGGCAGGTAGACCGCGATGAGCTCGAGGACGAAGTCGCGACGGAGCCGGTGCTCCTCCTGGCGCGTCAGCGCCTCCTCGACCACCTGGAACAGGCGAAGCCGGAGGAGGTGGTCGCGCCAGAGCGCCTTCCGATCCTCCGGGCTCGCCTTCACGAGGCGCGCGCCCTCGGGCGACAGCACGACCAGGCGCTTCGGCGTGTCCACCAGGTCGAGCATCTCGGCGGCGTTGACGACCGCGATGAGCTTGCCGAACTCGCGGTCGGTGTCGGAGGCGATCCGGAAGACGTCCTCCTGGCCGCCGCGCGCGTCCAGGTACTCGAGGAGGCCGACGATCTCTCCCGCTCCGACACGCGGCAGGGCCTCGAACGCGGCGGAGAGCGGCGGCCCGGCCGGGAGGTCCGGCATCTCCATCCCGGTGATGATGTCGTGGAGCCGGTCCACCAGCTGCAGGAGCCCCGGCGATCGGTAGTCGCGCGGCCGCGGAAGCGCGTTCTCGACCACGGTGCGGACCCGCCCCGGGTTGGCGTCGAGCACCACGATCCGGTCGGCCATGTAGACCACCTCCTTGATGTCGTGGCTGACCATCACGATGGAGGACGGGTTCGTGCTCTTCGCGGCCCAGATGTCGAGCGCCTCCGCGCGGAGGCTCTCCGCGGTGAGCGCGTCCACCTGGCTGAAGGGCTCGTCCATGAAGAGCATCTCGGGGTCGAGCGAGAACGCGCGGGCCATGCCCACCCGCTGCTTCATCCCGCCCGAGAGCTCCCGGGGGTACGCCTCCTCGAAGCCCGCCAGGCCGACGGTGCGGATCGCGCGGGTCGCCCGCGAGGCGGCCTCCGCCGGTGAGAGCCCCTTCGCCCTGAGGACGGCCTCGACGTTCCGGGTGACGGTCATCCACGGGTAGAGCGCGAAGCTCTGGAAGACGAACCCCACGCCGGGGTTGAGGCCCGCGAGCGGCGCCCCGTGATAGCGCACCTCTCCGCGGGTGGGAGCGGTCAGCCCGGCCAGGATGCGCAGGATCGTGGACTTCCCGCACCCGGAGGGTCCGAGGAGCGCCACCACCTCGTTAGGACGGATGGCGAGCGAGATGTCCTGGAGCACGCGGAGCGGCGCGCCCTTCCCCTGGGGGAACTCCTTGTCGACGTGGCGGAGCTCGCACAGGACGTCACTCTCGGTCATCACCAGGGTCGCGGGTCGGGACATCGGGCGCCTCGCTAGCGGCTCAGGGAGAAGCGCTCCTCGGCGAGGCCGTGCAGGCGACGCCAGACGAGCCGGTTGAAGAGGGTCACCATCGCCGCCATGAACGTGATGGCGGCCGCGAGCGCGGCGAACTCACCGTGCGCCGCGGCCATGCTGATGCGGGCGCCGAGGCCGGTCGTGGCGAGCGCCCGGCCGCGGAAGCTCAGGTACTCGGAGACGATGCTGGCGTTCCAGGCGCCGCCGGCGGCCGTCACCCAGCCGGTGACGAGGTACGGGAAGACGGCGGGGAGGTAGAGGTCGCGGAATCGCTGGAGCGTTCCGAGCCGGTAGATGCGCGCGGCCTCGCGCAGGTCCGCCGGGATCGCGGTCGCGCCCGCGATGACGTTGAACAGCACGTACCACTGCGTGCCGAGCAGCATGAGGAGGATGCTGCCGAAGCCGAGCCCGACTCCGGCGGCCGCGAGCATCGCGACCACCGCCGGGAACAGCATCGGGGCCGGGAAGGACGCCACCACCTGCACGACGGGCTGCAGGACCCGCGAGAGGCGAGGGGAGAGCCCGATGGCGAGTCCGGCGGGGACGGCCCAGAGCGTCCCGAGCGCCGTCGCGAGCAGCACCCGGCCGAGCGTGAGCGCCCCGGCCAGGGCGATGCCTCCCCACGCGGCGAGGGGGACCTGGCGCAGGAGGCCGAGGAGCCCGAACGCGCCCCACGCCAGGAGCGCCAGGAGCAGCGAGAAGAGCGTGAGGGAGAGTGCGCCGCCGAGGGCGCGCGGCCGGGCGGCCGGGGCCGGCTCCGGGCGCCGCTCCGGTCCCGCCGGGGCGGCCGCCGTCGCGGCGCGGCGCGCCAGGCGTCCGAGCAGGGGGAGAAGCCGGGAGCGCCTCAGGAGGTCGAGGAACCAGGACTCCATCTCCTCGGTCTGGCCGCTCTCCTCGACCCGGAACTTCTGCGCCCAGACCACGATCGGGCGCCAGAGGAGCTGATCGAGCGCGACGATCATGAGCGCCATCACGGCGACCGCCGCGAGCATCGCGCGGCCGTCGCCCCGCGCGGCCGCGACGCTCATGTACGAGCCGAGCCCCGGGAGGCGGAAGTCCTTGTCACCGAGGACGAACGCCTCGCTGACCATGAGGAAGAACCACCCGCCCGCCATGCTCATCATGCTGTTCCAGACGAGCCCGATGGCGCTGAAGGGCAGCTCGACCGAGCGGAAGCGCTGCCACCGGCCGAACCGGCTCAGCGTCGCCACCTCGGTGAGATCGCGGGGGATGGACTTCAGCGAGTAGTAGAAGCTGAAGGTCATGTTCCAGGCCTGGCCGGTGAAGATCATGATCACCGAGGCGAGCTCGAGCCCCACGTTGCTCCCCGGGAAGGCCGCGACGAGGCCGAGGACGAGCCCGGGCATGAAGCCGAGCACGGGGATGCTCTGGAGGACGTCGAGGGCGGGGACGAGCACGCGCTCGGCGACGCGATCCCGGGCGGCCCAGTAGCCGTACCCGAGGGTGAAGAGGAGCGAGATCGCGTAGGCGGCGAGGCCGCGCGAGAGCGACAGCAAGGCGTAGCCGGGGAGCGCCGCGACGGAGAGGTCGATCTCGACCGCCGGCCGCAGGGCCCCGGTCCATTCCTGGGCGAGGCGGATGAGGCCGAAGAGGGTCCCGCCCAGCCCGGCCACGAGCGCGAGATCGGTCCAGCCGAGCCTGCGCGATCGGTCGAGGAACGCGACGGCCTCGCCGAAGACCCGCGTGACGCGGCGGATCACGGGCTCGACCTCGCCGGGGGCCCCGAGCGGCGTCCGCCGCGGCCGCGATGGGCAGATGCAGAGCTCATGGCGTCGGCCCCACTCGAGGCATCAGCGCAGCTTCATACCGCGCCCACCGGCGAGGCGTCACCGGTCAAGATGCGCACGCGGCCGGGGACGACGGCGCGCGTCCGATGGGGCGTCCGTGAGCCGTTCCCTCCCGAGGCGGCACGCACGATCCGGCGTCCCCCCTTCGCGCGGCGTGAAGGGGCTCGAGGGCGACACGCCGGTATCCCCGGCGGCTGACATGGGTCGCGCTCCCGAATGGCGCGGCGCGGCGTGGACGCTCCGCGCATCTCCTCGGGGCCCGCAGCCTGCCCGCACCGGTCCTCGGAGCGGAAGGCGTGAAGCCCCCGGGCGCCCGAGCGGGCGCGAGATCCCAAGATTTCACTACAAGAAAGAGCTCACATGACGAAGATCCTGAGTACGCTTTTCGCCGTCGCGCTGGTGGGGCGAGATCGCCGAGACGCGGGCGACCGTGATCCACTATCTGGGCGTGGTGCCGCCGTTGCTGCTCGGCCAGCCGCCGTCGCCCGCCGAGCGGGATCACGGCGTCTGGCAGCTTTTCGCGGTTGGCGGAGATGAACGCGATTCTCATCGCGATCCCCCGTTTGCGGACTGGCGGTCCCCGTCCGGCGTCGAGTCCGATTGCGATGCGGCGCTGGCCTGGCCGTACATCGCACCGAGGCTCGCCACCCTGCGCGTGAAGTCGAGCAGTCCCCGATACGGTTGTTGTGGAAAGCGGCGCTGACGGTACAGGAACTCGATGACGAACAGCGCTGCGACCAGCAGGTAATTCAGCACGTTCGCGAACAGGGACCACAGGCGGACCGGCACGGTCACGAACGGCTGCAGGCCGAAGGCCAGCAGCAGACCGTCGGGTTCCGCGCACAGCGCGAGCACGGTGTTGATCACCCCCAGCACGACGAACAGTGCCGTCCAGACGGCAGTCAGCCGACGCGCGTAGTCGAGGACGTTTTCGTCGAGGCTGTCTTCAGGCCCGTTCAGCGCGCGGATGATGCTTTCGATCAGCGGCGTCCGGGTGCGTCGCAACGTGTGTCCAAAGACCCAGGCCATGAATCCGAACATCAGGATGGGCGGCAGGA
>Ga0209798_10002452_pt1 | contig 10943 bp, 10 predicted proteins | sample DOMMetBare3Fresh_FD_187475 | JGI IMG/M metagenome (GOLD analysis project Ga0209798, IMG submission 187475) | Wetland sediment microbial communities from St. Louis River estuary, USA, under dissolved organic matter induced mercury methylation -... | ecosystem: Environmental > Aquatic >...
GTCGCGGCCGCTTGGATCTACGTCGACGCCACGGCGCCGGGGCCCGTCGCGCCGACCGCGCGGCACGCGCCGCCGCCGCTGCCGACACCGGCGCCTGCGCCCGCTCGTGCCACCACGGCAAGCGTGTCCGACCTGCTCGGCAGTCGCGCGATGGCCGCCGCCGCGCCGCGCGCCAGCACCGGCACCGTGACACCCGAGGCGCCCGGGCCAGACACTACCGCGCCCGCTACGCGCGATCGCAGCGCCCTGTTGGCCGCACTCGACACCGAGATCGTGCAGCAGCGCGTCGGCCCCGAGGCGAAGAGCAAGAACGCCTTTGCGGCCAAGAGCTGGCTGCCGCCGCCACCACCGCCGCCACCGCCTGCGCCACCGCCACCGCCGCCGCCACCACCGCCGCCGCCGCAGGCGCCGCCGCTGCCGTTCAAGTACATGGGCATGTTGCAGGAGTCGGCCGAGCGCACGGTGTGGTTCCTGCTGCAGGGCGAGCAGCTGATCATGGCCGCCAGCGGCGAGAACATCGGCACGTCGTATCGCATCGACGGGTCCGAGGGCGGGCAGCTGCGATTCACCTACCTGCCGCTCGACCAGCGACAGACGCTAGCGATTGGAGGATCCCCATGACCCGTGCAACCCACAGGGCGCTGATCGGCTTGGCGCTCGTGCTCGGTGCCGGTTGCTCGACCGTCCAGACCGAAAGCAAGGCGCTGATCGACCAGGGCAACTACCAGGAGGGGCTGGGCCGGCTCGAGGAGGCGATGCGCCAGCAGCCCAACGATGTCGAGCGCCGCCTGCAGTACGTCCGTGCCCGCGACCAGGTCATCAACCGCCTGCTCGGGCTGGCCGGCGCCGAAATCGGCGCCGGCCGGCTCGAAGCGGCCGCCGGGGCCTTCCGGCAGGTGCTGGCGATCGACGCCAACAACGCGCGCGCCGCCGCCGGTCTGGCGGCGATCGACGCGGCGAGCCGGCACCAGATCCTCGCCGGCGACGCCAAGACCAAGATCGCCGCCGGCGACGCCGTCAGCGCCGACCTGATGGTCAAGGCCATCCTTGCCGAAAACCCCAACCACCCCCAGGCGCGCGAACTAGATCGCGAGCTGCGTGAGCAGGAGCGCAAGAAGGCGCTCGCGGTGCCGGCGCTGAAGTCCAGACTGCAGAACCCGGTCAACCTCGAATTCCGCGATGCGCCGCTGAAGCTCGTGATGGAGGCGCTGGCACGCTCGGCCGGCATCAACTTCATTCTCGACCGCGAGATCCGGGCCGACCTCAGGGTGTCGATCTTCGTGCGCGCCGTGCGGGTGGAAGACGCGCTGGACCTCATCGTGCAGAACAACCAGCTCGAGAAGAAGGTGCTGACCGAGAACACCGTGCTCATCTATCCGAACACGCCGCAGAAGCTGCGCGAACACCAGGAACTGGTGATGCGCACCTTCCAGCTGGGCAACGCCGATCCGAAGCAGACGCTGAACCTGCTGCGCACGATGCTCAAGACCAAGGACATCTTCGTCGACGAGCGCGTCAACATGATCGTGATGCGCGACACGCCGGACGCGATCCGCGCGGCCGAGCGCCTGATCGCCGAGCAGGACCGGGCCGACCCCGAGGTCGTGCTCGAACTGGAGATCCTCGAGGTGTCGCGCAGCAAGGTGCGCGACCTGGGCATCACCTATCCGACGGCCTTCACCGGCCCGAGCGGCACGCTGGCCGACATCAAGGTGCTCAACAACTCGACGATCACCGCCGACACCGGCTATGGCCTGAAGCTGCTGCGCACCGACAGCGACACCCGGACACTGGCCAATCCGCGCGTGCGGGTGCGCAGCAAGGAAAAGGCGCGCGTGCACGTCGGTGACCGGGTGCCCGTGATCTCGAGCACCATCGTCGGCACCACCGCCGCCGGCACGAGCGGCAACCAGCCGGTGACCACCGAGCAGATCCAGTACATCGACGTCGGCATCAAGATCGAGGCCGAGCCGACGGTCTACTCCGACGACACCGTCGCGATCAAGATCAACCTGGACGTCTCGACGCTGGGCACACAGACCAAGACCAATGCCGGCACCACCGCCTACGAGGTCGGCACGCGCAATGCGTCGACCGTGCTGCGCCTGCGCGACGGCGAGACCCAGGCGCTGATGGGCCTGATCCGCGACGACGACATCCAGTCCGGCCGGGGCCTGCCGTTCGTCGGCGAGGTGCCGCTGCTGGACCGGGTGTTCGGCACCAAGAGCACCGAGCAGCGCAGCCGAGAACTGGTCCTGCTGATCACGCCGCAACTCGTGCGCGGCGTCGAGCGCGCCGACGCGACGCTGTCCGAGTTCTGGTCCGGCACCGAAGCCGCGGTGCGCACACGCTCGCCCTTCGTGCAGCAGATCGCCGACAAGGAACCCCGACCCGCCGGCGCGCCCGGCGCCACCACCACCCTTTCGATCGCAGGTGCCACGGCCACTGGCGCAGCGGGCGCCGCCGGCACGACCGGCGCGGCCGCACCCGCGAGTGCCCCGGTGTTGCTGTCCTGGCAGGCGCCGCCGTCGGTCAAGGTCGGCGAAGAATTCGTCATCGAACTCAAGGCGCGCAGCGAGGGTTTGGTCAAGGGTGCATCGCTGCAGCTGCGCTACGACCCGCAGGAAGTCGAGGTGGTGGCGGTCGAGGACGGCGGATTCTTCGCGCAGGTCGGCGGCGCCGCGGTGTTCACGCCGCGCGTGGATGCCGGCCTTGGCGTCGTGTTCGCGACGCTCGGCGCCTCGGGCGCCGGTTCGACCAAGGGCGACGGCCCGTTGATCAAGCTGCGGGCCAAGGCGCGCAAAGCCGGCACGAGCCCGAAGTTGCAGATCAGCTCGATCATCGCCGTCGATCCGGCCAATCGTCGCCTGCCGATCGAAGGATCGGTGCCGCTGGAGTTGAAGCTGCTGCCATGAGCGCTGCACCTGCGCGCGTGCCCGCGCGCCGGGCAGAGGCCGGCTTCACGCTCGTCGAGCTGCTGGTGACGGCCACCATCGTGGCCGTGCTGGCGACGGTGGCGTTGCCGCTGGCCGAACTCGGCGTCAAGCGCTCGCGCGAAAACGAGCTGCGCGCCGCGCTGCGCGAGCTGCGCGGCGCGATCGACGCCTACAAGCAGGCCGTCGACGAGGGCCGCGTGCCGAAGAAGGCCGACGAAAGCGGGTATCCGCCCAACCTCGAGGTGCTGGTCGACGGCATCGAGGATGCCCGCAGCGTAAAGAAGACCAAGATCTACTTCCTGCGCCGCCTGCCGCGCGACCCGCTGCACCCCGACGGCAAGACGCCGCCGGCCGACACCTGGGGCAAGCGCAGCTACGACAGCCCGCCCGACGACCCGCGCGAGGGTCGCGATGTCTACGACGTGCACTCGCTGGCCGAAGGAGACGGGATGAACGGCGTCCCGTACCGCCGATGGTGACGCGCCGCGGCTTCACGCTGATCGAGCTGCTGGTGGTGATGGCCATCATCGCCACGCTGCTGTCGCTGGCCGTGCCGCGCTACTACGGCAGCGTCAAGCGTGCCGAGGAGGCGACGCTGAAGCAGAACCTCGCGCTGATGCGCGATGCGATCGACAAGCACTACGCCGACACCGGCCGCTACCCCGATGCGCTCGACGAGCTGGTGACCAAGCGCTATCTGCGCAGCGTGCCGCAGGATCCAACCACCGGCGCCAGCGACAGCTGGATCGTCACGCCGCCGCCCAGCCCGCTGCCCGGGCGCGTCTACGACGTCAAGAGCGGCTCGGCGGCCACGGCGCTGGACGGCACGGCGTTCAACACATGGTGAGTCGGCCGCGGCGGCAGCGCGGCGTGACGTACCTCGCGCTGCTGTTCGCCGTGGCCATCACCAGCGGCCTGCTCGCTGCCAGCGCCTCGCTGTGGAGCCAGGTCCAGCGGCGCGAACGCGAGAAGCAGTTGCTGTGGGCGGGCGATCAGATCCGCCGGGCGATCGTCGCCTACTCGCAATCGGCCACCAACGCCGGCAACCGTTACCCGGCCACACTGCAGGACCTGCTGCTCGACGCTCGCAGTGCCGCGCCGCGGCGATATCTGCGCCAGGTCTACGACGACCCGATGACGCGCGGCACCGACTGGGGGCTGCTGCGCAACCCGCAGGGCCGCATCGTCGGCGTCTACAGCCAGTCCGACGGCGCGCCGGTCAAGACCGCCGGGTTCCCGGCCATCTACGCCGGCTTCGAGAGCGCGGTGACCTACAACGACTGGAAGTTCACCGCGGTGCCGCAAACGCGCAGCGACGGTCGGCCGTCTGGCGCAGCGGCGGCCGCCTCGTCGCCGATCACCGATCGTGCATCGCCGGCCGCCAGCGCCGGCTCGGCTGCTGGCCCGGGCGGCAGCGCCGGCACTTCAACGGCGCCGGCGCGCGCGCCGGCCAAGGACGCTTCGCCGCAGCCAAACGCCGACGGGGCGGCCAGTGCGCCCGCGAGTGCGCCCGCGCCACCGCCTGAAGCCCCACCGGCCGACACTGCCGAACCCACAGAGCCCGACGACGACGCGAACCGGAATTGACGCCGCGCTTCGCTTCGCGCGGGCCGCCCACTGTGCCCGAGCGAACAGACCGCCGGCACGCGTTGGGACACAGTTGGACACAGCAGTCGAAGATCGTTTCAGCGTCGCGGCGATAGCAAGCCTGTATCAGCCACCCGCCAGACGGCTCTGTTGTTGGGTTTCTCCGCAAAAGTGTAACGATCCCATGCACGTTTGCGCTGAATCACCAGCGATCTCACAAAACCGAACCAGTCTGCAACGGGCGCAAGTCTAGATTCGGGTTGCCATGCTCCACGGCCGCGAGCCCGCCTCTCGCGGCAGTACACGAAGAAGAGGGGAAACCATGCTCAAGCCACGATTGCAACGTCTGGGTGCCAACTTGAGGTTCGCACGCCGATCCGGCGCGTGGGCGCAGATGGCGGGCGCCGCTGCGCTCGTCCTGCTCGCATCGTGCGGCGGCGGTGGTGGCGGGGAAGCCCCGGCAGACGTGCTCGCCAACGATGCCACCCAGAGTGCCCTTCGCGCCGAGACCGAGCTGCGCCGCGTCGAGGATTCGCTGGCGAGCAAGCTCAAGGAGCACGGCTTCACCGGCGCGATGGCCTCGACGCTCGAGCTGCGGCTCGGACGCAAGGTCGATCCGAAGCTGGCCGATCTGGGTCGTATGTTGTTCTTCGACACCATCGGCGGACTGCACGACGACAACACCTGCGCGGGCTGCCATTCTCCGACGACCGGCATGGGCGACACCCAGTCGATCGCGATCGGCGTCCAGAACAACGGCAAGGTGGGCCCCGGCCGCACCGGCCCGCGCAACCAGCGCCGCTCGCCGATGGTGATCAACACCGCCTTCTACTACAAGCTGATGTGGAACGGGCGCTTCTTCTCGCCGTTGGAAGATCCGTTCAACAACGCGTCGGGATTCACGTTCACGCTGCCCGAGGGCACCAGCGCGTTCAAGCCGAACGACCCGGCCATCGCGCACCTGCTGGTGGCTCAGGCGCATATTCCGGCGACCGAGCTGGTCGAGGTGGCGGGCTTCACCGGGGTCAAGGATCTTGGTCCACGCTTCCTGCAGTTCGACGACGGGCTCGGCAGCCCGGTGCCGGCAGCCGTCGACGGCTTCCGCAACGAGCCGATCCGCCAGGCGGTGCTGGCCCGGTTGAACGGCAATGCCGCCTACCGGGAGCTGTTCGGCGCGTCGTTCCCCGAGGTCGCGAAGGGCGGGCCGATCGACTTCACGATGTTCGGCCGTGCGATCGCCGAGTTCGAGTTCACGCTGGTGCGCGCCAACGCGCCGCTGGACCGCTTTGCGCGCGGTGAACGCCACGCGATGAGCCCGCAAGAGAAACGCGGCGCGCAGATCTTCTTCGGCAACGGCAAGTGTGTGCAGTGCCATGCGGTGGGCGGGACATCGAACGAAATGTTCAGCGACTTCGAGAACCGCAACATCGGCGTGCCGCAGATCGCACCGGAGTTCGGCGTCGGCAAGGGCAACTTGATCTTCGACGGACCCGGCGAAGACGAGGACTTCGGCGCGGCGCAGGTGTCCGGCGCGGTGGCCGATCGCTACAAGTTCCGCACCACACCGCTGCGCAACGTGGCGCTGCAGCCGGCGTTCTTCCACAACGGCGCGTTTACGCGGCTCGAAGACGCGATCCGCCATCACCTGGATGTCGCCAAGTCCGCCCGCGGCTACGACGCCCGGCGTGCCGGCGTCGACCGCGACCTGCGCAACCGGCTGGGGCCGATCGAGCCGGTGCTCGCGACGCTCGACCCGTTGCTGCGTGATCCCATCAAGCTCAGCGGTGGCGAGTTCGAGGACCTGGTGGCCTTCGTCCGCAACGGCCTGCTCGATCCGCAGGCGCGACCCTCTCAGATGTGCGGCGTGATTCCGAACGCCGTGCCCAGCGGGCGGCCGGTGCTGAGCTTCCAGGGCTGCGGCAAGTCCGGCAAGGATTAGTCACCGGGCAACGGTTGTCGCCGCGCGCCGCGCCCAGTCGCGGCGCGTTCGCTTTAGCGGCGCCGAATGCGCTGCGCGACGACCGCGCCATCGTTGCGCAGCAGACCCCGCACCTCGACATAGTCGGCACCGTCCGGGTTGGCCTGAACGCGCGTCGACGGCGTGACCGTCAGCGGCAGCTCGTCAAGGCGCCACGCCCCGCGCAACGTGCCGTGCAGGCGCACCTGCGCACCGCCGGGCACGGCGGCGCGTCGGCCGTCCGCGGTGCGTGCACCCTGGTTGACCCAGTCGGTGATCAGCGCGACCTCGTCGTCGCTCAGGTAGGGCGGGCCGTCGAACGGCATGCGCGGGCGCGCCTGGCCGCGAACGCGGCGCACCAGCTCGCTCGCGTCCGCGGCACCGGGCACCACCCGCGCACGGTCGGCGCTGGCCAGCGTGGCCTCGTACGACGTCAGCACATAGCCCTCGGGCGCCGGGCCCATCAGGCCGTTCGGCGAGTGGCACTTGGCGCATCGCGTGGCGAAGATCGGCGCCACGTGCGCATAGGTCACCGCTTCGCCGGGCGCCGGGCGCCGCGGTGAAGCCGGGGCCGGCGCGGACACGCTCGCCGTGCTGCCGCGCTCCAGGCCCGCCGCGACCCAGCGCTCGATCAGTGCGATCTCCGGCTCCGCCAGGTACGGCGGCCCGGTCATCGGCATGCGCGGCTGGCTGAGCCCCTTGATCCGGCGGATCAGCTCGCTGCCCGCTGCATCGGCCGCCTTGACGACCGGGCCGTTCTTGCTGCCTTTCAACACGCCGTCCAGCGAATCGAGCCGCAAGTCCAGCGGGGCAGCCGCGCCGGCGTGGCAGACCACGCAACGTGCCGCCAGGATCGGCGCCACGTCGTCGTAGGTCACGCGCTGGGCCTGCGCCGTCGCGCACGCGATCAGCGCAACAGGGCCGGCCCATGCGATGCGGCTGAACACGATCAGCCGGCCCCCGCCTTGCGCCAGACGCTGGCCAGCCAAGGCTGCAGCTCGCGCGGCAGGCCCGACGGCCGATAGTAGTGTTCGAGTTCGGCGAATCCCGCCGCCGTCAGGTATTGACGCCACGCGTGAAGGTCGTGAAAGGCGCCGTAGCGCCCGCCATTCCAGCCCTCCTCGCCCCGGCCACGCGGATTGGAGCTGAACAACACACCACCCGGCTTCAAGCTTGCGTTCAACTCGCGCAACACCCGCGGCAGCTCCTGGCTCGGCACGTGGAACATCGCGGCATTGGCAAACACCGCGTCGAAGCGTTGCGCCGGCAAGTCCAGTTTGAGGAAGTCCTGTTCCCACACCTCGCATCCGCTGTGCAGGCGTGCCAACTCGGCCAGTCGATGCGCGCCCTCCAGCCCGACGGGCCAATGACCGAGCCGCCGGAACGTGATCAGGTCGCGCCCCGGACCGCAGCCGAAATCGAGGATGGCCCAGGGCGGCTCGGCGCAGACATGGCGCAGCAGCGCCTCGATGTTCTGGCTCACGTCGTGATCGCACGTGCCGGCCCAGAAGTCCTCGGCGTGGTCGTTGTAGTGCGCCAGCGTCATGGCGGCGACCTGCTCCAGCGCCGCGGCGTCGAGGCGTCGATGCGCTGGCGCTTCAGCCGCAGCGGACGCAGCCGGCCTGTCGACCTCAGGCATTGCGACCCACTGCAGTGTCATCCGGGCAGGCCCGCGCCATGTCTAGAACGAGTAGGCAATGTTCAGCGACGTGATCAGATCAGGACTGTCGCCGCCGAGCCGCATCGCCACCGCGGGCTCCATGAACAGGCCGCGCGCGAGCAGCCAGGTCATGCCCAACTGGAGCTGGTAGCGCTCGCGCGGCGGCGGGATCGACACGCCATCGGACGATTGCGCGTTGCGGTAGGACCCGCTGAACACCGAACTCAGCGCAAGCGAGTCGTTGACGGCGTACGTGTAGCCCATGCTCAGGCCCACGTTGTGCCTGGCGAGTGAGCGGCGCGCGTCGGCCGGGTCGATCGAACTGCCGCGCAGGTAGCTGAGCCCGGCGAAGATGACCGCCGGGTCGTAGCTCTTGGACAGCACCAGGCCACCGCCGAGCCCGCGATCGCCTGGGCCGCTGGGCAGCACGGCGTCGACGCTCAGGATGATGTTGGGCCGTCCGGTGGCTTCGCGCAGCGCGACGCCGAGCAGTGAAATCGACGCGTCGCCGCCGTAGCTGTCGCTGGCACTGCGCGGCACGCTGGTGCCGCCGATCGACGCATCGGTGAAGACCTTGGTGCGGCGCCAGACCGCCGGCAGGCGCACGGTGGCCTGCAGGTCGTTCAGCAGGCCATAACGAACGGCGGCGGTGGCGCCCACCGTGCGTTGTTCCTGCCGGATGACCGGGAACAAGGTCTGCTCGCCATAGGAATACGCGACGCCGAAGTCCAGCGTGACGGCACCGCGCTTGAGCAACGCGCGCTGGTCCCGCAGCGCGATGTCCTCGGCCGTCGGCGTCGCAGGGCGCTCGCCGACCGTGGGCAGCGGCGCGGTGCCCGCCTGGGCCCTCGGGTCCGGCGCGGCCTGCGCCAGGCGCATCGCCGAGGGCGGCGCCGCAGCCGGGTCAAGACCCGGCATCACGAGTCCCTGCGCGAGGCCGTCGACGGCCGCAAACGACGCGAGCGGCAACGCGCCGGCGCAACCGAGCGCGACGGGGATCAGCCCCCGTAAAAAGATGGAATCGATCAAAGTGCTACCTGCTCGGGTCGAGAATCGGAAGGGGCTTGCCGATCGCCATCAGGCGCTCGGCGCTCAATACCTCCAGCGGCGTGTCGGTGCGATCGGCCAGCTGCAAAGCATAACGCTGCGGCCAGTCGCCCGCGGCCTTCTCCACCGCGAAGATGACGCCACGGCCCGACGCATCGGCCCACATGTCGAGAAAGCGATACAGCGGCATACGCACATTGCCCAGCGACGGGTCGGCCAGATGCACACGATCGCCACGCAGGCCCTTGAACACCGCAAAGTGCTCATAGCCCTGGGGCTTGATGAACACGATCACCGGGCGCGACAGTTTCGCGAGCTGCGACTCGTGGACGCGGAAACCCAGCGCCTTGTGGCCGCGTTGTTGCGCGAGCTGCTGCAGGTCGAACAGTGACAGCCCCCGCTTCTGCAGCGCGCCGAGCTGGTCGGCCGACAGCGGCTCGAGCAACGCGCGCAACAGCACATCCTCGTCGACCGGGTCGTTCAAGCCATAGGTCATTAGCGTCGCCAGCGATGCCGAGCCGCAGGAATAGTCGTAGCGCTGTTTCACGACACCCGCATCGCGCATTGCGCGCAGCGAGCGCACGCGGTACTCGGTGGCGCCCGCCGCCGCGTTGAGGATGACCCGCGAGTCGGGGCACCCGTCTACCCCCGGGCCTGCGTCGGCACAGCCGGCCTGAGGCCTGGGCGCCGCCGCCAGCGCGCCCTTCGGGACGCAATCGCCGATCTCGTTGGCGGGCATCTCCGCCGTCGCGAACGTCACGACGCCGGCCTGCGGCTCGACGCGCCTGAGCTCGACCCGCACCGAACAGAACCCGAGGTCGCGATAGGCCTGCTGGACTGCGCTGCGCGCGCGTTCGATCTCGGCGGCGGTGCGGCGCGGGCCGATGTAGGGCGCCACCAGGCGCGTGAAATCGGCTCCCTCGAGCTGGATGCTCCCTTCGATCGAATAGCCAGAGACATCGACCCCGCCACGGCGTGATTCGTCCGGCGTGGCCTGTGCCCAGGCGCCGCATGCGGCGCATGCAGCCAACAGCGCCGCGAGCATGCGCGCGTGAACGACACACATCGCCAAGGTATGACCAGCTGTTCGGGAACGCTCGGCGGTGTTCGACATACGCGGCGCGACACTATCACAGTCACCCTGGCGGGCTCGCCCGGATCGCGGCGGCGCACGCCGACGTGAAAACGGCCCCTGGGCGGGGCCGTTTGAGCGCTGGGCGCTTACTTGGGGCCGACTGTCGAGCTTAGGGCGCCGTGTAGAGACCGAGCCTCTTGAGCGCCGCGTCGATCCTCGTAGCATTTGCCAGGGTGTATTCCGCCAACTTGGTCAAGTAGGCCTTCAACGCAGCATTGGTCGTGCTGTTTGCTCTTGCCACCAGTTCCGCCGCGATCTGAGCCGCATTCAGCTCGCCGGTGATGGCCTGCAGCTCATCGACCGACAGCGCCTGCGCTTCGACGCCTTGCAGTGCCGAGAAGCCGGTGCTGCCTTGCGCCACGGCCGGCGTCGACAGCATGGTTCCCATCAGCATCGCGGCGGTTGCGACCAACGAGATGAGTTTCTTCAACGACATGTGAACCTCCAGAGTGGGTGTTTTGAGAAAAAAAGACGACCTCGAACGAGGGCAATCCACTCTATGAGAAATCACACGCCAAGTCACCGCCGCAACTTGTAAAAGTGCGTCCGGCACTTGTAAAGCGCCCCGCTCATTCGCGGGCTGCGGCAATTTGCCGCGGTGGTTTCCCGGTGGTTTTGACG
>Ga0209798_10002453_pt1 | contig 10943 bp, 7 predicted proteins | sample DOMMetBare3Fresh_FD_187475 | JGI IMG/M metagenome (GOLD analysis project Ga0209798, IMG submission 187475) | Wetland sediment microbial communities from St. Louis River estuary, USA, under dissolved organic matter induced mercury methylation -... | ecosystem: Environmental > Aquatic > Freshwater...
CAGCGGGTCTGGCGCAACGTCGTCGACGAGACCACCGGTGCGGTGACCGTCAGCGACGGGCCGGCCGACGACGAGACCCGGCGCGCGCTGCACCGCACGATCGACGGCGTGCGACGCGACTTGGCGGGTCTGCGGACCAACACCGGGGTGGCCAAGCTGATCGAGCTGAACAACCACCTGACCCGCCTAGACCGGGTGCCTCGCAGCGTCGCGGAGCCGCTGGTGCTCATGCTGGCACCGATCGCTCCGCACCTGGCCGAGGAGCTGTGGCACCGGCTGGGGCACCCGGGGTCGCTGGCCTACGAGCCGTTCCCGGTGGCCGACCCCGAGTGGCTCGTGGAGGAGTCCGTCACCTGCGTGCTGCAGGTGGCCGGCAAGGTCCGCGGACGCGTCGAGGTCTCACCGACGATCGCCGAGGACGAGCTGAGGGCGCTCGCCCTGGCCGACCCAGCGGTGCTGCGGGCGCTGGACGGGCGGGAGGTGCGCACGGTCGTCGTGCGTGCGCCGCGCCTGGTCAACGTGGTGCCCGCCTAAGCGTTCCTCGAGGCCGCCGTGACGCACTAGCCTCGGCGCATGTCCGCGCGGATCGCCCTGATCACCGACTCGACGGCCTACCTGCCTCCGGACCTGCTCACCACGCACGGCGTCCGGGTCGTCCCCGTGCAGGTGGTCGTCGGTGGCCAGCCCTACGACGAGGGTGTGGACATCAGCGCCGACGAGGTGGCCGAGGCGCTGCGGCAGTGGGTCCCGGTGACGACGTCCCGCCCCGCCCCTGCCGCGTTCCTGGCCGCCTACCGGGCGGCCGCCGGGGCGGGGGCGACCGGGGTCGTGTCCGTCCACCTGTCGGCGGACATGTCGGGCACGATCGGCTCCGCCCAGCTCGCCGCGCCCGAGTCGCCGGTGCCGGTGCGGGTCATCGACTCCCGCACGATCGGGATGGCGTTCGGCTTCCCGGTGGTCACCGGGGCCGAGGTGGCCGAGGCCGGCGGCTCGCTGGACGACGTCGCGGCCGCGGTCGAGAAGCGCGCGGCGGGCGCCTCGGCCTTCTTCTACGTGGACACCCTCGAGTACCTCAAGCGGGGGGGCCGGATCGGCTCGGCCGCCGCGCTGTTCGGCTCGGCGCTGTCCGTGAAGCCGCTGCTGCACCTGGTCGACGGTCGGATCGCGCCGCTGGAGAAGGTCCGCACGGCGTCCAAGGCGCTGGCCCGGCTGGAGGAGGTCGCGGTCGTGCGCGCTGCTGCGGCCGAGGTGGACGTCGCCGTCCACCACCTGGCCGCCCGGGCCCGGGCGGACGCGCTCGCGGAGCGGCTGGCGGCCCGGATCCCCGGGCTGCGCGAGCTGCGGGTCAGCGAGGTGGGGGCGGTGGTCGGGGCCCATGTGGGGCCGGGCATGCTCGCCGTCGCCGTCGTCCCGCGGTGAGCGGAGCCGCCGGCATCGTCCTCGCGGCCCTGGTCGGCTACCTGGTCGGTTCGTCGTCACCGGCGATGCTGGTGGCCCGCGCCCAGGGTGTGGACCTGCTCCGCAGCGGATCGGGCAACCCGGGGGCGACCAACGTGGGTCGGGTCCTGGGTCGACGGTTTGGCGTCCTCGTCGGCCTGTTGGACGTGCTCAAGGGCCTGCTGCCGACGGTCGCGGCGGCGGCTGTCGTGGGTGAGGCGGCGGCGCTGGTGGCCGGGCTGGCGGCCGTGCTCGGCCACGTGACGTCGCCGTGGCTGCGCGGGCACGGGGGCAAGGGCGTGGCGACGTCGTTCGGAGCGATGCTCGGCGTCGTGCCGTGGTGGGCGCTGCTGGCGTTCGGCGTCTTCGGCCTGGTGGTCGCGGCCAGCCGTTGGGTCGCCCTGGCGTCGATGGCCGCAGCGCTCACCGTCGTCGTCCTCGCGGGGACCGCCGTCGCGGCCGGCTGGGACAGCGGCAGCTGGTCGCGGCTGTGGTGGGCCACGGCGCTGGCCGCCGTGGTGCTGGCCCGGCACCGCAGCAACGTGCTCACCCGGTGGCGGCAGTGGCGGGCCTGACCCGCTGAGCCCTGGTCCAGCCGACCGCCCCTGGGCGGGCGTCGCTCGGTCTCGCAAGGGGCTGTCTCCGAGCGCCGGTTCGGGCATATGGTCGGAGCGGCGTCTCGGGTCGGGAGCGTGGATCCGGGGCGGCTCATCTCATCGGCGGAGGCATCGCATGACACAGCAACGGCGCCGGCGGCTCGTTCCCCTCGCGATGGGCATCGCCTTCCTCACGGCGGCTGCGTCGGTGGCCGGCGGTGGCCCCGCCGGTGCCGAGCCGACCGCGCCCACGAGCGGACGAACCGCACCCGTGCTGTTCTTCGTGGCCGACGGGATGCGTCAGGACCTGGTCGAGCAGTACGCCAACGACGCCAGAACGCCTCGGGACAGCACGATGCCGGCGATGGCCGACCTGCTCAGGCGTGGCGTCTCCGCGTCGGGCGGTGGCCTGCTCACCCAGGCGCCCCCCAACACGGGTGCCGGCTGGTACAGCCTCGCCACCGGCGCCTGGCCGGCCGTGACGGGGTCCACGAACAACACGTTCCACACGAACGGCGCAGCGTTCAGCTCCCGCACCGCGGCGTTCGATGCCGGTGTGCTGCAGGCCGAGTCGATCGCCCAGTCGGCGGAGCGAGGCGGCAAGAAGGTGGTGCAGTTCGAGTTCGCCGGAGGGCGTCGCGCGTCGACCAACGGGCCCACGGTGGACTTCCGCACCTTCTTCTCCGGGCGTGGCGTGGCGACGAACTACGTCTCGCCGCTCGACGATCCCGCCTTCGTCGCCTCGTTCGGCCTGCAGTTCGACCACCCGGCGGGGTTCGCCGGCCAGCCCGCCTACCCCGGGGCCGCACCGGCCGATGCCACCGGCTGGACGAACGTGCCTGCCAGCTATAGCCCGGCCAAGGAGATGCGCCTGCGGGTGCTCGACTTCGGCGTCGACAAGTACGGCCTGAACGCCTACCTGTTCGACAGCCGCGACGACGGCCGGGTCAACTACAACAGGGTGCTGTTCTCTCCGACGAAGGACGGCGCCCAAGCCGTCGCCACGTTGCGCGCCGGCCAGTGGGCCGACATCAAGGTGAAGATCGTCGGCGGTGCGCTCGACGGCAAGACCGCCGGGATGCTCGTGAAGGTCGAGACGCTGGCCAAGGACCTGTCGCAGGTGCGGCTGTTCCACACCTCGGTGACCCGGGCCATCGCCACGTGGCCGGGGTGGACCGAGCCAGGGTTCACCGGTGACTTCGACGAGTACGTCGCCCAGAGGTTCCCGACCTCCACCGCCGCCGACTTCGCGATCCTCGAGGCAGGCATCGTCAGCGAGGAGACCTACGTCGAGCAGGGCCTCTACTGGGAGAAGTTCGCCACGCCGGTGCTGAAGTACCTGATCCGGAAGCACCGGCCCGACCTGGCCCTGGTGGGCTACCCGACGACCGACGAGTTCCAGCACCAGTTCCTCGGCCTGATCAGCCGGACGCTGCCCGGCGGCGCCCCCAACCCGGCGTACGACGACGTGCAGGTGAACGGCACGCCCGACGGCCGGGTGGCGGAGCGCAGCGAGTTCATCCGCAGCGCCTACCGCGGTGCCGATGAGTTCCTGGACCTGGCGCAGGGCCTGCTCGACTGGCCGACCACGTTCGTGTCGTCCGACCACGGCTTCGCCCCCCAGTTCGCGGCCATCGACGCCAGCAAGGTGCTGGTCGACCTCGGTCTGCTGTCCTCCGCGCAGACGTCGAACTGCCGGCCCGCCACCACCGAGACCATCGGCAAGGCCAAGGCCTGCTGGGCCGGCGGCACGGTGCAGATCTACCTCAACCTGGCCGGGCGCGACCCGGTGAGTGCGCTCCAGCAGGTGCCGGCCGCCTCTGAAGCGGCCACCGTGGCGCAGGTCAAGGCGGCGTTCCTCGCCCTCAGCGACCCCAACGACTGGACCGGCGACGCCGCGCCGGAGGGCTGGAAGGTCGTCGACCGGGCGTTCACCAAGGCCGAGGCCCGCTCCATCCCCAACGGTGCGGGCTCCACCGCCGACATGGCCCACCCCACCCGGACGGGTGACCTGGTCGTGTTCTCGTACCCGCCGTACCAGTTCGACGCGGCCACGCCGGGCACGTTGATCGCCCGCTCGGCGTTCTTCGGTCAGCACGGCTACGTGCCCGACGTGCAGGACCTTGCCGCGAACGTCAACATGCGGGCCACCTTCATCGCGGGCGGTCCGGAGATCGCCAGGGGTCGGGTCGACGGGGTCCGCACCATCGACCTGGCGCCCACGATCGCCTACCTGCTGGGCGTGCCCGAGCCGCAGCAGAGCCAGGGCCTCGTTCGCCTCGACCTGCTGAGAGGTAGCCAGCCACGCACGCTCGTGCCGCTGATCGGCCTCACCGACTTCCACGGCCAGCTCGACCAGACGACGATGGTCATGGACGGCCGCAACGTGGGTGTCGGTGGAGCCGGGCAGCTGGCGACGATGTTCGACGAGGAGGCGGCGGCGTTCCCCGGTGGCTCCTACCTGTTCGCCTCCGGCGACAACGTCGGCGCCTCTCCGGCGAACTCGGGGTTGCTGCAGGACATGCCGGCGATCGATGTCGAGAACGCGTGGGGTCTCGACGCGACCTCGTACGGTAACCACGAGTTCGACTACGGCATCGCCCGCCTTCAGGCGCAACAGGCGCGGGCCACCTTCCCGTTCCTGGGCGCGAACATCGTCGACGCGACGACGATGCAGAACCCGAGCTGGGTGCAGGGCACCAAGATCTTCACGTACGGCGGCGTCCGCATCGGTGTGATCGGCATCGAGCTGAAGGAGACTCCCGAGCTGGTCAGCGCGGGTGCCACCGCCGGGCTGACGTTCCTCGACGAGACCGAGACCATCAAGCGGGAGTCCGAGAAGCTGCGCCGGCAGGGCGTCAAGGTGCAGGCCGTGCTGATCCACCAGGGCGCAGCCACCGGGCAGAACACGATCGACGGCATCCCCGCGGTCCCGTGGGACGGCCCGATCGTGACGATCGCCAACGGCATCCAGGACACCACGGTCGACGTGATCCTCGCCGGCCACACCCACCGCATCGCCAACTTCATGGTCGGCGACATCCTGGTGGCCGAGGGGCTGAATGCCGGGGCCAGCTACTCCGTCGTCCAGATGGTGGTCAAGGGGCAGGACGTCGAGTGGGCCGGTGCGGCGACCCGTGTGGCCAAGAACATCGGCGTCGTCCCGCGTCCCGACGTCCAGGCCATCGTCGCCGACGCCAACGCCCGGACCGCCGTACTGCGCAACCAGGTGATCGGCACCCAGCAGTTCGATATCAAGCGGGCGCCGTCGCGGCTGTTCGAGTCGGCGATGGGCAACATGGTGGCCGACGCGATGCGGCTGAAGTACCCCGGTGTCGACGCCGCGTACACGAACTCGGGCGGCTTGCGTGCGGATCTCAACTGCACGCCGCCGAGCGCGGGCGAAGGCGACTGCGAGGTCACGTGGGGCGAGGTCTTCTCGGTGCTGCCGTTCGGCAACCGCACCGTGATCGAGACCCTGACCGGGGCGCAGCTGGAGCAGGCCTTCCTGAACGGCTTCGCGCCGAAGTGCAACGTGGCCGTCGCCACCGGTCGGTTCCCGCAGGTGTCGGGTCTAAAGGTGACCTACGGCTGCAACGGCCTGGTCCCGGTGGTCACCGGCCTGTGGAAGGCCCCCACCGGGGTCGGCGGCACGCTGACACCGATCGGCCCCACCGACACCGTGCGGATCGTCACCAACGACTTCATGTTCGGGGGCGGCGACGGGTACACGGTCCTGGCCCAGGGCACGAACGTCCAGCAGCCTGGCGACGACCTCCAGCTGCTCGTCGTCGACTACATCGGCGCCAACTCGCCGGTCGGACCGGTGGTCGACGGTCGCATCACCGGCCCCTGACCCGCTGAGCTTCGTCCACAGGCTGACGCACCGGGCGCAGCGTCCACCGTCCGTCACCTGAGGATGGCTCGGCGGCCCGCGGGGTCGGCAGGCTGCGTGGGTGCGCGCACCGACGGCCCTCGTCCGGCGGGGCTCGGCCGCCTCGGCGCGGGCGCTGCAGCGGTTGGTGGCCCTTGGCCGGCCGCTGGCCTGGGTCCCCGACCTGGACGGCGCCGCCGGGCCGGATAATGACCCGGGCGGTGCGGAACCCGGGCGTGGACCCGCCCAGGCGCTCGCCGAGCGGCTGCCCCCCGCGGTCCGAGGCGGCCGGCTGGCGGTCGACGGGCGGGCGGTCGCGGGCCTGGCCGTGCTGGCCCTGCTGTCGGTCGGGCTCGCGGTCGGCTACGTGGTCCGCGGCCGGCCGGTAGGGGTCGCGCCGCCCACCCGGGTGCCTGTCGTCGACGCCGCGCGCCCTGGTCCGTCAGCGCCGGTCGGCTCGGGCTCGGCTGCGGCGACCCTCGTCGTGCACGTGGCGGGCACCGTGCGCCGGCCCGGCCTGGTGACCGTTCCTGCGGGCTCCAGGGTCGACGACGCCGTGCGCGCAGCCGGCGGGGCCCTGCCCGGCACTGATCTCGCCGCGCTCAACCTGGCCCGGCCGCTCGTCGACGGCGAGCAGGTCGTCGTCGGGTCCGCCGGCGGTTCCGGAGCCGGGGGCCGCGACCCGGCCGACCCTGGCCGGCTGGACCTCAACACAGCCACCCTGGACCAGCTCGAGGGGTTGCCCGGCGTCGGGCCGGTGCTGGCCCAGCGCATCCTGGATTGGCGGTCGGCGCACGGCCGGTTCTCCAGCGTCGACGAGCTGCGCGAGGTCGGCGGGATCGGTGAGCGGAAGTTCGCCGACATCGCCCCGAGGGTGCGGGTGTGAGGCAGCCGGCGGCCGGGGACCGGGCCGACCTGCGGCTGCTCCCCCCAGCGGCCGGGGCCTGGCTGGCGGCGCTGCTGGCGACCTCGTCACGTCCGCCGCTCGGGCTCGCCCTTGGTGGCCTCTGCTCCGTGGCCGCACTGGCTGGCGCCTGGTGGGTGGCCCGTTCGCCGGCCAGGGTGGCCGCGCTCGTCCGACCGGCTGCGCTCGTCGTGCTGGCCACCCTCGGGTGCGCGGCGGCGACCGCGCTGGGCGGGGCGTTGCGGGTGCACGCGATCGGCACCGGCCCGGTCACCCAGCTGGCCGCCGAGCGCGCCGTCGGGACTGCCACCGTCGTAGTCACCGGTGATCCGCGCCCGCGGGCGGCGCCGGCCGGCGGACCGCCAGCCCGGGCCGACGGTGTCGTGCTACGGGCCCGTTTGGAGCAGCTCACCGGCCGGGGGACGACGTGGCGGGTGCGGGTCCCCGTCGTGCTGCTGGCGCCGTCGGACGGCTGGTCGGGGCTGCAGCCGAGCCAGCGGGTCCGGGCCACGGTACGGCTCGGTCCGGTCGGCCCGGGTGACGACGTGGCGGCGCTGCTGGTGGCCCGCGGGCCGCCCGTCGACGTCCAGCCGGCCTCGACGGTCCAGCGGGCCGCCGCCCGGCTGCGCGCCGGGCTGCGGGCGGCAGTGGCCGACCTGCCCGCCGACCAGCGCGGGCTGGTGCCGGGTCTCGTGGTGGGCGACACCGCCGAGATGCCCGCCGAGCTGGTCGCCGACTTCCGAGTCGCGGGGCTCTCCCACCTCACGGCGGTCTCGGGGGCCAACGTCGCGATCGTCCTGGGGGCCGTGCTGTTCGCCGCTCGCTGGGCGGGCGTGCGCGGTTGGGGGCTTCCGGTCGTGGGGGCGGCCGCGTTGGCCGGCTTCCTGGTGCTGGCCAGGCCGGAGCCGAGCGTGCTGCGGGCCAGCGCGATGGGCCTGGTGGTGGTCGTCGGCATGCTGCGCGGAGTGCGGGGCGCCGGAGTCCCGGCCCTCGGCGCAGCGGTGCTCGGCCTGCTGCTGGCCGACCCCTTCCTGGCCCGCTCGCTGGGCTTCGCCTTGTCCGTGCTCGCCACGGCCGGGCTGCTGGTGCTCGCGCCCGGCTGGCGACGGGCGCTGGCCCGCGTGCTTCCGCCGCGCCTGGCCGACGCGGTGGCTGTCCCGGCCGCTGCCCAGGCCGCGGTCGCGCCGGTGCTCGTCCTCGTCGCTCCTCAGGTGAGCCTGGTGGCGGTCCCGGCGAATCTGCTGGCCGCGGCGGCGGTGCCTCCGGCCACGGTGCTCGGCGTCCTCGCTGCGGTGACCGCGCCGGTCAGCGGGCGGCTGGCGGCCCTGCTCGGCTCGGCCGCCGGGCTCCCCGCCGGGTGGATCGTCACCGTCGGCCGGCAGGCCGCCTCGGTTCCCTCCGCGACCGTCGACTGGCCGGCCGGCGCGGGTGGCGCCCTGCTGCTCGCCGCCATCCTGTTGGCGGGTGGGGCCAGCCTGCCCGCCCTGCGCCGGCGCCCGCGGCTGGCCGTCGCCCTGCTGGCGGTCGTGGCGCTGCTCGTCTCCCCGCTCGGCCCGCGACACCGGTGGCCGCCGCCCGGCTGGACGGCGGTGATGTGCGACGTCGGGCAGGGGGACGCGCTCGTGCTCGCCGTCGGGCCGCACACCGCCGTGGTCGTCGACGCCGGCCCCGATCCGGTGGCTGTCGACCGGTGCCTGCGTGACCTGGGCGTGCGCGTGGTGCCCCTCGTCGTGCTCACCCACTTCCACGCCGACCACGTCGAGGGGCTGCCCGGCGTGCTCGCGGGTCGGTCGGTCGGCGAGGTGGAGGTGTCCCGGCTGCCCGAGCCGGAGGAGCAGGCGGATCGGGTGGCCGCCTGGACCCAGACGGCCGGTGTCCCCGTCACGGTGGCGCCCGTGGGGGAGCAGCGGGAGCTGGGCGGGGTGCGTTGGCAGATCCTGTGGCCGGCCCGGGTCATCCGCGCGGAGGGCTCGGCGCCGAACAACGCCAGCGTGGTGCTGCGCGTCGAGACCGCCGGTCTGGTGCTGCTGCTCGCCGGGGACCTCGAGCCGGCGGCCCAGCAGGCGGTCGTCGCTGCCGCCGGCGGGCTCCTGCGCGCCGACGTGCTCAAGGTCGCCCATCACGGGTCGAGGCTGCAGGACCCGGGGTTCCTGGCCGCGGTCGCTCCACGCGCGGCGCTGGTGTCGGTCGGGGCCGGCAACACCTACGGGCACCCGGCCCCGTCCACCCTCGCCCGGCTCGCCGACCTCGGTTCGGTCGTGCTGCGCACCGACCAGCATGGTGACGTCGCCGTCGTCGGCGGGTCGACGGCGTGGCGCCTCGCCCCACGGCGGTGACCGGTTCGTCGCCGGCCCGTGGCAGGCTGTCGTCGATGCCCGACGACTCGCCGGCGACGCCGCCGCCACCGCCGCCCGTCACCCTGGTGACCGGGCCCGAGGAGCTGCTCGTCGAGCGCGCGGTGTCCGCGGTGACCGCCGCGGCCCGCAGCGGCGACCCTGAGGCCGACCTGCGGGTCCTCGAGCCGGCCGAGGTCGAGCCGGCCCGGCTGACCGAGCTGACCAGCCCGTCGCTGTTCGGCGAGACGACCGTCCTGGTCGTGCGCCGGGCCCACGACCTGGCGGCGGAGGCCTCGACGGCGCTCGCGGGCTACATCCGAGCCCCCGCCGACCACGTCGTCCTCGTCGTCTGCCACTCGGGCGCGGCCAACCGGGCCAAGGCGGTGCTGGAGGCGTGCCGCGCGGTGCACGCACCCGAGGTCGCCTGCCCCCGGCCGGCGCGGATGGCCGACCGGGTGGCCTTCGTCCGTGGCGAGGTGCGCTCCGCCGGCCGGCAGATGTCGGACGACGCGGGCCGCGCGCTGCTCGACGCCGTCGGCAGCGACCTGCGCGGGCTGGCGGCCGCCGTCAGCCAGCTGCTGGCCGACACCGACGGACCGGTCACGCCCGAGGTCGTGCTGCGCTACTACGAGGGCCGCGCCGAGGTCACCAGCTTCCAGGTGGCCGACCTCGCCGTCGAGGGCCGCACCACCGACGCGCTGCAGCAGCTGCGGTTCGCGCTGGCCTGCGGCGTGGCCCCGGTCCTGGTGACCAGCGCGCTCGCCCAGGGGCTGCGCGGCATCGGCCGGCTGGCCGGCGCCCCCCGCGGGGCTCGGCCGGCCGACCTCGCCCGCGACCTCGGCATCCCGCCGTGGAAGGTGGAGACGATCCGCCGGCAGCTGCGCGGCTGGACGCCGGACGGCCTGGCGGCCGCGGTCTGTGCGGTCGCCGAGGCCGACGGCATGGTCAAGGGGCTCGGCGGCAGCCACGACGCCGCGTACGCGCTCGAGCGGGCCGTCGTCGCCATCGGTCGGCACCGCACGAGCGGGGACTGACGCACGAACGGCGCCGTCCCTGGTGCGGGACGACGCCGTCGGCGATCGCGAGGTGGGGTCGAGCGGTCAGCCCTTGCTGCCGAGCCGCTGGGCCAGCGCGGACTTGCGGTTGGCGGCCTGGTTGCGGTGGATGATCCCCTTGCTGGCCGCCTTGTCCAGCTGGCGGGACGCGTCGCGCAGGGCGACCTCGGCGGCGGCGGTGTCCCCGGCGTCGGCCGCGGTGCGGAACCGCTTGACCGCGGTCTTCAGCGACGACTTGGCCGCCTTGTTGCGCAGCCGAGCCTTCTCGTTGGTCAGGTTGCGCTTGATCTGGGACTTGATGTTCGCCACGAGCCAGCCTCGGTCCAAGGGTCAGGGGCGCACCGCAGCGGACGTGCCGCGCCGGCGCGAGAGGTCAGGCTACCAGCGCACGGCAGCCCGGCCCAAACCAGGCGGACCGCCTCACGCCCACCCGTGCTGGCGGCTGGCGGCTTCGGCGACCCGCTCGAACCGGGCGCGGTCGAGCGTCGCCCCCTCGCGCCGGATGCCTTCCGGGCCGACCGACAGCACCCGATCGACCCGCACGAAGCTCGTGCGGCCGCTGCGGTCCCAGGCGCCCACACCGAGCGGCAGCCAGCCCGGGTCGTCGGCGTGGTCCTTGCTGGACAGCGCGAGCACGACCAGGTCCGACCGGCGGCCGGCCAGGGCTCGCCCCACGACGACCACGGGTCGGTCCTTGCCCTGGGCGGGGTCGTCCTCGTAGGGCACCCACGCCCACACCAC
>Ga0209798_10002454_pt1 | contig 10939 bp, 16 predicted proteins | sample DOMMetBare3Fresh_FD_187475 | JGI IMG/M metagenome (GOLD analysis project Ga0209798, IMG submission 187475) | Wetland sediment microbial communities from St. Louis River estuary, USA, under dissolved organic matter induced mercury methylation -... | ecosystem: Environmental > Aquatic >...
GCCCCCTAGAATGGGATCGCCGGGTACATTGAGGCGCCCCGGCGTCGAACCTACCGTTTGATCCAGTCGGGCTCCTGAGGTGTCGGAGCCCGCACAGAGCCGGGCGATCCACCAGCGTTCCGCGTCCCCCGCGTGCGAGGGGTCGCCCGGCGGAGAAGAGGGCCATGGAGCCGAACGTCTTCCTCCCGCTCGGGTCGTCCCTGCTGAGCTTCATCTTCGCCGTGTTCCTGCTGGACCAGTGGCGGGAGCGGCGCAAGTCGTACCAGCTGATCTGGACGATCGGGATGCTCATGTACGGCGTCTCCGCGGGGACCGAGTTCCTCGGCGGGGCGCTGGGCTGGAGCGAGCCGCTCTACCGCGCGTGGTACCTGACCGGTGCCGTCTGGGTCGCCGGCTGGCTGGGCCTCGGAACGATGTACCTGCTCGCGAAGACGCGCTTCGGCTACGGGGCGGCCATCTCCGTGGTCCTGGCCGGCCTCTTCACGTTCCTCTCCTGGCGCAAGAACGACTACCCCGCCAGCGGCGTCTCGCCGTACCTCTACCTGCTGATCGCGGTCGTCGCCGCCGCAGCCATCGCCGTCGAGACGTACCGGACCAAGGGTCGCTGGGCGCACCTCGCGGGCGGGCTGATCGTGGTCGGAACACTGACCTCCATCCCGATGGTCGCGCTCTCGCAGCTCGCGGCCCCGGGATATGCCCTCGACGCGTCCACCGGGATCCCCAGCGGCGAGCTCTTCCCCGGCTACGTCCGCCTCCTGACGCCCTTCTTCAACATCACCGGCGGCTTCGCCCTGGTCCTGGGCGCCCTCTACTCCGCCTACGTCTTCATCCCGAAGAAGCGGCTCGTCCGGTACGACCTCCGGCGCGACCAGGGGATGGCGCGCTACGTCGCGAACCTCGCCGTCTCGCCCTTCGCCATCGCCATCAACCTGGTGGCGTCGATCCCGGGCGCGTTCGGCGCCCTCTCCCGCGGCGAGCTCCACAGCCGCGTCCCTTCCACGATCCTCATCGCGCTCGGGGGGTTCTTCCCGTCGCTGACCGGCAGCCTGGCCCGATTCGGGATGACCGAAGCGTTCTTCCTGGGCGAGCTCCTGGGCGTCGTCTTCCTCTTCGCGGGCTTCCTCGTCTCGATCGAGGTCTTCCGCGAGATCCGGATCCCGTTCACCCGCGTGGTGCTGCGGACGCGCCGCGGCGTCGCCTAGCGCCGATCAGCGGCCGGCCGGCATCCGACCGCGGAGCTCCAGCCCCAGCGTCTCACCCCAGCGTCGCGCGCGGTCGGCCTCGCCGGCCACGAGCCGGTCGAAGAGCGGCCCGGTCGGCCCCTCGATCATGAAGCTCTCGGGTCCGGCCACCACCTCGACGCCGAGGGCGCGGAGGTGCTTGTCGGCACCCTTGGCCGCGGACCCCCACAGGAGGCCCGGTCCCTTGATCCGCGTGTCGAAGGCCGCGGCCGCGACCGTCGAGGCGCCGCCCCGCAGCGTCTCGAGCCACTCGCGAATGCCGATCCCCCTTGACACCTGGCGGTCACCGGCGCGCCGCGCGGAATCCGCCCGCGACTCCGGCTTCGACATCCCGTGGGCGTGCGTCGGGCCGCCGACCACGAGGAGGTCGACGCCGGCCGGGATGGTCGTGGGCGCCGCGCCCACCTCGACCACCTCGACGGTCCCGCCGACGGCGAGCCCTTCCCCGATCGCGCGGGCGATCACCTCGGTGTTGCCGAACATCGATTCGAAGACGACCAGGGCGCGCATGTGGCGAGAACCTCCGGTGGTTCGGTGCGTCAGGTGAGCAGGTCGGGGGTCCAGGCCGCCACGAGCGCGACCCAGAGGAGCAGGAGGTCGATGGCGAGGCCGACCACCAGCCAGGGGTGGAAGCCGACGAGCAGGAGGGCGAGCGAGGCAATCGAGCCGACGACCACGGCCGCCCCCCAGGTGCCGGCGGGCAGGACCCCCAGGGTGGAGAGCGCCGCGAAGGCGAAGCCGCCGATCGTCGCGGCCACGAGGGCGAGGCCCAGGATCCGCACGATGCCGGCGGGGACGCCGAGGCGTGCCAGGAGCCACGACCGCCCGAGGTCGAACGGCCACGGCGGAGCGCCGGGCTTCGCCGGCGGGCGCTTTGAGACGAATCCGGCGTGGATGGCCGCATGGGCCAGGAGGAAGCCGGCGAGGAGAAGTCGAACGAGCACGCACGATCCTCGAGGCGGAGACCCGGAGGTCGGATGCTCGCGGGGGCAGCGCGCCCGGGCCAGTGGCGGACGGACGGTTTCGCCGGGACGGACGGCCCGCAGGCCGCGCCCGCCCCCCAGCCCCTACGCGAAGGGGTCGCGGACCTCGATGCGCGGGAACCGACGGTAGTCGCGGTCGCGCGTCCAGATCGTCCGCACGTCGTTCTCGAGCATCAGGGTGACCACGTGCGCGTCGGATACCAGGTTCCCGGCCGGCACGGCGTCATCGGCGACCTCGCGGTAGCGCTCCCAGAAGCGCTCCTGCTCACCTGTGGTCCGGACGTGGGGGCGGACGAGCAGCTGCTCGACGTTGCCGATCGCCTCGGCGGCGGTCAGCGGGCGCGCGAAGACGGCGGGGTGCGTCGCGATCCGGAGGTAGGCCATGACGGTCGGCCAGAAGAGATACGCGATCTCCGGGCCGTCCGCGAGGCGCTGGACGAATGCGCGGGCCCTGTCGTGAACCGGGCTCGACTCGTCGGACGCGTACAGGAGGACGTTCGCGTCGAGCGTGTAGCTCATGGAGCGTCGAGCGCCCGGCGGAGTGCCTCTGGATCGTCGAGGTCGACCAGCGCCCGCATCGGTCGCGACGACCAGGCCAGCGGGACGAGCGGTGGGAGTTCGTCGACGCCGGCCTGCATCGCGGTGCTCAACAGCTCGGACACGAGGCGCCCCAGGGTCTTCCCCTCGCGGCGCTGGCGCGCCTTCAGCTGGCGCAGGATCGTCGGGTCGATGTCGATCGTGGTTCGCGCCATGATGCGTGATGCTTCCACATCACGCATCTGATGTCAACGTCGCCCGTCTGCCCAGGCGAGGTCGGAGCGTGGCGACGGTTCGCCCTGCCCGGTCGTGCCCCGGCCGGCGGATCAGGCCTTGTGCTTGGGGCTCCGGATGGCGTCCTGGATGGCGTCCTGGATGTCGCCCAGGCCCTTCTGGGCGTCGCCCTGGACCTGCTTGGCCCTGCCGTGGGCCTGCGTCTCCTTGTCGCCGGTCAACGTCCCGAGTCCTTCCTCGACCTTGCCGAGGGCCTTCGTGACGGCTCCTTTCGTGTGCTCATCGGTCATGTCGGTTCTTCCTCTGCTTGGCTCATCGACGTGGACGTGGGCCGGGACGGCCGGCTCGGGTGGGCGCAGGGCGATGACCGCACCCACGAGCAATGCCGGCGCGGCCCCTGCTGCACTGACGAGCCGCGGCGCGCCGGCGAGGCGGAGCCCGGCACTCAGGCCGACCGAGGTGGCCGCGATCCATCGAAGCGTCGAGTCGGGAAGTGTCTGCAGCGCAGCCGTCGTCCCTGCCATGCCGGCCCGTGTCGCGCGCACGGTCGCAGGCAGATGCACCATGAGCGTCGTGGCGCTCGTGCGAGCGATCTTGACGGCCCCCGTGACGCGCCGGCCGGCGCTCGCCAGGTGCTTCTGAAGGTCGCGAGCGGGGGCCGGGGTACCCGGTGCGCGGGTAACGGGTACGCGGGTAACGGGTACGCGGGTAGCGGGTACGCGGGTAGCGGGTACGCCGGCGACCGGTGCGCCGGTGACGGATGCGCCGGTGACGGGTGCGCGGCGCTTGGACTTCGCGATCGTCATGTCGCGCTCCAGGTTCGAATCAGGCTGATCAGAAGAGCCGGCGCGGACCGACCCACGGGGGTCGGTCCCGTCCGGCAGTTGACCGAGCTCGTGAGGCTTCGCGGGGCCCGAGATCACTTCAGGCCGTGGCGAAGACCACGCGACCCCGTTCCGAAGTGCACGAGGAGGAGGACCGCGATCGCTCCGAGCGTCGCGATGATGATGCTCTCGGCGTTGATGCCGTTCACGGTGCCCATCTTGAGGACGCTCGCTGCGACGAACCCGCCCACCAGGGCGCCGACGATGCCGAGGACGAGCGTTCTCAACAGACCCTCACGGGAGCCCACGATCAGGTTGGCCAGGAAGCCGGCGATGGCGCCGACGACGATCCAGGAGATGAAGCCCATCGAACTCGTTCCTTCTCTGTGGCGCGGCCAATGCATCCGGGGAAGCGGGGGCTCATGGCCACCGCCGGGCGACGCTCCGGCCACTGCTGTGCTTGCAGTAGACCACGCGACCGTGGTAGCGTCAACTGTCGTTTCCGTCATCTCACTGTAGGACAGGAGTCGGTCGTGCCACCCACGTTCGGAGCCGTGCTCAAGCAGGCGCGTGATGTTCGCGAGCTGTCGGCCGTCGACGCTGCACGCGCGGCAGGCATCTCTGCCGCCTACCTGAGCAAGCTCGAGAACGGCGGCGTCAAGAAGCCCTCGCCGCACGTCCTGCACCAGCTGAGCGAAGCGCTGACGGTCCCCTACGCCGAGCTGATGCGCCTGAGCGGCTATCGAGTGCCCGGCGAGCACGACCGGCGCGCCACCGACACGGTCGGTGCGGCCCTCTTCGCCGACCTCACCGACGACGAGCAGGAGGAGCTCCTCGAGTACCTCGCCTGGTACCGGGCCCGGCGCAGGTCGAGGCGTGGCGCCGATCGGGCGACCTGAGATCCGCCGGCGGCAAGCGGCGATCCAGCGGATGGAGACTCTCCTGCGCGTTCGCCGAGCACGAAATGCGGCTGCCGGAAGCCATCGCCTATACTCAGCGGGCGCCGACATAGCTCAGCGGTAGAGCAGCTGTTTCGTAAACAGCAGGTCCTCGGTTCAAATCCGAGTGTCGGCTCCAGCGATCAAGATCGGAAGCCGGCCACGAGGCCGGCTTCTTCGCTCGTGGATCGACTCGTCGTGGGTCACCATGGTCAGTGACCACCCGATTCACCCCCCCCAAGTGGGGATCCCCTCAAACGGGCGCCGGGCGTGTATTGCCGAGCGTGGGACGCTGTCTCGGGACCAACCCCGACGCTTGGACGATCGTCGCAGAACGACCTGCACCCCAGAGGAGCCCACGACATGACCCACCAGCTCATCGGCGTCTGGACCGTCGAGGTGGAGGACGCGACGCGGAGCCGCGTTACCCATGGCTTTCGCGCGGACGGGACCATGCTCGTCACCTCCGCCTTCCATGGCGCACAGGGCGTCTGGCGGCCGACTGGCGAGCGCAGCGCCGAGCTCCTGGTCATGCGTCCCATCGAGGCGGAGGACCGATCGTTCGTCGGCTGGCAGGCCGCCAGGGGCAGCTTGGAGCTATCCGAGGACGGAGAGAGCTACGAGATGTCAGGCTCGGTCTCCCGCCCGCTCCCGGACGGCAGCGTCGACGAGCGCTCGCTCACCCTGAGAGGCAAGCGGCTGAGGCTCGCGTAGGATCGAGCGAGGACATCGGGCCCCGTCGATCGCGACCCGCGGGCGGCAAGGCGCATGACTGGACCGGCCAGGCACGATCCAACCCGCGGGGTCGAGGCCGGTCTGCGAGACTGCGGGTTCCGGCGCACGGAGGGGTGCCACGTTGACGAATGACGAGGAGCCGCCGGGGCCTACACCCAAGGACGACCTGTGGCGCGCGATCCTCGTCGGGACGTCGCGAGCCTCGAGGAACCGGCGGCTCCATCGGCGGATCCCGAGCTCCCCGCGCTGCAAGCTGTGCAACGCGCCGTTCGGCGGCGTCGGCGGCCTGTTCATGCCGCTGCTGGGCCACGCGAGGTGGCCGAAGAACCCCAAGTACTGCAGCGGGTGCTTTCGCATGCTGCGGGAGAACCACGGCGGGGCGGAGATCGAGTGCTCGCTCCTGTTCGCCGACGTGCGCGGATCGACGGGCCTCGCGGAGCAGATGCCGCCGAAGGAGTTCAACCGGCTCATGGGCTGGTTCTTCGACGTTGCGGCAGACGTCCTCGTCGACCACGACGCGTTCGTCGACAAGTTCGTCGGCGACGAGATCATCGGGATCTTCGTGCCGGCGATGGCAGGTGACGCTCATGCGAAGCGAGCTGTCGCCGCGGCCACGGCGCTGATGCAACGGACCCTCCGCGCGAAGGTGGGCGGCCGGTCGATCCCCATCGGGGCCGGCGTCAGCACCGGCATCGCCTATGTCGGGTCGATCGGGACGGGGAGCGACACCGAGCTAACGGCGATGGGCGACATGGTCAACACGACCGCCCGCCTGGCGTCGACAGCTGCGGCCGGCGAGATCCTCGTGACCGCGGCGGCTGCGGCTGCAGCCGGACTCCCCAGCTCCCTGGAGTTGCGCTCGCTCCAGCTCAAAGGCAAGAGCGCGCCGACGGAGGTCGCCGTCCTTACCGTCACCTGACACGGCCGTCCTCGCCGGCATGCAGCCAGGCCCCGCCTGCCGGTGGCGTGTCGTCCGGACGGGCCGGAGCGGGCGTTACGACTCGGCTTCGATCAGCTCCTTCATGTTGTGGAGGCTTCGCTCCATGAAGCTCGGGTCAAACCGATCGATCCCCGCGGGCAGATCCACCGACGTCGTGAGCCGGGTCGCGGTCTCGCCCACGGCCTCGAAGGTCGTCCGGCCGTAGATCTCGAACGGCCCGTCGCGGATGACCATGCCGATGGCACGCTCCGGCTCGAACTCGACGACCTCCATGGTCCCCTCCACGGGGATCGTCCCCCGGGAGTTCCGGCGACGGATGACCGTCCCGACGCTGATCGGACCGTCGGTCACCGGCCACAGCTCCATCTCCGGATCCCAGCGCGGATGGTTCTGGATGTGCTCGACGGCGTAGAAGTCGAAGACGACGGCCGGCGGGCGTTCGATGTCGATCGATCGTTCGACGTTCATGGCTCGCTCTCCCTTGGCGCAGGGGTCTCGCCCGGATTGGCGGATTGTGCCCACGCAGACGGCCGCCTGTCGACACCCGACGTGGGCTACCCGTGGCCAGCGGCAAGCCCGCATACCCCCACGCTGCCTGAGTTGACAGCCCGGCAGCTACGTAATACCTTACGTATATGCAGACAGACGACGTGCTCCTCGCGGCCCGAGCGGAGATCTTCGGATCGATCTTCGTCGTCGTCCAGCACCTGGCGCGGCGCGCCGACGCGGAGCTGACGGTCCTGGATCTCACGACGCGGCAATGGCTCCTCCTCGCCGTCCTTACGAGGTGGTTCCCCGGCCACAGCCCGTCGCTGAGCGAGGCGGCCGAGAGATACGGGAGCTCCCGGCAGAACGTCAAGCAGATCGCGCGCGGCCTCGAGGCACGCGGCTTCGTCCGCCTCGTTCCCGATCGCGACGACGGCAGGATCACCCGGATCGAGCTCACCGAGCGGGTCGGTGTCTTCGACGAGCCCGAGATGGTCGGCCAGGCCTCGGCGATGCTGACCGACGCCTGCGCCGGCCTGTCGGCGGAGGAAACCCTGACCCTGCGCGACCTCGTCCGGCGGTGGCTCGCCGGCGTCGCGGATCCCACAACGTGAAAGGAAGGTTCAACGTGCTCCGGATCGTCGCGCCGGCCCTCGTCGCCGCCCACGGGCTCATCCACCTCATCGGCTTCGTGGTCCCGTGGGGGATCGCCACCGTCGAGGGCTTCCCCTACCGGACGACGGCCCTGGGCGGGGCGATTGCCCTCGATGACACGGGAGCCCGGGCAATCGGGATCGTCTGGCTGGCGTGCGCCGTCGGCTTCGTCGTGGCGGGGCTCGGGGTCTGGCGGCGCGCCTCCTGGGCGCTTCCGCTCACGGCGGCCCTGGCGGTCGTCTCGATCGCCGTATGCGTCCTCGGCCTTCCCGAATCGTCCGCCGGGATCGTCGTCAACGGCGCCATCCTCGGCGCCGTGGCGTGGGTGTCGTTCGCCCGCCCGCGTGTCCGGGGGACCGCCCGATGACCGCCCCCGTGGTGACCGCCCGGGAGTCGGCCGAGCGTGCCGGGGGCCGCTCGCTCCAGGCGCGGTACGACCGGGTCGTCGCGGCCGAGTTCGCGGTCCAGCCGCTCAGACCGGCGGCGGCGCTGCTCGCCCCCGAGGACCTCGCCGGGCTGCCGGCCCCCGTCCGGCGGTACGTCGAGCGCTCCGGCGCGGTTGGGAGGCCGCGCCCGCAGAACATGCGGTTCGCCTTCGACGCGGACATGTACCGCGGGCCGGGGCAGGCGCCGATGCGTGCGACCTCGATCCAGTACACGTTCTTCGACCAGCCTGCCCGCCTCTTCCTCATGAAGGCGCGGATGTTCGGTCTGCCGGTCCGGGCCCTGCACGTGTACCGGCAGGAGCAGGCCACGTTCACCGTCCGGGTGGCGTCGCTCGTGAACATGGTCGACCTGCGGGGCGACGCGATCAGCGCCGCCGAGACGGTCACCGTGCTCAACGACCTCTGTCTCATGGCGCCCGGCGCGCTGGTGGACCCCCGCCTGGCGTGGACGCCGGTCGACGACCGGACGGCGGCCGTGACCTTCACGAACGGCCGCCGCCGGGTCGGCGCAACCCTCGTCTTCAACGAGCGCGACGAGCTCGCGGACTTCTGGTCCGACGACCGGCCGGAGAGCAGCAGCGGCCGGTTCGTCCCGTCGCGCTGGTCGACCCCCGTGGACGAGTACCGCGACGTCGGCGGCGTCCACCTCATCCACCGCGGCAGCGCGGTCTACGCCCGCCCCGACGGCCCGTTCACCTATGGGACCTTCACGCTCCGGTCGATCGAGTACGACGTGGCGGGGCCGAGGCCGGAGTGACGCCGCGCCGTCATGCTGCGGGGCATCATGGCCCCCGCAGACGGCTGTCGCAGACGGCAGTTCCTCGGTTCACATCCGAGTGGCCGGCCCTGGCGTTCGTGGACCTCGTCACCGGGACGAGGCAGGCATCGCGTCCAGAGAGGTAGTGGACATGGAGACGACCGCCCGCTCGATGCATGTTCCGGCGGGTGTTCCGGCGGGCGTGCTGGCGACGATCACGATGGACGTGGCCATGGTGGCTGCCAGCAGCCTCGGTGGGAGCGCCTTCACCTCCCGCCGCACCGGCCCCGACGTGATCGGCCGCTGGGCGGCCGATCTGCTGCGCGGCCGGTGGCGCCACGGTGACATCACGGGCGAGCCGGCGCGGCGCGGGGAGCTCGGATTGGGCCTCCTCACGCACTACGTCACGGGCATCGTCCTCACGCAGGCATACCTGATGCTTCCCCGTCGGGAGGACGCGCGACCGAGCTTCGCGGGAGGGACGGCGTTCGGCATCGCGACGGCCGTGCTGCCGCTCCTGATCATGTTCCCCTCGATGGGCTACGGCTGGTTCGGTCTCCGGTGCGGCGAGGCGGCGCGGCTCAACCGGATCATGTTCCTCGGCCACACCGCGTTCGGCGTCGGGATCGGGCTGTGGGCGCCGCGCTTCGCGCAGCGCCGGTCGCGTCCGTAGCCTGCGGCAGCCCGGCCTGACGGACCGGTCGGGGAAGCGAACGCAGGTCCCGTGCGCGTGGCGATTTGACAGCATCTGACGACTGCGGCTAATGTGAGCGAGCGATCACTCGCATTCAGATCGTGAGGCGTCACATGTCCGTCGTCACCACCACCGACCTGACCCGTCGCTTCGGGCCGATCATCGCGCTCGACCGGCTCACGGTTGAGCTCCCCGCCGCCGGGGTCATCGGCCTCGTCGGGCCGAACGGGTCGGGGAAGTCCACGCTCATCCGGATCCTGCTGGGCCTGATCCGGCCGACGGGCGGCAGCGCGTCGGTCCTGGGCTCCTCGATCAGCTCTCCGGTGCACTACGCCTCGAGGGTGGGCGTCCTGATCGAGAGCCCGGCGTTCATCCCGGGACTGTCGGCGCGGGCCAACCTCGTGTCGCTGGCTCGACTCCGCCGCCTCCCGCTCGCACGCGTCGATGCCGTGCTCGCGCAGGTCGGCCTCGTGGGCCGCGACCGGGAGCCGGTCAAGCGGTTCTCGCTGGGAATGAAGCAGCGCCTCGGCATCGCCGCGGCGCTCCTGTCCGACCCCGAGCTGCTGATCCTCGACGAGCCGACGAACGGGCTCGACCCGGCAGGGATCGTGGAGATCCGGGAGCTGCTGCGCGACCTGGGACGGAACGGACGGACCGTCTTCGTCTCTTCGCACCAGCTCTCCGAGATCGAGGCCGTCTGCGACCACCTGGTCGTCATCCGCTTCGGCAAGCTGGTCTTCTCGGGGCCGATGACGGAGATGCTCAAGCGGACCCGGGAGCACATCGACGTCGCGGCCGAGCGCGTCGCCGACATGGATCACCTGGAGGCCGCGCTCGTGGCCGGGGGCTGGGCGGTCAGCGCCGTGGACGACGTCCTGCGGGTCGCCGCGGCTGCCGACCGGGCCGCCGACCTCAACCGGGCCGCGGCGGCCGCCGGCATCACCCTCAGCCGGCTGGTGGTCGCCCAGGACAACCTGGAGGAGATCTTCCTGGAGATGACCGGCCGCGTGGACGGCGAGCTGGCAAACGGCCGCGCGGCCGCCGACGGGAAGGTGGCGTGATGTTCGCCGCGGTTCGGAGCGAGCTGACGCGCCTGCGCCAGCGTCGTCTCCTGGTCACCTGGTTCGGCCTCACGGCCCTGTTCGCCGTGATGATCAACACGATCATGATCACCTTCTCGACCGGCGGGGGAAGCGTGCCGCCCGGGGCGCCCGGCGTCGCGTTCCCCACCCTCGCCGAGCTGGAGAGCCCGTCCGGCCTCATGTCCGGCCTGGCCGCCGCCTCGAGCATGTTCGGCATGGTCACGCTCTCCATCTGGGCAGTCGTGACTGCGAGCGACTACGGCAGCGGCCTGATCCGCCTCCTCGTTGCCGCGGAGCCGCGCCGGTGGCGGCTGCTCGCAGGGAAGGTCGTCGCGCTGGTCATCCTCACCGCCGCGGCCACGACGGTCGCCGCCATCGTCAACGTCCT
>Ga0209798_10002455_pt1 | contig 10938 bp, 9 predicted proteins | sample DOMMetBare3Fresh_FD_187475 | JGI IMG/M metagenome (GOLD analysis project Ga0209798, IMG submission 187475) | Wetland sediment microbial communities from St. Louis River estuary, USA, under dissolved organic matter induced mercury methylation -... | ecosystem: Environmental > Aquatic > Freshwater...
TCCGTCGCGCCGGTCCGCGCAAGCTGCGGCGTCGGCGTTCGCCGCCTCGGGCGAAGGCGGGGCTGAACGCGACACGGTCGCGGCCGTCGTCGACCGCTGGGTGGCAGGCAAGGTCGACGTGTCGAGCAAGACCCGGCTCCAGTACGAATGGGCTGCCGGTCGCATCAGCGCCGGCATCGGAGGAGTGCGCCTTGACCGACTCGACCGGGACGACATCGCGCGCTGGCTCGAGCGCCTCGCTGCGGACGGTCAGCTGTCGCGGCGCAGCATCCAGATCATGCGGATGGTGCTGCGCGCCGCGCTCGACGACGCCGTCGATCTCGGTGACCTGCGCCGAAGCCCGGCGTCACGAGTCGGGATGCCGCGCAACGTCGCCAAGACGTCGCGCGAACTCAATCGGACGGCATGGACCGAAGACCAACTCCGGCAGTTCCTCGCCTCGATCGCAGGCCATCGGTGGGCGGGCCCGATCCGCCTCGCCGCGCTCTACGGGCTCCGCCGGAGTGAGATGCTCGGGCTGACCTGGCCGATGGTCAACCTCGACACCGCCGAGGTCGAGATCCGCTACGGGCTCCAGCGAATTGGCGGCCGCCTGGTGCATGGCGAGACCAAGACCCAGGCCTCCGACGCCCTGCTGCCATTGCCGGACATCTGCAGCACGGCCCTCAGGCTCCAGGAGAAGTCCCAGTCCGAGGCGAAGGCGGCAGCTGGGCCCTTCTGGGTCAGCTCGGGATATGTCTTCTCGACCCGTGACGGATTCCCATCGACCCGCGCAACTTCCACCGAGCCTTCAAGGCCCGCTGCGACAAGGCAGGTGTCCGACCGCTGCCGGTGCATGGCACACGGCACACCTGCGGGTCACTGCTGGCCGCCCTGGACGTCCACCCTCGCGTGGCCATGCAGATCCTCAGGCACAGCAAGATCGCGGTGACCATGGAGATCTACACGCACATCCCGTCCGAGCTGACCCGCAACGCGCTGCACAAGCTCGGGGACAGTTTGGACGGCCTCACCTGAGCCCCTTGACAACGGCCGGCGGATGAGCCTGGAACATCCCTGGCGTGAGACCGCGACTACCAAATTCAGGGTTGCAGCCCCAATTTTGTTGCTTGAATGATGGCTACAGCCACCTATCCTTGATAGGATATCAAGGCTGTAGCCATAAGATTGATGATGGACGAGGGGTTATTCCATGAACTCGACTCAGTCGCGCGCCGCGCGGCGTGCTCTGGACCGACGCCTGAGCCACATGCCACCGGCGGCAGCGTTCACGCCGCCAGCGCGGGGCTGGATCAGAGCGGTCCGCAATGCGCTTGGCATGTCTGCCGCAGACCTCGCAGCACGCTTGCAGGTAACCGCGGCCAGTGTGAGCGACATCGAACGGTCCGAGCACGACCACCGCATCCGGTTGGACACCCTGGAGCGCGCCGCCCAGGCGATGGGCTGCGAGCTGGTGTATGCGCTGATCCCCCGCGAGAGCCTGAGCGAGATCGTCGAGCAGCAGGCACGAGGAAGAGTAGGACAGCAGGTCGGGGCGGTCTCGCGCGCGATGGACCTGGAGGCGCAGGGCACACAGGTCGACGACGAGGTCGTTCGTGAGGAGATGAAGCGGCTCATCGATTCCGGACGGCTGTGGAAATGACCCCCTTCGAGGGTCAGCCGGACGGGGCCACCCCGCTTATCACAGAAGACGTGGAGGGGCTCAAGCCATCCTGGATTTCTACGCAGGCCGAGCTGAACCAGGCCGAGGCAGAGAACATCCTGCGGGGGCGCCTCTGGGCCTCGCGTGCCCGGCGACCGCCGTTCTGGTACCTCCGCGACGCCGGTCTCAAAGATCTGCACCAGCGGATGTTCGGTGACGTATGGGCCTGGGCCGGCCAGCTGCGCCAGCGCGAGACCAACATCGGGTTCGACCCGCACAAGATCCCGGTCGCAGTGCGCGATCTGTGTGAGGACACCGCTGCCCAGATCGGCAGCGGCAGCAAACTCGCGTACCCGGCGGACGAACTCGCGGTGCGCTTTCACCACCGACTGGTGCTCATACACCCCTTCCGCAACGGCAACGGCAGACACGCACGCCTGGCCACCGATCTGCTCGTCGCCGACCTGGGCGCCGAACCCTTCACCTGGGGAGGCGCCGAACTCACCGCCCCCACCGACCTCCGAACCGACTATCTGACGGCCCTGCGCCACGCAGACACCACCCTCGACTTCACGCCATTGATCGAGTTCGCGCGACGCACCAACTGATCACCCACTCCAACCCTGGACCGTCAGACGAGGAGCTCACGCTCCTCCGGAGTTGTGTCTGCACATGTGCGCTGCCTACAACGGGCACCACCTCGGGTGAGCAACTGCTCATTGTGCCAACTGCCAACTGCTGAACTTTGCTGCTGTACTTCGCCCCCATGCATCACGACGGCCCTCATCCCGGATCGGGAGAGGGCCTTTGACCTGCGGTTTCATCGGTGGAGCTGAGGGGACTCGAACCCCTGACCCCCTCGTTGCGAACGAGGTGCGCTACCAGCTGCGCCACAGCCCCGTGGTGCGGACGAAACGATAACACCGAGGCGACCTCCGCCCGAAACCGGTTCATATGCCGACGACCACGCGTGGTCTCAGGCGTGACGACGATCCAGAACATCGTCGAGCTCACCCTCGCCGACCAGTCCGCCAAAGCTCGACTGCTCGGTCGCAGAGGGCTCGCTGACTGCGGCGGGGACTGGCTGGGGATGCTCGGCCTTTGCCTTGAGCGTGTAGGTGGGTGGCGGCACCGGGACCGGTGCCCAGCCCGACAAATCCACCTCGGGCGAGGAATCGGCCGGAGACTCATCCAGCCCAGCGATCCGGGCCGCACCAACAGACGGGGCGGCAACCAACGGCTCAACCTGGGCGCTCGGACGAGAAGCCGGACGAGGGAACGTTGCGACGTATCTCGCTGCCGAGGCCTTGGCCCGCGGCGCCGGCAGCGTGGCTGGTCCGACTGACGTGTCGGCGGGGCGCATCCGCGATCTCGCACGGCGCGCCGAGCGCTCTGTCGCAGCCGCGTGGCGCAACCAGAACAGGTCGACTGCCAGCTCGGCGACGACGACGACAACGCTCCACCCTGGCAGCAGGGAGATGACGGCCAGCGTCGGGACGACGACCACGAGTGCCAACGATGCCAAGAGCGACAGACCCCGAACGCGCCGGGCCGATCGGCCGCGCCTGACGTCTGAGGTCCGCGCCGGGTGGCCGGCAGCCTCCGGGCGCGTGTGGACGTTGCGTGTCGGCGGTTGGGCCCTCTTCACGACAACCTCCGCACGAGAGGGACGGGCGGGACTGACGGAATACGAGCGCGGTTGGGGTAGCGACAGGTCGGACTCGGGCAGCGGAGTGCGACGTTCCAGCACCCGCATCGCCTCGGAGAACCGGTCGACCGACCGGGCCGTGGCCAGGTGTTCGCGGCGTCCGACCCAGTGCTGGAGCAAATAGGCAGCCCAAATGGCAATGATGACAAGGAAGATGAGACCGCTGGGCTGCACGAACACGACGTTAGAGGGGTCTGCCGCCCTTACAGTGGACCCGCCTCGGTGTGTCGCTGAAGTGACTGGTGTTGCCAGTGATTCCAACGCTCCACCACCGATGAGCCGCCCAGATCCTCGGTGGTCAACGCGAAGGACCGGTGGTCGCGCCACTCGCCATCAATGTGCAGATAGCGCAGACGCAGACCCTCATCGCGAAAGCCCAGCTTCTCGACGACTCGCAGGCTCGCGGTGTTCTCGGGTCGAATGTTGACCTCGACCCGATGCAGCCCCAGCCCGACGAACGCGTGGTCGCAGGCGGCGGCGAGCGCCAAGGGCATGATCCCTTGCCCTGCGATCGACTCGTCAACCCAGTAGCCCGCGGATGCGCAACGCAGAGAGCCCCACGCGATCCCGAACAGGTGCATCTGGCCGACCAACCGACCCTCGGTCTCGATGACGAAGGGTTGGAGCCGGCCTTCGCTGGCCTCGCGGTCGAACTGCCGAACCAGCTGGCGGAAGCTCATTTGTGTTGCGGCCCCCTCGGGCGAGGTGGCCTCCCACGGGCGCAGCCACTCGGTGTTCTTCGCCCGGAGCGCCTCCCACTCGATGCGGTCTTTGCTGCGCAGGGCGCGCAGGATCACCGGGGCGCCGCCAAACCGACGCGCCGTGATCGTCACCGGCCAGAGCCGGCTGCTCAATGGTCACCGCCCTGAATCTGCGAGAGAGCATGCGCGACAACGGGTTGGAGCACCGCGAGCCCGTCGCGCACACCACCCGTCGATCCCGCAAGGTTGACGACCAGAGTCCGCCCCGCCAGGCCGCTGACTCCCCGGGACAACATGGCCGATGGGATCCCTGCCTGCACGCCGGCAGCTCGAATGGCCTCGGCGATCCCCGGGACCAGTCGGTCCACGACCCGAAGGGTGGCCTCAGGCGTGCCGTCATTGGCGGTCAGGCCAGTGCCGCCGGTGGTCACCACCAATGAGGCGCCCGTGGAGATGGCATCGCGAAGGGCCACCTCGACATCGGGACCATCGGCAACCACGACGACGTCGCCCACCTCGAGCCCCCAGCTTCGCAGGGTGTCGACGATGATGGGCCCCGACCGGTCCGGATAGACCCCGGCAGCCGCCCGGGTCGAGCAGGTGATCACCACTGCGGAACCGGTCGTGACCAGAGCAGAGCCGGTCATGGCTCCACCCAGTCCCCTGATCTGCCGCCGGACTTGGCTGTCACGCGCACGTCGGTGATCCGTGCATGCCTGTCCACGGCCTTGACCATGTCGATCAGCGCCAGCGCCCCGACCGACACGGCGGTGAGCGCCTCCATCTCGACCCCGGTCCGATCAGCGGTGCGGACGGTCGCTGTCAGGTTCACGCCCTCGTCTGTGACGACGAGATCGACCTCGACTCCATGGACGCCGATCGGATGGGCAAGGGGGATCAGATCGGGGGTGCGCTTGGCCGCCTGGATCGCGGCGATACGAGCGACCGACAGTGCGTCGCCCTTGGGCACGGTTCCCCCACGCAGTGCTGCTACGGCCGCTGCCGAGAGCAGGACCCGTCCGACCGCCGTAGCCGAGCGGACCGTCACGTCTTTGGTCGAGACATCGACCATGTGCGCCGACCCGTCAGCGCGCACATGCGTCAGGCGCGGCTCACTCATGACACCTCCACGATCGGCTCCAGCGGGTGGCAAAGCACGTGGTCGCCCGCCCTGATGGACGTGACCTCAGCCGGTATGACGGCCAGCGCGTTCGCGCCCGCCATCGAGCCGAGCGCGTGCGAGCCCTGCATTCCCGCGATGGCCGCAGTGTAGCCAGAATCGTTGTGGGACAACACGATCCGCGCGAACTGCACCTTGCCCGCCGGTGCCGTCCAGCTGTCGCTGGCCACCGCTTTGACCAGCGATGTCTCGTGCCGTCGGCGTCCCGCCATCAGACGCAACGCGGGGGCTACGAACACCTCGAACGAGACCATCGCGCTGACCGGGTTGCCAGGGAGCGTGAACACCGGGACCTCGTCCTCGCCCAGGGTGCCGAAACCCTGCGGCATGCCGGGCTGCATGGCGACCTTGTCGAATCGCATTGTCCCCACATGGGAGAGCACCTCCTTGACGGTGTCGTACGCGCCCATACTGACCCCCCCGGTCGTGATGACGGCGTCGGCGCGCAGGAGCTGGCTCTCGATAGTGGAAAGAAACGTCTGCGCGTCGTCGCGCACGCAGCCGACTCGGAACGGGATGCAGTCGAGGGCTCGAACCGCTGCGGTCAGCATGAGGCCGTTGCTGTCGACGACCTGGCCGAACCCCGGACGGGTGCCCGGCTCGATCAGCTCGTCGCCGGTGGAGATGACCACCACCCTGGGTTTGGGGGTCACCTGGACCTGTCCGACACCGACTGCCGCGAGCAAGGCGATCTGGCGAGGTCCCAGACGGGTGCCGGCGCGCATCACCTGGTCGCCGGCCTCGACGTCTTCACCCGCTTGGCGCACGTTGGTGCCAACGGGCACCGCGGCCCGGACCGTGACCATGGCCAGGCCGCCGTCGGTGTGTTCGACCGGTATGACTGCGTCAGCGCCGTGGGGCATCGGGGCGCCAGTCATGATCCGCATGCTCTGCCCTGGCGCCAGGCTCAGCGCCTGGGTGTTGCCGGCAGCGATGTCATGGACGACGGGCAACCTGACCGGGGTCTCCTCGCTCGCGGCCGCCACATCGGCCGCGTGCACGGCATAGCCGTCCATGGCTGAGTTGGCGAAGCCCGGCAGGGCGACCTCGCTGGTCACGTCCTGGGCGAGGACGCAGCCCTGGGCATCCAGCAGGTTCAGCCCGATCGACGGCAGCCGCCGCACCGTCCCGACGATGCGCGAAAAGTGCTCCTCGACGGTGATCACGGCGCCGTGCTGTCCTTCTCCGCAACGAATCCGGTGAGCCACGACGAGAAGTCCACGCCAAGCTCGGAATGGCCGACGGCCAGCCGGACCACGGCCTTGAGATAGTCGAGCCGGTCGCCGGTGTCATAGCGACGGCCACGGAAGATGACGCCGTGCACACCTCCTCCGGTCCCGGATGAGACGGCCCGCTCCTGCAACGCGTCGGTCAGCTGAATCTCATTGCCTCGGCCAGGGGGTGTCTTGGCCAGGGTCTCGAAGATCGACGGGTCCAGGATGTAGCGACCGATGACCGCCAGGTTGCTCGGGGCATCGGCAGGGTCCGGCTTCTCGACCAACCCGGTCACGCGAACCACCGATGCGTCATCCCCATCCTGCAAAACGGGCTCAACTGCGGCGCACCCATACAGCTGAACGGACTCTGGTGGCACTTCCATCAGGGCGATCACGCTTCCGCCCCTGGCCGCTCGCACCGCGATCATCGCCTCGAGCAGGTGGTCCCGCTCGTCGATCAGGTCGTCACCGAGCAGGACCGCAAACGGGTTGTCGCCCACATGGTCCGCCGCGCACAGGACGGCATGGCCAAGACCCAGCGGCTCGCCCTGTCGCACGTAGTGGACGTTGCCGAGGCCGGTGGACTTGCGCACCCGTGCGAGACGCACGAGGTCGCCCTTGGCCTCCAGCGCACGCTCGAGCTCCCAATGACGGTCGAAGTGGTCCTCGAGCGCGGCCTTGTTGCGCCCGGTCACCATGAGGACATCGCGCAGCCCGGCGCGCGTGGCCTCCTCGACGACATACTGGATGGCCGGCTTGTCGACGACCGGAAGCATCTCCTTCGGTGTCGCCTTGGTCGCGGGCAGGAAGCGGGTGCCCAGACCGGCTGCCGGGATCACCGCCTTGGTGACCGCGCCCCGTGAGGGCACGGATGGTGTCGGCTGCTCGGTCGAGGTCATGGCCCCGACATTAGTCGGACAGTCGCTCGCTCAGTGCGACCTGGTCACGTCCCAGACCCTTGGCCCGGTCGACGGCGCTGTCGGCCGCCCGCAACAACGCGGTGGACGTCCGGGCCTGCTGGGGCCACGATGCCACGCCGATGCTGACTCGGACCACGATCGATCCCCCGTTCACCTCGAAAGGCTGGTCGCGCACGGCGTTCCAGACCTTCTCGGCCGCCGCCACCGCTTGTGTCGGGTCGAGCTCCGGACACACCACCGCGAACTCCTCACCGCCGTATCGGGCGACGCGATCGACGGAGCGCACGCTCGCTGCGATCCGCGCTGCCACTGCCGCCAGAACCTGGTCTCCCGCCGCATGTCCGTACAGGCTGTTGATGTCCCGGAAGTGGTCGATGTCCAGGATCATCAGCGAGCAGCATCGGTTGAAGTGCCTCGCCCGCTCGACCTCGGCCGTCAGCGTCGTCGTGAGCATCCGCAAGTTGCCAACACCGGTGAGGGGGTCGACCACCGAGAGCCGCTGCGCCTTCCTGTGCAGCAACGCGTTGTCCATGGCGATGCCCGCCGGACCGGTGATGGACGTGAGGGTCGCACCGCTCTCCCGGCTGTATGCCGGTGAGCCGGGTGTGCGCTCGACGACGATCGCCCCCAACGTGTCGCTGCCCCGCTGAAGCGGCGCGGCCAGGGCAGGCCCTCCGAGCAGGGCGGACTTGTCGTCTGCGTCAGTGAGAGCGGGCGCCGCCGCCGACACCGACGGCTGCTCCTCCGCGCCCGTCCAGGCGGGCAGGCCTGTGGACACGGCCCTGCCCAGGAGGGTGCCCTCGATGGGAACCCTGCCCGCCGACGAGCGCAGGGACTCGGGCGGCCAGGCCACTCGCGCGACGAGAGAATTCCCCTCGACCAGCCAGGCGGTGGCGCGGACGCTCTCGGTGGTTGACGCCGAGAACGCGCAGACCGTCGCCAACAACCCATCGAGGTCATGGGTGCGTTGCAGGGCGTCGCCGAGCCGCTGGACATTGTCGGCGAGCAGGTCGCGGCTGTGCTTGATCTCGGCCAGCTGTTGCTCGAGCTCGCCTGCCATGTGGTTGAAGCTCTGTGCCAGCCGCCCGACCTCGTCGGTTCGCACGACGGGCAGACGCACCGACAGGTCACCAAGTGCCGCCCGCTCGGCGGCGAGAGTGACGGCAACGACCGGCATGGTCAGCTGACGCGCCAGCCACCACACCATCAGCGCTCCCAGTGCCAGCGCGAGGCCCAGCACCGCAGACAACAACCATGGATCGGCCACTCCTTGACTTGACGGGGTAGTCGCGATGACCAGGCAGGGGTGCCCGGCGCCGGCGGCGACGACCTCCTGGGAACTACCGGCCAGGCCCTCGCGACCTCCACCAAGCCTCGACAACGCAAATGCCCTCAGCCGAGCGTTACGCGGGCCCGACGCGGTCGATGCGGTCGTGCCTTGGGGGCAGGCGACCGTAAGGTCGACGTCTGCCCCGACTCCGATGTCCCGGAGCCATCCGCGCAACCGGCTGCTGTCCAGCGGGGTCGCCACCACTGCAGTGACGGACTGGGCAGGCCCTGCCACGCTGACGGCGTCGGTCAGGAACGGCAAGAACGTCGTGGGGGCCGCGACAACACGGGCGGGCGGCTGGATCGGCGTCGAGCACCCTGTGGTCGGAACCACATCCACCACAGCGCCACTCGGCAGCGACGGCGAACGCACCAACACGGTGCGATCACGCATGATCGAGCCGTAGCCGGGACGGCGCGCCAGCCCTCGACGCAGCGCCGCTGGGGCGGGCTCGCCCTTGGCCACCGCCAACGCCATCAGCTCGGCCGAGTCGCCGGCCCCGACACAGGACTGCACCTGCAAGGAGGCGACCGCCCCCGCAACGGTGAGCAGCCTCGCCGAGCTCTGCTCGCGGAGCTGGCCAGGGACGACAAACGCAAGGACAAGGGTCGTGCCGAGAAGGAGAGGCAGCAGTACGACGCAGAGAATGAGCGTCAGACGGATTCGCACCGACAACGGGTCCACCCTCCAGACGTGTGCCTCGATGGTGACACGCGGGTCCACCTCAAGGCGCGCCACCCCACCAAAGCGATGGATGACGGCCAGCTACGCACGTAAAAGTGCCGAGGCATGACGTAGTTTCGGCGGGCACCGGGTGAGGTCCGTGTACCGCTTGATCTACGTGGGGGTCGTAGGAAAATCAGCATCTTGGTGGAACCACCCACCGGGCGCCTGAAGGATGCTGGACGGATCTTTGGTCCCCATCATGGCCGGATCCCCCAACAGGAGACATGGCCCGATTACCTCAAAGGAGAGGTTATGGAAATCACCAGACGAACCCTGCTGGGGGCAGGCACAGTGGCAGGCGTGGGGCTGCTGTTGCCACTTCGGATGACAACGGCAGCCAATGCGGTCGTTCCGGCGAACGTGCTGCCCTTCCAGACGCAACTGCCCACACTGGCCGACCTCGGCGTCATTGACGCGACAGGCGGGACGTCCGCCACGGTCACCATGGTTAATGCCAACCACATGTTCTACGACACCGCAGGCGCCATACTCCCCGCGACACCGACGTTCGCATACCAGTCCGCGGGTGGCTCGCAGGACTACCTCGGTCCAGTCATCGTCGCGAAGAGGGGTCAGTCGTTCAACCTGACCGTGGTGAACAGCATCACTTCACACCCGCTGGCTACCGCCATCGATGACGCGCTCGATGGCGTCATCCCCGGTCCTTCGGGCGACCGCGCAAAACCCAGGACCTCCACCCACCTGCACGGCGGCAACACTGATCCGACCAACGACGGTGACCCGAAAGACACCTTCACCACGTCGAAGACCTACGCCTACGGGAACACGCAGGAGGCTGCCGGTCTCTGGTACCACGACCACGCGCTCGGGATCACCAGGCTCAACGTGTTGGCGGGACTGGCCAGCGGCTACCTGATTCGAGACGCCAATGACCCTGGCGACGGAGACCGATTGCCGGCGTATCTGCCGGGTCAGAACTACGAGGTGCCGCTGATCATCCAGGACCGCATGTTCGACGCCACCAACGGCAACTTCGTCTACCCACCCAACGTGAATCCGGGGACCGCAGGGCGGGCCTGGGCTCCCGAGTTCTTCGGCGACGTCGCAACCGTCAACGGCAAGATCTGGCCCAACCTCAACGTCGACCGGGGCAAGTACCGGTTCCGGGTCTACAACGGGTCGAACGCCCGCTTCTACAACCTCAAGTTCAAGGTTGGGATAACTGCCCTCAACTTCTTCCAGATCGGCTCGGACGGCGGTCTGCTCAACGCGCCCGTCAAGCTGAACAAGCTGCTGCTGGGTCCGGGCGAGCGAGCCGACCTCGTGGTGGACTTCGCAGCTCTCGCGCCTAACACCAAGGTGGTTGTCACCAACGACGCCAACGCACCATTCCCTGCTGGCCCGACCGCTGCCAGGCGAGGCGGCATACCGCTTCCTCAGATCATGCAGTTCACCGTGGGAAGCGCGCCCGGGTGGAAAAATGGAACAGGCACTCTGCCCACAGCACTGCGCCAGCCGGTCGGCACAGGCGATTCCACCGGCCCCATCACGCG
>Ga0209798_10002456_pt1 | contig 10937 bp, 12 predicted proteins | sample DOMMetBare3Fresh_FD_187475 | JGI IMG/M metagenome (GOLD analysis project Ga0209798, IMG submission 187475) | Wetland sediment microbial communities from St. Louis River estuary, USA, under dissolved organic matter induced mercury methylation -... | ecosystem: Environmental > Aquatic >...
GGTCACGACGTCCCTCCTGGTCCTGCTGGCCTGGTCCTGCTGGCCTGGTCCTGCTGGCCTGGTCCTGCTGGCCTGGTCCTGCTGGTCTCGCGGGTCTCGCTGGTCTCGCGGGTCCCGGTCCGGCCGGGGACGGGCCGGTCAGCGGACGGCGGGCAGGGCCGCGCGCGCCGCTTCCTGGATCTTCGTCAGCTCGGCGCAGCCGGCGACGGCGAGGTCGAGCAGGGCATCGAGCTCGGACCGGTCGAACGGCACCCCCTCGGCGGTGCCCTGGACCTCGACGAAGCGGCCGTCGCCGGTGCAGACGACGTTCATGTCGGTCTGCGCGGCGACGTCCTCGCTGTAGCACAGGTCGAGGAGGGGCCGCCCGGCCACGACACCGACGCTCACCGCCGCGACGGAGCCGACCAGCGGCGTCGCGCCCGGCGCGACGAGCTTGTTCTCGCGCGCCCACGCGACCGCGTCGGCGAGCGCCACGTACGCACCGGTGATCGCCGCCGTGCGGGTGCCCCCGTCGGCCTGGAGGACGTCGCAGTCGAGGACGACGGTGTTCTCGCCGAGCCCCTTGGTGTCGACGACGGCGCGCAGCGAGCGCCCGACGAGCCGGGAGATCTCGTGCGTCCGGCCACCGATCCGGCCCTTGACCGACTCGCGGTCGCCACGGGTGTTCGTCGCCCGCGGGAGCATCGCGTACTCCGCGGTCACCCAGCCCTGCCCCGAACCCTTGCGCCACCGCGGCACGCCCGCGGTGAAGGACGCCGCGCAGAGCACGCGGGTGCGGCCGAACTCGACGAGCACGCTGCCCTCGGCGTGGTCGAGCCACTGGCGGGTGATGGTGACGTCGCGCAGGGCGTCGGGCTCGCGCCCGTCAGGTCGAACCGGCATGGCCGAAACCCTAGGGGCTCCCGGCCCGCCCCCCGTCCCCACCCCCGGCACCATCCCTCCTCTGGTGGGCAAGGGGCCCTACGCGGTCGGTCGAAGCGCCCGTCGTCCACCAGAGGACGGCGGGCAGGCGTCAGACGTCCAGCAGCAGGCCGGGCTCGGCGACGACGACCGGACCGGCGTAGGCGGTCTTCGCCTCGGCCCGGACGACGTCCGGGTCGGTCCAGGGCGGCAGGTGGGTCAGGACGAGCGAGCGGACGCCGGCCGCCGTCGCCACCTCCCCCGCACGCCGTCCGGTGAGGTGCACCCCGCGGACCTCCTCGCGATCCTCCTGGAACGACGCCTCGGCGAGCAGCACGTCGGCGTCCCGGGCGAGGTCGACCAGCGCGTCGCAGGTGTCGGTGTCGCCCGAGTACGCGAGCACCCGGCCGGCGTGCTCGACCCGCAGCCCGAAGGCCTCGACGGGGTGCTCGACGCGGCGCGCCGTCACGGTGAACGGCCCCACCCCGCCCGGCACGCCCTCGGCCCACGGCGTCACGTCGTAGACGTGCTCCATCGTGCCGTCACCGTCGTCGCCGTAAGCCTCGGACAACCGGCGCAGGGTGTTCGCCGGACCGCGCACCGGCAGCCGCTCGGTCGCGGCCCCTGCCGGGTCGTAGCGGCGCGCGACGTAGAGCCCGCACAGGTCGAGGAAGTGATCGGGGTGCAGGTGCGAGACGAGGACCGCGTCGAGGTCGCGCAGGTCGACGTGCCGCTGCAGCGCGCCGAGCGCGCCGTTGCCGAGGTCGAGGACGACGGACGCCGTCCGGCCGGCCCCGTCCGGGGCCTGGAGCAGGTAGCACGACGCGGGCGACCCGGCGCTCGGGAACGACCCGGAGCAGCCGACGACGGTCAGCCTCACGCGAAGACCCCCGCGTGCTCGGCGACGCCCACTTCGGGCCCGAGGAAGCGGCGTGCGAGCCGGGCGAACGGCTCCGGGTCGCCGGTCGCCAGGAACCGGTGGGTCGGCCGCGGGAGCGCCGGGTCGCGTTCCAGGCCGTGCGCGACGAGCGTCCGGTAGACGTCCTTGGCCGTCTCCTCGGCGCTGTTGATGAGCGTGACGTCCTCACCCATGACGTAGGCGATGACGCCGGTGAGCAGCGGGTAGTGCGTGCAGCCGAGGACGAGGGTGTCGACCCCGGCAGTGCGCACGGGGTCGAGGTAGGAGTGCGCCACGTCGAGCAGCTCGGTGCCGCCGGTGACGCCGCGCTCGACGAACTCGACGAAGCGTGGGCAGGCCCGGGTCGCGATCGTCAGCTGCGGGGCGGCGGCGAAGGCGTCCTCGTAGGCGCGGGAGGTGATCGTCGCCCGGGTGCCGATGACGCCGACGACGCCGACGCGGGTCGCCGCGACCGCCCGCCGGACCGCGGGCTGGATCACCTCGACGAGCGGCACGTCGTAGCGCTCGCGGGCGTCGCGCAGCGTGGCGGCGCTCGCGGAGTTGCAGGCGATGACGATCATCTTGACACCGGACTCGACGAGGTGGTCCATGACGTCGAGCGCGTGCGAGCGCACCTGGGCGATCGGCTTGGGCCCGTACGGACCGTGCGCGGTGTCTCCCACGTACACGACGGGCTCGTGGGGCAGCTGGTCCAGGACGGCGCGGGCGACGGTGAGTCCCCCCACGCCGCTGTCCAGGATGCCGATCGGTGCGTCCGTCACGCAGGGGAGCCTAGGCCAGCCCCCGCTCGCACCGGTCGAGCCCGCCGGGTGTTCCGCATCTCAGCCCGACGCCCGCCGCTCAGCGCGGCAGCTCCCGGACGAGCGCCTCCTGCCACCAGGTGAGCGCGTCGTAGAGGGCCGCCATGACGACCCACGGCTCGTCGGAGTCGCCGGCCCGGACCAGGACGGCGTGCACCATCTCGGCGTCCTGGTCGGTGTGCAGCCCGAGCCGCTCGGCGATGACGAGCCGCACGTCGGTGAGCCCTTTGAGCAGCGCCTGCGCCTCGTCGGCGTCGAGGACGACGGGGTCGGGGCGGTGCAGGGCGTGCCGGGCCCGGTCGAGCGCGGCGCGCTTGCGGTGCCGCAGCCCGTGCTCGGTGAGGCGGCGGAACTCGGCGGTGGCCGCCGGGTCGTCGCGGCTGCCGTCCGGCAGGAGCCGGGCGACCGCCGGGTCCTCGAAGCGCTCGCCCGCCGTCGCGACGTCCGGCTCGGGGTCGCCGTCGGTCCCGGCGGCCACGTCGGACAGCCAGTCGTCGTCGACCCCGACGAGGTCGGCGAGCGGGTCGCGGTCGGTCGTGGCGTCGTCCGCGCCGTCGTCGAGCATCTGGCGGACGTCGCCGAGCAGCCGCGCGAGGACCGCCCGCTCGTCGGCGGGCAGGGCGACCACGACCGTCCGGCCGCGACGCCTGAACGGGCCCCGCACGCTCATCGGTCCTTCTGGAAGGTGGCCCAGAGCCCGAACTCGTGCATCGCCTCGGTGTCCTTCTCCATCTCCTCGCGGCCGCCCTTGGACACGACCGCCCGACCCTTCTCGTGGACGTCGAGCATGAGCTTCTTGGCCTTCGACTCGGGGTACCCGAAGTAGGTCTCGAAGACGTACGTCACGTACGACATGAGGTTGACCGGGTCGTTCCAGACGATCGTGACCCAGCCGGCGTCGAGCAGGAGCGCCTCCTCAACGTCGGCCTTCTCGAGCTCGGCGGGCGCGATGGACACGCACCCCACTGTAGGACGCCGCGACGCCCCTGCCCGGCCCGGGCACGGTACCTGTCGACGAGCCGCCGGCCCCGCGCTTCGTCAGCATATGTTGACGCCCGGAGAACGTCAGCATATGCTGACGGCCATGACGACGCCGACCACGGCACCCGAGATCGCCAAGGACCTCGACAGCCTCGACCCGACCGTCGGGCTGCGCGCCGTGGCGGCGCTGCGGCGGCTCCTCGAGCAGATCGAGACCCTCCAGGTCGCGAACGCCCGCGCCAGAGGCTGGTCCTGGCAGGACATCGCCGGGGCCCTCGGGGTCACCAAGCAGACCGTCCACCGCAAGCACAGTCGGAGGTAGGCCGTGTTCGAACGGTTCACGACGGGCGCCCGGGACGTCGTCGCGCGCGCCCAGGGCGAGGCGCACCGGCTGCGGCACCCCGGCATCGGTACGTCTCACGTGCTGCTCGCGCTGCTCGGCACGGGCGACCCGACGTCCGAGCTGCTCCTGCGCCGCGGGGTGACGACCGAGGCCGCCGAGCGCGCGCTCGCGCGGATCCTCAGCCGCGACCCCTCGGCACGGGACGACGCCACGCACGAGCCGAGCCCGGACCACCCGGCCGACGACGCGGTCACGGCGCAGGACGCCGCCGCGCTCGCAGCCCTCGGCATCGACCTCGCGCGGATCCGGGACGCGATCGAGGCGGCCTTCGGACCGGGCGCCCTCGAGCAGGTGCCACCCGGGGCCGCCGAGCCCCCCGGGCCCCGCAGGCTGCGTCGCCTCGGCCGGCGCCGGCCCGGGCGCCCGGGGCAGGCCTGCGAGGCCGACCTGCTGCGCCGGCCGTCACCCGCGCGGGACACCCACCTGCCGTTCGGGCGCGACGCCCGGAGGTCCCTCGAGCTGTCCCTGCGCGAGGCGCTGCGGCTCAAGGACCGGCACATCGGCACCGAGCACCTGCTCCTGGGCCTCCTGCGGGCCGGCGACACCGTCGCGGTCGGCATCCTCGACCTCCTCGGGGTCGACCGGGCCGACCTGCGTCGCACCGTCGAGGAACGCCGCCGCCGCTCGGCCTGACCGTGGGCGGACGCGGCCCTACGCTTCGGGTCGTGACCCACCGCAGAGCCGGGACCCGCGCGCAGGCCCACACGTCGGCCGCCGTCGCCTCGACGGCCCTGCTCACCGACCACTACGAGCTGACCATGGTCGAGGCGGCGCTGCGCAGCGGAGCCGCCTCGCGCCGGTGCGTCTTCGAGGTCTTCGCCCGCCGACTGCCCGACGGCCGTCGCTACGGCGTCGTCGCCGGCGTCGGCCGCTTCCTGGAGTCCTTGCGGCGCTTCGCGTTCGAGGACGACGAGCTGATGGCGCTCGAGGACGCGAAGGTCGTCGACGACGAGACGCTGCGGTGGTTGTCCGGCTACCGATTCGGCGGCGACGTCTGGGGGTACGGCGAGGGCGAGTCCTTCGTACCCGGCTCCCCGATCCTCGTCGTCGAGGGGACGTTCGCCGAGGCCGTGCTCCTGGAGACCCTCGCGCTGTCGATCCTCAACCACGACAGCGCGATCGCGGCCGCCGCCAGCCGGATGACGTCGGCGGCGCACGGCCGCCCGTGCCTGGAGATGGGCTCGCGGCGTACCCACGAGGAGTCTGCGGTCGCCGCCGCCCGGGCCGCCTACGTCGCGGGCTTCGTCGGCACGAGCAACCTCGAGGCCGGCCGCCGCTACCAGATCCCGACGATCGGCACCGCGGCGCACGCGTTCACGTTGCTGCACGACGACGAGCGGACGGCCTTCGCCGCGCAGGTGGACAGCCTCGGCGCGGGGACGACCCTCCTCGTCGACACCTACGACGTCATGCAGGGCGTCCGGACGGCCGTCGAGGTCGCCGGCCCCGGGCTCGGCGGCGTCCGGCTCGACTCCGGCGACCTCCTCGAGCAGGCGATCGCGGTCCGGGCGCTGCTCGACGAGCTCGGCAACCACACCACCCGGATCGTCGTGACGAGCGACCTCGACGAGCACGCGATCGCCGCACTGGCCGCAGCGCCTGTCGACTCGTACGGCATCGGGACGTCGCTCGTCACCGGCTCGGGCGCGCCGACGGCCGGGTTCGTCTACAAGCTCGTGGCCCGGGAGGGCGCCGACGGCTCCCTCGTCGGCGTCGCGAAGAAGAGCCGTGACAAGACGAGCATCGGCGGCCGCAAGTGGGCGCTGCGACGCCGTGGCACCGACGGCGTGGCGCAGGCCGAGGTCATCGGGATCGGGCACGAGCCCGTCGACGACGGCGACGACCGGATGCTCCTGCGCCGGCTCGTCGAGCGCGGCGAGCCCGTCGGCGCCGAGGCCCTGTCCGATGCCCGCGACCGGCACGCCGCCTCGCTCGCCGAGCTGCCCGCGACGGCCCGCCAGCTGTCCCGCGGCGAGCCCGCGATCCCGACGCTGCTCGAGCAGCGGTACTGACGAGCGGTCTTGACATGCGGTCCTGACGTCGGGCAGGGCGCCGGTCCGGCGTGCACCGCCGCGTCCGCTCGCCCGGGCCGGTACCGTGGGAGCGCGCCGCGGTGCCGGCGGGGCGGACCCGGCCCCCCGTCCAGTGCCCCCGCCCGGTGCCCCCAGTGCCCACTGTCCCGCGCCCCCGGAGGAGCTGACGTGACCACCCGTGCGCTCGTGATCGTCGACGTCCAGAACGACTTCTGCGAGGGGGGTTCGCTCCCCGTAGGCGGCGGGGCCGGCGTCGCCGCGGCGATCAGCGAGCACGTCGCCGCGCACGGCGCCGAGTACGCCGCCGTGGTCGCGACGAAGGACTGGCACGTCGACCCGGGACCGCACTTCGCCGCCGAGCCGGACTACGTCGACACCTGGCCGGTGCACTGCGTCGTCGGCACGGCCGGGGCGCAGCCGCATCCCGCCTTCGACACGAGTGCCGTCGAGGCGTGGTTCACCAAGGGCGAGACTGCCGCCGCCTACTCCGGTTTCGAGGGCGCCACCGACGACGGCGACCTGCGCGTCGGCCTGGCACGGTGGCTTCGCGACCGCGGCGTGGAGGCGGTGGACGTCGTCGGCATCGCGACCGACCACTGCGTCCGAGCGACCGCGCTCGACGCGGTGGCGAACGGCTTCGCGACCAGGGTCCTGCTCGACCTCACGGCAGGGGTCGCGCCGGCCACGACGGACTGCGCCCTCGCCCGGCTCTCGGAGGCGGGCGCGGAGCTCGTCGGGACCCCCGTCGTCGCGGGACGCTGAGCCGGCGGCGGGCGCGGTGACGGTCCGGCCCCGCCGTTAGGGTCGAGGGATGCGCGACGTGCACCACCTCCCCGGCGACGACGACCCGGCGGACCCGCTGCCCGGTCTGTCGGGATCCACCGGCGACGCCGGCGCCGGCACCGCGGAGCCGGCCTGCTTCGACCAGGTCCTCGCGGACACCTTCTCCGTCCGCTGTCACGCCGGGCACCGGCTCGAGGCCTACGCGGACCTGCTCGGGCCCCTCGTCGTCTCCGCGAGCAGCCTGGAGGACTTCCGCGCCGACCTGCCGTCGGGGACGCACGCGCTGCCGGTGCACCTCGTCGCCGACCCTGCCGACGACCGGGACGGCCTGACGACGCTGCGCGAGGCGCGCAACGGCCTCTTCGACGACGACCGGGTCGAGATCACCGGTGTCCAGCTCGCGCTGCCGGCGGACGCCGATCCCGGGGCCGCCGCCGCCCTGCTCCTGCAGATCCTCGACTTCTCCGCGCCGACCTGGCTGCAGGTACCGCTCGTCGACGGCTGGGAGGCCGCGCTCGACGTCGTCGCCGAGGACGGGACGGAGAACGTGGCCGTCCGCGGCGACGCCGCACCCGACCTGCTCGCGGCGTTCGTCCGGCGGGCCGTCGACCTCGGCGTCGCGTTCCGGGTCACCGGCGACGTCGGGTCGGTCCGGGGTCCGGACCCGGGGACCGGCGTCGTCGGCGCCGGTCTGCTCAACGTGCTCTGCGCCGTCCGCGCCGCGGCCGACGGCGCCGGCCCGCCGGACCTCGCGCGGATCCTCGCGGCCACCGCCCACGCACCGCTCGTCTCCGCGGTCCGGGCGATGCGCGCCGCGGACGCCGTCGTGGTCCGGCGCCTCGTCACGACGGTCGACACGTCCGACGTCGGCGGGCTCGTGCAGGACCTGCTCGCGTTCGGGCTCCTGTAGCCCCCGGCCGCAGGTCCGGCCGACCGGCCCGACCTGCCGGGGGACGTCAGCGGGTGCGGACGACGACGGTGCCGGGCAGCTTGTCGTGCAACGCCTGGCGGCGCCGGTCCCACAGCAGCCAGAAGCTGTCGAGGACCCAGTACATCGGACCGACCACGGGGACGACCTGGGCCGCCTCGCGGGTGACCCAGCGGGCGACCGCCTGGTTCCACGTCGGGTTGCCCTCGTGCGACCACGACCGGACCCGGACGCCGACGGCCATCTTGCCGACGGTCGCACCACGCAGCCGGAGCATCGTCACCGTGTAGACCGCGCTGACCGCGAGCGACACGACCTGGAACCACAGGAGCTGCCGCTGCACGGCCTGGTCGGCGAGCAGGTCGTTGACGAGGGTGACCGCGTCGATCGGGGTCCCCGAGCTGACAGCGCCGTCGAGCCGGCCCTGGAGCGCGGTCGCGAACGGCAGCAGGAACGGGATACCGAGCAGCGTCGACACGAACGTGGTGATGATGTAGTCGAGCATCCGGCCGAGCATCCGCATCACCGGCTCGGCGAGCGGGACGCCGTCCGGGGTCGTCGGCCCTGTCACCGGGGCCCATCCGCCCGGCCCGTACCCCGGCTGCCCGTACCCCGGCTGCCCGTACCCCGGTTGCTCGTGGCCGGGCTGCCCGTACGGAGTCTGGACGTACGGAGTCTGGACGTACGGGGCCCGGCGCGGGTCGCGCGGCGCGGGCGCCGGTCGCTCCGGACCCGGCCGCGTGACATGGCTCCACTCGCCGCCGTCCCACCAGCGCTCACGCGCGGGGTCGGCGGAGTCGGTGTACCAGCCTGGCGGTCGGGTGGGGCTCACAGGCATAGCCTGCCGCACCGACGGGTCCTGCCGGGCCCGCGGGTCAGCTCTCGGGACCGCCGCCGACCGCGGCCGGCTCGGTGGAGTCCGCCGGGAGCCGCACGGTCCGCACGTTCTCACGGCCGAGACCGTCGGTCTCGGCGGACCCGAAGGCCGCCCGGACGCAGTTGCGGCCCGCCCGCTTCGCCGCGTACAGCGCGGCGTCGGCCCGGTGCAGGACGTCGTTGAGGTCGACCACCTCACCGCGGGCCACGCCGGCGCTCACCGTGAGCGTCAGGCCGGGCCGCACGAGGGACCACGGGTGGTCCTCGACCCGCTGCCGCAGCCGGGTCGCTGCCTCGATGCCCAGCTGGGCCGTCCCGCCGGGCAGCACGACGAGGAACTCCTCACCGCCCCAGCGCGCGACGTGGTCGACGGTCCGCACGCCTCGACCGAGCAGCCCCCCGACCTGGCGGAGCACCTCGTCGCCGACGGCGTGCCCGAACCGGTCGTTGACCTCCTTGAAGTGGTCCACGTCGAGGAGCACGAGGCAGGCCGAGCCGGTCTCGGGGAGCTGGTCGAGGAAGCGCTCCATCGAGCGCCGGTTCGCCAGCCCGGTCAGCGCGTCCTGCTCGGCGCTGCGGAGCAGGTCGGCGGCCCGGGCCTCGAGGTCGCGACGTTCCCCCTCGGCGCCGGCCCGCGACCAGAGCTGGCCGACGAAGGTCGCGATCTGCCGCCGGTGCCGCGCCCACGACCGGTTCGCGACCCGGCGGGCGTCGGCGAGCGCCCCCGGGAGGTCCCCGACCCGTTCCCGGACGACGGACCGCAGCTCGACGGCGCTCAGGTGCTCGGCGACGTCGTAGTCCTCGCCGCCGACCTCGATCGCCGCGTCGAGCTCGGCGAGCGCCTCGTCGTCACGGCCGAGCAGGTGCAGGCACCGGCCGCGCACGAGGTGGAGCGCGCCGGCCTGGCCGCGCGACGGCGGGTCGCCCGCGGCGTCCCGGGCGGCCTCGAGCAGCGGCCACGCCTGCTCGGCCCGGCCCCGCTCGCACCGGACGTCGGCGAGCAGACGGGGCGCGTCGACGAGCCGGGCGGCCGCGGGCTCGGCCTCGGCGACGAGCCGGGCGGCGAGGTCCTCCGCCCGGGCGAGGATCCCCTCCCGGGCCACGCCGCCGAGCGCCGGCGACAGCTCCCGCTCGAGGTGACGGGCCTGGTGCACGAGCGCCTCGGCGACGTTGTACGTCGCGATCGACCAGCGCTGCCGGTCGCCGACCCGCACCGTGTGCGCGACGGCATGGTCGTAGAACTCGACCGCGCGGCCGTAGTCGAAGAGCTGGTAGCAGAGCATCCCGAGCGAGTTGGCGAGCCGGGCCTCGGCGAGCGGGTCCGCCGAGCCGTCGGCGACGGAGTCGAACGCGAGCAGCGCGCGGACGGCGTTCTCGAGCGCGGTCGCGACGTCGTCGACCTGGGCGGCGCCCGTCGCCGCGGCCGCGTAGCTCGTGGCGGACCGGAGGACCTCGCCGCAGGACTCGTAGAGCCGGGCCGCCTCGACGGCGTCGGCGTGGGACGCCGCGGCGTGGCTGCGGTCCGGGGCCACCAGGTAGGACCGCACGATCGCCCGACACTCGAGCAGCCGGGCGCGGTCGAGGTCGGCCGTCTCACCGCGGAGGAGACGGTCCACCTCTCCGAGCCACTGCTGGGTCGAGGCGAGGTCGCTGTCGAGGGGGGCCCGGTCGACGAGGTCTTCGACGCGCCGCTGCACGGTGGTGGACCCGCAGTGGTCGGTCACGGCCGGCACGGGCACGCTCGCCACCGGGCCCGGCTGCCCGGCAGCCGCCGACGCCTCGGCCATCCGACCTCCTCGACCGGCCTGAACCGGGCCCCCGAGCGGGCCGACCGATCTGGTTCGCCCCGGCAGGGCACCGGGTGTCATGCCCATTCGCAACACAGCGTATAACCTTCGACACGAAAAGTTGCCAATCGACGCGCTTCCCCTCGCCCGCCGACGCTGCGACCTCCGCGCCCGATCCGCCTCGCGCCCCGCAGCCTCCTGCCCCGCCCCGCCGCGCGCCCGCCCCGCCGCGCGCCCGCCCCGCCTCGTACCCGCCCCTGTCCATCCAAGATCACCGTGAGACAGACGTTCGACCCGATTGTTCGGGCAGATCCGCTGCGCATCAGTGATCAAGGTCGTCGGGGCGGCGCAGGCCGACGGGGGACGTCCGGGCGGCGCGCGGGCGGACGGGACGGACGCGGGCGGACGCCGGGACGGCGCAGGCCGACGGGGGCGGACGCCGGGACGGCGCAGGCCGACGGGGGCGGACGCCGGGACGGCGCAGGCCGACGGGGGCGGACGCCGGGACCGCGCAGGCCGACGGGGGC
>Ga0209798_10002457_pt1 | contig 10936 bp, 9 predicted proteins | sample DOMMetBare3Fresh_FD_187475 | JGI IMG/M metagenome (GOLD analysis project Ga0209798, IMG submission 187475) | Wetland sediment microbial communities from St. Louis River estuary, USA, under dissolved organic matter induced mercury methylation -... | ecosystem: Environmental > Aquatic > Freshwater...
ACGTAGACACCGAGGCGGCACCAGGCTGTTTTTTGTGCAAACAGGTGAATCTCGTCGTTATGCTGGGTAATCGTTGGTGCCGAAAACTCTCCCGACAGGAACGTGGACAGTTGCTCTTTCAGGGTGTCAACGGAAGCAGAGGAATGAATTTCTTTTTTCTGGGAAAATGAATGCCGGGTTGATTCCCCCAGTGTCAGAGCTGGCTCACTGACAAATTTGAACACATGCGGAAGGCGTTTGATCGAACAACAGATCAGGTTGACGCTGAACAGGCATAACAGTGCCACAAACCACCAGGAGTGGTACATGTCGAAAAAACCGAGTTTGGTGTAGATTTGCAGTTTTGCCTGACTGATCTGGGCAACGTATTCGGGGGGGAGTTGTCCTTGCTGCATCTGGGGGAGAACGGTACCGATTATGGAGGTGAGCGCCAGCGAGATGAGAAGGAAGAGAGTGAGTTTCAAGGAACAGAAAAAATCCCATACAGCCTGAATAAATCCACGTTCAGTAGTAGCCAAGGTGTTTCTCCACGTAGGTAAGATGGGTGTAGCTGCAAAATAAAAAAACTATATATCAAATTTACAAACGAGGTACAGCATTTTTTTAAATCAATTCTGGCGCATGCTCTGTTTTCGGGGGCAAAAAAAAGGAAATGACAACGCTGTCATTTCCTTTTTCACTATCTAATTCAATTGGATAAACAGATTATTTTTTGTGGCAATCTTTGCAGGAAGTAGGTCCTTTTTTCATTTCAGTGTGGCAACCTTTACAGGTTTTGTGTGCAACGTCCTTACCGAAACCGGCAATTTTGCCGCCTTCTTTGCTGGCATGACATTTGGTGCAATCCTGCAGACGATCCTGGTGCTGTTTGTGGTTAAATGTTACTTTGCCCATTTTAGGAGCAGCAAGTTCGATAACTTCCGGGGATGCGAATGCTGTGCCGGCAAATGCTACGAGTGCGAACAGGGAAATGATAGCTTTTTTCATGCGTGTACTACCTCCAGATAAATTTTTCACGTTGATACTACAGTGATTTGATGATTGTCAAGGAGAATTCTTTTTTACCGGTTGCTCTGTTTGCTGGAGCGAGCGGTCCTGTTCCTCGACTTCTTCTTCCATCTGACGGCGATGCGCCAGCAGCGCCAACGACAGTTCCTGGTTGCTCAAGGCGAGGATCTGGATGGCAAAAAGCCCGGCATTTTTTGCGCCGGCCTTGCCGATTGCCATACTTGCCACCGGTATGCCGCCGGGCATCTGAACGGTGGCATAGAGCGCATCTACTCCGTTGAGTGCGCCTCCCGGCATGGGAACGCCGATCACCGGCAGGATTGTTTTTGATGCCACCACACCGGCCAGGTGGGCTGCCATGCCGGCCGCCGCAATAATGACCTTGATCCCTCGACCAGCAGCTTCACCGGCCAGTTTAGCAGCCTTATGCGGTGAACGGTGTGCAGAGGCGATGTGGATTTCATACGGGATGCCGAACTGTTCCAGAATCTCCTCGGTCTCCCGCATAACCGGCAGATCGGAGGAACTTCCCATCAGTATCAGAACTACTGGTGCTGTGTACATGGTCTCAGATTCTCCTTAAATTCTGCCAAGCGCTTTTTTCCCGATGTCGCTGCGATACTGTACGCCATTCCAGTTGATGCATTTCACGCCTTGATAGGCTGTGTCAATTGCTTCCTGGACTGTTGCCCCCCGGGCAGTGACTCCCAGCACCCGTCCGCCGTTGGTGACGCAGAGCCCCTCTTTCAGCGTAGTGCCGGCATGGAATACATGTACGTTCTCCAGTTGTGCGGCAGCATCCAGTCCCTGGATCGGATCACCTTTAGAGTAATCACCCGGATACCCTGCGCTGGCCATGACCACACAGACTGCTGCCTGATCGTGCCATTCCAGGGTCAAATCGGCCAGATCACCTTTGGCAACTGCCATGAGAACCGGCACGATGTCAGATTTCATACGCATCAGGAGCGGTTGACATTCGGGGTCACCAAAACGGGCATTGAATTCCAGCGTTTTGATGACACCATCTTTAATCATCAGGCCGGCGTACAAGACACCGCGATAGGGACGCCCTTCGGCAGCCATGCCATCCACGGTGCGGCGCAGTACTTCCGCCATGGCAGTCTCGTGAATTGCGGCGGTGACAACCGGGGCAGGGGAGTAGGCGCCCATGCCGCCGGTGTTGGGGCCAAGGTCGTTGTCAAAAATCGCCTTGTGATCCTGGGCGCTGGCCAGCGGAATGATCTTTTTACCATCGGTGATTGCCAGGAAAGAGGCCTCTTCACCGGTCAGGAATTCTTCGATCACCACCCGGGATCCGGCGCTTCCAAAGGCATTGCCGGAAAGCATATCCTGTACGGCAGCAATCGCTTCATCGGTTGTCTGGGCAATGATTACCCCTTTGCCGGCAGCCAGCCCATCGGCCTTGACCACAATCGGAGCGCCGGTTTCAAGGATGAATTTTTCCGCAGCTGCCTGCTCGGTGAAAACACCATAGGCAGCCGTCGGTACGCCATATTTATGCATCAGATCTTTTGAAAAGGCCTTACTCCCCTCGATCAGGGCGGCTTTCCGGTCTGGACCAAAAATCGTCAGTCCACGTTCTTCAAACAGATCCACAATCCCGAGCGAGAGTGGTTGTTCCGGACCGACTACGGTCAGGTCAATGGCGTGATCTCTGGCAAATGCTGCTAATGCGTCAATCTGATCGACCGGGATGGCGACGTTCTCGGCAATCAGGGCGGTGCCGGGATTGCCGGGTGCACAGTATACTTTTTTTACCAGCGGAGATTGGGCGATTTTCCATGCCAGGGCATGCTCTCTTCCCCCGCCACCAACAACTAATATATTCATCTTGATACCTCGTATAGTAAGTTATGTTACCCGCTGTTATCAGTGTCTGAAATGGCGCATGCCGGTGAACAGCATGGCGATACCATGCTCGTTGGCGGCTTTGATGACTTCTTCATCGCGCACGCTGCCGCCGGGCTGGATAATGGCGGTGACGCCGGCTTCAGCAGCGGCATCGACCCCGTCGCGGAAGGGGAAGAAGGCATCGGATGCCAGTACCGTTCCAGCAATTGGCAGGAGTGCTTTTTGAACCGCGGTGCGGGAAGAATCGACCCGCGACATCTGGCCGGCGCCGATGCCGACGGTCTGGTCACTGTTGGTAAAGACGATGGCATTCGATTTGACGTGTTTGCAAATGCGCCAGGCAAAGTCGAGCGCCCCGTATTCCGCGGCAGTCGGTACCCGTTCAGAAGCGACTTTGCAATCAACAGCCTTGACCATACCGAAGTCACGTCCTTGCAGCAGCATGCCACCCACCACTTTTTTCAGATCATAGCCACCGGCGGAGTAGTTGGCGAGTGTCGGTATCTGCATGACCCGCACATTCTTCTTGGCTGTGAAGATTGCCAGCGCTTCTTCGCTGTAGCCCGGAGCAATCACCGCTTCCAGAAAGGTGGAGGTCAATTCGCGGGCCGTATCGGCGTCAACCATGCGATTGAAGCCGACAATGCCGCCGAAGGCCGAAACCGGATCGCATTCACGCGCCTTGAGATAGGCGGCCAGTGGTGATTCTGCCAGCGCTGCACCGCAGGGGTTGGTGTGCTTGATGATCACGGCGGCCGATTGTTCAAATTCCTTGACCGTCTCGATGGCAGCGTCAAGGTCGATGATGTTGTTGAAGGAGAGTTCTTTCCCCTGCAGTTGTACGGCATTGGAAACGCACGGCTCGCCGATCTGTTTGTCCACGTAGAAGGCGGCTGTTTGCTGGGGGTTTTCGCCATACCGCAGATCCTGGGCTTTTTTGACCTGCAGGGTAAAGGTGGCGGGGAAATTCTGTACTTCCGGCGTCAGGCGAGCGCCGAGGTAGTTGGAAATAGCGCCGTCGTAGGCCGCGGTATGCTGGAAAACCTTGACTGCCAATCCGAAGTTGGTCTGGGGGGCCACCTGGCCGCCGGTAGCTTTCATCTCCTCCAGCACCGCGGCGTAGTCGGAACTGTCAACCAGAACCGTCACATCCGGGTAGTTCTTGGCTGCCGAACGGAGCATGGTCGGGCCGCCGATATCGATGTTTTCAATGGCGTCTTCCAGATGACACCCTTCCTTGGCAACGGTTGCTTCAAAGGGGTAGAGGTTGACGATCACCATATCGATATTTTCAATCCCGTGTTCTTTCATGGTGGCCACATGTTCCGGGTTGCTGCGCATTCCCAGGAGTCCCCCGTGCACCTTGGGGTGCAGGGTCTTGACCCGGCCATCCAGCATTTCCGGAAAACCGGTGAAATCCGAGACGTCCATGACGGTCAGCCCAGCTTCACGCAACAGCTTGGCCGTGCCGCCGGTGGAGAGCAACTGCACGCCGAATCCGGCCAGCTCTTTTGAAAATTCAACAATTCCGGTTTTATCTGAGACGCTGATCAGCGCCCGGGTGATTTTTGCCATCTGGTTGTAACTCCTTTGTTATGTGTTGGACGGAAAATTGATGTTATTGATAAACAGGTTTTCAAACATTGGGGTGCCCGAGAGCGGTACAACCTTGAACCGCTTTCCGGTGGCGGCGACTGCTGCGAAGTTGTCGTTGGCGCGAAGTGCTTTTTCCACCCCGGCCAGTGCCCCCTCCGGGGTGAAACGGGATGTTTGTACCATGACTTTGTCGAAAATTCCAATGGATTTAAGCCAGGCTGGTTCTAAAAATGCCCCGAAAGAACCGGTCAATACGGTTTCCGCCAGATTGGCGAGCGTTATGCCCGCTCGTTCTGCCAGTACTTCGATCCCGGCCCGCAGGGCACTTTTGGCCAGCTGAACCTGCCGGATATCTCCCTGGGTGAGGGATAACAGTTTGCTGGCATCACGATGGAGCACAAACGCCTGCTGCTCCCCCTGCCTGATGACCCGCCCACCAAGATTTGATGCGATCTCACTGCTCTCCATCATCCTGCCGGTTGACTCAATAATTCCGTGTTGGAGGAACTGGTCGATCGCCTGGAGCGCGGCCGATCCGCAGATACCGATCGGGGGACGGTTGGCAATGGTGGTGATCTTCAGCTTTTCATCGTGCAGCAGTACCGAGTTGATGGCACCCGGGAGCGCCACCATGCCGCAGGAGAGATTTCCCCCTTCAAAGGCCGGACCGGCGGCTGCCGAGGTGGCCCAGATTGCCGGGCCGGTGACCAAGGCGATTTCACCATTGGTTCCCATGTCAAGGTAGAGGGTCGGGGGAAGGTTCTTAGGTGAGCTGCCGCTGCTCTCCAGTTCTCCATACAGGAAGGCGACCGTGTCACCCCCCACAAAACCGCCCGGCATGGGGAACAGGTACAGATCGGCCGGGCAGTTCCACCCCAGCTCAACGGCGCTCAGCCCGGTTGCATCGCTATGGACGGGACGATAGGGGGGGAAGGCCAGGGTTTTGACTGGTAATTGCAGCAGGATATGCTGCATGGCAGGATTGCCGGCAATCGCAATCTGCCGCAAGTTGGCAGTGGAGATCCCTCCCTGAGTGCACAGTTCTTCAATCAGCCGCCACAGTTCATCCCGGATCAGGTGCGACATGGCAATCAGTGACGCTTCGGATTCAACCGCGGACTGCAGGCGTGAAACCACATCGGCGCCAAAGCTCCGTTGGGGGTTCATGGAGCCGGCGGAAGCGAGGCGCTTGCCGGTGGTGAGGTCGAGCAGGGAACCAGCCAGCGTGGTGGTGCCAAGATCAAAGGCGATGGCGTACATGGATGCTCCTTATACCAAAATTTCGACCGCATGGTCAGAGGGAGCCACAACCGCTCCGATGGGGGTACAGAATATTCCCTGTTTTGCGGCTTGGGCCATGAAACGCTCCGCCTGGTCGGGCGCCAGCGCAATCAACAGACCGCCCGAGGTTTGCGGGTCGAACAGTGGTAACAACCGGTCGTGCTGCTGTCCCGGAAATTTTACCTGCGCTCCGTAATGATCCCGATTGCGATAACAACCGGCCGGCACCATCCCATCGCTGATCAAATCGGCTACTCCCGGCATCAGCGGAATTTGTTTGAGATCGAATCGGAAGCTGACCCCGGCGCCGCGCGCCATTTCAATCCCGTGGCCAATCAGGCCGAAGCCGGTCACATCGGTGGCGGCGTGGGCCTGGCATTCCGCCATCAGCTCCGCAGCCTGGCGATTGGAAGTGGTCATCCAGCGGATTGCCTGGTCAACCGAGGTCTGGGGCGCCATTTCCCCCTTGATGGCGGTGGAGATAATGCCGGTGCCGAGCGGTTTGGTCAGCAGCAGCAGGTCCCCCACCCGGGCGGTGGAATTGCGGATGATCTTGTCAGGGGAGACGATCCCGGTGACCGACACCCCGTACTTCAGCTCTTGATCCTCAACCGTATGTCCTCCCACCAGACAGACGCCGGCTTCAGACAGGGCGGCCTGGCCACCGTTCAGGATTTCAGCCAGGGTTTCCGGCGGCAGGGTGCAGAGCGGGAAAAACACCAGGTTCATGGCGGTCAGGGGGCGGGCGCCCATGGCGTAGATGTCGGAGAGCGCATTGGTGGCGGCGATCCTGCCAAAGGTAAAGGGATCGTCCACCAGCGGTGTAATGATGTCGACCGTCTCCACCAGGGCGCAATCATCCCCGATCCGGTAAACCCCGGCATCATCGCAGGTGTCAGGACCTACCAGCAAATTTTTATCAGATGATACACAAAGCCCATCCAGGGCTTTCGCCAGGTCCGCCGGACCCAGTTTGGCGGCTCAACCTGCGGCGTGTACCAGGTGTGTCAGTTTAATCTCGGGCATGTCAGCTCGTTTCTGTTGGATTGGTTCAGCGTTGGTACAGCTCCTTGATACTCTTCACCACCGTTTCCAGCTCCGGTTGACTCAAGTCATTATAAAACGGCAGGCGCAGCAGGCGCTCGGAGACCGATTCGGTGACGGGACAATCTCCCGCCTGGCCGCCATACCTGACTCCCATCTCCGAGAGGTGGAGCGGCAGGTAGTGGAAGACAGTTAAAATGCCCCGTTGCTTCAAACGGTCAATCAGCTGTTGGCGTTGTTCCAACGATGGCAACAGTAGATAAAACAGGTGGTAGGCCTGTTGGCAATCGACCGGGATGACTGGGGTGCCGATTCCCTGCTCCCCGGCCCATGCGCCCAGCTGTGAGGAGTAGAATTCCCACATCCAGCGCCGTTTGTTCTGAACCGTATCGGCTCCCTCCAGCTGTGACAACAGAAAGGCGGCCAGCAGATCGGATGGCAGATAGCTGGAGCCGAGATCGACCCAGCTGTACTTGTCCACCTCTCCCCGGAAGAAGCGGCTGCGGTTGGTACCTTTCTCACGAATGATCTCGGCCCGCTCCACCAGGGCCGGGTCGTTGATCAGCAATGCCCCCCCCTCGCCGCACTGCAGGTTTTTGGTCTCGTGAAAACTCTGGGTTGCCAGGGCTCCGAAGGTTCCCAGATATCTGCCGCGATAGGCGCCGAACAGTCCGTGGGCGTTATCTTCCACCACCGTGATGCCGTGCCGCTCAGCCAGCGCCATGATGCTCTCCATCTCGCAGCCGACACCGCCGTAATGCACCGGAACGATCACCCTGGTACGGGGGGTGATCAAGCCGGGGAGCAGCCTTTCATCCATGTTGAGCGTATCGGGGCGGATGTCACAGAACACCGGTCGCGCGCCGCGCAGCACAAAGGCGTTGATGGTGGAAACAAAGGTGAAGGACGGCACAATCACCTCGTCACCCGGCTGGATGTTCAACAGCAGGGCGGCCATCTCCAGTGCATGGGTGCAGGAGGTGGTCAACAGGACGCGGGGCACTCCCAGCTTCTGCTGCAGCAGCGCATGGCAGCGTCTGGTATAGCTGCCGTCACCGGAAATATGCCCATTGGCCACCGCTTCCGACATGTAGGCATGTTCCCGGCCGGTGAGGTGTGGTTTGTTGAAAGGGATTATGACGCTGTTCATTGCTGGTCTCGTGTCACTGGTGAGGTTGGGCCACAATCAGGCAACTGCTGCCGCTCTGCATCGGGCGCTGCTGTTTCAGATTCGATACTTCAGAGCTCAGGAGCTTTTCCAGGATCCTGCCTGCCGGACCACCTCCGGCAGCGTGGTCGCGGGAGGTGTGTAATGCCTGGGGCGGCGCTGACTTTCTGAACCTGAAGGGGAGGGCCCGCAACAGGAAGATCGGGATCGTCAAAACGCGAAAAAAAGAAGATGCCTGGAGAATTTCAAAACCGGCTGATTCCAGCAGCCCGCTAATACCGGCCAGGGTATAGCGCCGGTAATGCCCGGCAAACAGGTCTTCCCCTGACCAGAGCCAGGGACCGGCCGGAACCGTCAGATATAACCGCCCGTTCTGCTGCAGCAGTGTGCGGATGTTTTCCAGGAAAGGCAGGTCATGTTCGATATGCTCCAGCACATCGAATAGTCCCACCGCCGCCTGGGTGTGGGGGAAAAAACCGGCCGTGTCGGTGGTGGCGCAGATCAGGTCGCTGACCCCCCGTTGTCGGGCATTGCGGATACCCTGAATTCCCGGCTCAACCAGCACCGCCCGGAAACCGGCCTGCAGCAGTCCCTGGGACACGTAACCGTTCCCTCCGCCGATATCGAAGATCACACCGTTGTTGGGGGGAGGGAAATTGCGGACGGCGGTTACAATACAATTATTCCGGTGACGAAACCAGTAGGAATTCTCTTCAATGGAAAAACAGAGGTCATACCCCTCGCCAGGGTAGGAGAGTTGCCGTTCTCCCGCAGCGTACCAGATCCCGTCGCTCGCTTTGGTCAGCCGGGAACTGAATGGCGCGGCGTCAAAGGGAAGATCACGATGGCCGCCGGCAGTAGTCACTGCATGCTCCTGCGTTGCCACTCCTGACGTTCCATGATGTGTTGGGCGATGCGGCTTTTAGGGAGGGCGTAGGAGGCGATGATCTCCCGGTTTTCCGGGATGTTGCGGACGAACACCACTGCCACCGCATCCTGGTACACCAGTACCCACTCCGGTGCGTTGCGTAATTCCCACAACAACCGGTAGGGGAGATTGCGGATAGCGTCCGTGCCGGGAATGATCAGGGTGTTGATCTTGAAATAGGACAAGGTCCCCTGCCAGTTAACGCCATCCAGCACGTTCTGCTGCAGGGCGGTGAAATTTTCCACCAGTCCCCGTCCATCGACGAACACCTTGTAGCCGGTGTGCAACATCAGGTACCCCCCCCATTCGTAGGGGTTGAACAGCATGCCGGCCGGTTTGGTGTGGTTGAGGAAGACCATCGCTTCTTCCGGAAAGGCATATGAATTATTGGAACTGAAGGTGTCGCGATACTGTTGGCACCCTCCCCACACCAGAATAGCGGCCAAGGGGATGATGGCCAGACTTTTTTTCAGATCCGGGCGTGGCAGGTTCAGCGTCAGCAAAGGGGTGGCAAGCATGAAAAAAGGGATGTATCTGGTTGCCGTGGTTGACATGGCTGCCAAAAGCAGCAGGGTAACGCTCTGGCGCAACTCCAGCTTCCTGATCAGGCAGATCACCAGTGTCACGGTGAAGATCAACGGAATCCAGTAATAGTAATCAACCAGGTGGAGTTTGGTGGCCAGGGTCAAGGGGGAGGTGTATTCGGCCACGTTGGCGGCATACTGTTGATTGAGGTCGAGTACGATTCGGAACGCCATGAAGCCGTTGGGGTTGAGACCGGAAATCAGCATGGCAGCCAGCAGCGCCAGAGGGTAACGGCCGATCCCCGTCAGGGCGTGGTGACGGTAAATATGTCGCACCAGGTAAGCCGCCAGGTAGATGCCGATGACAACGACTCCCAGAATGTAGGAACCGTGGCTGTTGCTCCAGAGCAGCATCAGGCCGGCCAGCTGGAGTATCTCTTTCCAGGTGGGGTGGTCGTCACGGGAGGAAAGCTGTTCCAACAGCATCACCAGCAGTACGAAAAAAAGATAGGCAAAAATCTGCGGCCGCTCGTTGGAAAAGGTTTTCAGCTCGTTGCCGATGAAAAAAACCGTTGCCAGGGCCGGCAGATTGCCAACCTTGTGGTAGAGCCATTGGTAGATCATGATCAGGATCGAGGTATACATCCCGGCCCGCAGAAGCACCATGGCACCTTCTTTGCCGATACTCCAGACCCAGAAAAGCGCCAGTTGCCCCAGCCAGTATTGCTTGAGCACAAAGGCGGTCCGCCTGACGGTGTGCTCCGTATTGGTGACGTAGGAGGTGATACTGGAAAAAGGATCAACGCTCGGGAGCGCCAGGTGCTGCCAGATCCACTGTCCGGTTTTGACGTGCCAGTAAAAGTCACCTTCACCGATCGGGGTGGTGAACAGGATGGTGATAATCAGAAAAAAAAGATAGGTCGGCAGCATCTCCACAGGTATGTTCTTCATCTTCTCGCGTAACAAATCAGGCTCCCGTATTGAATTTATGCAGGAATACTTCCCAGCCGCCGATCAGACCGTACTGCTGCTTGAACAGGTACCCGGGCAGTTTTAGCAGTTGGGCGGAGAGGGTTCGCAGCGGGTGCTGTTTCAAGGATGTTTCCACCACCGATGGTGTTGAGCGCCGCAGGGTAAAGTCGTTCATCTCGGGGATGAACCTGTTGATGCAGTGCCAGAATCGGGCTCCCAGGTCATGGAGATGGGCCGGAAAGGTGAAACTATACGTCAGGTTGAACAATCGGGCAAGTCTCATCAGCGGATAACTGTAGGGGGTGCGGGCGTAGAAGATGCCCCCCGGTTTGACGGAGTTCAACAAGGCGGTCATGACCGGGCGCGGATCGGGAATATGCTCCAGTACTGCGCTGGCCAGCACCAGATCCATGGATGCCGAAGCGATCCCGCCGATATCATCCAGCCAGCGCAGGGTGATGCGGGGAGAACTGCTCCTGACCGGTTGCTGGTGGTAATCGATCACCATGATGCTCACCTGTGCTGCGCCGCTTTCCAGCA
>Ga0209798_10002458_pt1 | contig 10935 bp, 8 predicted proteins | sample DOMMetBare3Fresh_FD_187475 | JGI IMG/M metagenome (GOLD analysis project Ga0209798, IMG submission 187475) | Wetland sediment microbial communities from St. Louis River estuary, USA, under dissolved organic matter induced mercury methylation -... | ecosystem: Environmental > Aquatic > Freshwater...
CTACACCGCCGTCGTGACGAACGCCGGCGGCGGCGCCAGCTTCTGCCGCGGGCGCTCCGTCACGCGCTGGCGCCAGGACGCGACCCGAGACCCGGGGGGCCAGTACCTCTACCTCCGCGACGTCCGGAGCAAGCGGGTGTGGTCCGCCACGCATCACCCCGTCGCCACGGACGCGGAGGACGACGTCGTCCTGTTCACGATGGAGAAGGCGACGTTCCGTCGAAAGGAGGACGAGATCGGGACGCAGCTCGACGTCGCGGTCTCGCCCGAGGACGACGTCGAGGTGCGCCGGCTGGTGGTGACGAACCACGGCGCTCGCGCCCGCGAGCTCGAGGTCACGAGCTACGCAGAGATCGTCCTGGCGCCGCCGGCCGACGATCTCGCCCACCCCGCCTTCGGCAAGCTCTTCGTCGAGTCGGAGTACCTCCCCGAGGTCAACGCGCTGCTCTGCCGGCGGCGGCCGCGGGCCCCGGACGACGCCGAGGTCTTCGCCGTGCACGTCATCAGCCAGGAGGGCCGTTCGCAGGGACCGGTGGAGTGGGAGAGCGACCGCGGGCGCTTCCTCGGCCGCGGACGCGGCCCGGAGGATCCGCAGGCGCTCGACGGCCGCCCGCTCTCCGGCACGACCGGCGTCCTGCTCGATCCGGTCGTGAGCCTGCGGCAACGGGTGCGCCTCGCGCCCGGCGGCGTCGTGAGGCTCTCGTTCGCCACGGGGATGGCTTCGAGCCGGGAGACGGCCCTGGCGCTCGCGCGACGCTACCGCGACCCGAGCGCCACCGCGCGTACGTTCGCGCTCGCGTTCTCGCACGCCCAGAGCAGGCTGCGGCACCTCGGCATCTCCAGCGAGGAGGCCCTCCTGTTCGAGCGCCTCGCCTCGCGCGTGCTCTACGCCGACGCCTCGCTGCGCCCAGGGCCGGAGCTCCTCGCCCCGAGCACGCTGGGCCAGGAGGGGCTCTGGGCGCACGGCATCTCCGGCGATCTCCCCATCCTGCTCGTGCGCGTCGTCTCGGACCTGGACCTCCCGCTCGTGCGCCAGGCCCTGCAGGCGCAGGAGTACTGGCGGCTGAAGGGGCTCAGCGCGGACGTGGTGATCCTGAACGAGCACCCGGTCAGCTACCTCGACGAGGTGCACGCCCAGCTCGCGGCCCTCCTCGACGACGGGCCCTGGCGCACGTGGAAGCACAGGCCGGGCGGCGTGTACCTTTTGCGCGGGGACCGGATGGCCGCGAGCGAGCGCCTCCTCCTCTCGGGCGCGGCGCGCGCCATCCTGGCTGGCGACCGGGGAACGCTCGCCCACCAGCTCGATCGGCCCGTGTCGCCGCCACCCGACCGGCCGTCCCGCGAGCTCGTGGTCTCCGGGAAGCGCGGCCCCGCGCCGCCGCGGTCCGCGGATCCCGCAGTGCCGCCGCTCGCGCTCGCGAACGGGACCGGCGGCTTCGCCGACGGCGGGAGGGAATACGTCATCGTCCTCGAGGGCGACCAGGAGACGCCGCTGCCCTGGGCGAACGTCATCGCGAGCCCGGCCTTCGGGACCGTGGTCACGGCGTCCGGCTCGGCGTTCACCTGGTCCGAGAACAGCCGCGAGAACCGCCTCACGCCGTTCGCCAACGACCCGGTCACCGATCCGACGTCGGAGGCCCTCCTCGTCCGCGACGACGAGAGCGGCGAGGTCTGGTCGCCCGCTCCGGGGCCGCTGCCCCGCACCCGCGAGAGCGGCCGGTTCGTGATCCGTCACGGGGCAGGGGTCACCCGCTTCGAGCGCGCGACGAAAGGCATCCGCCAGGCGCTCGACGTCTTCGTGGACGGGGTGGACCCGGTGAAGTTCTCGGTCCTCGCCTTGACCAACGAGGGGAGCGTGCCGCGGCGCCTCTCCGTCTTCTCGTACTCGGAGTGGGTTCTGGGACCGCCGCGGGCCGGCCAGCAGCTCCACGTGGTCACGGAGCAGGACCCCTCGACCGGCGCGATCTGCGCCACGAATGCCTACAATCACGAGTTCGCCGGGCGCGTCGCCTTCGCCCACGCCAGCGGGGGGCTCCGCTCGGCGACCGGCGACCGCACCTCCTTCCTCGGCCGGAACGGCTCCCTGGTGCGGCCTGCGGCGCTCGCGCACGAGACCCTCTCTGGACGCTTCGGGCCGCGGCTCGATCCCTGCGCGGCGTTGCACGTCGAGGTCGCCCTGGCGCCGGGGGAGAGCCGTCGCCTCGTCTTCCTCCTCGGCGAAGGAAGAGACGTCGCGCACGTCCGGGAGCTGGCCGGCCGCCACGGCAGCGTCGAGGCGGCGGACGCGGCGCTCGAGGCGGTGCGGCGCGGGTGGGCGGATACGCTCGGCGCGGTGCAGGTCCGGACGCCCGACGACTCGTTCGACGTCGTCATGAACGGGTGGCTCCTGTACCAGGATCTGAGCTGCCGCATGTGGGCTCGCACCGGCTACCACCAGCCCGGCGGCGCGTTCGGGTTCCGCGATCAGCTCCAGGACGCGATGGCGCTCGCGATGGCGCGCCCGGCGCTCGTGCGAGAGCACCTCCTGCGGGCGGCGGCCCGGCAGTTCGTCGAAGGCGACGTGCAGCACTGGTGGCACCCGCCGAGCGGCCGGGGGACCCGCACCCGCTGCTCGGACGACCTCCTCTGGCTGCCGTACGCGGCGGCGCACTACGTCCGGACGACGGGGGATTCCGGCGTGCTCGACGAGCGCCTCCCGTTCCTCGAGGGACAGGCGCTCGCGCCGGACGCGCAGGACGCGTACGCGCAGCCGCGCGTCTCGAGCGGGGAGGCGTCGCTCTACGACCACTGCGTGCGCGCCCTCGACCGCGGGCTCACGGCGGGCGCCCACGGCCTGCCGCTCATGGGGAGCGGGGACTGGAACGACGGGATGAACCGCGTCGGGAGGGAGGGGCGCGGCGAGAGCGCCTGGCTCGGCTTCTTCCTCCACGCCGCCCTCTCCGACTTCGCGCCCCTGTGCGCCGCGCGCGGAGACGCCGCCCGGGCCGATCGCTGCCGCGCCGAGGCGGCCCGCCTCGCGTCCGCCCTGGAGCGGACCTGGGACGGCGAGTGGTACCTGCGAGGCTACTACGACGACGGCACGCCGCTCGGGTCGGCGCAGGGCGACGAATGCCGGATCGACTCGATCGCGCAGTCCTGGGCGGTGCTCTCCGGGGCGGTCCCCTCGCGCTTCGCGGACCGCGCCATGGACTCCGTCCGCACGCACCTCGTGCGTCGAGGGGCACAGGTCGTCCTGCTGCTCACGCCGCCGTTCGATCGCTCGGCGCAGAGCCCCGGGTACATCAAGGGGTATCCGCCGGGCGTGCGGGAGAACGGCGGCCAGTACACGCACGCGGCCGCGTGGATCGTGATGGCGCTCGCCCGGCTCGGGAGCGGCGACGAGGCCGCGGAGCTCTTCCACATGCTCAACCCGGTGAACCACACGCGCACGGGCCCGGACGTCGCGCGCTACCAGGGCGAGCCGTACGTCCTCGCCGGCGACGTCTGCTCGCATCCCCAGCACACCGGGCGCGTGGGGTGGACCTGGTACACGGGCTCGGCGGGCTGGATGTACCGCGCCGGGCTCGAGAGCATCCTCGGGCTCCGGCGCCGTGGCGAGACGTTCGAGATGGATCCGTGCATCCCCGCGTCCTGGCCCGAGTACGCGATCACCTGGCGGTTCGGCCAGACGCGCTACCAGATCTCCGTCACGAACCCCGAGCGCCGCTGCCGCGGGGTCGCCTCGGCGGAGCTGGACGGCGTCGCGGTCGATCCGCGGGCGATCGCGCTCCGGGACGATGGCGAGACGCATGAGGTACGGGTGGTTCTGGGCGGCGGCCAGCCGGCGGCCGGATCGTAGGCGGCCGGCGCCTCGTGGCGGCGCCGCTCACGAGAAGCTGCCGGCGGTGCGGCGGGAAGGAGATCATGAAGACCATCGGCCTCGTCGGCGGGATGAGCTGGGAGTCGTCGGCGCACTACTACCGCCTGCTCAACGAGGCGGTGAAGGCGCGTCTGGGCGGGCTGCACTCGGCGAAGTGCATCCTCTCGTCGGTGGACTTCGCGGGGATCGAGCCCTTGCAGCGCGCCGGCCGCTGGGACGAGGCGGGCGGCATCCTGAATCGCGCCGCGCTCGGGCTGGAGCGCGCCGGCGCCGAGCTTCTCCTCCTCTGCGCCAACACCATGCACAAGGTGGCGGACCAGATGATGGCCGGCGTGCGGATCCCGCTCCTCCACATCGCCGACGTGACGGCCGAGCGCGTGCGGGCGGCCGGCGTGCGGCGCGTGGCGTTGCTCGGCACCCGGTATGTGATGGAGCAGGACTTCTACCGGGCGCGCCTCGCCTACCGCCACGGGCTGGAGGTGATGGTGCCCGGCCCCGCCGACCGCGCCGAGGTGAATCGCGTCATCTTCGAGGAGCTCGTGCTCGGACGCATCGAGCCCCGCTCGAAGGTCCGGTACGTGGCGATCATGGAGGCGCTGGTCGCCGCGGGGGCGGAGGGCGTCATCGCCGGCTGCACGGAGATCACCATGCTCGTGACGCAGCCCGACGTATCGGTGCCGCTCTTCGACACGACCGAGATCCACGCACTCGCGGCGGTGGAACGGGCGTTCGCCTGAGCCAAGGGGCCGGGATGGAGGTGAGCGAATGACCGCGCCGGAGGGCATCGCCGCGATGCAGGTGCGTCCAGGGCATCCCGACTTCCTGGACCTGCCCTGGGACCTCCCGCTGGCGCGCTGGCCGGGGCGCTGTTCGCGAATCGTGGAGGTGCAGCGCGGCGTCTCGCGCCACGAGGTGCTCTTCGTGCAGTACGATGGGGCGGTCTACGCGGTGAAGGAGCTGCCGCTCCGGCTGGGCGAGCGCGAGTACGATTCGCTCCGCTGGCTCGAGGACCACCGGCTCCCCGCGGTGGTCGCGGCAGGCCACGCGCGGGTCCGGACCGCCGAGGGCGAGGCGAGCGTCCTTCTCACGCGGTTCCTCGACGGCTCCCTGCCGTACCGCACCCTGTTCGAGCACGCCGGCCTCGGGACCTACCGCGAGCGGCTCATCGACGCGATGGCCGGGCTCCTCGTCCGCCTGCACCTCGCCGGCTTCTACTGGGGCGACTGCTCCCTCTCCAACACGCTCTTCCGCCGCGATGCCGGCGAGCTGCAGGCGTACCTCGTGGACGCCGAGACGTCGGAGATGCACGAGCGGCTGAGCGATGGCCAGCGCCGCCACGACCTCGAGATCCTCGAGGAGAACGTCACCGGCGACCTCGCCGACGTGGCGGCGATGCTGGAGCTGGCGTTGCCCGAGGAGCTCGACCGGACCGGCAGCGACGTCCGCGCCCGCTACGAGTGCCTGTGGAGCGAGATCACGCGCGAGGAGATCCTCTCTCCCACCGAGAGCTGGAGGATCCACGAGCGCATCCGCGCGCTGAACGCGCTCGGATTCACGGTGGGCGAGGTGGAGCTCCAGGCGACGGGCAACGGCAGCCGCCTGCGCATGCGCACCATCGTCACGGACCGCGACTACCACCGGCACCTCCTCCACGCGCACACCGGCCTCGTCACCGAGGACCGGCAGGCGACGCTCCTGGTGGGCGAGGTCCAGGAGCTGCGCGCCACGCTCATGCGGGTCGAGAACAGGAGCGTGCCGCTCAGCGTCGCGGCGTACCGCTGGCTCATCGAGCGCTACCAGCCCGCGGCTCGTAGGCTCGCGCCTCTCGTGGGCGCCCGCGGCGACGCGGCCGAGCTCTACTGCCAGATGCTCGAGCACAAGTGGTACCTCTCCGAGCGCGAGAAGCGCGACGTCGGGCACGACCGCGCGGTCGAGGATTTCGTGAAGCGGTTTCGCCCGGAGGGGGGCGGCGGGCGGTAGGGCGTCCCTGCCGCAGACTCCGTCCGCCCCGGCCCAGCTCAGCCCACGGAGACACCGAGGATCCGCCCGATCGCGGCGGTCACCGCCATCGCCAGGGCGCCTCCGAGGGTGACTCGCATCGATGCACGGACGAGCGGCGCGCCGCCGAGGTGACCGCCAAACGCCCCGAGAGCCGCGAGGCTCACGAGGGAGATCGCCGCGATCGCGGGGATCCGCAGGGGCGCCGGCGCGACGAGAAGGGACACGATCGGAACCACGGCGAAGGCCGCGAAGCTCGCGGCCGATATCCACGCCGCCTGCAGCGGACGGGCGAGAGATGCCTGGTCGATCCCGAGCTCGTCGCGCATGTGTGCGCCGAGCCGATCGCTGGCGCTGAGCTGCTCCGCGACCTTCATCGCGAGGTCCTTCTCGAGGCCTCGCTTCACGTAGATCATCGCGAGCTCGCGCAGCTCGGCTTGCGGCTGACCCGCCAGCTCTTTCTTTTCGCGCTCGACGTCCGCCTGCTCCGCGTCGCGCTGCGAGCTCACCGAGACGTATTCGCCCACTGCCATCGACATCGATCCCGCGAAGAGGCCCGCCACTCCGGCGACCAGGATGGCCTCCTTCGACGCGGAGGCCGCCGCGACGCCGAGCATGAGACTCGCGGTCGACACGATCGCGTCGTCCGACCCGAGCACCGCGGCGCGCAACCACCCGGCGCGCCCGCTCTTGTGCCCCTCGCGATGCGGCAAGGACTTCCGCTTTGCTCTGTGACTCTTCATGTCAGGGTTGGACCCGTCCGTTCCAGGAGTTGGCCATCGCCGTCGATCCCGGGCCTGGCCGGCGAACCTCGCGGATCATCTCCTCGAAGAGCTCGAGCCGGCACGCCAGCGGCGTGTGGCCCGGCGCGCGCGCATTCTGGAGGGGGAACCCGCACGCGCGAGCGAACGCGCGCTGCGCGTCGCCCAGCACGGGATCCGTGTCGGAGAGGAACACGGCGTAGGCCTCGCGCCTTGCCCCGCAGAGCCAGGCGCTGGGCGCGTCCCTGCGGAGGTCGCTCATGGCCTCGGGGTGGGACGCGGTGCGCTTCATGACGTCCCCGAATCCGGGCGGCGGATCCTCTCCGTAGCGTCCGGTGAGGATGAGCCGGAAGTAGCCCTGAACCGAGTCGACGGCCAGCCCGTGCCAGAAGCTGTCGAGGTTGGCCGTCGCCAGGCCGATGTCGAGGATGGGGTCGAGGACCACCGCGCGCGTGGCCATCCCGCGCTGGAGAGCCTCGCGGTTCGCCAGCAGGGCTTCGAGCCCGCCGAGGGAGATGCCCAGGAACCCGAGGTCGGCCGGCGCCCCGATCCGGCAGGCCGTGGCGATCTGCTGCGCCGCGTCGAAGGCCCGGAACGCCTCGCGCACGGGATCGAAGTAGATCGGGCGCGGCGACTCGTCCCGCAGCGGGGCGAAGGTGACGAGGCCCTCCCGCGCGGCGATCTCGGCGAAGCGTTCGTTGATCCACCCTGCCGGCGGCATGCCGAGCCCCGAGAAGGCGACCACGAGCCCCGTCGCCGGCCGGGCGGCGAAGAGGTAGCCGTGCAGCTCGCCGTAGGCCGTGCTCACCCTCACGAGCCGGGGGAGGCGGCCGGCAGCGTCCGGGGGGGCGTGCTGGCACGCCTGCTCCAGGGACACCGCGCCGTCCGTCGGCTCCGGCCGACTCACGACGCGGCTGGCATCCGGTCCCAGGGACACGAGCGAGCACAGCGCTCCGTCGAGGCGCAGGCCGCCGACGAGCGGGAAGCCGGTGTGGAACAGCGGCTCGTCCGGCGACGTGCGCACGATGCTGGGCCACAGCCACGAGCACCCCGCGCTCGACAGGGCGAGGGTGACGAGGGCGAGCCGGAAAGGGAAGCGCATCGAGGGGCTCCGTCGCAGGGACGAGCAGGCGCGGCCGATCTTACAAGAACCAGGGACCGGCGTGGTTGCCGTCATCCCAGACGAGGCCGCCGCTCCAGGCGGCGGCCAGGTCGCCGGCGACGATCCCCTGCGCCGTCGGGCTCAGGCCTCACAGGCTCCTCGCCTGCTTGATTGCGCTCTCGAGTCTGGCGAAGTGCTGGTCCATGCTCCGGATGTGCTCGATCAGGGTCGAGCGCCACGCGCGGATGGCCTCGAGCGCCTGCGACGTCGCGCCGCCGGCGACCTTCGCGCGGATGTCCCGCAGTTGCACCATGAACCGTTCGTGCTCCTGCTCGTGCGCCTCGCGTTGCGCGTACGCGTAGAGGTCCATCAGCAGCTCCTCGGAGCGGAAATGCACGCTCGAGAAGTCGGTGAGCTGCTCCATCGTCCGCTCGGCGAGCGTCTGGTCCCCGCCGCGCTGGACGATCCCCTCGAGGGCGTCGATGAGCTCCACCTGGAGGCGGTGCTCGTCATCTCCCTTCTTGCCGCCGACCGAGAGATCCTGGTTCCAGGGCTGGTCCATGGGCGACCTCCGACCCACTCCATAGCACCCGTTCGCGAGCCCCGCTCCCGCACCGGCGCGCTGGCCGAGGGGCCGCGGCATGGCCGCCGTCTGCGTCCCGGATGGGTCCCGCGTGCCGCTTGTCCCTGCGATGGCGAGGCTAGGGGCGTTGACAGGGCAGGACCGGCGCCGACCGGCCCTCGCGCGTCGCCGCTCGCGGTCCGGGGGTGTAACGTGGGGCGGGAAGGCTCCTTGGATGCCGATCATGACCTCCAGCCGCAGCGTCCGCTTCTTCGACTCGCAGTTCCGGAGGCAACTCGACGCGGGGGAGTTCGCGCTCAACCCGTTCGAGCAGGCCGCGCTACCACACCTCTCGGGCCGCGTCCTCGACCTGGGGTGCGGCCTCGGCAATCTCAGCTTGGCCGCCGCGCGGCGCGGTTGCCAGGTGGTCGCCGTCGACGCGAGCCCGACCGCGATCGACCACCTCGCCCGCGTCGCCGGCGAGGAGCATCTCCCCCTGACGGCGGTCGAGGCGGACGTGCTGGAATTCGAGGTGTCCGGGAGCTTCGATACCGCGATCGCGATCGGGATCCTCATGTTCGTACCGTGTCCGGACGCGCTCGCGCTACTCGATCGCCTGCAGCGCGCGGTGCGGCCGGAAGGCTGCGCGGTCGTGAACGTCCTCGTCGAGGGAACCACGTACCTGGACATGTTCGACGGCGACCGATACTGCCTGTTCGCCCCGGACCAGCTCGAGAAGGCCTTCGCCGGCTGGACGGTCCTGCTCTCGCGCTCCGACGAGTTCCAGGCGCCGGGCGGGACCGTGAAACGCTTCGCCACCCTCGTCGCCCGCAGGCCGAGCCGGCCGTGACCCTGCGCGGCGAGGCTCGCGTGGCCCGCCCGGCCGTCCCCTGAGTCGAGCAGCCGCGAGCCTCCTAGCTAGAAGGAGGCCGGGAGGCTCAGGCCGAAGACCACGTCCGGCGAGGCGCCGCCGAGGCCGATGGTCACAGTCGGCTCGGCGAAGACCTGGCGAGTGACGAGGTAGGTGAGACCGAGCTGTAGCCGGTACTGCTCGCGCGAGGGCCGGAAGCCGGAGGGGGTGGCGCCGTAGTTGCGGAAGGTGCCGATCAACCGCCCGCCGAGCGCCACCGACTCGTTGACGGCGAAGGCGTAGCCGGCGTGGAAGCCGACGTTGTGCTGCGCCAGCGCGCGGTCCGGGTCGCTGGCGTCGATCCGCAGGCCGTACATCCACGACACTCCGGCGAAGAGGATCACCGGGTCGTAGCTGCGGGTGAGGGAGAGGCCCGTCCCCACGCCGGCGTCGCCGGGGCCGGTGGGGGCGATGCCCTCCAGCGAGAAGATGAGGTTGGGCCTTCCCGCGCCCTCGCGGAGCGCGACGGCGAAGAGCCCGAGCGAGAGATCGCCGAAGCCCCGGTGCGTGTCGCTCGACGTGGGGGCGGCGGGGTCGGCCGGCACGACCACGACGGCGTGGCGGTACCGCCAGGGGACGCGGGCGGAGAGCTGGACGTCGTCCACCAGGCCCACCCGGACGGCGAGCTCGCCGACGGCGACGCTTTGCTGGAGCTGGCCGACGCCGAAGTCGCGCTCGCCGCGGGCGTAAGAGGCCCCGAGCTCCAGCGTCACTCGCCCGCCCCTCAGGAGCACGGCCTGGTCGCGCAGGGCGACCTCATCCGCCGTCTGCCCGGAGCGCTTCTCGCCGACGGCCGGGGGCGCGCCCCCGGGCGCCTCGCCGGCCGCGGCGGGAGGCTCGGCCGCGGCGGCCGGGCGCGCGGCCGCGCCGGAGTGGAGGACGGCGAGGGCTGCCAGGATCGAGGCGAGGAGGCGCGGGGCGAGGGTCATCTGGGGAGCCGGGGGAGATCGGTCTGGTCGCCTGGACGGCCCGCCTCGAGGTCCCGTCCCGTGAGCGGGGCGGGGCCCGGCCAGGCGCCGGCATCGAGGTAGAGCGGGCTCGCCGGCGGCCAGCTCCCGTCCGCCCGCTCGGCGACGAAGATGACGCCCTGCTCGGAGGCGTCCTTCCACATCTCGAGGAAGCGGTAGAGGGGGAGGCTCCAGTTGCCCTGCGACGGATCGGCGAGCCAAGCCCGGCCGCCGCGGATGCCCTTCAGGACGGCGAAGTGCTCGTAGCCGAGCGGGCGAATGAAGACGACGACCGGGCGGCGGACGCGGGCGAGCTGATCCGGTGCCAGCCGGAAGCCCTGGGCCTTGTAGCCGCGCTCGCGGGCCAGCTTCTGCATGTCGAGGATGGAGAGCCCCTTGTTGCGGATGAGCCGCTCCTGGGCCTCGGAGGCGTCGGCGAAGACCCGGCGCAGGATCTCCTCCTCGGTGACGGCCTCGCCGAGGCCGTATCGCAGGAGGGTGGCGAAGGCGGCGGCACCACAGGAGAAGTCGTACTCCTGCTTCACGACCGCGCGGTCGCGCAACTCGCGGAAGGAGGCCACGCGGCCGGCGACCCGCGTCCCCCCCACCTCGATCGACTGGGACGAGGCGCGGGCGGCCGAGGCGGCGATCGCCAGCGCAGCGCCGGCGGCGAGGAAGCGCGGGCTCATGGAGAGGGAGGGAAGGCCGCTGGGCGGCCCCCCTCTGGTCCGATCGCCGTCAGCGGTGAAGGAGGGCCAGGAGCCTGTCGAAGAAGGCCACCAGCGTGGCCTGGTTC
>Ga0209798_10002459_pt1 | contig 10935 bp, 4 predicted proteins | sample DOMMetBare3Fresh_FD_187475 | JGI IMG/M metagenome (GOLD analysis project Ga0209798, IMG submission 187475) | Wetland sediment microbial communities from St. Louis River estuary, USA, under dissolved organic matter induced mercury methylation -... | ecosystem: Environmental > Aquatic > Freshwater...
GTTACGATCGGCCTTAATCAACGCAGCCGCCAACGCCCTTGTAAACATTAGCCCGATCGCCACTTATGGCTGTACACAGGGCCCACGTCTTGAAAGCGCCGCCGAAATCAAACGAATGGAAATAGACGGCTGCGACGTGGTGGGCATGACCGGTATGCCTGAAGCGGCGCTGGCCAAGGAACTCAATATCGATTATGCCGCTATCGCGGTCGTAGCTAATTGGGCTGCAGGCAAAACCGGAGAGGAAATCACCATGGCTGAAATCGAACACCATCTTCATACCGGCATGGCGAAAACCATCGGTTTGCTTAAAGCATTCTTGACGTTGGAATAGTTATAGCATTGCGTCCTACGCAATCAATAGGTATCTACACACGTTTCTAGCAATGGACAAACTATTACTTACGAAAACGTCAAAATTCCTCTCATGTGAGGCGGGGGATGAGGAGAATAAAACCAAGTATTATTATTCACGCTGAATTCACTTTTCTACTTTACGCTTCGTGAGTACAGTCGATAACGGAGAACAGCAATCGTCCGTATAGTTATGCAAGGCAATGCGGTTGGATTAAAAATTAAGTGCAGCCAAACTTTACATCCCTAACTTGGTAATTGTTCGCAAAAAAATCAAACTTGAGTGGATTGCCTAAGCTTTCAAAAAAACTGTTGCAGCCTGGATCTGGAAACCAATAAAAAAGGTGAAATCTATGCTGTGGCTGCAATTTTTGGCGATCAAATTTTATTGCGGAAAGCGCCATTTAACATCCACAAAGTACTCGCGGAACTAGACCAATTTGCCGTTGAAGCAGCTTGCTTGCTCGGCCATAACCTGCTACGCCATGATCTACCGATTATCAGAACAATTGCGCCAGAGCTTGAGTTTCTGAGTAAACCGGTCATTGATACACTGTTTTTATCGCCTTTGGCATTCCCTGAAAACCCTTATCATAGACTAGTCAAGGATTACAAACTGGTGCGTGACAGTTTGAATGATCCACTTGCCGATGTGCGTCTGGCTAATGTTCTTTTTATAGATCAATGGCTGGCTTTGCAGGAGCAGCACAAAAACAGCGGAATTTTGTCCTTCTATCACTACGCTTTATCCGGCAATAATCTATTAGCCGGTTTGCAACAGGCTTTGATTGCAATGGGCGGCAAATCCATTTCCGCAGCCAAGGCATTCGATAATTTCAAACAATTAAGCCAAGGTTGTGTTTGCGCCAGCGCTGTCAACAAAGTGGTTCTAACCTATTTGCACGATCCTAAGCTGCGCCCGGCCCTGGCTTATTGTCTGGCCTGGCTTCGAGTCGCCGGCGGCAATTCGATCTTGCCGCCGTGGATCCGGCATGAGTTTAACGATGTTGCACCAGTACTCAGCCAGCTCCGCGATATTGCATGCACTAAGCCAGAATGCGAATATTGTATGCAAATGCATAATCCGGTCGTGCAGCTGGAAAATTACTTTGGCTTTCCAGCCTTTCGATCCAGTCCCGAAGCCCGAGAGGGCGGCAGTTTGCAACAAGCCATAGTACAGGCAGCGATGCGTGATAAACCGATATTTGCCGTACTGCCGACTGGTGGAGGTAAATCCTTGTGTTTCCAATTGCCTGCGCTGATACGTTATCAACGACGAGGCATGCTAACAATCGTCATATCGCCTTTGCAGGCATTGATGAAGGATCAGGTCGATAATCTGCGCAACAAAACCGGCGCGCCAAATGCGGCGGCTTTGTATGGCCTTTTGACCGCGCCGGAGCGAGGTGAAGTCCTGATGGGCATTCAAATGGGCGATATTGCCATCCTCTATGTATCACCGGAGCAATTGCGCAGCTGGTCTTTCAAAAAAGCCATAAGCCACCGGGAAATTGGCTGTTGGGTGTTTGACGAAGCTCATTGCTTATCAAAATGGGGGCATGACTTCAGGCCCGATTATCTGTATGCCGCTCGTTTTATCAAGGAATTTGCACAACAACAAGGTACTGCGATACCACCGGTGCAATGTTTTACCGCGACCGCTAAACAGGATGTCAAGGATGAAATCATCGACTATTTCCGCGCTAATCTGGGTCAGGAATTGATGGTTTTCGAAGGCGGCGTGGAACGGAACAATCTACATTTTGAAGTACAAACCGTTAGCGAGGCCGACAAATACCCCCGAATTCATGCCTTGCTTCAGGACCGACTGGTCGACGACCAGGGCAGCGTAATAATTTACTGTGCCAAACAAAAAAGCACCGAACACGTTGCCGCTTATCTGCAACAGCAAGGCTGGCCAGTTGAGGCCTTTCACGCCGGAAAGAACCCGGCCGAGAAAAAACATATCCAGGACAATTTCATCAGCGGCACTACCCGCGTAATTACCGCCACCAATGCTTTTGGCATGGGCGTCGACAAGGATAATGTCAGATTGGTGATCCATGCCGACATTCCCGGTTCACTAGAAAATTATTTGCAGGAAGCAGGCCGTGCAGGACGCGATCAGCAGAATGCCGAGTGTATTTTGCTGTTTGCCGAGCAGGACATTGAGGCTCAGTTCAAAATGTCGGCTCACTCGCAGCTTAGTCAGCACGAAATCTCGCGGATTCTCCAAGGCCTCAGGCGAAGCAAAAAAGACAAAGATGGCAACCTAGTCATTACCACCGGTGAACTGTTACGAGATAAGTACGTATCCATTTCCAGCGAGGATTTGAATGCCGACACCAAAGTCCGCACCGCCATATCGTGGCTGGAGCGTTCCGGTTTTATCCAACGCAACGAAAATCAAACCCAACTTTTCCAGGGTCGTCCTCTGGTTAAAAACATCAATGAAGCAAAGCAAAAGATAGCCGGGTTGGGCTTGCCGAAAAAACGACAGGAACAATGGCTCGCCGTTCTGGATACGTTAATGAATGCTGATAGCGATGAAGGGTTTAGTGCCGATAGCTTGGCCGAACTCACTGAATTTGCCGATGTTGAAGCCAACAGCGCTCAAAACACACAAGACGAAACGCCAAGCCAGCGCGTCATCCGTACTTTGTACGCTATGGCTGAGGCGGGATTGATCCAGAAGAGTCTTTTGTTAACCGCTTTTGTCCGTTTTCAGGTGCCCAATTCGTCAATCAGCATGCTTGAGCAAATCTGCAAGCTGGAGCGAGCACTGCTAAAATTATTACAGGAGGAAGCACCTGATGCGGACACCAAGGAATGGCAATTGCTGTCATTGCGTCGAATCAATCAGCGTTTACTCGATGACGGAGTTCCGGATAGTAATCCTGAACTGGTGCGTAACCTGCTCACCAGTCTTGCCAGAGACGGGTTGGGACTGGCAGGCAATAAAGGCAGTTTGCAGTTTCGCTTTCGGGGCATCGATCACTATGTCATCAAACTAAACCGCGGCTGGAAAGTCCTTCGGATTATTGCGGAACGCAGGCAAGCATTAGCTGCTTGTGTGTTACAGGCCATTTTTAAACGGATACCTCAAGGAACTGAAAAATCCGCTGACTTGTTGGTCGAGTTTGCCGCCGAAGATCTGCTAACAGCCGTCCAACTGGATATGCAGTTGTATTCCGAAATAAAAGATCCTTTGGCGGGCGTGGAAAGGGCGCTGAATTTTCTACATGAAATGCGTGTGATTACCTTGCAGAAAGGCCTTGCAGTATTCCGGCAGGCGATGACGATTCAGGTACTGCCGGAAGCCAAAGGCCGAGTTTATGGCAAAGGCGATTTCGAGCCTTTATCGCAGCATTACAGCGAGCGAATATTCCAGATTCATGTTATCAACGAATATGCCAGGAAAGGACTGGAGAAAATCGGTCAAGCGCTGTCGTTTGTTTTCGCTTATTTTGCAATGGACAAAAGCGAATTTGTAAAGCGCTATTTTGCCGGCCGTCAGGAGGTTCTGGAGCGCGCAGCCAGCCAGCAGTCTTTTCAGCGAATTGTCAGCGATCTGCAAAATCCACTGCAAATCGCTTTAGTGGCCAGCGGGGAAAACGATAATTTATTAATTCTAGCCGGGCCTGGTTCCGGTAAAACCCGCGTCGTTGTTCACCGATGCGCTTATTTGCTATGCGTCAAGCGCATTCCGGCCAATAATTTGTTGGTGCTGTGCTTCAACCGCAATGCCGTCACCGAGATCAGACGAAGGCTATCTGATCTGGCGGGTCGCGACGCGAAGGGTGTGACAGTGCAAACTTATCATGGCTTATGTTTGCGCCTGACCGGCCATGCATTTTCTGCAAGGCCTTTGCCACACAAACAGGCAGATCTGCAGTTTGCCGATATAATTAAAGAAGCAACCCGCTTATTGACCGGAGAGACCAGTTTGTTGGGGATCGCCGCCGATGAATTGCGGGATAGGCTGCTGGCAGGTTACCGTTATATCCTGGTCGATGAATATCAGGACATCGACGAAAATCAATACCAATTGATTTCAGCGTTGACGGGCAGGCGCACGGCCGATGACGAAAACAAACTGACCATCCTTGCCGTCGGCGACGATGATCAGAATATTTATCAGTTTCGCGGTACCAGTGTGCAATTTATCCGGCAATTCAAAAGTGATTATCGAGCGCGCGAGTATTTTCTTATAGACAACTACCGTTCCAGCGGACATATCATCGCTGCCACCAATGCTTTGATTCAGAACAACCGGGACCGGATGAAATCCCGGCATCCAATACGTATCAATCAGGGTAGAAAATCATTGGAGCCGGGCGGGCGATGGTATAGCTTGGATACGCTTGCGCGTGGACGCGTCCAAATCATTCGCTGCTATGGAGAGCAGCATCAGGCTTGGGCGGTGCTAGATGAATTATTGCGTTTACGGCAGCTAGACAGTCGGCTGGACTGGCCTGAATGTGCCGTACTGGCAACACGTTGGGAATTACTGAGTCCGGTTAGAAGTTTATTGAAAAATCATGGCCTGCCGGTCAGCTTTATGATGCCGAAGGACCAGCAGTTACCTGTTTTTCGGATTCGGGAAAACGTTGATTTGCTTGAGGCGCTAAGAGAAAATCGTAATACCCTGAATTCTGCCAGTTATTGGCTTAACTATGTTGATGTTAAATACCGGGATCAGCCCGCTAACCCGTGGGTAGAATCTCTTAAAGTCATACTCTCGGACTGGCAGTCGGAGACCCATGATGAGGAAGTATCGGCTCAACAAACGCTTGAGTTTCTTTACGAAGCGTTAGCTGAGCAACGCTGCGACAGGCGGATTGGGCAAGGTATTTTTCTGACAACTATTCATGCTGTCAAAGGCATGGAGTTTGGGCATATCCTGATTCTGGATGGCGGCTGGAACCCTGATGCCCAGGAAGAACAACGCCGGCTACTTTATGTCGGCATGACCCGCGCCAAAGAAACGCTATCTTTAATGCAGCGGCAGGATTGTCATAATCCCTTTCTAGCTGAAATTAGGGGGGAGCATACGCTGAGCCGGAATGCGACAGTTTTTCAGCCAGAACATGGACCGGAAAAACTTGAGCACTTTGTAATACTCGGATTAAAAGATTTTGACCTGAGCTTTGCCGGGCATTTTGCTCAGAACCATCCGATACACCGGCATCTTAATAGATTAACGCCCGGTAGTTCGCTGTCATTTGTTGGTAATGAAGCTAATATTGAATTAACGGATGGTAAGGTCATTATTGCCAGACTATCAAAAACAGCCAAATCGCAATGGATTAATAAACTCAAGTATATTGAACGAGTAACAGTCGTCGCCATGACCAGGAGATACCGGGATGATTGTGGAGAAAGCTATCAATCGAGATGCAAAGTTGAACACTGGGAAATTCCAATCGTGGAGCTGCAAACGACAGAAAATGACATTATCGGCCAAACTTGATCAAGAATCTGTTACCTAACTTGTAGAGGATGGTTTCGGAATTGCGCTTAACCTTAGTTTAAAGTTTCCCATCGATAATTAGTGTGATTTCGATGGGTATTAAAGATTCATTATGGCGATATTTATTCTTAACAAATACCTGCTGCCACTCCAAAAGAAATTTTCTATATCTAATCACAACCAGAAAAGGATCTAAATTTTATGATGTCAATATGGCATGTTCTGAGAGTCGTAGTGATTTCTTTGTTTCTGATTACATTGCTAGCATGCGGCGGAAAAGAGGAGCGTAAAGCTAAATACATGGAGGAAGGAAAACTGCTTTTGCAGGAAGGTAAATATGAAAAAGCCAAACTGGCTTTTAAGAATGTATTGCAGATCGATCCTAAAGACATAGAAAGCCGCTATCAGATAGCTGAGACGATGAACAAGCTTGGCGAAATAAAGAGCGCTGTCGGGCACTACATGGTGGTTATTACGCAAGATCCCAAACATTTAATGGCAAGAGTCAGGATGGGGCATATCTTCCTGTTGATAAAAAAAGTTGCCGACGCTGAACAAATGGCTAAGGAAGCGCTTTTGATTGACCCCGCCAATCCAGAAACACTCGTGTTGAAAGCTAGTGTTTTGGCCGCCCAGAACAATAATGATGGAGCCATTGCCAAAGCAAAAGAAGCCTTGGAAAAGAAACCTGACGATATTTCAGCTACCGCGTTGATTGCCTCGATCGATGCCAAAGCCGGCAAGGTTGATCAAGCTATTGCATCACTGAAAAATAATATTGAAAAAAACCCCAACGATATCGCGCCGCGTTTAATGCTGGCCAGCTTATATATGCAAACAAAAGCGATTGAAAAAGTCGAAGAAACGTTAGCAGGCATCGCCAATGCCGAACCGAAAGTATTGGAACACCGTAAACGCATAGCGATGTTTCATTTGTCCAATAAAAACGTAGATAAAGCGGAAAGCGTGTTACGGGTTGCAGTGAATGATTTACCAGAAGATGGGCATGCCAAGTTAATGCTGATTGAGTTTCTCGCTACCCAACGAACACCTGAAGCCGCGGTGGCGGAGTTATTGTCGCTCATAGAACTTAATCCAAAAGACTATGAGTTACGCTTTCAATTGGCTGATTTGCAATTATTTTTAAAACAGACCGACAAAGTGGAGCAAACTTTAAAAGAGATTACGAAACTTGACAAGTTAGGTCCAAAAGGCATTCTAGCGCGCAACAAGCTGGCCCGACTATATGCAACCCTTAAGCGTGGCGATGAGGCTAAGGCCCTAGTGCAGGAGATCATTGATGAGAATCCGCGTGACGCCGATGCCTTGACGATAAGAGGTGAGTTAGCATTGAATGAAAATCTTACCTCTGAAGCAATTGGCGATTTTCGCTCTGTACTTGTCGATCAGCCGCAAAATATTAACCTGCTTAAATTGCTAAGCGTCGCTTATTTAAAGAGTAAGGACACCCTTTTGGCGCGCGAAACTATGGAAAAAATTATCGAAATAGCCCCCAATGATGAATCAGCCCGGCTTGATCTGGTAAATTTATTATTGCGATTGGATAATAAGGAGCAGGCTATGCAGCAAATAGAGAAATTGCTCCAGAGAAAACCCAACAGCAAAGCAGGCCTTGAAGCTTTGTTCAACATTCAGCTGAACCAGAAACAATGGCAGCAAGCGCAACAGTCCGCATACAGGTTACAGAAAGCTTATCCTACCGAAGCAATAGGTTATTATTTGTCCGGCATGGGCTATCAAAGGGAGGGCTCTTACGATAAAAGTATTTCCAGTTTTGAGCTGGCGCTCGCAAAGCAACCCGAGACGATCGAGCCTTTGATCCAGCTAATCAAAAGTTTTTTGACGTTGAAACAGCTGGATAAAGCGGTGATTAGACTGAACGAGACGATTCAGAAACAACCCAAAAATTTTATCGCCTACAATTTGTTGGGCGGAGTATATGCTAACGATAACAAGATCGATGATGCGATCAGCACTTATTACAAAGCGATAAAAGCCAGGCCGGAGTGGCCAAACGCCTATCGCAATTTGGCGAGCGTTTATCTAACACAAAAAAATAAGGCAGAGGCAATAAAAATTCTGACGGCAGGAATTCATGAGACCAAGGGTGCCATTGATCTGGTTAATGATCTTGCTATGATCCATAATCGTGATGGGGATTATCAAAAAGTCATTGCATTATATGATGCGTTTTACCAGCAACATCCTGATTCACTATTGGCAGCCAATAATCTCGCAAGTTATTTGACTGATTATGCAGCAGATAAGGCAGACCTGGATCGTGCAGCAAAGCTGGCCGAACCTCTGGAGAAAACCAATAATCCCGAGATGCTTGATACTGTCGCCTGGATTGCTTTTAAACGGGGCGATTTAGAAAAAGCACATACGCTTCTGTCAAAAGTACTTGAATTAAATCCCGATATCGCCGTGAGTTCTTATCATCTGGGAATGGTTTATTTTAAACAAGGCAATCATACAAATGCGCGTGAAAATTTGGAAAAAGCAGTCAATTCAAAAACAGACTTTACCGGTTTGGCGGAAGCTAGAGAAACCCTCATATCTATTAATGAAAGCAATTGATACTTATGTTACAAACTAAAACATATACACATTGCACATGAAATGTCGGCACTGGGATATTCTTCACGCCGTGAATCGGTCCTTGGATGCTTTCGACAGCATCCGTGCCGTTGAAACCTTTGCCAAATATCCCAGTGCCTTCATCGGTAATACCGAAATTTGAAATACGAGGGGTTTATGGAAGAACAAGAAGCCACGATAATTGATTAATACTGTCGTGCCGCAGTATCGACAATGCCAATGCGCGAATTCCTACACAACGGAGGGTACCAGAATATGGTGGGGGAGAAAGACTAATTCTTTACTGCGCAATCTCAAAGTTTAAATTAATTCTGATGTCTTTTTTACCGAATTGCATGGCAAGACTCTTTTAGGGGATAATGGAACATAACATCATGTTAATATGTCTATTAGCTAAAAATTTATAACACGTTTTATCACCGTCGATATGCCGGTTTGTATGTTTTGGAATGTGCCATGAAAAAGACCATGTACGAAAAAATTTGGGATAGTCATCTTGTTGTTGAGGCGACAGGACAAGCTCCCTTGCTCTATGTTGACCGCCATTTGATGCATGAAGTAACCAGCCCTCAAGCTTTCGAGGGGTTGCGGATAGCCGGTCGCAAGGTGCGTAATCCACATAGCATTCTTGCCACGATGGATCATTGTGTGCCGACTAAAAACCGCGATTTGCCGATTGCCGATCCGATTGCCAAGAAGCAGATTGAAGTGATGGCCGAAAATTGCCGTGAGAATGGCTTGAATCTCTATGACATGAAGAACCCGAACAATGGCGTGATTCATGTGGTGGTTCCTGAGCACGGCTTTGTGCATCCCGGTATGGTAGTAGTTTGCGGAGATAGCCATACGGCGACTCATGGCGCCTTTGGCGCGCTTGCATTCGGCATTGGCACATCCGAAGTCGAGCACGTCATGGCTACCCAGACATTACCACAGAAAAAATCTAAAACGATGCTGGTTCAGGTAAACGGGCAATTATCCAAATATTCCTCCGCCAAAGATATTGCACTGGCAATAATCGGTAAAATAGGTACTGCCGGCGGAACCGGGTATGTGATTGAATACGCTGGTGATGCAGTAAAGGCACTGACGATGGAAGGCCGTATGACACTCTGCAATATGGCAATTGAAGCCGGTGCCAGGGCTGGTCTGGTTGCCCCGGACGAAAAAACTTATGAATATCTGCAAGGACGTGAATTTGCACCAACCGGTAAAAACTGGGATTTGGCCCTGGCTTACTGGAAAAGCCTGCCCAGCGACGACGGTGCCGAATTCGATGCCGTAATTAGATTGGATGCAGCCGATATAGCACCACAAGTTTCATGGGGTACTTCACCGGAACAGGTCGTTGGTGTCAATGATTGTGTCCCTTCACCGGAAAGTTTTGATAATGAATCAAAACGCAAAGCCTGTGAAAGCGCATTGGCCTATATGGGTTTAACTCCCAATACAAAAATTACCGATATTCCGGTTGACTTTGTGTTTATCGGTTCCTGTACCAATGGGCGTATCGAAGACTTCCGGATCGCCGCTGAAGTAACAAAAGGTACAAAAGTAGCCAACGGGGTGACAGCAATAGCCGTACCGGGTTCCTATCATGTCAAACAACAGGCTGAACATGAAGGGCTAGATAAAATCTTTATCGATGCCGGTTGGGAGTGGCGCGACCCCGGCTGCTCCATGTGTCTGGCGATGAATGGCGATGAACTGAAAAAAGGCCAACGTAGCGCGTCAACATCAAACCGGAATTTTGAAGGCCGTCAGGGCAAAGGCGGACGCACGCATTTGGTTTCACCTGCGATGGCGGCTGCGGCGGCAGCGGCAGGTCATTTTGTCGATATTCGCAATTTATAATACGGAAAAGTACGTTATGGAACCTTATAAAAAACATGAAAGTATTGCCGCTCTCATGAACCGGAGCAATGTCGATACCGATCAGATCATTCCTAAGCAGTTTCTTAAAAAAGTGGAACGTAGCGGTTTTGGTAAACACCTTTTTCACGATTGGCGGTTTAATGATGACGGCAGCGATAATCCAGACTTTGAGCTTAATAAACCGGCATTCAAGGGGGCCAGGATTCTTGTAGTCGGCGATAATTTCGGTTGCGGCTCTTCTCGTGAACATGCCCCTTGGGCAATTGCCGATTATGGTTTTAATACCATCATCTCTACCAGTTATGCTGATATTTTCTTTAACAACTGTTTCAAGAACGGTATCTTGCCCATCAAGGTGGATAAAGATCAATCAGACCGCCTGATGGCTGAGATTACAGCAAACGAAGGCGTGCGATTTGTCGTTGATCTGGAACACCAGAAGGTGACGACGCCTGCCGGCAATGATTTTACTTTTGATATTGATCCCTTCCGGAAGGGCAATCTACTCAGTGGCCTTGATGATATCGGCTTGACCTTAAAGCACGCCGACAAGATTGATCGGTTCGAAGAAAGACATAAAAAAACCTATCCCTGGCTATGGACGTGACGTG
>Ga0209798_10002460_pt1 | contig 10934 bp, 6 predicted proteins | sample DOMMetBare3Fresh_FD_187475 | JGI IMG/M metagenome (GOLD analysis project Ga0209798, IMG submission 187475) | Wetland sediment microbial communities from St. Louis River estuary, USA, under dissolved organic matter induced mercury methylation -... | ecosystem: Environmental > Aquatic > Freshwater...
TCGCCCGCCCGCCCATGCAGCACGTCATCATCACCGGCCGCGCCGCCCCCCAGGCGCTGCGCGATGCAGCCGACACGGTGAGCGATATCGGCATGGAGAAGCACGCCTTCCAGAGCGGCATCAAGGCCATGCCCGGCCTGGAATTCTGAGCCTCAACGGATGATGCGCCTGCGCCGGTTCGGCGGCCTGCTGGCCCTGGCCGTTCCGCTGCTGACGCAGGCGGCGACGCTGTTCGGCGTCGTCACCGAGCGGGCGGCCCCGACCGCCATCGAAGCGGCGCATCGCCATCTGGCCAGCCACCCGGGCGACCGCATCCAGTTGCGCACCCCCACCCAGTTGATGGCGGCCAGCGACAAGCAGCTCGGCCAATGGCTGGGGCAGGCCGACTCGATCCTCGCCGTCTCGATCTTCGGCGACCCGGCGCGCCGCCTGAAGGACGCACTGGTCCGCCACGCCCGGCCACAAACGCCGGTGCTGGCCATGAACGGCGAAGCCAGCCTGAACCTGATGAGCCGCCAGCTCGGCCCGGCACGCCAAGGCAATCTGGCCGACTTCCCGGCCGAAACGCTACGCCAGCTGGCCGCCGAAACACCGCCGGACAGCGCCCTGGCCGCCGCCGAAGCCCATCCGACAGCCCGCCACTGGCTGGCGGCGCGCCGTCTCTGGCAAGCCTGGGGCAGCGAGAACACCGCCGCCCTGTTCGCCCACCTGCTCGACCCGCGTCGCGCCTTGCCGGCTGCCCGGCCGGAACCCGGGTTGCGCCTGCGCGTCGGCAACCGCGAGCTGGCCGACGCCGCGGCCTGGGGCGGTGGCGGCAAACTGGGCCTGGCCGCGGCACCCACCGTCGTCGTGCTCGATCTCGCCAACATGGATGGCAGCGCCCCGAGCGCCATTTGCCAACGCATCGAACAAGGCGGCCAGCCTTGCATTCAGGTGCTGACCCGCTGGGGCGGCACCTCGCGAGAGGCGCTGGAACGCCTGCCCGAGCTGATCGCCCCGGCCAAGCCGGCAGCGCTGGTCGTGCTGCAGGATTTCGTGGTCGGCGCCGCCGAAGGCCGGGAAGCCGTCGCCGAAGCCTTCAAGAAACTCGACCTGCCGATTTTCAAGGCGATCCGCTTGACCGAGCGTACTGCGACGCAATGGCGCCTGTCGCCGGACGGCCTGCCGGCCGATTCGGTGCAATACCGGGTCGCCCTGCCGGAGTTGCAGGGCATCGGCCAGCCCATCGTCGTCGCAGCGCTGGGCAAGGCGCAGCCCGACCGCCTGACCGGCATCGAAACCCGGCCGCCGGTCACCCTCGTTGCCGAAGTGGACCGCCTCGGCGCCCGGGTCGGCCGCTGGCTGAGCTTGCGCAGCAAGGCCAACCGCGACAAGCACGTCGCCATCATCTATTACAACCACCCGCCCGGCCGCCAGAACATCGGCGCCGACAATCTCGACGTGCCGGCCTCGCTGTTCGACATGCTCAAGGCCCTGAAAGCGGCGGGCTACACGGTCGGCGAATTGCCGGCCTCGCCGGCAGCGCTGCTCGACCGGATCATGGCGCATGGCGTCAATCTGCCGGAAGACCGCGCCGCACTGCGCGAGCTGAGCAACAGCGTCGAGGCCGTGAGCAGCGCCGACTACGGCCGCTGGTTCGCCACGCTGCCGCCGCGCGTGCGCAACGAAATGACCGATGGCCCGCTCGGCCGCCTGCACGCCGAGGTGCTCGAAGCGGAAGCCGCCCACGAGCGCGCCGTCGGCCGCAAACGGGTCGATGCCGTATTGCGCGAACTGCATCACCTGGTCGAAGGCGCCGAGCATCCACAGCGCCTGGCCGCCATCCGCGACCTGAAGGCGCTGGAGAGCGGCTACCTCGCCTGCCTGGCCGACCAGCCGAAACGCCGCTGCGCCACGCTGGACGGACTCAACCGCCGCCTGAGCGGCTACGGCATCGAAGGCCTCAAGGGCTGGGGCGCCGCGCCAGGCAAGATCATGGTCGAGCGCAGCAAGCTGCTGGTGCCCGGCCTGCGTTTCGGCAACGTCTTCATCGGGCCGCAGCCGCCACGCGGCTGGGAGGTGGATGAAGAACTGCTGCACGCCAACACCAGCGTCACGCCACCGCACCAGTACCTGGCCTTCTATCACTGGCTGCGCGACAGCTTCCGGGCCGACGCCGTGGTCCATGTCGGCCGCCATTCGACCTACGAGTTCCTGCCCGGCAAGGCAGTCGGGCTGGCTGCCGACGACTATTCCAGCCTGATCGCCGCCGACCTGCCCGGCATCTATCCCTATATCGTCGATGGCGTTGGCGAGGGCACCCAGGCCAAGCGCCGCGGCCTGGCCGTAATGGTCGACCACCTGACCCCGCCGCTGGCCGCCACACCGCTCTACGACCAGTTGCTGGCCCTGCGCCAGGTGGTCGAAAGCTTCGAGGCCGCTTCTTCGGAATCGCTCAAGGCCCAGGCGGCACGCACCATGCGCGAGCAGGTCATCGCCCTCAACCTGAAGGCCGAGCTGGAGGCTTCGATGGCCGATGTGCTGGCAGTACGCGGCATCGGCTTCGAAGGGGCCGACGACGACCTGCTGGCGCACGAAGTCGGGCATTACCTGACCAAGCTGCAGGAAAAGTTCATGCCCTACGGCCTGCACATTTTCGGCCGCAACTGGAGCCAGGCCTCGCTCGACCTGATGCTCGATTCGATGAAGAAGGGCGGCATCGACGATCCGGCCATTTCAGCCAAACTCGCCGATTCGCCGCGCCTCGAAATGCAAGGCCTGCTGGCCGGCCTGGACGGCCGCTACATCCCGCCCGGCAAGGGCAACGACCCGCTGCGCTCGCCGGAATCGCTACCCACCGGACGCAATTTCCACGCGGTCGATGGCGACATCCTGCCCACCCGCCTCGGTTACCGGCTGGGCGACGAACTGGCCACCAAGGCGCTGGCCAAGGGACGTTCGACGCAAGGCAGCGAAGGGGTGATCCTGTGGGCCTCCGACGCCGTGCGCGACGAAGGCGTCATGGTCGGCTTTGCGCTGGCGCTGATGGGCGCCGAGCCGGTATGGAACGCCCGCGGCATCGTTACCGATGTTCGCCTCAAGCCCGGCGCCATTCGCCGCGACGTCGTCGTTACCACCTCCGGCCTGTTCCGCGACCTTTACCCCAACCTGATCAACCTGATCGACCGCGCCGGCCGTCTGGCGCTGGCCGCTTCGGCCGAGACACTGCTTGAACAGCAGCCGGAACTCAAGGACGCCCTGGCCGCCGCGCTCGGCCCGATCCCGACCGCGCCCCGCGGTCACGAGGCGATCGGCGACAACCGGATCGCCCGCGAATGGCTGGCCCGCCTCGCCGCCCTCCAGCAGAGCGGGCTGTCCGCCAGCGCCGCCGGCCATGCTGCCGCCCAACGTATTTTCGGCGATGCGCCGGGCGCCTACGGCACCGGCGTCAACCGGCTGACCGAGCGCTCCGGCGCCTGGCGCGAACGCGAAGAAATCGGCCGCGCCTACCGCAACCGCATGGGCCACGCCTACGGCCTCGACGACAGCGGCGAAGCCAGCCACGCCGCCTTCGACACGGCGCTCGACGGCATCGCCCGCACCTATCACGGCCGGGCCAGCAACCTTTACGGCCTGCTCGACAACAATGATGCCTTCGACTACCTGGGCGGCCTGTCGCTGGCTATCGAAGGCCGCACCGGCCGGCCGCCGGAAGCCTTGATCCTGCAGCATGCCGAACCCGGCCGGGCCGACGTCGAGCCGCTGACCAGCGCCCTGCTCGGCGAACTGCGCGGCCGCTTCCTCAATCCGGCCTGGCTGAAGCCCTTGATGCAGCACGGCTACGCCGGGGCGCGGACGATGGGCACCGAATTCCTGGAAAACCTCTGGGGCTGGCAGGTGACGCGCCCCGATCTGGTCAAGAACTGGGCCTGGGACGAGGTCAAGGCGGTCTATTTCGACGACCGGCAAAAGCTCGGTCTGCCGCAATTCCTCGGCCAGGGTCCGAATGCCCACGTCAAGGCGCAGATGCTGGCCATCTTCATGGTCGCCGCCGAAAAGGGTTTCTGGCAGACCGACGCTACCACCATCAAACGCCTGGGCGGCGAACTGGCCCGCCTGGTCGCCAGGAACGGCTTGCCCGGCAGCGGCCACACCGCCCCCAACCATCCGATGTGGCAATGGCTGGCACCGCAGCTCGATACGGCCGATGCCCAGGCACTCGGCGTCACGCTGGCCAAGGCGCGCGGCGAAAGCCTCGCCGTCAGCCAGCCGGCCTCGCCCGGCCGCGCCACCAGCCCGACGGCCAGTCCGCAGGCGGCACCGGGAAATGCCGCTCCGGCCGCCCCCGAAGCCGGCCCGCGCTATTACGAACTGACCGAACCCGAAGCGCCAACCAGCGATCCGGTCGGCCGCACCCTCAACCTGCTCGGCCTGCTGGCCGCCAGCCTCGCTTTGTTTACGCTCGGCTTGTGGCGCGGCCGGCAAACCTCGTAACCCAAGGAGTCTCCGATGCCCGATTCACTGTCCTTCGCCTGGCTGCACGACGCCGTCACCTGGCTGCTGACGCCGGCCCTCGCCGCGCTGCTGCTGGCTTGCGCCATGGCCCTGATCGAGGCCGGCATCGCCGTTGGCGAACGCTTTTCCGGCCTGGCCCGGCTGCAGGCGGCCGGCGATGTGCTGCGCGTCCAGACCATCGCCCGCCACCGCCTCGAACGGGCCGACCTGCTCGCCCGCATCCCGCCCATGCTCGGCCTGATGGCCACCATCATCCCGCTCGGACCGGGCCTTGCCGCGCTCGGCAAGGGCGACCCGGCACAGCTGGCAAGCGCCGTCACCGTCGCTTTCGATGCCACGGTCCTCGGGCTGGTCGCCGGCATCGGCGGCCTGGTCATCGGCAAGCTGCGCCGGCGCTGGTACGAGGAAGTCCTGGAGGCCATGGAATGAGCGATCCGAAACCGAGAAAGCGCCTGCGCCTCTACTCGAAGCTCGACGCCCGCTTCGACGACCGGGACGAAGACCCGCGTGCCAGCCTGGTCAATCTGGTCGATGTCATGCTGGTCTTCGCCTGCGGCCTGCTTGCCGCGCTGGCAGCCGGCACGCAAAACGCACTCAAGGCGCCGAAACCGGTCGAAAAGGGCCAGCAAATCGAACGCCCGAGCAACGGGATCACCCAGAACGGCAGCGGTTACGACCGCGTCGGCGAAGTCTTTCGCGACCCGAAGACCGGCAAACTGGTGCTGATCGAACCCGCCAAGGAAACCCCATGACCGCCTGTCCCGCCCTGTTGATCGCCGCCTCCGCCTCCGGCCAGGGGAAAACCACCGTCACCGCCGCTTTGGCCCGACTGCATGCCCGGCAAGGACGGCGCGTCACCGTCTTCAAATCCGGGCCGGATTTTCTCGATCCGCAAATTCACGCCGTCGCCAGCGGTCGTCCATGCCAGAACCTCGATCTCGGCATGTGCGGCGAAGCCGATGCCCGCTGGCGTCTGGCCCGTGCCGCCCGCGATTCCGACCTGATCCTGGTCGAGGGCGTGATGGGTCTGTTCGACGGCACCCCGTCGGCAGCCGATATAGCGCAACGCTTCGGCATCCCGGTCATGGCGATGATCGATGCCGGTGCGATGGCCCAGACCTTCGGTGCCGTCGCCCACGGCCTGGCCACCTACCGGCCGGGCCTGCCTTTTGCCGGCGTACTGGCCAACCGGGTGGGCAGCGAGCGCCATACCGAAATGCTCAAGGCCAGCGTTCCAGACGGCATGGGCTGGTTTGGCGCCTTGTCGCGCAATCCCGATGCGGCCCTGCCGGAACGCCATCTCGGCCTGCTCCAGGCAGCCGAGATCGACGACCTCGAAGGCCGGCTCGATGCCCTGGCCGATGCGCTGGCCGCCACCGCCAGTGTCGATTTGCCGCCGCCGGTCGAATTCGCTGATGTGCCGCCTCCCGCCGTCACGCCAAGCCTGGCCGGCCAGCACATCGCCATCGCCCGCGATGCCGCCTATGGCTTCATCTATCCGGCCAACCTGGAACAACTGCGGGATCTCGGCGCCGAATTGCACTTCTTTTCGCCCATCGCCGGCGAGCCGCTGCCCGCCTGCGATGCCGTCTGGCTGCCCGGCGGCTACCCGGAACTGCACGCGACGGCACTCTCGGCCAACCAGGCGTTGTGGTCGGCACTGCGGGCCCACGTTGCGGCCGGCAAACCGCTGCTCGCCGAATGCGGCGGCATGATGAGCCTGTTCGAACAGGTGACCGATAAGCAAGGCGAGACCCACGCCTTCGCCGGCCTGCTGCCCGGCAAATCGGTAATGCAGAAACGCCTGGCCGCCCTCGGCATGCAGGCCGCCGTGCTGCCGGAAGGTAAATTGCAGGGCCACACCTACCATTACTCGAAAAGCGAAACCCCGCTGACTCCGCTGACTCATGCCCGCACCCAGGATGGACGCAGCGGCGAGGCAATCTACCGGATCGACCGACTGACCGCTTCCTATGTCCATTTCTACTTCCCGTCCAACCCGCAGGCGACCGCAGCCTTGTTCGCCGGACAGTAACACTTCGGTTTTTACGAATGGTTATTGAACTTAAAACATATTTTTGTCGAAACATAAGCAGCGTATGCTGCGCAATGTGACATTCACCCCGTTGGAGACAAACATGAAATCTTTCGCTTTGATGGCCGCAGCACTGGTGCTCGGCTTCACGCTGACCACCGGCGACGCCGAAGCAGCACGCCGCCTGGGCGGTGGCACTTCGTCCGGCATGCAGCGCCAGGCGGTTACCCCGAACAAGGCAACCAATGCCGCCCCGACGCAGCAACAAGCTGCCGCACCAGCCCCGAGCGCCGCGCCGCAAGCCCAGCCCAAGCGTTCCTGGATGGGGCCGCTGGCCGGTCTCGCCGCCGGTCTCGGCTTGGCCGCGCTGGCTTCGCACTTCGGTTTCGGTGAAGGGCTGGCCAACTTCATGATGATCGCGCTGCTCGCCATGGTCGTGATTGGTGCCATTGGCTTCTTCATGCGCAAGAAGGCCGCCCAACAGCAAGGCGGGCTGCAATATGCCGGAGCCGGCCACAACTACGATGCGCACGCTTCCCGCCAACCGGACTTCATCCCGGCCGGCGGCAGTGCTGCACCGGTTGCCGGTAACAGCGGCAACATCCCGGCTGATTTCGATGTCGATGGCTTCGTCCGTAACGCCAAGGTCAACTTCATCCGCCTGCAGGCTGCCAACGATGCCGGCAACCTCGACGACATCCGCGAATTCACCTCGCCGGAAATGTTTGCCGAGATCAAGCTGGGCATGGGCGAGCGCGGTGCCGCAAAGCAGGAAACCGATGTCGTGCAACTCAATAGCGAAGTCCTCGACGTCGCCGAAGAAGCCAACCGCTACATCGTCAGCGTCCGCTTCCATGGCCTGATCCGCGAAGAGAAGGCCGCACCGGCCGAAGCCTTTGACGAAATCTGGCACATGACCAAGCCGCGCAACGGCAGCACCGGCTGGGTCCTGGCGGGTATCCAGCAAGTCCAGTAAGCGACAGGCGCAGAAAGTACAAAGGCCGGTGGAGCGATCCACCGGCCTTTTTCATTGTTGCCCGACGCGTTCAGTGTGGGCGATACAGGCCGCGCACCTTGATGATCAGATCATCGACAAAGGTGAAAACGACCGGGATGACCAGCAGGCTGAGGAAGGTCGAAGTAATCAGGCCGCCGATCACGACAATCGCCATCGGCGCCCGGAAGCTCGGATCGGTGCCGATGCCGAGCGCAATCGGCATCATGCCGGCGCCCATCGCGATGGTGGTCATGACGATCGGCCGGGCCCGCTTGCGGCAGGCGTCGAGCAGGGCGCTCCAGCGATCGAGACCATGATCGCGGCGAGCCAGGATGACGTAGTCGATGAGCAGGATCGAGTTCTTGGTGGCGATCCCCATCAACATGATCAGACCGATCATCGACGGCATCGACAGCGCCGTCTGTGACAGGAACAGGGCCAGGAAGGCGCCAGGCACCGAGAGAACCAGCGCCGCCAGGATGGTCACCGGCTGGACGAAATCCTTGAACAGCAGGACCAGCACGATATAGATGCAGAGCACGCCGGTCGCCATCGCCAAGGCGAAGCTCTGGAACAATTCGCCCATCGCTTCGGCATCGCCAATCGTCGTCTGCAGCACGCCGGGCGGCTTGTTGACCAGGCTGGGCAGCGCCATGGCCTGCTTCTCGACCTCGCCAAGCGGCTGACCATTCAGTTCGATCTCGAAATTGATGTTGCGCAGGCGGTCGTAACGGTCGATCTCGGCCGGACCGCCGGCCAGGCTGAGCGAGGCGACGTTGCCGATCATCACCGGACCGCGCTTGCCGGGCACCGTCATCCGTTCCAGCAGGCTGAGATCCTGGCGCGCCTCGGGCGGCAATTTGACGATGATCGGCACCTGGCGTTGCGCCAAATTGAGTTTGGCCAGGCTTTGGTCGTAATCGCCGGTGGTGGCGATGCGCAGCGTGTCGGCAATTGCCGCCGAGGTGACGCCGAGGTCGGCGGCGCGGGCAAAGTCGGGACGCACCACCAACTCCGGACGAACCAGGCTGGCCGTGCTGGTGATGTTGCCGATGCCGGGAATGCTGCGCAGTTCCCGTTCGACCAGGCGGGCATGCTCGGCAAGCAGCGGACCGTTTTCGCTGGCCAGCACCAGCACGTATTTTTCGTTCGAGCCGCCGAAACCGACTTTCAACTGGACGCCGGGAATCTCCGCCAGCGCCTGGCGGAACTCGCGTTCGACATCCTGCTTGGTAACGCCGCCACGCTGCTTGCGTGGCGTCAGGTTGATGGTCAGCGTTGCCTTGCGGACCTCGGCCGCACCGCGCGGCGCGAAGGGATCGCTGCCGGCGGCGCCGCCACCGATGGCGGTATAGACCATCTTGACGTGCGGGAGCTTCTCGACAATGGCGCGCGCCTGCTCGGCGGCGGCGAAGGTCTCTTCATAGGTGCTGCCCGGCGGCAGGGAAATGTAAACCTGGGTCTGTGACAGGTCATCCGGTGGCAGGAAACCGGTGGGCAGGAAGGGCACCAGCATGAAGGAACCGACGAAGAAGACAACCGTCGCCAGCATGGTCAGCAAGCGGTGCTTCAGACACCAGGCCGCCCAGCCGGCGTAGATCGTCATCCAGCCCGGTTCATGATGCTCACTGGCCAAGGGCTTGAGGATGTAGGCCGCCATCATCGGCGTCAGCAGGCGGGCGACGACCAGCGAGAAGAAGACGGCAATCGCCGCCGTCCAGCCGAACTGGACGAAGAACTTGCCGGCGACGCCGCTCATGAAGGCAGTCGGCAGGAAGACCGCGATCAGCGTAAAGGTGGTGGCGATAACCGCCAAACCAATTTCGTCGGCCGCTTCCATCGCCGCCTGGAAGGGCGTCTTGCCCATACGCAGGTGGCGCATGATGTTCTCGATCTCGACGATCGCGTCATCGACCAGGATGCCGACCACCAGCGACATAGAGAGCAGGGTGACGACATTGAGCGTGAAGCCCATCAGGTACATCACCGCGAAGGCCGGAATGATCGACAGCGGCAGGGCGGTCGCCGAGACGAAGGTCGCCCGCCAGTCGCGCAGGAACAGCCAGACGACAATCACCGCCAGGATGGCGCCTTCGATCAGTAGCGACATCGAGCCTTCGTAATTCTCGACCACCGGATCGACGAAGTTGAAGGCTTCGGTGATGGTGATGTCGGGGTGTTCGCTGCGCAGGCGTTCCAGCGTGGCCCGCACGTTGGTCGCCAGTTCGACCTCGCCGGCCCCGCGGCTGCGGACGATTTCGAAGCCGACCACCGGCTTGCCGTTGAGCAGTGCCGCAGTGCGCTTTTCGCCCACCGTATCGCTGATCGTCGCCACCTGGTCGAGGCGGATACGCCGGCCGTCGGAGAGCAGGATGTCCATGGCCGCCAGTTCGCCGGCCGAGGCCACGGTGGCAATCGTCCGCACCGATTGCTCGATGCCGCCGACATCGGCCCGGCCACCCGACGCCTCCTGCTGGATCTGCCGCAACTGGCGGGAAATATCGGCCGCCGTGGCATTCAGCGCCAGCAGGCGGGCCGGATCGAGCTCGACCCGGATCTCGCGGCTGACGCCGCCGACCCGCGCCACCGAGCCGACGCCGCGGACGCTGAGAATGGCCTTGGCCACCGTGTTGTCGACAAACCAGGAGAGCGCCTCGTCATCCATCCGGGTCGAGGCCACGGTATAGGTCAGAATCGGCGCCCCGGCCAGATCGACCTTGGCGATCACCGGGTCCTTCAAGTCACCGGGCAGGTCGGAACGGATGCGCGACACGGCATCGCGCACGTCGTCTACCGCCTCCTGCGTCGGCTTTTCAAGGCGGAACTCGACGGTGACGACGGCGCTGCCGTCCTGCACCTTGGTGTAGATATGCTTGATGCCCTGCAGCGTCGCCACCGAATTCTCGATCTTGCGCGCCACCTCGGTTTCCATCTGCGCCGGCGCCGCCCCAGGCAGCGAGGCAGTGACCGTCACGGTGGGCAGATCGACATCCATGAACTGCTGCACCTTCATCGCCTTGAAGGCCATGACGCCAAACAGCGTCAGCATGATGAAGAGCAGGATGGCCGGCGTCGGGTTCCGGATCGACCAGGAAGAAACGTTCATTGCGGCTTGCTTCCGGCGGCGACGATCTTGACGGCATCGCCGTCGGCGAGGAAGCCGGCGCCCGACTCGACGATCCGTGCCGTCGGCGCCAGGCCGGAAACGATCTCCAGGCGCTCGCCCAGACGCCGGCCGACCTGCACCTTGCTTTGGGCGACGTGGCCCTGATCGCCTTGCGGATTCTCCAGCCGGAAAACGTAGGCAAAGCCTTCGCGCAGGACGACGCTGGCCTGCGGTACGGTCAGCGCCGGCGTCCGCCCCAGCTCGAACTCGCCACGGGCGAACATGCCGGCCCGCACCGCCTC
>Ga0209798_10002462_pt1 | contig 10927 bp, 9 predicted proteins | sample DOMMetBare3Fresh_FD_187475 | JGI IMG/M metagenome (GOLD analysis project Ga0209798, IMG submission 187475) | Wetland sediment microbial communities from St. Louis River estuary, USA, under dissolved organic matter induced mercury methylation -... | ecosystem: Environmental > Aquatic > Freshwater...
TGATCACTTTTAAACCTAAAAATGATGGCTTAACCGGTTCGTGTGTGCCTCTGAATTTGTTATCTCTTGCGGCTTCCAAGGTATGTTGCTTGGTTTTCGCTTCGCGGCCTTTGTGCCGCTCGCGGACTTCTGCGTATTCTTCGTGAATGCTTTTGACAAAGTCATCTTTCAACTCGCCACTTAACAGATTACTGGCCACACCCACGCCGCGTGAGGCATCGGTGACATAAACGGTTGCACCTTTGTAATGTGGCTCTATTTTTACCGCAGTATGAGCGCGTGAGGTGGTTGCGCCGCCTATCATCAGCGGGATAGTAAAGCCTTGGCGCTGCATTTCCTTGGCGACATGCACCATTTCATCCAGCGATGGTGTAATCAGACCACTTAAGCCGATAATATCGACATTTTCCAAACGCGCGGTTTGCAAGATTTTTTCCGCAGGTACCATCACGCCCAGGTCAATAACTTCGTAGTTATTGCATTGCAACACCACGCCGACGATATTTTTACCGATGTCATGCACATCGCCTTTCACGGTTGCCATGAGGATTTTGCCGTTGGTTTGGCGGTCGGCAGCGGATTTGTCGGCCTCCATAAACGGCATTAAATAGGCCACGGCTTTTTTCATCACCCTTGCTGACTTAACCACTTGCGGCAGAAACATTTTGCCTGCGCCAAATAAATCGCCGACCACGTTCATGCCGTCCATCAACGCGCCCTCAATAACATGTAGTGGCCTTTCCGCTTCTTGCCGCGCCTGTTCAGTATCTTCGTCAATATAATCGGTGATGCCTTTCACCAAGGCATGTTCCAGCCGTTTGCTGACCGGCCAATCGCGCCACTCCAGATTTTCTTGTTTGACTTCGCTGCTGCTGCCATCGCCACGGTATTTCGCCGCCAGTTCCAGCAATTTATCGGTGCCGCTGCCGTCATGGGTGTTTAAGACTGCGGCTTCAACCGCATCACGCAAATCACGAGGTATGTCTTCGTATATTGCCAATTGTCCGGCATTGACGATACCCATCGACATGCCAGCCTGAATCGCATGGTATAAAAACACCGCATGAATGGCTTCACGTACGGGATTATTGCCGCGAAACGAAAACGACACGTTGGACACGCCGCCGGAAATTAATGCGTAAGGCAGAGTTTGCTTGATTTCTCGTGTTGCCTGGATAAAATCCAGACCGTAATTATTGTGTTCGTCAATACCTGTAGCAATAGCAAAAATATTGGGGTCAAAAATAATATCTTCGGGTGGAAAACCGACTTGTTCGACGAGAATTTTATAAGCACGCTGACATATTTCGATTTTTCTAACTTTGGTATCTGCCTGCCCTTCTTCATCAAACGCCATGACAATAACTGCCGCACCATAACGGCGTACCAGTTTGGCATGTTTGATAAACGCTTCTTCGCCTTCTTTCAGCGAGATGGAATTGACGACGCCTTTACCCTGAATACATTTAAGTCCTGCTTCCAAAATATCCCATTTGGAGGAGTCCAGCATGATGGGCACTTTAGCAATGTCGGGTTCTGCGGCAATCAGCATCAGAAAACGTACCATCGCTTCTTTGGACTCCAACATGCCCTCGTCCATGTTGATGTCGATAATTTGAGCGCCGTTTTCAACCTGCTGCTTGGCGACATCCAGCGCCGCTTCAAAATCACCATCGATAATCAGTCGTTTAAAGGCAGCAGAGCCAGTGACATTGGTGCGTTCACCGACATTGACGAACAGACTATCTGGGCCGATAGTCATGGGCTCAAGGCCCGCTAAACGACAGCGTTTTTCAATAACAGGAATCATGCGCGGAGGGTGGTTTTGTACCGCGTCGGCGATAGCTTTGATCGTGGCCGGTGAAGTACCGCAACAGCCGCCGATAATATTCAGGTAGCCGTTTTTTGCCCAGTCTGCCAGTTCTACTGCCATTTGTTCAGGCGTTTCGTCATATTCGCCGAACTCATTCGGTAAGCCCGCATTGGGATGTGCGGAAACGTGGGTATCAGCAATAGACGATAGTTCTGCAATATATTGGCGTAGCTCGGTTGCGCCTAACGCGCAGTTAAAACCAAAGGAAATCGGCTCAATATGTTTTAATGAATTCCAGAAAGCGCCAACTGTTTGCCCGGAAAGCGTTCTACCAGATGCGTCAGTAATGGTGCCGGAAATCATCACCGGCAACTTATAGCCAATGTCCTCAAAAACATGTTCAACCGCAAAAATGGCAGCTTTGGCATTCAACGTGTCAAAGATGGTTTCAATTAAAATAATATCCGCGCCACCAACAATCAATCCACGCGTTGCCTCTGTATAAGCTTCAACCAGCTCGTCAAACGATATGTTACGAAAACCAGGGTCATTAACATCCGGCGACATCGACGCAGTGCGTGCGGTAGGGCCTAATACACCCGCAACAAAACGCGGTTTTTCAGGGGTTTTGGCGGTGTATTCATCAGCAGCTTGTCTGGCTACGCGTGCTGATTCAAAATTAAGTTCGTAAGCCAACGCCTCCATGCGGTAATCCGCCATAGAAACACTGGTCGAATTGAAAGTATTGGTTTCAACTATGTCCGAACCTGCTTCAAAATAAGCGCTGTGTATCGCCTTGATAATATCCGGCTGGGTAATGGATAACAGGTCATTATTGCCTTTAAGATCAACTTCCCACTGAGCAAACCGTTCGGCTCTAAAATCTTTTTCTTCTAGCTTGTAGCCCTGGATCATTGTGCCCATTGCGCCATCCAGAAATAAAATTCTTTGGGATAACTGTTGTTTTAAAAGGTCTGTTTTGCTCATTGATTGTGCCAAGGAGGTTATGTTGCCTGAATATAATCATTGCTTAAAGGACTATCAAGCACTATTATTTTTATCTTATTTAGGAGATGAGCATGTCAAAATCAACGATTACTCAAGTAATTAAGAGCGTTCTAGCTGCTTTTATTGGTGTGCAAAGTGAGGCCAATAGAAAACAAGCTTTTGAACAGGGATCGCTTTCAACTTATGTTATTGCAGGATTGATCTTTACTGCTCTATTTGTTCTTGCAATCATTTTCCTTGTTTCTACTATCGTGTAAAGGTCTGAAGCCTCACACCGAAATATAACAAGCTAAATTTAACACATTGTGTGAGCTATAAAAAAAGCCCAAGCATTGCTTGAGCTTTTTTCTATCTTAGATTGTGTATTATTATTCTGGTGATTTAAAGCTATGCTTTATATTTTGAAACATCTCTTTGAGACCACCGAATAAATTTGCCACTGAAAAACTTTCTTTAGTAATGAATTTTAAACGAACGAACGCCGCAGCCAGGAAGCCGACGATTGAAGGAGATACCTCTAAGTAAAGCGACTTTAAAATGCCTGCAAAACCCAGAAAATCGCCTTGGTTTTTCCTGTCAGCACCCTGAATTGCTTCATAGCCGGCACCGCCCTCACTCGCTCTGAACGACTCCAGAATATAGATATTGACGTTGACCAATAGCAACTGTAAAACAAAAAAACCCACTGCACCAATAGCAACCCACATTAATACATTACTTACCTTTGCTTTCATAGCCGACTGATAAAACCAGAGCGCTATAAAAATCATCACCATACCGCTTATCATAATTTACACCCCTTTTATATTATATTTAATTATATTTTTGTTAGAAAATAGTAAAGAAATGGACACTTTAAAATCATTTTAGAGCCATCTTTTTCAACAACCTTGCATGACTCATATTTTTCTTGTCCCGGCTTTGTCTGCTTTTTAATTTCTCCATTTTCGATCATATATTTAATGGCTATTTTTATCTCTCCGGTTCGTCCAACAGAATCTGTTGCCGTTTGTTTAAGAACGCCATCCTCTTTAAACTCCCATTCAATGGTAACGGGTTTCTGCTCTCCATCCAGCTTAGTTGCTTCTGCATATAACTTCCATTTTCCCAGAATTTCAGAGTTATCTTTTAATGCAACCTCAGCATTCGCCGAAAACGCCCAAAAAAGCGTTACCAACAGTAATATTTTAACGAGTTTTTTCATTGTTATTATTGCCCCTATTCTTAGCTTCAAAAAAACAGAATTCAAACTATACCACATAGCTTATCCAGCTTTAACAACAATAGTCAGGAATATTTGCTTTCCCTACAATTTTTAATGTTCATCGACAATAAGCCTTGACTTTAACTTTGCCTAAAGTATTATTCAACTTCCGCTTGCTATGAAAATAGCAATTTCTCACATAAAAATTATTAGGTAGGAGACACATACATGGGATTTATTTTAGATCTGACTGAAACATTAAAAACACCAGCTGGCATGGTCGGTGCTGTTGTCGTTGTAGCTGCTGTATACTTTCTTTTGAAATGGGTATTCGCTGAGCATCCAGACGACGAAAAATAAGCGTAACCAAGCGGTTTCGGTTATACCTTAGGCCCCTATCCATTACTCGTGAATGGATAGGGGCCTTATTTTTGTCTGAATATTTCACCACTAAATCTTTACGACTGTATTATAATTTACACATTTTAAATAATGAAATGTATAAGCTTATAATTACTAAAATCTTAGCCCTTCAATCTAAACGAGTCCCCGCGACCGGTATTGGCTTATTCCGGCTTCTTTATGGCTTGGTCACTTTACAGGAAATCCTCTTCCTGCTGTATTTCAACCATTTAATTTTCGACCCTATCCCTTATATAGACGTTGAATTCCCCATGATTCCTTTTTTTTTGTGCCTTTGGGGAATTATTGCCGGGTTTATCACTATTGGCTATCGCTATCAATTTGCCGTTATCAGTAATTATATTTTCTGGATCGTCTTCGTTAATTTCACAACCATGCAGCGTGATTTTGATGGGGGCTTTGATTCATTCATGACAGGAGCCGGATTTTTTCTCCTTTTTATGCCCGGGGACCGTGCATTTTCCATAGACAATCTCAGATACAAACTCAGCACGCCTTTTACGCATTACAACACCTATCCCAAACCCACTGTTTCGAGCCTCGCCTACTACTTACCTGTATTGATATGCCTAGGTTTTCTATATTTCGACTCGTCTGTCCATAAGCTATTTGCCGAACACTGGCGCAATGGTCTTGGCTCCTGGTTACCATCAACACAGCCTTATTATGTTTCGGCCATCGACATGTCGTTTTTGCTGAATAACGAGCTACTACAAAAAACCATAGGCTACACTATTCTGGTTTTTCAATTTAGCTTTTTATTCTTTTTTTCGAATCGCCGATTACGCAGCGTTTATTTATTAGTCGGCCTAGGGCTGCATGTGGGTATCACCCTGTCTTTGAACATATATCCTTTCGGCATGGGGATGCTTATATTTTATACGCTACTCGTCCCCTTTAGCTGGTGGCGTGCAATGGGCAAGCTGCTGAAGGCCAAGCGGCCCTCTCTGACTGTATTCTATGACCAACAATGCCCTTTATGTAATCGTACCGTCCTCATTTTTAATCATTTCGATATATTCGGCTGCATAGACTTTAAAAGCGCCCAGGATCATGCTGGACATTATCCAGCAATGGCTGCAATAACCCTTGAAACCCTGCTGCTGGATTTATATGCTTTAGACAGCGCCAACCGCATCTATTCCGGCGTTAACACTTATATTCAAATATTTCTAAAGATGCGCTATTTATATCCCATAGGTATCATTTTAAGTCTGCCAGGAATTTACTCAATGTCGGTAACAAAATACCGATCTATTGCAGATTCACGTACCCGCATCCCCTGCACATCTGAATGCCTTATATCACCAAAACTGCAAAACAATACGTTATATCATCAGATTTTTGAATGTTTTGCTACCCAAAAACCCAAAGCCTTTTCCAGAAAGCTTGCAAAAATATTCATCGCTTTACTCGTTTTGCAATTGAACAGCACTATTCATTACGGACTTCTTTACAGACTGGACATAGCTGCCAAGAACAGCCCCATCAGCACACCTATTGCTGAAGCCAGCAACGCACTCATTATGGTATCTCTGACCTTTTTTGGCATTACCCCACATGCGCTTTACCTGCACGACCATTTTGTCGGCTATGACCGTATTTTAGCGATTACCTATACAGATCAAAACGGTGCTGAACGCTGGCTACCGTTTGTCAATCAGCAAGGGCGACTGCTCGCGCCAAACTGGGGCCGTGTCCATTCCATGTGGGCCAATATTGCTGTTACGCCCACTATTAACAACACGCGCTTACAAAAATTTATCATGAAAATCACCGCTTTCTGGGGGTACAAAATAGGCTTAAACCTGGATAACACGGTATTTCATATAAAACTTAAGAAAATTAACGCCCCTAGTTACTGGGTTCATGATCAATTACATCAAAACTTTTCAGCCCCATGGACGAATATCGGCACAGTAAAGTGGACTGATAACTTAATTTCCTTCAGCTTACCTGAGAATATCAATTCGTTATAGCCACACAATGAGACTAAACCACTTTTAGTATTGCATCATCATTGTAGTCATGATATAAATTGTCCGTGCTTTTTATAAATTGGCGCACAATAAATAAAATAATTTAAACCCCTTTGGAGGATATTATTATGAAAAAAATCTTAGCACTTTTAGCTATGGCATTAATGATTGTTGGCTTATCTGGCTGCATCGACAACCCAGATGATTCAAAGCAAAAAGTTTCAAGCTCTATCGAACTTTAAGCAATAAAATTAGTTGCAAGACCAAAAAACCCAGCTTAACCGCTGGGTTTTTTGTTTACAGCACTTTAATTCAACATGCGCTAGATTTGGCATCCGCATAAATCCTATTCATCGGCATTCTTCTGCCCGACATCAGAAAAATAGCAGAACTTAAAACCTATTAAGACACCAAAAAGCTTTCTCAATCTATACTCTCAATCTTACCTTTTCAGGTGTAGGCGGCTAAGCCCTATCTACGTTTGCAGCTACTACCCAACATACCAAGTCCCCGCAACTTGATTTTCAAGTACGTTCTTATTCGTACAATACAAAGTTGACATGCATTTGTTATTGATGTAGTAATACAATCGTAGTTCTGGAACAATCGACTTTTTCAACAACCTGTTAAGGAGATGACCATGATATCAAGACAAAATAAATCAACAAGAGCCAAATCCCATCCGCAAGAAAGCTCTCATATTTGCCCTATTTGCTGCATTATTCCTCCCCACATGACTGATCACATTATCAAACATGGCAATGAAGAAATGCGTGCATGGGCCATGGAAACTATGAGGAGATCGGAACAATTCCGAGGCCGAAGGGAAATTGTAGGTAACATTGCACTAGCGGCTTCCACAGGTCAAAAGCGTCGTACCGTCTACGATGCCCGGCAAGGAGAAACACTCCCAGGCAAACTGGTTAGAGGCGAAGGGGGACGAAAAAGTAAAGATGTCGCTGTTAACGAAGCCTATGATGGTGCGGGAGCTACTTACGATCTATATCACGATGTTTTTGAACGTAACTCCGTTGATGACCGGGGACTGCGTATGGATTCGACCGTCCACTACGGCAGCCAATACGACAACGCCTTTTGGAATGGCAATCAAATGGTGTACGGCGATGGCGATGGGCGCTTGTTTAACCGCTTTACGATAGCTATTGATGTTATCGGCCATGAATTAACTCATGGTGTCGTTCAGTACGAAGCTGGATTAGTTTATCAGGGTGAGTCGGGGGCATTGAATGAATCATTTGCCGATGTGTTTGGAAGTCTGGTAAAGCAGCGGTCACTTAACCAGACTGTAGCTCAAGCCGATTGGCTTATTGGAGCCGGATTACTGGCTCCGGGCGTGAAGGGAACAGCGCTACGTTCCTTAAAAGCGCCGGGAACCGCATACAATGATCCCATGCTAGGCAAAGATCCCCAGCCTGCGCTTTACAAAAACCGCTACACAGGGAGCCAGGATAGCGGCGGTGTGCATATCAACTCGGGCATCCCAAACCATGCGTTTTATCTGGCCGCGATGGAGACTGGCGGCTTTGCCTGGGAAAAAATCGGGAAAATCTGGTATATAACATTGAGGGATGTACTGCGCTCCAATGCGAATTTCAGCAAAGCTGCCGAGGCAACAATCAGTGCTGCCGGTCAACTTTATGGCCAATCTAGTAATGAGCAAACAGCTGTTCGCAAAGCCTGGCAGGCAGTAGGAGTGACCTGAGCGATACCCATGCTCTTCCATAGCACAAAGGTAGGTTACATGGTCTTTTATGAAAAAATAGAGCACACTGAGGACAAGTCGCCATGAATCGAACACTACTGCTTATTTGGATTATATTTCCATTATACTCTGGACTCGTTCAGTGCGAGTCCAGACCCACCAGTGCAAAAATTGAAGGTAAAACCATGCAAGTTACGGTTAAGAGAACTGGCGGCTTCACAGGTATCCCACTATCCAAAACAATTGATAGCGCAACCCTATCTCAACAAGAAGCCGCACAGCTTCAGAAAATGATGACTACGGCCGACTTCTTCAAACTGCCATCAACGATCCCTTCCACGCCGCAGCCAGATCGCTTTCAGTATCAGATCACCATCGACCAGGAAGGTAAACAGCATACCGTTACGGTTAGCGAAACAGCAGTATCCGCTAACCTGAAACCGCTACTGAACTGGCTAATGGCACAACCCGCGCAGCCCAAACATGATTAGGGTGTCGCAAGGGTAGCTGCTCCTGATACAACAAATTAAATTAGACGCCCCCACAGATCATAGTCATCGGCTTCTTCCAGCTCAACATCGACAAAATCACCGACTTTAAGGTGAGTCGCACCATCTATAAAAACCTGTCCGTCGATTTCCGGCGCATCGGCTTTACTTCTAGCTACCGCACCTTCTTCTACAACCTCATCAATCAAGACTGTTTCAATTCTGCCTATCCGTTGCTGTAAACGCGCCGCACTAATCTCAGCCTGATGCGCCATAAAACGAGCCAAACGTTCTTGCTTTATTTCTTCAGGAATCAAATCCGGCAACTCATTGGCAACGGCACCTTTTACAGGAGAATAGGCGAAACAGCCGACTCTATCGAGCTGTGCTTCTGTCATAAATTGCAGTAGTTGTTCAAACTCCTGTTCAGTTTCTCCCGGAAACCCGACAATAAAAGTGCTGCGTAAAGTAATATCAGGACAAATGTCTCGCCATGCCTTAATACGTTCCAAATTATTTTGGCTGGCCGCCGGGCGTTTCATTAATTTAAGGATACGGCTATTAGCATGTTGAAAAGGAATATCCAGATAAGGCAGAATTTTTCCTTCCGCCATTAACGGAATCACGTCGTCAACATGAGGATACGGATAAACATAATGCATGCGTACCCAAATACCTAAATCGCCCAAAGCCTCGGCTAAATCATAAAAACGCGTTTTTACAGAGCGCCCTTTCCAGTCCCGGCTTTGGTACTTTAAATCCAGCCCATAAGCGCTGGTGTCTTGCGAAACCACTAATAATTCTTTTACTCCCGCATTCGCCAGGCGTTCGGCTTCCAACATCACATCATCAACCGGCCTACTGACCAGATCACCACGCATTGAGGGAATAATGCAAAACGTACAGCGATGATTACAACCCTCGGAAATTTTTAAATAGGCGTAGTGATCAGGCGTTAATTTTACTCCTTGCGGCGGCAAGAGATTGGTAAAAGGATCATGTCGAGGCGGCAAATGCTCATGCACCGAAGCCACAACTTCCTCTAAAGCATGCGCACCTGTCACTTTTAAAACCTGCGGATGACGCGCCCTTATTTCATCTTCTCTAGCGCCTAAACAACCGGTAACAATCACTTTACCGTTTTCCGCTAAAGCTTCACCAATACTGTCCAGTGACTCCTCTACTGCGGCATCAATAAAGCCGCAAGTATTAACAACCACCAAATCAGCGTCTTGGTAACTCGGTGAAATGTCATAACCCTCAGAACGAAGCCGCGTTAATATTCTTTCGCTATCAACTAGCGCTTTAGGGCAGCCCAAACTAATAAAGCCGACGGTGGGGATCTTTGTCATAAATATGTGTAAGGTAAATAAGGGAAGAATTATTCTTTGAGATAAGCAGATAGCATAAACCGTCTAAATCATAATCAACGCAGCCTCACCATCGGCAACTATTGACTAGCGGTTCAATCTTAATTATTATTTTATCACTTTAAGGCATTTGTCGAATAAACAAAACCATAAGTTTTACCGTAAAAAGTACATCCATTATCCTTATACAGTAACCACCTGTTTTTATGATCGATACGATAAACTGCCGTAAAACCAGTTACAAGCAGAAACATAAAAAATCTGCTTAAGCAACGCGTCAGCAATAAGACTTGGTGATAGCGCTCAAAATTGAACAAAAAAACGGCATACGTTGACGGGAACCCACTTGCATGCGACCTCCAGGGTAGCCGACTTATAGGGATCGCGATGACGTAAATGAATTTTTTAATACCGGATTTTACCTAAAAAGGGTACATTGTTAATTTAAATTATCCTAAATTCCGTAGTTGATGCAGTTCAAGCTTAAAGTCATAAAATCGTCAGCAGTAATTTAAAACTGCTTACTGCTCTGTTTTTTGCATCACAAGCCTGTACATCCATTAAATTCCGGATTATTACCAAAATAATCCGGATGTAGAGAAGGTATATAATGCGACTATTAGTTTTAGTATTAAATATTTTAATTGGTTCGTCCTTGTTGGTCCAGCCTACTGAAATATTGGCTGCCTCCGCGAACACCAAGGCCGATAAAAATAATCACCAGCGTGGACATACGAAAAACTCCCGAGGGAAAAATAAAGCTCACCAGCTACTTCGTGTTAAGCAAAAAAGCATAAAAAATCCAGGCAACGTTTGGGAACGCATACGTTCGGGCATGCAAATTCCCCGCCCAGGCCTGGCAACCATTCCACCAGAACACGCTCTCGCATCCAAAAGCAACGACGCGTCTGGAGCATCA
>Ga0209798_10002463_pt1 | contig 10924 bp, 10 predicted proteins | sample DOMMetBare3Fresh_FD_187475 | JGI IMG/M metagenome (GOLD analysis project Ga0209798, IMG submission 187475) | Wetland sediment microbial communities from St. Louis River estuary, USA, under dissolved organic matter induced mercury methylation -... | ecosystem: Environmental > Aquatic >...
GACCTGCGAGATCGAGACCATCTTGGTGAGCGCGGCGAGCTGGCCGGGCGTGTTGCCCTGCGCGACCTCGTAATAATACTTCTCCAGAATCGGCATCGGTCCGGCCGGCATCGGCATGCGCGGGTCCTTGCGCTCGAACGCCAGGCGGATCAGGCGGCTGGTCAGGAACGGGATGGTGCCGCCTGAATGCGACCAGATCCAGCGGATGTCCGGGAACCGGAAGGCGGTGCCGGCCTTGCCGAAGATCAGGCTCGCGACCGTGCGGGTGGTGTCGGTCGAATACTCGATGGCGCTCACCGGCACGCCTTCGACGACGCTGCCGCAGCAGTCGGGCGTGGTCGGATGAGTATAGATCAGCGCCTTGCGGCGGTTGAGCTCCTCGAACACCGGCACGAACGACGGATCGCCGAGATACTTGTTGGGCGTGTAGGTGGTCCACAGCGCGATGCCGTCGGCCTTGAGGATATCCATCGCGTATTCGATCTCGCGCAGGCTGCCTTCGGTGTCGGGCAGCGGGATCGCGGCGAAGAAGCCGAAGCGGCCGGGATGGTCGCGGCCGAGCTGGGCGCAGTACTCGTTGCACTGGCGCGCAAGCCTGCGCTGCTCCTCGTTGACCTGCCCGAACCAGACGCCCGGGTTGAGGATCGAGGTGATCGAGGTTGCCACGCCACCCTTGTCCATGTCCTCGAGCGAGGCCTGCACCGACCAGGCGATGGGCCGGCTGCCGCGCGCGGTCAGGGCCTCGCGCTGGACCGGCGGCACGACATGATGGTGAACGTCGATCCGGCGCGGCTTGGCGGGCGCCTGCGCGGCGCCAGGCGTCGCCGAGAAGCCCGCGGTGCCGAGCGCGGCGGCGGCGCCGGAAAGGAAGCCTCGCCTGCTGACCGGTGTCGCGGCAAAGGGGGCTCGCGGATCGCAGCACACGCAGCCCAGGTTCCGGCCGGTCGTCTTTGTCATTGGCGTCTCTCCCTCGCTCCTTCGACAATCCGCCGAGCGTTCGGCGGCCATTAGGTAGGGCAGCATAGCCCAATTGTGGAGCCGAAAAAGGCATCGCCGATGTCACGGTCCCCGGCTTCGGCAGCGTTGGAGGCGGGCGTCTGGTGGATGCTGGAGCGGCCATGACGGCACGAGCGGGTGCAGCGTCAGCGATGGCGAATGTTGTGGACAGCGTCGGCGCCGTCGTTTTTTTCAACGCGGCGTTTATACGAAACGATTTCTAGATGATTGCAGCGCAGAATCTGCTTGACTCCCGGACGATGGGGGCTATTTGGGGACCAGCCGCTGTGATCCGTCCCTGTGTGGATCGATCTAGGCGGCATTCGCTTGCCGAGGCTCCGGTGTACCGGCACTCGGGTTGGATCACTGGTTGGGGAGGACGGCGATGCGCCAGAACGCCCTCTTACGATCGGCGAAGGGCTTGGGTGTTCCAAGCGCTGCCCGAAAGAGAGACACCAAGGTTGCCGACACCAAGGTTGCCAAGGTTGCGGTGGTTCCCGCGCTTGCACCCATGCCCGCCGAGGAGCGCGACGATCATTTCGCGGTTCGCCACGGCGTGCGCTGCGCCGGCGTGCATCTGATCATCGATCTGCACGAGGCCACGGGTCTCGACGACATCGATCTGATCGAGGCCACGCTGCGGCGCTGCGTCGATGCGGCGGGTGCCACGCTCCTGCATATCCACCTGCATCACTTCCAGCCGAACGGCGGCGTGTCCGGCGTGGCGGTGCTGGCCGAGAGCCACATCTCGATCCACACCTGGCCGGAGGTGGGCTACGCGGCGCTCGACGTGTTCATGTGCGGCAAGGCCGAGCCTGAGCGCTGCATTCCGGTGCTGCGCGAGGCCTTCGGCGGCGCCCGGGTCGAGGTGAACGAGCTGCTGCGCGGGCAAAACATCTGAATCATCCAGCGGTTGGAAGGGTTTGGCCGCGGCCGGCCGGGTCTGGCCGCGGCGGTCTTTTGCGTGGATTAAGTCTTGTACGTGGATAACGATGCGCGGGCGTCGCCGGGCACGCAAGTGCCGGCGGCCCGGACGATGCGAGGTTTGACCATGGCGGAAAAGCGCTGGATTTCCGAGACTCTGTTCGACGAGCAGGGCTTCCGCATGAGCTATCAGGTCGAGCGGGTGCTCTACGAGATGAAGACCGAGCATCAGGATCTCGTGCTGTTCGAGCACAGGTTCTTCGGCAAGATGCTGATGCTCGATGGCGCCACCCAGGTCACCAGCAAGGACGAGTTCGTCTATCACGAAATGATGACGCACGTGCCGATCCTGGCCCACGGCAACGCCAAGGAGGTGCTGATCGTCGGCGGCGGCGACTGCGGCATCGCCGAGGAGGTGCTGAAGCACAAATCGGTCAAGCGCCTCACCCAGGTCGAGATCGACGCCTCGGTGGTGGAGTTCTCCAAGGAGCATTTCCCCGAGTTCACCAAGCCGGTGCTCGGCGACAAGCGCTTCGACCTGGTGATCGACGACGGCATGAACTTCGTCGCCAAGACCGACCGCCGCTTCGACGTCATCATCGTCGACTCCACCGATCCGCAAGGCCCCGGCAAGGTGCTGTTCAGCAGTAGGTTCTACGCCGCCTGCAAACGCTGCATGGCCAAGGGCGGCGTGATGGTGACGCAGAACGGCGTGCCGATCCTGCAGCCGGGCGAGCTTTCCTCCGGCATCGCCAAGTTCCGCAAGCTGTTCGCTGACGGCTTCTGCTACGTGGCGGCGATCCCGACTTATGTGGGCGGCCACATGGCGATGGGCTGGGCGACCGACAACAAGCGCCTGCGCGAGATTCCACTGGCGACCCTTGCGGCCCGCTACCGCAAGGCCGGCCGCTTCCCGACCAAGTACTGGACGCCGGAGGTGCACAAGGCCGCGTTCGCGCTGCCGCGCTTCATCGCCGAGCTGGTCGCGCGCGCGAAGTGATCAGGCGCTTGCCGCCGCCGGCGCCTTGGCGCCGCGGGTCTTCAGGCGGGAATGGTAGAAGTCGAGAACGCGGCGCGCGGTCTCGACCTGAAGGTTGGCGAAGCTGTGCATCGCGCTGTCGAGATCCTGCGCTGAGATCCCGCGATCGGCGCATTTGAGCAGCACGATCGCCTTGGCGCTGGTCCAGGAGAAGCCCGCCAGCCGGGCCAGGATCAAGAGAATTTCATGGCCGCGGTCGTTGAGCGCGCGCTCGACGAGGTCGATCTCGATCTTGCACAGGAGCGAGAGCGCGACCGTGGTTTCCTCGAACCGCCGCTCGCGCGCAAACTGGTAGACCTCGGCCTCGCTCAGCCGACCCTTCTTCATGGCGGCTTCAACGGCGGCGGTCGCATTCACGTAGTTGATCGAGACCTTGCGGGTCTCGCTGCGGATGCCGCCGACGACCTCGTTGAGCACGCCCTCGAGCTCGGCGCCGGCCGCAGGGTTCTCGGCCGCGAGCCGCGCCCGCACCGACGCCGAGGCCTGTTCGAGCAGATCCAGGAAATGCTGGCGCGGCAGATCGCGCCTCGTGCCGATCCCCAGCGCCAGCGTATCGTCGCCGGCCGAGCGCTTGACCAGGAGGCGGAAGGCGGCGTCGGAGAAGCGGGCGCCGGTGTTGCGGACGACGGTGTGGGCGACGCGATGATCGCCGCGCGTCACCAGCACGTCGGTGACCGCCTCGCTGAGCGTCTTGCGCTGCGCGATCGCGGCGAGGTGCTGCTGGCTCTTGCTCTGGGCGGTGGCGACGAGGTCGGCGTCCGCGAGCCGATCCGAGTTGACCAGCACCGGTCGGGCGACCTCGATGTCGTCGTCGAAGGCGAGCGCACGCACGACGCCCGCCGGCGCGTTCGGCGCCTCGGCGAGCCGGCTTGAGAGCTTGGCGCGGGCCTTGGCCTCGATCGCGGTGGCGAGCTTGGTGAACACCTCGTCGAACAGCCCGATCTGCACTTCGGTGTAGCGCTGGGCGCCATCGACAAACAGGTCGGTGATGCGCGACAGCATATCGTCGCGCTGGGCCTCGCTGCCGGCGGCGAGCGCGCGTTGGAGTTCGTCGAGCAGCGAGCAGGGGGCGGTCATGGGCAGGGCGAGGGGCCGTTCCCTTTGGAACCGCCCGCAGCATGGCCCCACAGTGATGAAGAAACGATTGCGCGGCTTAAACCTGGCCCCATCAACGAAACGGGCGGCCAATGGGGCCGCCCAGTTGTTACGCCACGCGGGGAGGATCACGACGAAGAAATCGCCAGAAAACGCCGGTCCAAATCACTCATCACACCCCGTTACCGATTCGTCAACGATACTTATCGGCCACTCGTGATGCCCTGAACGACCAGACGGGGGGCTCAGCGGCTCCAGGTCACCAGTGTAACGCCTGTGGCCGCGTCCAGGATGCGCGGCTGGGAGGGCTTGAGGCCATGGCTTGCAAGGACGTCCTCGGGGCTGCGGTTCGGGCTGACCTCCGGAAACACCGGCCGCCCGCCGGGGAGCCGCACATGCGGGGCGCGCGAGAGGTGGAATTTGTCGTACCCGATGGTCAGGAACAGGCCGTAGACCTCGGTCCCCCCGATCACCGCCAGGATGCCGTCGGGCGCGCCGAGACGGGCCCAGGCCTCCTCAAGCGAGGCTCCCTTTGGATTCCAGAGCAGCGCATGCGGGCGGGAGGCGTAGTCGGCCAGCGCAGCGACCCGGGTGGTCACGACCAGCCGGCGGCGGCGGTCGGCGCGCGGTCCCCCGCCTTCATGCGAGTGGCGGCCCTGGACGAGCACGGCGGCCTGGTCGAGGCTGTCCTGGAAAAACCGCTGATCGGCCTCGACCAGCAGGCTTGCCGGCATATGCCCATTGGCGTCGGCGAGCATGCCGTCGGCCGAGATGATGGCTAAGCCTTCGATGCTGGTGGGGCGGGGCATGCGCTGGTCAATGACTTGGAGGGGTCCATCTTCCGGTTCGTATAGGACCTTCAAATCGAAAGCGCATCCCTCTTGTCGCTCGTCTCCCGTGTCGCCCTTCTCCTGGGCTTTGCGACCGCTAGAACACGGCGATGTACTTCAGCAGCGAGATGATGCCGATCACGACGACAATGACGCGAGCGATCTGCTTCGCGCGGCCGTCGAGCGGCAGCATGTTGATGAGATAGAGGATGAGGAAGATGACAAGGACGGTGATCAGCAGACTGATCAGGATGTTCATGCGTGTTGCTCCTGGCGAGGCAGGCGCGCCCAATGACGGTTAACGCGCCCCGGTTCCAATCGTGGAACCGCAGCGCTATCAACCGGGCCAGGGAGCAAAAAGTTCCACGCCTGAGCGAGCGGCTGGGGGCGGTGCTCCTTTTATCGATACGGATAAGGCTCGAGCGCCGCCTTCTCCCAGGTGGCTCGCGCGGCGTCGCTTGTCAGTGCCCGGATGAACGCCTGCGCCGCCTCCGGCGCATTGGCTTTCGCCAGCACCGCGGTCTCGTAGAAGGTATAGTCAGCAAACGCAGTTGGCACCGCGCCAGCGAGCCGCACGCCCGCCGGCAGCTCGACCGTATTGAACAGCGCGAGCTCGACCTCGCCCTTTGCCACCATGGCGAACCCCTCCGCGAGATCGGCGGCGCGCGCCTTGGCTTTGACCGCGTCGAGGATGCCGGCCTTCTCCAGGATGCGCATGGTCACGACGCCGCTCTGGTTGGGCACGGCCGGATTGCCGTGCACGATTGAGCGCGCCGCAAGGAGCGTGCGCTTGAAGGCGTCGGGTGTGGAGACATCCGGCACCGGTGCGCCCTCGCGCACCATGACGCCGATGCCGACGCGCGCGAGCGGCGCTCGCGTGCCGGCGCGCAGGAGGCCCGCCTGGTCATGGCCTTCCATCGCGGGCACCGAGGCGATCAGCATGTCGAACGGCTCGCGCGCCAGCCGTTGCGGAATCTGGTTTGGCGTGATGACGGTGAGCGTCACGGCATACCCGCTCGCCTTGTTGAACTCTGCCGCGAGCGCCTTGGCGGCGACCTGCACGGAGCCGACGCTGAGCACGCGTATTTCGGCGGCGGCGGCGATGCCTGCCGATGCCGCCAGAATGAGACTGATCAGGAGCGCGCTGCGTCGCATGGTGTCCTCCCATGGTCCTTGTCAGCCGCGACTGTAGCGGCTGACTGCCGTGCGGGCGCGTTATTTTTCGCGGGGAGGCAGCCGCGTCTACTCGGGCTTTCTCAGCGCCACGTCGTAGAGCGCGTCTTCCGAGAAGGCGAAGAAGGCCATCGGCCAGCGCGCCTCGAGCGCGAAATCGATCACGGCGCGATGCACGCCGTATTGACCGAAATCGTAGTCAACGTGCGCGAAATCGTTGAACACCAGAAAGCCGCCGGGGCGCACCTTGGCGGCAGCGGTGCGGGCGTCGCGCAGCGTCGCCTTGTAGGAATGGTCGGCGTCGACATAGATCCAGTCGAAATAGCCGTCGGGGAATTGCGCGACCACCTCGTGCGTCCAGCCGCGATGACACCGGACGCGCCGGTCGAACGACAGGCGCCGGTCGAAGCGGGAGAGATCGATGTCGACAACGTGCAGCTCTTGCGGGGCGCAGCGGGCGAGAATCTGCTGGGCGAACTCGCCCTTGTGGGTGCCGAGCTCGGCAATCCGTCCGCCATCGGGAAGCTCGGACAACAGCTCGTTGCGGGAGGGCACGAACCGGCAGTCGTGCAGGAGATCGGCCGGCAGGCGGCGCGAGGGCTGCGGCGAGGCGAAACTGCGGAGAATGCGATAGAGCTTGCGCATGCTGCGTGGCGCCCGTGTCCGCGCAAACAATGTGAGCTCCCCCAACGCTCCGCCCGCCATCGGCTCCCTCGCACAAGTTGTGTCAGTGTCGGCAACTTCATACCGGTGGCCGGCAAGCCCAAGAAGGCGACCGACGCAGAATTCCTGTGGATATTGGCTTGCGCCGCCAACTCGGCGCCACAGTGTGTCGAATGAGACACGTTCAGCAAGGTCAACATCATGCGTGTTGCTGCACGTGCGTGATCCGACGCGTGGGCATCGGATCACGCGCAATCAATGTCGTCACTGCAGCTTGATCTCCACTTCCTGCCCTTCCTTGAGCTCGACCGGAATGCGCTGCTCCTTCACCTCAAGGATGTAGGCGCCGGCCGGAAGGGCAATCTTGCTGCTGCCGCTGCTCACGCGTCCGGCCCTCTGGCCGTCGGGCAGCGTGATCGTGTGCTCGTAGATGCCGCGGGCCGTGACCTTGAGGACTCCCGGGTTGAGCGTGGTGGTCTGACCGGGCTTCAGCTCGACGTCCGGCCACACCAAGTCACCGAACGTCACCGAGAAGCGCGAGGGAATGAGCGCGGCGCGATTCTTGGCAAACGACAGCTCCGCCGCCACCTCGCCGGTCTCCGGATCGAGCACCTTGTTGAACTCCAGCCCGGCAGCGTTCTTGATCACGAGGTTGCCTGGCTCGAGCAGGGTGGTTTCGCCCGCGCGAACCTCGACGCTCTTCCAGAGCTGCGGGCCGAACGCCACGTTGTAGATGCCGGGCGCGAGATCGACGATCGGCCAGAGCGGGTGGACGTCATCGACCACCTGGTCGTAACCGGGGCGGATCAGCTTGGCTTTTTGGCCGCTCGCGGCATCGAAGACCTTGTGCCCGTTCCGGTCGGCGCCCTTGACGTGGAGCTTGCCCATCGGCGAGCGCGGCAAGGTGACGACGATCTCGGTCTTCTTCGGCGGTACGGGCTTGCTGGCGGCCGCGCCGAGCGCGGCGGCGAGCTCGCGCGAGGTGCCGGCGTCGGAATAGGTGCCGCGCGCCATGGCGGCGATGCACTGCAGCTGGCGGCGCGCCGCGGCGTCGACGCCGAACCCGATCGTGTGCACCACGAGCTTGGCATCAGCGGCAACGAGCGCCTTGGCGGTCACGCACGGATCGCCCTCGCAGGTCTCCTTGCCGTCGCTCACCAGGACGACGATGCGCTCGGACGACTCTTCCTTGGTAAGATCGCCGGCGGCGAGCGTGAGGGCATGATTGATCGGGGTGTAGCCCTGGGCGCGGATGCCGCGTGTGGCGTCGACGATGGCGGCACGGTTGTGCTCGACCGTGTCGAAGCCGACCACGAGCGCAGTGTCCTTGCAGTCCTTGCGCGCCGTCGGAGACTGATGGCCATAGACGCGCAAGGCGAGGCGTGTGCCCGGCGCGGCCTTACCGACGACGTCGGCAACGGCGGCCTTGGCGGCATCGATCCGGGTGGCGCCGTCGGGCAGCCGCGCATTCATGCTGCCCGATGCATCAAGAACCAGGACGATGCTGCGCTCGCCCTCGGCGGCCGAAGCTAGCGGAATGGCGGTGCTCAGTAGAAATGTCGCCAGAATGGAAAGACGCAGCATGGGAGTTCCTCCGTTGTTGTCAGGCTCAGCAATCCGCGGTTTGGCGACAGCCAGGCCATCGGTCCCAGGCTTCCGGAACGCGCGGGAGATATGGACGACCGGTCTCCTGGCGCATCTGTGTTTCGCCGTTGATCGTCGGGCCGCCGCCTTTTGCCGTCGTCCGATCAATGGCATCACCGAGCGGGATCGTGCCGGAGAGCGGGGGGAGGACGCGTCCCTGTGTCTTCGGCTCTTGCGGCCAGTCCGCTGCGGGAGCTCGACCCGAGAACTGAGTGATCGTCGCAAGCAGCAGAAAGGCGCTACCAAGACTGATCGCCGTCATCTTGCACATGGTGCAAAAACTCCTGTGGTTCATTTGTGATCGCGCTTGGGAACGCTGCCGGAATCGTCGGGTTTGGATTGCGAGGCGGCAGCGTCAGCTGACTGGTCGTTCCGTCCTTCACCAGAGGACACTGCAAGCTCCCGGGTTTGCTCGCTCGGCCGTGCGCCCGCGCTCAAGCGGGGGCGCTGCATTCCGAGCCACAGAGCGCCGTCTGCAGTCACTAACCTGCAGTCACCGCCGGCGGCGGTAAGCCCACTGGCGTTGCGTCACTGCTCATTTGTCTCGACGTCCTGAGATGCGGTTCAAATAGAAACCGCGACCGGCGACTGATCTGCTTTTCAATGTCCGATCAACGTCGAGCAGCCCCGCAAGGCGCTGTCCGAAAGCGCGGGTTGTGTGTCCCAACCATCGAGCGGCCGCCAAAGTGAAAAAAACGACTAGCTCCCCCGGCCGCGCATCCTTCACCCCTGGTCCAATCTGCGCTTTGCCGTCACGCACCCGAGGGGGAGCCGTATGCGGGAAAGCCGCACGTACGGTTCTGTGCGGCGGGCGCTCAGCAATGACCGTCCCTACCGCGACCCAAACGCCCAAGCGCCAGAGCGGGCCCATCGGAAGCGGGGACCGCCCCGGGCTCCTGATAGCGGCGTGGCATGCCGCGAACCGGCATGAAAAGCCTCCGGCAGCCGGTGGCTGCCGGAGGTGGCGCGGATGGTGAGACGCGCCAGTGAGTATCCTTTACTCGCCAGTGGCGAAGTTGCGTTGCGCCCGGAACACCACGGACAGGATGCCCTGATCCTTGGCTGTGTAGGTGCCGGTCGGACGCAGGCCTGTCGTCTTGCTGAGCGTGACCGTCTGCCCTTCAAACGCGGTCTCGACGCGCGAGTAGAGCAGGTCAACCGCGAGACGGAAGCCGGCGGCCGGGTACCAACTGGTGACCGTGCCGACGGTCCAGAAGTTGAAGCTCGGGTCGCATTCGACGTTGGCCGCGATGCGGATGTTCTGGTTCGCAGCGCCCGCGGCGCCGTTACCGCAGAACAAGCGGTTGTTGACGACGGTGTCGTTGTAGGTGACCCGGGTATAGGTCCCGTATACCGCGGTCGAGAAGTTGGGCAGCCAGAAGTGCTCCCAACCCGCGCCCGCCGACCAGGTCGTCGTCAGCTCAAGCTGGCTGCCGTTGACGTAGACCGCATCCGTCATCACGCCAAGCGCGACCTGGTTGCCGCCACCGAACAAGCCGGGGCTGGCGAGATTGCTGCCGCCGGAGTAAGCGGACGTGCCGACACCGTAAGCGGCGAAGCCTCCGAAGTGATCGCCGGGGCCAAGGAATGGCGCCTTGATGTCGATGCCCGAGAGCACCGCCCAGCCCCACTTGTCATCCGGATAGCCGCACTGCGACGTGCCGGGTTGTGCGCCCGCCGGGCAGCCCGTGCCCGGAACGGCGGCCACCTGCGATGTACCCTGCTGAGTCGCGGTATCCGGAGTCGCCGGGATCAACGGAGCATTGTTGTAGTAGGTCGCGTTGACCTTGTTGAAGATCGCCGACACGCCAAACTGGCCCCAGGCCTGGTTGACCGCGAAGTTCACCCACGGCGTCGGATGCTGATAGGGGCCGAACGCGGTGGCCGGATTGGTGCCGACCGTGGTCACGTTGTTCGACAGGTTGGCCAGCCCCTTGTTGCGCCGCTCGTCGGCACCGACGTTGAGCGTCATGCCGTTGCCGAGGTCCCAGGAGTAGGCGATCTGGTTGGTGCCGTTGGCGCCGGTATCGCTGATCGCCTGTGTCTGGTGCAGCGACTTCCAGCCACCATCGTTCGGCGTGCCAGGCGTGTCGGTGAACGACTTGGTATGACCGAACGTGAAGCCTGCCCATTGGATGAAGGCGCGGGTCGGGTTGACCGTGACCGAACCCTGGTTCAGGTTCTCGATATGCACCGCAACGTAGGTGCGCAGCGTGCCATAGGCGGTCTGCGTGCGGCTGTCGAAATTGAAGTGTCCGCGATGCCTTGTCGCGAATGGGCTCACCGAGCGATCTTGCGCGCCCCCGTTGCCACCGTTGTAATTTGGCTGCCCGTTGCCTGCGACGTTCCAGCCGTAGTCGGATCGAACGTAGCCGCCGATCTTGAGACAGATTTCGCTTCCGGGGATGTAATAGAAGCCCTCGCCATAGAGAGAGCAGATCTTCACGTACTCGACCGGCTTGGCCTTGACCGGCAAATCGGCTGCCTGCGTGCTACTTATCGCGGTGAGTGCTGCGGCAGAACCGAGAAGCATACGCTTCGTGAGCATGATAGATCCCCC
>Ga0209798_10002464_pt1 | contig 10922 bp, 6 predicted proteins | sample DOMMetBare3Fresh_FD_187475 | JGI IMG/M metagenome (GOLD analysis project Ga0209798, IMG submission 187475) | Wetland sediment microbial communities from St. Louis River estuary, USA, under dissolved organic matter induced mercury methylation -... | ecosystem: Environmental > Aquatic > Freshwater...
ATACTCTGAACGGTCAAGTTTTCGGTTTTTACAATTTACCGTAGGGTACGCTGTGCGTACCTTTTACATTGATTTTTATGATAATTCATAAAGGTACGCGTAGCGTACCCTACCTAAAAAACCGAAAACTTGACCGCTTAAAGTATATCTTAGTTTGATAAGAGTATGCTGATTTCATGACAGCGAACCGTCGGATGGAAAATCAACTTGACAAATGTTTATCAATCGTAATGATAGCTTCGCTCGCTGCCAACTAGTCAACTTCCCGTCAAGACTCTGTCACCTGTTTTGCCTCACTGTCCACTGCTAGCGATCTTCGTGGCAGTCAGAGATGTTCAGAAACGAAAAAGAGGTTACACACGAGTGGCTCAATGGGTATAGTGCCAGTCGGTTTGTTGGTATCAACTGTCCGCTTTCTATTGGAATGTTTCCATTCGGAAATATGGTGTGAGTGACTCAAATGGATCGAAACCGGAAATTGTTTTTGCGGTGCTGTTATCTTTAACGCCAATCTTTTGCAGCAGGATGAAAAAATGATGGCCGTTCGATCAATCAAATATTCCTTGCCAAATTCTTCTGAAACAATTAACCATGTCTGATACAGCTTTATATTTCACGACAAAGCTAACGTTTAAACAACTCAATACAAACAAAACCTGGGCAATAAGGCTTTAAGTCCGTCTACGCTTCGGCTTCGGGACATGCAACACGAAGGGACTTTTTAAGGGATTTGAGGAAATTGTACGAACCCATTAATCTAGTTCACACGCGCCGTTGGAACTAGATTAAAATACACTTGAACAAGCAAAGTAAGCCATCTTCGAGCATGTTAAACGCTTACTAAACCACGTTAACAACCTGAAACGTTAAGTAACCGAACGTAAAAGCCATGCAGATCAATTAATGCAAGCGGTTTTGAAAGAAGCATTTAGTGGTGAAAAACCTGGTAAATCGTAAATTGATTTACACGAAGAAGACTGTCTTTATGCCAACAAAATCTTCCAGTTTTGTTTACCCGTGAAAATTACGCTGCACCGACTCTCATTTCAACAAAACTTTTACAAAATATTTTTCTTACCACTACGGAGCAACAATGGGCCCTCATTATTTAAACCGTTTTTTCACCCCTAAATCCGTTGCCATTGTTGGCGCATCGGAGCGGGACAACAGCGTAGGTTATCGGCTGCTGCTTAATATGCAGGAGGCTGGTTTTACAGGCGGCCTTTATCCGGTGAACAACAAACGCCAGCAGTTATTAGGTTTAAAAGCCTATCCTGACTTGAACGCCATTCCTGAAGATCTGGATTTGGTGGTCATTGCCACACCCGCGCCCAGTGTTCCCGGCATTGTTCGCCACTGTGGCGAAAAAGGCGTGACCTCTGTCATTATAATTAGCGCCGGTTTTGGTGAACTGGGCTCGGAAGGAAAGCGCCTGCAACAGGAAGTGCTGGATATTGCTCACCGTTACAGTATCCGTATTATTGGCCCAAACTGCCTGGGCGTAATTCGCCCAAGCGGACAGCTTAATGCGACCTTCGGTGATGGCACGGTTAAGGACGGCAGCCTGGCGCTGTTATCGCAATCAGGCGCGGTATGCACGGCCATTTTAGACTGGGCTAAAGTGCAGGACATCGGTTTTTCAACGGTGGTATCGATGGGCGGCGCGGCAGATATTGATTTTGGCGAAGTGCTGGATTATCTGGCAACCGACAGCAAAACCACCGGTATCTTGATGTATGTCGAAGGCATACGCGATGCCCGCCGCTTTTTGAGCGGCCTTAAAGCCGCCGCCCGTTTAAAACCGGTTATCCTGATTAAATCCGGCCGTCATGAAGCGGGTTGCAAAGCCGCCATGTCGCATACGGGCGCCATGGTCGGCGGCGACAATGTCTTTGATGCCGCCATCGCCCGAGCCGGCGTAGTTAGAGCCTATAGCATCACCGAATTGTTTTCCGCCGCCCGCGTTTTGGCAAACAATTATGTGGTCAAAAAAGACCGTCTGGCTATTATTACCAATGCCGGCGGCCCCGGAGTAATGAGTACAGACCGCGCCGAAGATGTCGGTATAAAAATGGCTGAATTGAGTCCTGCCAGCATAGAAGCCTTAAATGAGGTTTTACCCGTACACTGGTCTCATGCCAATCCTATTGATATTCTGGGTGATGCCACATCTGAACGTTACCAGAAAGCGCTGGAGATTTGCCTTAAAGATAAAAACATAGACGGTGTATTGACCATTTTGACACCTCAGGCAATGACCAATCCTACGCAAGTTGCCGAATGCATTATCGAGGGCGCCAAAGCCAGCAAAAAACCGGTGCTGGCCTCATGGACTGGTGGCGCCAGGGTTCAGGAAGGCCGCAATCTTTTTGCCAATAGTAAAGTGGCTCACTTTAATACCCCGGAAACCGCTGTCGATGCGTTTGCATTTTTGGCTAACTATGCCCAGAATCAGATCCTGCTGAAACAAATCCCCTCGCCTAGCGATGAACTTGCAAAACCCGATGTTGAAGGTTCCCGTTTAATTATTGAACGCGTGCTTTCAGAAGGGCGCCAGGTTTTGACGGCTCAGGAATCCAAAGCCATACTGGCCGCCTTTCATATTCCGGTCACGCAAACCATCAAGGTATCCAGTGCCAAAGATGCGATGATTGCCGCTGAAACCTTGCGGTTTCCGGTGGTTTTGAAAGTCAATATGGCAGAATTCAGCCATAAATCCGATATAGGCGGCGTCAGGCTTAACATTAACAGTGTTCAGGATATTTCCCGCAACTATGCGGAAATGGAAGCCGCCATCAAGCAACTGCATCCGGAAATAACGGAAGTCGGCATGACTGTTGAGCCCATGTTCCGTAGCCCCAGCGGCCGCGAATTGATGATTGGCGTAGTCAGGGATCCTGTATTTGGTCCCGCTATCAGCTTTGGACTGGGCGGCACTATGGTCGAAATCTTGAAGGACAATGCCGTCGCCCTCCCCCCGCTTAACGCCTATATGGTTGAGCAAATGATTGCCAAAACCAAGGCGGCTAAATATCTGGAGGCATTCCGTCAATTACCTCCCGCAAATAAAAAAGCCCTGATTGACGTGTTACTGAATGTATCAACCATGGTCAGTGAATTGCCGGAAATTCTGGAACTGGACATTAATCCGCTGATCGTCGATGAAAACGGCGTCATGGCGGTTGATGCACGCATTAAAGCGCAGTTATCGCATCAGCTCACCCGCTATTCACACATGGCAATTCACCCTTATCCCCATGAGTTAATCGAGCATTATCAATTGACCAACGGCGTTAATGTCACGATCCGCCCTATCCGTCCTGAAGATGCGGTTATGGAAAAGAATTTTTTCCATCGCTTGTCCGAACGCACGAGATATTTCCGTTTCATGCAAGCGTTACAGGAATTGACGCCGGAAATGATAGTCCGCTTCACGCAAATCGATTATGACCGTGAAATGGCCTTTGTTGCCGTAACCGAAGATGCAAGCATGCCGAGTGAACTGGGTGTTGGCCGCTACCTGATGAACCCGGACGGCAAATCGGTGGAATTTGCGCTGGTGGTTGCTGATGATTGCCATTGTTTGGGTATAGGCACACGAATCATGAGGACTTTAATGCAGACGGCCAAATCCAAAGGCATGTCATTTTTTGAAGGAGAGGTGCTGGCCATTAACAAACCTATGTTGTCGCTGGTTACCAAGCTGGGTTTCAGCATCGAAACCATTCCCGATGATAATGAAGTCGTGCGTGTTGTTAAAGACTTGAGGCAATAACAATACCCTGCTACATCCACATTAATTATGGACATGCAGTCATTAGGAATAAACAAAATAACGTGGTAACGGATTAAATCCACGTTTAAGATTACAATTTAAATACGCCAACTGATGCTTGCAATTTCCAGTTGTCATATAATGCCTCACTTAAGTATTTGTGTTCACCATCAGGAGTTACTATGAAGAAAATTACGTTGTTTATATCAGTTTTACTGTTCTTTTTTACTGCGGTTGCCAGCGCTCACGGCCCTGTGCGTCAAGACGCCGATGAAGAAATAACCATCAATGCGCCCGCTGAAAAAGTCTGGGCTATTATCAAGAATTACGGCGATATGTCATGGCATCCCGATATTTTTAATACGACCGCTGAAGGTGATAATAAAAAAGGCGCAACGCGTGTTCTGACCTTAAAAGACGGCGGTACAATCAAAGAAGAGCTGAAAAAGTATGATGAGGCAAAAATGTCTTACGCTTACAAAATTACCGAGATGAGCACTGCAAAAACAATTACGCATGCGGGTGTTGAAGAAAAAGTACCGGTATTACCTGTAGACAATTACTCAGCAATTATTAAGGTAGACGCTAAAGGTGATGCGTCTGTTGTTTCCTGGAAAGCGGGTTATTACCGTGCTTACATGAACAATAACCCACCTACAGAAATGAACGAAGAAACCGCTAATGCGGCAGTAGGCGCTATCTTGAAAACAGGCTTGATCAATTTGAAAAAGCTTGCTGAAAAGTAAGGATTGCACGGGTGTTTTTTGTGAAATGCCAAGTTGTAGCGATAGCCGTCGCTACAGCTTTTTTTACTACAACCCTGGCAGCTGCGCCTTTTGCTTATATCACTAATCAATTGGCTGACAATATCTCTATTATTGATACTGCGCAGGGCAAAGTGGTCGGCACGATTAGTGTACACGGCAAGCCCGCTGGCGTAGCGGTTGCTCCTGCCGGAGATAAGATCTATATAAGCACGCCGGAAGCCAAGGGCTTCGCAGTTGTAGATGCAAAAAAACGTGAGGTTATTGCTAAAGTCACAGTGAGTGACGGAGCATTAGGTATTGCCGTAGGCCCCAATGGAAAACGAATTTATGTGGCGGATTGGTACAATAACAATATCGATGTTATTGATGCTGACAGCTTTAAGATTATTAAAACCATCGCAGTAGGCGAATCACCATCGGGGTTGGTAGTTAGTCCCGATAATCGTTGGCTGTATGTCGCTAACCGGCTCAGCAATTCAGTTTCTAAAATTGACCTCAATAACCTGACTGTCACCAAATCCGCTCCAGTCGGCACACATCCTTTTGGGCTCACTATTGATGCCAGAGGCGAGCGCATTTATGTCGCCAATGTCCAAAGTGATGATGTGACCGTTTTAGAAACCAGGCGTATGCTACCCATCGCGACCGTAAAGGTTAATATGTTACCTTATGCCACCGCATTGGCGCTTAATGACAGCCGTTTATTGGTGACTAATCAGGATGACGGCTCTGTATCGGTTATTGATACAGCAGCCTTAAAAGAAATAGCGCTGATTGAAGTAGGTGATAAACCCGAAGGTATCAATACGCATCCCGATGATAGGCATGTGTATGTAGCTAACTGGTTTGATAGCACGGTGTCAGTGATTGATGCCAAAACCCTGAAAGTGGTTGACACCATTAAAACCGGCAGAGGTAGCCGTGCGTTTGGGCAATTTTTTGGCAAATAAGATTTTAATTTTCGCCTTATTCCTTATCCCTTAACATAAAAATTATTTACGTCTGGCCGATATTGATAACTGGCAAATCGAACATTACTACTTGAGAATGAAATGGCTGAAACTGTAGATGAATTGACTGTAACGTACGAAGATGGCGGTATCCAAACCGTTAAAGAACTGGATAAAAAAGTGCTGACTAAAGGTGCGTGGGCCACGGTTATGTACCGTTACCAAGACTGGAATCGTGCTAAAGAAGAATATGGCCCCGATAAATATACTATTCGCCGCTATCAAAAGCGCAATGGCGAATATCAACAAAAATCAAAATTTAATATTTCCAGCGCAGATCAGGCAAAAAGCATTATCTCGGCACTGGAAGAGTGGGTGAATATCGATAGCTAGAGCACCGCCAGGTACGTTTCTGCCAAGTCAGGAAGCGCTTCCGAATGATGCGCTAGACCGGCATCGTCGGCACTACTCACAAAACTCAGCTTTCAGATATAATCATCGGAAAATCAATGAAGGGAGTCGCTTTTTTTGAGAAAGATTGTTTTGGGCATCCCAGCCCAAGCAATCGGCAAAAACTTAGCGCGACTAATCAATGTCTTCGTCGCCCCAGCCGTTCTGCTTCACTCGATTGATACCCCACAAGGGGTATCAATCTTGTTTTCGCAAAGACTCGACGCGATTTCGTAAAGCCTGCATTTTCACTACGCAAATAGCGCTTCTTGAAAACACATGCCCTTGTATGATCAAATTTAAAAAACTATTTAAAAGAAAGATCGAATAAGCTTTAGCGGTTTATTGGGAGGCCGTCTTGCCCTGAGGACTGGTTTTTAAACAGAGTATCTATAGCTTCGGGGGACTACTCGACTCCTGTCTCGCAGCGGACGGATTCAACGGTCCGATAAGTGAAGCTGGTTCCACCTTGATCCGTTGTTTTAGTTTTGGTTCTTCGAATATACATAGCTCTAGATTGGTCGCAAATTCGGAAAAAACCAAGGCATCACCTACAATGGATGACACTACAGAAGACCGTTAAAAGACTCATTGATTCCAACGGTTTTTTTCAATTTTAAAGCCACCCCTAACGAAAAATTAATGATTTATGGCGCTGGAGTCATGAAGATGGGTTAGGCAATCCACCATAATCGAAACCTGTAATGTAATTTGGAGTGAGCGAAAAAATATTGGTTAAATTTCAAATTTCTTTGGTATATGTTCAAAAAATGCCGAATTATCGATTTTTCCAGCCTTATTATAAATTTCTAATTCGCCATTTTCACTGCAAACCCAAACCTCTCTCGCTCCTTTTTCAAGATAAAGACGGATTTTTTCCTTAATTTCGGGCTGGTAATTGGAGGGTGAAATAATTTCAACACAAATTTCAGGCGCTTGTTGATAAGGCGTATCAATACCGTTACGCTGAAAAAAATCCAGTGTTCCCCATGCCACATCCGCTACTTTAACGCTTTTAGTTGTTTCAATAGAGCATTCTATTAAAACTTTACCTTGCCGGTTGTTTCTTAAGAAAAAGGCGATTTCAGCCTGCAACAGACCATGCTTGTTTGACGCAGGAGACATGACAATTTGTCCATATTCATTCAACTCTATTTTATAAGGCAAGTTTTTTAAACTTGGATCATTGAGAACTTCTGACCATTGCATTAGCTGTCTCCACGCCTTATATTTCAACTTGATTATCGCAAGTTCTTGTCGGTTAGGTTTCGTATGAATATGTGTAGCGCATCCCATACCCATCAACTCAAGGCTATTACATCACGAAGACACGAAGTTTTTACCTTAACTTTTTCTTCGTGTCTTCGTGGTTTATTAATAGAACAACTTTAGCAAAAACATCACCTCGGCAGCTCTGAAGCCCCCATCAGATATTCATCCACCGCTCTGGCCGCTTGTCTGCCCTCGCGTATTGCCCAGACTACCAGCGATTGTCCACGTCGTCCGTCACCCGCTGCAAAAACTTTATCAACAGAGGTGCTGTATTGCTTTTCGTTGGCTTTAATCTGGCCGCGTCCATCCAGTTCAACGCCAAGCTCCTGCAACAAACCTTCATGTACGGGGTGAACAAAGCCCATTGCGAGCAACACGAGATCCGCTTCCAGCGTAAATGAGCTATCGGTTTTTTCGCTCATTTTCCACTGTCCGCCTTCCTGCTTCCATTCCACTTCTACCGCGTTAAGGTGGGTAATTACGCCATCTTTGCCGGTCACGTTTTTGGTGTTGGCACTCCAGTAACGGTGCTTGATACCTTCATCATGTGAAGATGTGGTGCGCAATTTGTTGGGCCAGTTTGGCCAGGTCAGTAATTTATTCTCTTTTAAAGGCGGTTGCGGCATGATTTCAAGCTGCACGACAGATGTCGCACCTTGTCGTATTGATGTGCCTATGCAATCAGACCCGGTATCACCACCGCCGATAACTACAACACGTTTGCCTTTTGCGGAAATGGCGACATCATCAGCTACCGTATCGCCTGCGACGCGCTTGTTTTGCTGACGTAAAAAATCCATCGCAAAATGGACGCCCTGGTAATCATTACGACCCGCAACTTCTAAATCACGCGGCTTTTCCGAGCCTATGGTTAATACCACGGCATCGTAATCGGCGAGTATTTTTTGTGCAGAAATGTCTTTGCCAATAAAACTGTTCGGTCTAAACCGAACACCTTCAGCCTGCATTTGCGCGATACGTCGATCGATGTGTGTTTTTTCCATCTTGAAATCAGGAATGCCATAACGCAATAAGCCGCCAATACGGTCGCTTTTTTCATATACGACGACTTCATGGCCTGCGCGTGCCAACTGCTGGGCACAAGCCAGTCCTGCTGGCCCAGAGCCTATAATTGCTACGCGTTTGCTGGAACGTTTAGCCGGAATCAGCGGTTTTACCCAGCCCATTTCCCAGCCTTTATCGATAATGGCGCGTTCTATCGATTTAATGGTCACGGGTTGATCTATCAAATTTAGTGTACAAGCAGTTTCACAGGGCGCAGGACAAATACTGCCGGTAAATTCGGGAAAATTATTGGTGCTATGCAAAACGGCTAGCGCTTCTTGCCAGTCGCCGCGATAAACCCCGTCATTCCATTCCGGGATAATATTGTTGACTGGGCATCCTTGATGACAAAAAGGAATGCCGCAATCCATACACCTGGCCCCTTGCTGCGCCATTTCTGCATCGCTGGGGGCTAACGTAAATTCTCGATAATGCTGGATACGCTCACTCGGCGCTTCATAGCGCCGCTCTGTGCGCGGTAGTTCCATAAACCCGGTTGGTTTACCCATCTTCAATACCTTCTTTAAAAAAACGGTTACGCGGTGGCGGATGCAGATGCTTGTTCTGCCTGAATCTGTTTAAGCGCTGCACGGTAATCGACCGGCATCACTTTGATAAAACGCGGCAAATATTCACTCCAATTTTCCAGAATATGTTGCGCACGCTGACTGCCCGTATAGTGCTTATGATTTTGAATCAAACGTTTCAAGCGCTGAGCATCGTGACGGGTCATATCCGTCATGATATGGACACGACCGTGTGTTTCCATGTCGCCGCCCTGGTGCGCCAGGATTTCCAGATTGTCATCTTCCGCTGGAATCGGTTCAAGTTCAACCATTGATAAATTGCATAATTGCTCAAAGTTATCCTCTTTATCCAGCACATAAGCCACGCCCCCTGACATGCCTGCTGCAAAATTACGCCCGGTTTTTCCAAGTACGACGACGACACCGCCGGTCATGTATTCACAGCCATGATCGCCCACACCTTCAACAACGGCTATAGCACCTGAATTGCGTACCGCAAAACGTTCGCCAGCAATACCGTTGAAATAACATTCACCGCTGATCGCACCATACAGCACCGTATTGCCAACGATAATATTCTCGGCAGGATTAATAGGGCAGTCTTTAGGCGGATAAATAGCAATACGTCCGCCGCTCATGCCTTTCCCTACATAATCATTGCCTTCGCCTTCGAGTTCTATGCTGATGCCTTGCGCCAAAAACGCACCGAAACTTTGTCCGGCAGTGCCTTTGACACGAATCGCGATGGTATCGTCGGGTAAGCCTTTGTGCCCATAGCGTTTGGCGACTTCGCCGGATAACATCGCGCCAAAGGTTCTGTTGACGTTGCGGACAGGCGTGTTAATTATTACTGGCTGTCTGTGTTCCAGTGCTGGCTGGGCCTCTGCAATCAGTTGATGATCCAATGCGTGCTCTAAACCGTGATCTTGACTTTCGCAGTGATGAACAGCCGTGGCGGCGTCAACATCGGGTTTGTAAAAAATCCGGCTAAAGTCCAGTCCTTCCGTTTTCCAATGCGAAAGCGCACGCTGCATGTCCAGTTTATCCGAACGCCCGACCATTTCCTCAATACGGCGGAAGCCGAGTTTTGCCATCCACCGCCGCACATCTTCGGCGACCATGAAGAAATAATTCACAACATGTTCAGGTTGTCCGGTAAAACGTTTGCGCAGTTCAGGATCTTGCGTGGCGACCCCGACCGGGCAAGTATTCAAATGACATTTGCGCATCATCAAACAGCCCGTAACAATCAAAGGCGCAGTAGCAAAACCAAATTCATCGGCGCCTAACAACGCGCCGATAACAACATCACGCCCGGTACGCAAGCCGCCGTCAACTTGCACGGCAATGCGTCCGCGCAGCTTATTAAGGACTAGCGTTTGATGCGTTTCCGCAAGGCCAATTTCCCAAGGCAAGCCTGCGTGTTTGATGGATGTCATCGGGCTTGCACCGGTGCCGCCATCAAAGCCCGCAATGGTAACATGGTCTGCATGAGCTTTAGATACGCCCGCGGCAACCGTTCCCACGCCCACTTCAGATACCAATTTAACGCTGATACGTGCTTCTGGATTGACGTTTTTTAAGTCATGGATCAACTGCGCCAAGTCTTCAATTGAATAAATATCATGGTGCGGCGGTGGTGAGATTAAACCGACGCCTTGCGTGGAATGACGAACTTTAGCAATAACGGCATCCACTTTATGGCCGGGCAGCTGTCCGCCTTCACCGGGTTTCGCGCCTTGGCTGATTTTAATTTGTATATCGTCAGCATTGACCAAATATTCAGTGGTCACACCAAAACGTCCCGATGCCACTTGCTTGATTGCTGAGCGCATGGAATCGCCATTGGGCAAGGGCTTAAAGCGTTCGGAAAGTTCCCCGCCTTCGCCGGTATTGGATTTACCGCCGATGCGGTTCATGGCAATCGCCAGGGTGGTGTGTGCTTCATAGGAAATTGAACCAAACGACATCGCCCCTGTTGCAAAACGTTTGACAATTTCTGCGGCCGATTCCACTTCATCCAATGGCACCGGATTGGCTTCTTCCTTGAAGGTCATTAAACCGCGCAAAGTCAACAAAGCTTCGTTCTGCTCATCGATTAAGCGGCAAAAGTCAG
>Ga0209798_10002465_pt1 | contig 10919 bp, 8 predicted proteins | sample DOMMetBare3Fresh_FD_187475 | JGI IMG/M metagenome (GOLD analysis project Ga0209798, IMG submission 187475) | Wetland sediment microbial communities from St. Louis River estuary, USA, under dissolved organic matter induced mercury methylation -... | ecosystem: Environmental > Aquatic > Freshwater...
TCGGGACGAGCACCAGGGCGCCCCCGTCGCCCGCGGAGATCTCGAACTCCTTCTCGAGGTCGCCCTTGCCGAGGAGGAAGGTCACCGCCGCGCTCATGGCAGTGGCGTCGAAGCGGTCGTCCACGTAGGCCTGGTTCGCCTCCGGCTCGTACTGCACGAGGCGGGAGCCCACCACGGCGATGGTCTTCCTCGCCGGCTCCTCGTAGTCCCAGCGCATCCGGCCCGGCTTCTTCACGAGGAGCCGGCCGCGCGAGACCTGCCTGCGCCCCAGCCCGGTGTAGGTGTAGGTCTGGACGAACCGGCACTCGAGGTCCTGCGTCCGCACGTAGTGGGCCTGCACCTTCCGGGCGAGGGCGTGCGCCGCCGCGGCCGGCCCGGCGGGCGGCGCCGCCAGCGCGGGGACGGCGGCGAGGCCCGCGGCGAGGAGCGCTGTGAAGGAACGCATGGTCACGTTATACAGGACGGGTGCCCGCGCCGGACCATTCACCCGGGCGGGGCGACGGGAAGGGAGCCGCCATGGCGGTCATGGAGTTCTTCTACGACTTCACGAGCCCGTACTCGTACCTGGCCTCGACCCGGGTCGAGGAGGCGGCGCGAAGGGCCGGCGGCGAGGTTCGCTTCCGCCCCTTCCTGCTCGGCGGCGTCTTCAAGGCCACCGGGAACCGGGCGCCGGTGGAGACGCCGGCCAAGGCGAAGCACATGTGGGTGGACCTCGAGCGCTGGGCGAAGCGCATCGGCGTTCCGCTCGTCATGCCGACGACGTTCCCCGTCGCATCCATCCTGGCCCTGCGGACGGCGCTCGCGGCGGAGAGGCAGGGCAAGCTCGTTCCGTTCACGCACGCCGTGTTCCGGGCCTGCTGGGCCGAGGGGAAGGACATCGCGGACCCCGAGGTCCTCGCCGCCGTCGCCTCCTCGGTGGGCCTCGACGGCCCCGCCGTGGTCGCCGCCGCGCCCGAGTTCAAGGCGGTGCTCATGGCCCAGACGCAGGAGGCGGTGGACCGCGGCTCCTTCGGCGCGCCCACCTTCTTCGTCCCGACCGCGCGGGGCGAGGAGATGTTCGTCGGCAACGACCGGCTGGAGATGGCGGTCGAGGCGCTGACGGAGGGTCGCACCGGGCACCGCGGGAGCTGAAGGGCGTCGCCGGCGCGACGTCCTTGACGGCGGGGGGCGCCCCGGGACATCCTCCTCGGCCTCCATGCGTCCTTCCCGCGCCTTCACCGCCGCCGCCGCCGCCGTCGCCGCGCTCGCCCTCGCGGCCGGCTGCTCGACCGATTGCCAGGACCTGGCCAATCGGATCTGCGGCTGCGCCCTCGAGGGGCCGAGCCGCGACGCCTGCGAGAAGCAGACGAAGAGCCAGCTGAAGGGCTCGGGCGTCGACGAGGCCTTCTGCGCCGAGAAGCTCGCGACCTGCCACGACGCGGCCAACGGAGCCACCCTCTGCGAGCTGCTCAACACCGAGCAGGGCAAGGTGGACTGCGGCATCGCCTATCCGCAGTACGACGACGGCGGGTTCGACATCCCCGACGGCGGCGCGCCGGACGGTGGCGCGCCCGACGCGGGCCCGTAGCCTGCCCGGCGCGGATCACAGCCCGAGGTAGAAGCGCCTTCCGCTCGTCGGCTCGACGGGCCTCGAGTCGAAGCGCCCGGCGATGGCCGTGCCGCAGGCGCGGCACTTCCCGCCCGGCGCGAGCCGGTAGGCCCGCACCGACATCCAGTCGCGCTCGATGACCGCCGCGCCGCAACCGGGGCAGAAGGTAGTCTGGCCCTCCGGGTCGTGCACGTTGCCGGTGTAGACGTACCTGAGGCCCGCCTCGCGGGCGATGGCGCGAGCCCGGGAGAGCGTCGCGGGGGGCGTCGGCGGCCGGTCCAGCATCTTGTAGTCGGGGTGGAAGGCAGTGAAGTGCACGGGAACGTCCGCGCCCATGTGGTCCCGCACCCACTCGGCGAGGGCGCGGGTCTCCCGCGGGTCGTCGTTCAGCCCCGGGATGACGAGGTTCGTGACCTCGACCCAGACCCGCGTCTCGCGGGCGAGCCACTCCAGCGTCTCGAGCACCGGCGCGAGGTGCGAGAGCGTGACCTGTGCGTAGAAGGCCTCGGTGAAGGCCTTGAGGTCCACGTTGGCCGCGTCCATGTGGAGGAAGAGCTCCTCGCGCGCGCCCGGAGAGACGTACCCGTTCGTCACCGCGACGGTCCGGAGCCCCCGGGCGTGCGCCGCCTTCGCCACCTCGATGGCCCACTCCGCCCAGATGATGGGGTCGTTGTAGGTGAAGGCGATCGAGGGGCAGCCCGCCTCGACGGCCAGCTCCGCGACCTCCTCCGGCGTGTGCTCTCCGGAGGCGCGGTCCGCCATCCGGGCCTTGGAGATGTCCCAGTTCTGGCAGAAGCGGCAGCCCAGGTTGCAGCCCGCCGTGCCGAAGGAGAGGACGCTCGTCCCGGGGTAGAAGTGGTCGAGGGGCTTCTTCTCGATGGGGTCGGCGGCGAACCCGGTGCTGCGCCCGTAGCCGAGCGAGACCATCTTCCCGCCCACGTTCTGCCGGATGAAGCAGAAGCCCGCCTGCCCCTCGGCCAGCCGGCAGTCGCGGGGGCAGAGCGTGCAGTGGAGCCGCCCGTCGGGCAGGACCTCGTGGAAGCGGGCCGGGACCATGATCCCATCTTAATTCCTACCTGTACTGCGTGCCCCAGGGGAGGCGCGGCCGAAGCCCCAGGAAGCGGGAAAATGGGGTCACCGTCCCATCCCGGAGCCTCGCGTCCCCGTACCGCACCTCGAAGGTGAGCGTCGCGCCCTGCCCCTCGCCCAGCGCGATCCGGCCCGGTTCGGTCCCGGCGTGGCCCACGTAGAGGAAGCCGGACCCCTCGGGGGGGCGCTCGTTCCAGACGTCGAGCTGCGTGGGCCGGTTCTGGGCCGGGCCGATGCGCCGCCAGCCCGCGTAGAAGGCGAGCTCGCTCGCGTACTGGTAGTTCGCCGGATAGACGAACGGGTCGTTCGCGTCGCATCCGGGCGGGTTCCCGATCCCCCCGCAGGCCAGCGAGGCCGCCTCCTTCGCCCTGGCCGCGAACTCGCGCCAGCCGCGGAAGCGCTCGACCGCCGGGCTGTCCGGCGCCACCAGGCGCGGAGAGCGCGCCTCCACCGCGAAGGCGATCTGGAGGGCGAGGCCCAGCGCCACCGAGACCGCGACGAGCGCCCGCCCGGCGGAGAGGCGGCACAGCACCACCGCCGCCGCCGCGCACAGGCCCGGATAGGCGAGGTCCGTCCAGTTCGCCTCCGCCGGGCCCCGGGCGGCCGACCAGGTGGTGACGAGGATGGGCAATAGCGAGATCGCGGCCAGGCGCTTCTCCGCCGCCCGCCGCGCCGCGAACGGGAGGACGGCGGCGAGGACGGCCACCACCGGGCCCGGGCCGACCACCTGGCCGCCCACGAACTCGAGGAAGGTGTCGAGCGAGGCCAGGCGGCGGAGGCCGTGGTGGAGCTGGAAGCCGATGGAGACGAACCCGTGGCTCGCGTCCCACAGCAGGCAGGGCAGGAAGACGGCGATCGCCACCGCCGCCCCGGCCCACGGCCAGGGGGTCCGGAGGTCCTCGCGCAGATCGCGGTCCCACAGGACGAGGAGGACGAGCGCCGGGGCGAGGAGCGCGGCCGTGTACTTGGACAGGAGGGCGAGCCCCACCGCCACCCCGGCGACGAGCCAGCGCCTGCCACGGGCTCGGGCGATGAGCCAGGTGGAGGCCCCGTAGGCCGCCTCCACCGGGGCGTCGGGGAGGGCGAGGGCGCCGGTCAGGGAGAGGAGCGGCGCCGCGGCGGCGAGGAGCGCCGCCCAGATCGGGGCCCTCGGGTCGTCGGAGGCCTCCCGGGCCGCGAGCGCGGCGAAGACCACCGCCAGGCCGCCGCAGGCGACGAAGAGGACGCGCACGCCGAACTCGCCCGGCACGATCGCGCTGGAGAGCGCGATGAGCCAGGCGACCATCGGAGGGTGGTCGAAGTAGCCGAGCGCGGGGCGTCGCGACCAGAGCCAGTAGTAGGCCTCGTCGGCGTACAGCTCGAGCCCGCCCGTCATGAGGGCGCGCACCACCACCGCCGCCGCTGCCACGGCCCAGATCGCCCTCGTCTGGCGGTCGCGCACGGCGGCATCTTAGGGCCTTTTCGCGAGGATGCGAGCGCCGCGCCGCCCTCCGGCGTTGCGCGGCGTGGTAGAAACCCCTAAGTCACTGGCCTTTCACCGAGCCGGGCCTTCCGTGAGCTTCCGCAGAGCGATCGAGCAGCGCGTCCTCGTCTTCGACGGGGCCATGGGCACCCAGATCCAGGGGCAGGCCCTCAAGGCCGCCGAGTTCGGCGGCAAGGAGGGCGCGAACGACCTCCTCACGCTCACGCGCCCGGACCTCATCGAGGCCATCCACGGCCGCTACTTCACGGTGGGCTGCGACGTGGTGGAGACGAACACCTTCGGCTCCTCCCGCCTCAAGCTCGACGAGTACGGCCTCGGGCACCGCACCTACGAGGTCAACTTCCGCGCCGCCATCAACGCCCGGCGCGCCGCCGAGCGCCACTCGACGCCGGACCACCCGCGCTTCGTCGCCGGCTCGATCGGCCCGACCGGCATGCTGCCCTCGTCTTCGGACCCGGCCCTCTCCAACATCACCGCCGACGCGCTCGAGAAGATCTTCTTCGAGCAGGCGCGGGGGCTCGTCGACGGCGGCTGCGACGCCATCGTCATCGAGACGCAGCAGGACATCCTGGAGCTGCGGGCCGCGGTGCTGGCCGTGGACGCCTGCCGCCGGGAGGCGATGCGGGACGTCTTCCTCATGGCCCAGCCGACGCTCATCGACGCCAACGGCCGGATGCTGCTCGGCACCGACGTGGGGAGCGCCCTCGCCACGCTCGAGCGGCTGCCGGTCGATTGCATCGGCCTCAACTGCTCGACCGGCCCCGCCGAGATGCGCGAGAGCGTGCGCATCCTCTCGCAGAAGTGCAGCCACTACGTCTCGGTGATGCCCAATGCCGGCATGCCCGAGAACGTGGACGGGCGGGCCGTCTACAAGCTCGGTCCGGACGCGCTCGCCGAGGCCCTGGCGGGGTTCGCCGCCGACCTCGGCGTGGACGTCGTGGGCGGCTGCTGCGGGACGACGCCCGACCACATGCGGGCGGTGGTGGAGCGCCTCCGGGGGCCGAAGGCACGGCGCCGCGTCCGGCCCCGCCCCGCGCCCGAGATCTCGAGCGCCATGAAGGCCGTGCCGCTCGACCTGCAGCCCCGTCCGCTCGTGGTCGGCGAGCGTGTGAACAGCCAGGGTTCCCGGAAGGTGAAGGAGCTCCTGCTCGCCGACGACTTCGCGGGCCTCCTCGCCATCGCTCGCGGGCAGGTCGAGGCCGGGGCCCACGTCCTCGACGTCTGCGTCGCGCTCAACGAGCGCGACGACGAGGCCGCGCAGATGCGGGCGCTCGTCCGGCTGCTCGCCCAGAGCGTGGACGCGCCGCTCATGATCGACTCCACCGAGGCCGACGTGGTGGAGAGCGCCCTCAAGGTCTACCCGGGGCGCTGCATCGTGAACTCCGTCAACCTCGAGAAGAGCGGCGAGCGCGTGAAGAAGGTCCTGCCGCTGGTTCGGCGCTACGGCGCGGCGGTGGTCTGCATGACCATCGACGAGAAGGGCATGGCCCAGACGGCGGAGCGCAAGGCGGAGATCGCCCAGCGCACCGTGGCCGTCGCCCGGGAGTACGGCCTCGCCGAGGACTCGCTGGTCTTCGACCCGCTCACCTTCACGCTCGCGACAGGCGGGGAGGAGTACCGCCACAGCGCCGTCGAGACCCTCGAGGGCATCCGGCGCATCAAGTCGGAGAACCCGGGCGTCTTCACCTGCCTCGGCGTCTCCAACGTGAGCTTCGGCCTCGCCAGGGCCGCGCGCGAGGTCGTGAACTCGGTGTTCCTCTACCACGCGGTGAAGGCGGGGCTCGACCTCGCCATCGTGAACCCCAAGGACATCCGGCCCTATCCGCAGATCCCGGAGGAGGAGCGGGCGCTCGCCGAGGACGTCGTCCTCGACCGGCGCGAGGACGCGCTCGCCCGGCTCATCGCCCACTTCGAGGGGAAGGGCGGGGCCGCGGGGCCGGGCGAGGCCGCGGACACGTACGCCGGCAAGACCACCGAGGAGCGCATCCACCTCCAGATCCTGCACCGGCGCCCCGAGGGCATCGAGGCCCTCATCGACGAGGCGCTCCGGCGCAGGACGCCGGTGGACGTGCTGAACGGCGTCCTCCTTCCGGCGATGAAGGACGTGGGCGACCGGTTCGGGGCGGGAGAGCTCATCCTGCCCTTCGTCCTCCAGTCGGCCGAGGTGATGAAGAAGGCCGTCTCCCACCTCGAGAAGTTCCTCGACCGGGTCGAGGGGACGACCAAGGGCACGGTCGTGCTCGCCACCGTCTACGGCGACGTCCACGACATCGGCAAGAACCTCGTGAAGACCATCCTCGCGAACAACGGCTTCACCGTCCACGACCTCGGCAAGCAGGTGCCGGTGGCCACCATCATCGAGAAGGCGGTGGAGGTGGACGCCGACGCCATCGGGCTCTCGGCGCTGCTCGTCTCCACCTCCAAGCAGATGCCCTACTGCGTGGAGGAGCTGGCCCGGCGCAACCTCTCCTTCCCGGTGCTCATCGGCGGCGCCGCCATCAACCGCCGCTTCGGCTACAAGACCCACTTCGTGGAGGGCGGCTCGCCCTACGCCGGCGGGGTGTTCTACGCCAAGGACGCCTTCGAGGGGCTCGAGATCGTCGGCGCGCTCGTGGACCCGGCCCGCCGCGACCCGTTCCGGGAGGCGGTGCTCGCCAAGGCGCTCGCCAGCCGCACCGGCGCCGAGGCCCCGGTGGCGCCCGCGCCCGCGGGCCCCGCCCGCCGCTCGAGCATCCGCCCCGCCGAGCGGGTCCCGACGCCGCCCTTCTGGGGCACCCGGGTCGTGCCCTCCGGCGCCGTGGGGCTCCCGGACCTCTGGCCGCACCTCGACCTGGCCGAGCTCTACAAGCTGCAGTGGGGCGTGCGGGCCAAGGGCGAGGAGTACGAGCGCCTCATCCGCGAGGAGTTCGGCCCGAAGCTGGCGCAGCTCGAGGCCGAGGTCCAGGCGAAGGGCTGGCTCACGCCCCGGGTGGTGTACGGCTACTTCCCCTGCCACGCCGATGGCGACGACCTCGTGGTGCTGGACCCGATCCACCGGAAGGAGGAGCTCGTCCGCTTCGCCTTCCCGCGCCAGCCCGGCGAGCGCTTCCTCTGCCTCGCGGACTTCTTCCGCGCCGACCCGGGGAGCGACGTCGTCGCCTTCCAGGTGGTGACGGTGGGCGACCAGGCCACCAAGGTCGCCGACGAGATGCAGGAGAAGGGCGACTACAGCCGCGCCCTCTTCCTCCACGGCCTGGCGGTGGAGACCGCCGAGGCGCTCGCCGAGTACTGGCACCGGGCGGTGCGCAAGGAGCTCGGCGTCCCGGAGGGCCAGGGGAAGCGATACTCGCCCGGCTACCCGTCGTGGCCGGACCTAGCCGACCAGCGCAAGCTGTGGAAGCTGCTCGACCCCATCCGCGCCATCGGCGTCTCGCTCACCAGCGCCGACCAGATGGTCCCCGAGCAGTCCACCTCGGCCATCGTGCTGCACCACCCCGAGGCGGTGTACTACGTCCTCCGGGCCGGCGGTGTGGCCGCCGCCTCCTGATCGGGGAACGGCTCATCAGCGCGCGGCGCGCCCGCGCAGGTCGAGCGGCACTCGCATCGTGGCGAATCCGGCATCGCCGTGGATCGCCACCTCCACCGACCCGCCCTGCAGCGCCGCCGCGAGCGCGGTGCCCGCGGCGAGGAGGTCGACCTGCACCGGCAGCTCCACCGACGCGCTCCCCTTCGCCGGGACCGGCGCCAGGGTGGCGGTGGCGGCGCGCGCCACCGGCCTCCCGGCCACCTCCACCCGGTACTCGATGCGCCCCTCGGGCAGCGGGAAGGCGTTCCGGTTCGAGACCCGCAGCCGCAGCGCGATCCCCGGTGAGAGCGCCCCGCCGACGACGCGGGCCGACTCGATGGAGAAGGCGGGCATCCGCGGGACGGGCACGCGGCCGGAGTGCTGGAAGGGGATCTCCACGGCCCCGAGTGGCGTTTCCACGGCGGCGTCGCCGCTGATGCGGTAGGCCACCTCCTCCTTCGAGGCCAGCGCCCCGAGGAGGCCCGGCACGGCGGCGAAGCGGACCCGCACCGCCACGGGCAGCGGGGCCGCACCGCGGCTCGGGATCTCGAGCCCGCCCGGGAGCGAGCCCGAGACGACGCGGCGGTCCTCGACGTCGAGGGCGTAGCCGAGCCGGGAAAGACGCGCACCCACTGCGTTGGGGTTCTCGAGCCGGTAGTGCAGCACCACCGTCACCCCCTCGAGGTCGAGCCCCTCGATCGAGGCCGACTGGAACGCCAGGGTGGGGCGCTGGAAGGCCGAGGCCGCGAGGTCGCGGACGGTGGCGCAGCCGGAAAGGGCCAGTGCGGAGACGAGGGCGGGGAGCCGAAGGGCGCTCATCGGCCCACTTCACACCGCCCGTCCACCGATTTCCAGCACGAACGATCTTCAGGGCGCGAGCGTCACCGCGCCGGCGGGCCGCCGCGAGCGCGGCGAACGGGAGGCCTGGATGCCGCATGACCCACCCCCGAGGTAGGCGACCTCCAAATGGTGGCAGCTTCGCCGGCAGGCGGCGCTGGACAGGAAGGGCTCGATCTGGAGAATGTCCCGAGCATGCCCGCGCCGCCCATTCCTCGAGGGGAGTTCGCGGAGAAGAACCGCCGGCTCCTCCAGGGCGATGCGATGTCCGAAGGCGATCTCCTCGCCTGGACGCGCGGCCGCGACTGGCTGGCGGAGCGCGTGACCGCTCGCGAGTCGGGCCCGGCCCGCCGCCGCTCGCCGAGGCTGCGGCTCGCGCTCGACGCCCATATCGCGGGGGTGGGCGGCGCCATCACCGACGACCTCGGCTTCCGGGGGATGTCGCTGCGTCCGCTCCGCCCGCCCTCCCTCCACCGCGGCGAGGAGGCGAGCGTGCGCGTCTTGCTGCTGGGGCGGTCCATCTACCTCCTCGGCAAGGTGGTCTGGCTCGGGCAAGACCGGCTGGGCATCGCGCTCGGCGCCGCCCACCCGGCCGACGAGCGGGCGCTGCAGGCCGCCGTCTGCAACGGCCACCTGGACCGCTGGCAGGAGACGTAGCGCCCGGCGACGCCCGGCGGGCGGACGGGGCGCCGTCCACGCCCCGTCCACACGCCCTCCACCGGGTCTTCCCCGCGAAATTCCGCCTTGTCCACCGGCTATGTACGGTGATCCCGTCGGAGGCGCCTGCTACCATCCGCGCCCGATGCCCGATCCCGAGAGCAGGCGCGCGCCGTCCGAGCCCGCGGCCATCGCCCTTCGCGGCGCTCGCGATCTCCCGCACAACCTCGAGGCCGAGCAGGCGGTGCTCGGCGCCATCCTCATCGACGAGACGGCCTTCGACCAGGTGGCGGCCCTGCTCAGGCCGCAGGACTTCTACCTTCTCTCCCACCAGCACATCTACGCGACCTTCGAGGAGCTGGCGAAGGAGTCGAAGACGCTCGACGCGGTGCTGGCGCAGCAGCGCCTGGACGCCAAGGGGCTCCTCGGCTCGGCGGTGCCGCGCGAGCTGCCCTTCGCCCTCTCGCGCGGCCTCGGCACCGCCTCCAACGTCGGGCACTACGCAGACGTGGTGAGCGAGCTGTCGCGCCTGCGGCGGATGATGCTCACCGCCCAGGCGGTGGTGGAGCGCGGCTACGAGTCGGGCGCGCGCGTGAAGGACTTCCTCGAGGAGGCGCAGCAGGAGGTCTTCACCGCCGCGCAGGGGCCGGGCGTCGAGACTCTGAAGCCCTTCCCGGAGGTCCTGGCCGCGGCGCTCGACCGCCTGGAGGCGATCGACAAGCGCGCGCGCGAGGGCCTGTCGCCCATCACCGGCGTCGCGACGGGCCTGCCGTGGCTCGACGACATGACGCTCGGCCTGCAGCCCGGCACCCTGTGCATCGTGGCGGCCCGCCCCTCGGTGGGCAAGACGGCGCTCGCCTTGAACGTCACCAGCAACGCCGCCGCCCGCCACGAGAAGAGGGTGGGCTTCTTCTCGCTGGAGATGCCGGCCGACCAGCTCGCCCTGCGCATGCTGGCGAGCGAGGCGCGCCTCGACTCGGAGCGGCTCGGGAAGGGCAAGCTCGGGCGCCACGACTGGGAGAAGCTGGCCGTGCAGGGCGACAAGCTCATGCGGGCCCACATCTGGTTCGACGACACCTTCGTGCTCACGCCCGTCGAGCTGCGCTCCAAGTGCCGCAAGCTCAAGCGCGAGGGCGGCCTCGACCTCGTGGTCGTCGACTACCTGCAGCTCATGCACTCCCCCTCCGACCGGGGCAACCAGTCGCGCGAGCAGGAGATCGCCACCATCAGCCGCTCGCTCAAGGCGCTCGCCAAGGAGCTCTCGGTCCCCATCCTCGCCCTCTCCCAGCTCAACCGCGCGGTGGAGAAGCGCAAGGGGGAGCGGCCCATGCTCGCCGACCTGCGCGAGTCGGGCGCCATCGAGCAGGACGCCGACGTGGTCATCTTCCTGCACCGGCCCGAGACCGACGGCCCGGACGGCGCGCCGCAGCTCAACGCCGAGGTGCAGGACATCGAGCTCATCCTCGCCAAGCACCGCCAGGGCCCGACCGGCCTCGTGCCGCTCGTCTTCTTCCGCAAGCACACCTTCTTCGCCGAGAAGAAGCGCGAGGCGTAGCAAGGCGTGATCCTGGGACGTGTCGGGTCGGGCTCTCCCCTCGTCCTCGCTCGAAGTCGCTTCCGTTGCCGATGATCGCGGCGGTTCCGACCGCGCGTGGCCCGGCAAGCCGGGCCAGTCGCTTCGCGCCTGGCTGGACCAGCTTGCATGTGGCTGGCGTACTGGG
>Ga0209798_10002466_pt1 | contig 10918 bp, 9 predicted proteins | sample DOMMetBare3Fresh_FD_187475 | JGI IMG/M metagenome (GOLD analysis project Ga0209798, IMG submission 187475) | Wetland sediment microbial communities from St. Louis River estuary, USA, under dissolved organic matter induced mercury methylation -... | ecosystem: Environmental > Aquatic > Freshwater...
GGGAGCCGGTGGACACCGCGTAGATCTGCATGGCCTGGGTGAAGCCACAGGGCAGCAGGAACGTGGCCGCTCCTGCGAGCGCGGCGCGCAGGTCGGAGTAACCGCCCGCCCCGGAGCCGGCCAGCCGCTCGCCCCAACGCCCAGGCAGAGTGGGGCTCCACGAGGCGATCCGCGGGGAGAGCCCGGTCAGCCGGATGCCCAGGATCGTCATGACGACCGCGGCCACCAGCACGGCGACAGCCAGCACGGTCGTCGGCAGCTGGAACGCCGAACCCAGGGCTCCCAGCGCAGCGCCGCCGGCGGCGAAGCCCAGGATCCGGCCGGCGTTGAAGGAGACCTGCGGCCAGACCCTGCCCGGCCAGCTGGCAACCCGCTCGGGGTGACGGGCGCCGTAGGCGGCGGTCAACGCGACGACGAGACCGCCGACGAGCGCCATGCACGTGGAGACGCCCGCGGCCAGCCCGACCAGCAGCGCGACCGCCAGCCCGCTGCGCCCGTCGACACCCACCAGCGAGCCGAGGTCCAGGCGGACCACCAGAAACCCGAGCACGGCCACCGTCGCGACCGCGACCGCGACGGTCGCCCAGGCGGACGGTTCACGGCTCAGCCAGGCTGGGGCCTGCGGCGAGTAACCGGCCCGGCGGATAGCCGCCTCGACGGCCGCGCGCCCGGGCAGCCGATCGCCGACCAGCGTGGCCCGCCCTCTGGTCACGCTCACGTCCACGGTCGACACCCCTGGCAACGCGGACAGCGCCTTGCCGACCTTCCTCTCGCACGCCCGGCACGTCATCCCGCCGACAGGCACCGTCAAGGTCGAGGTGTCGCCGCGGACCGGCGCGGTCATCAGAGCCCCCTGAAATCGCTGCGGCGGTGAGCGCTCCACGATACCGGGAAGACGCATCGACCCTATGGACCAGCGGCGCTGGACTTAGGTGACCCTAATCTGGTCCGGGTACGCTGGCCGGGTGGCCCGACCCCAGACCCTCGCCGACGTGCCCCTGGGTGAGCAGGTCACGCTTGGCGCACCGGACGTCGACCCGAGCTGGGCCCGTCGGCTGGCCGAGCTCGGACTGCGTCCGGGTGCCGTGGTGACGGTGCTCCTGCGGACGGCGGGCGGCGGGCGGGTCATCGGCCTGACGGAAGACCGGATCGCCCTGGACCGTTGGACACTGCGTCGGCTGCTGCTCGCCAAGGGCGAGCCGACGGTGTCCGACCCTGGAGCAGGATCGTCGCCGTGACCGAGCGGGCCCCCCCGATCCCGACCGTCCAGTCCTGCCACTCGGGCGGCGGGGGCGTGGCCGCCGCCGAGGGCGCCGCGGTCGTGGCCCTTGCCGGCGCGCCGAACGTCGGGAAGTCCACCCTCTTCAACGCCCTCAGCGGTGCCCGGCGCGACGTCGGCAACTGGCCGGGGACCACCGTCGCTGTCGGCCGCGGTGCCTGGCGCACCGGGCTGGCGGGCGGGCCGGAGCACGGCCCGGCCGAGGTCGAGCTGGTCGACCTGCCCGGCGCCTACAGCCTCGATCCGCTGTCACCGGACGAGGCGCTGACCCGCGCCCTGCTGCTCGACGCCCCTCCCGACCAGCGACCTGACGTGGTGGTGGCCGTGGTGTCCGCCGTCCACCTGGCCCGCAGCCTCTATCTGGTCGCCCAGCTGGCCGAGCTCCCGCAGCGGCTCGTGGTCGCCGTCACGATGTCCGACGTCGCCGCCCGGCGCGGGGTGAGCGTCGACCCCGAGGCCCTCTCGTGCGCGCTCGGCCTGCCAGTCGTGCTGCTCGACCCGCGCAAGCGGGCCGGCTCGGCCGCGCTCGCCGATCGGGTGGCGCAGACCCTTCGCGCGCCCTCTCCTGCCCCCGTCCGCAGCGTCGACCCGGCGGCCGACGACCTGGACGCCGCCGACGACCGGTTCGCCTGGGTGGCGGCCGCGGTAGCCGCGGCCACGTCACGGGACGGCGTGGACCGGCGCACGTGGTCGGACCGGATCGACCGCTGGGTGACCGCGCCGGTGCTGGGACCGCTGATCTTCCTCGCGGCCATGTGGGGGGTCTTCCAGGTCACCACCCGGGTGGCCGCACCGTTGCAGGAGGCACTCGGCTCGTTCTTCTCCGGCCCGGTGTCCCGCGCTGCCGTCTCCGCGCTCGGCTGGGTCGGCCTCGGGGACAGCTGGGTCGCCCGCTTCGTGACGGACGGGCTGATCGCCGGCGTCGGGCTGCTGCTCACGTTCGTACCCCTGATGGCCCTGATGTTCCTGCTGCTCGCCCTGCTGGAGGACTCCGGATACCTGGCCCGCGCGGCGGTGGTCACCAACCGGACGATGCGGCGCATCGGGCTCCCGGGGCGGGCGTTCCTTCCCCTGGTCGTCGGCTTCGGCTGCAACGTCCCCGCGATCAGCGCGACCCACATCCTGCCGAACGCGAGGCACCGCGTGCTCACCGCGCTGCTGGTCCCGTTCACCTCCTGCAGCGCACGGCTCACCGTCTACGTGCTCGTCGCGTCGATCTTCTTCCCCGACAACACCGGCAACGTGGTGTTCGCCATGTACCTGGTCTCGATCGCGCTGGTCGTGCTCGTCGGTCTGGGACTGCGCAGGACCTTGTGGCGCGCCCTCGGCGCCGAGGCGCTCGTGCTGGACCTGCCGCCCTATCAGCGCCCCACCGTCCGGCTGAGCGCCACGGTCACCTGGGTTCGGCTGCGCGGGTTCCTGCGCACCGCGGGCGGCATCATCGTGGCCGCGGTGTCCGTCGTGTGGCTGCTCCAGGCGGTGCCGGTGCAGGGTGGTGGCACGTTCGGGGACACCCCCGTGCAGGACAGCCTGTACGCCGCCAGTGCCCGCGTGATCGCCCCGGCGTTCACCCCCGCCCGGTTCGGCGACTGGCACGCGACCAGTGCGCTCATCGTCGGCTTCGTCGCGAAGGAGGCGGTGATCTCGTCGTGGTCACAGACCTACGCCGCCCAGGACCCCACTGACCTGCGCCAGGCGGGGGCGCTGGGCGCCGCGGTGAAGGCGGACTTCGCACGCTCCTCCGACGGGCACAGCGCGGCCGCCGTCTGGGCGTTCCTCGTGTTCCTGCTCGCCTACACGCCGTGCGTCGCGACGCTGGCTGCCCAGCGCCGCGAGATCGGGTGGCGGTGGACCTGGTTCGGGGTCGGCGTCCAGCTGTCCGTGGCATGGCTGCTCGCGGTGGCCATCTTCCAGGTCGGGCGGGTGATCACCTGAGCAGCGGCCGCGGCGGACCGCTGCGCGCCGTCCTCGCCGCATTCGACACTGGGGCCTCGACCCTCAGTGACATCGCCCGCGAGACGGGGCTGCCCAGAGAGACGGTCGACACGGCGGTCGCCCACCTGGTCCGGATCGGGCGGCTGACGGCGAAGGAGCTCACGGTGGGCTGTCCGGACGCGGGGTGTGCCCGTTGCGCCTCGGGCCAGTCGGGACGGCCCGGCTGCGGTGCACCCGGGCCGTCCCCGAGTCGCTCCGGTCCGGTCCTGGTCGAGCTCTCCCGGCCGTCTCGCTAGCGCGGCCGCCAGCAGGGCCAGCGCATTGACCTGGCCAACCATCCCGGGCGCATGCTGACGCCTTGGACGGTCGCGGCAGCGCCTTCGCTCAGCGCACCTCGACCGGGAAGCTGTTCTCCGAGAAGGCAACCGCCTGGTCGACCACGGTGCTGGCCGCGCCGGAGACCGTTCCGGTCGGGCCGTCGACGGCGACGACGGACCGGACCGTCGCGTTCGACGCGGCGTTCCGGATCTGGGCGAGCAGCTCGGCGAAGCTGCCCGCCGGCGTGCCTCCGAACGGGTCGAAGAACGCCCCGCCGGTGAGCGTCAGGCTCCCGAAGCTGCCTGCGGTCCCGGCCGGGACGACCGGTGCGAGATCAACGGTGCGCGTCGGGCCGACGCCCAGGTAGGGCGTCAGGGTGGCCCGAACGGGCAACGCCCGCCCGGCCCGGCCCACCAGGGGCGTCGACGTGGACGGCGTCACGTACACCCCGCCCTGCTTGACCTTGATCGAGGTGACCCGGTACTCCCGGACGGCCGGGTTGACCGTACCGGTGATCGACACCTTGGTGATCTGGATCTTCTCGAACGGCTGGTTCACCAGTGACACGAGCGTGAAGTACACCCGGTCGGCCACGGTGAAGCCGATCGAGGAGGGGCTGGAGAACACGTCGCTGCGCGTCACCGTGAAGGTGCGTCCGTCGGCCCGCTTGCCGGTGATGGCCAGCGTGATCGACGCCGATCCCTTGCCGGCGGAACCCAGGACGCTCTCGACGTTGTACAGCGTGTGGAACGCGGCGATGTCAGGAACGAACGGCGGGTACACCGCGCGGCTGATGCCGGTCCGGACCTGCCCGGTGCTCCGCGTGATCGTCGAGGAGATCAGCGTGGTCACGGGTGCCACCCCGAGCTGCGCCCGGATGCCGGCTCGCCGGTCACGATCGACGGTGCCCGCGACGCCACCTGCGTTCGACACCTTGAACGGACCGAACAGCGGGTCCGGCTGGACGAACAGGGCGGTCGCCGGGTGAGCCGAGAACGCGACCACACCCTCGTTGAAGAACGGGTGCCCGAAGGCGACCGCGCGGCCACCGCAGACGAATGTCGTCGTACCGGCGGCCCCCGAGGTGACGTCGCCGTAGGAGAGCGCGGCGACGAAGTTGCCGCCCGCGGCGATCGACGACGCTGCTGCGGTCCCGGAGGCGGCGGCCCCCGAGGTCAGCACTCGGGCGCCCGGAACCCGGGCGGAGAACCGTTCGACGAGCGTGGTCGCGCTCGGGCTGGACGCCCCGGAGAGCAGGAGCGGCACCGGCAGCTGACGGAAACCACCCGCCGCCTCGGCCGCCGTGACCTCACCGGTCCGGGCGAGCCGCTCCGCGTCCCCAGCGCCGACGGAAACGCGCACCGCCGGCCGCGCGGCCGCCGCATCGTCGATGTCGCTGAGCAACGCCTTCATGCCGGCGGCCGGTGTCAGACCGGCGATCGTGGAGTTGCCGGCGAGTCCGTAAGCCACCGAGCCGATCAGCCGCCCGTCCCGGGCGTATACCGGCGAGCCGGACATGCCCGCCCACACGCCGCCGGCGCGGGTGAGGGCCGGCGAGTCGAGGTCGGCCATGATCATGTCAACCCCGGGGGCGATGCCGTCGGTGATCCGCCCGAGCAGGGTCGCCGTGAAGGGCTGCGGGATCGTGCCCCGCTCGACGGTGTACCCGGTGCCGACCACCCCGTCGACCGCGCGGGAGACCGGGAAGATCGAAGGGCAGGCGGTGGGTCCCGCCGCGGTCGCGGCCGGACCTGCGGTCAGCCCGGCGGCCACGAGTGCGAGGACTGCCGCGGCGACGCTGATGACTCGACGAGGTGCCACAACTCCCCCTTGGTGCTCCTGGGCACCCCGCACCTCTTCGCGAGACGCCGGTACCGTCACCCTAGGGGGGTCCACGCATCGCGGAGACGGTCGAAAGGCCCTCAGGTCCCGAGGTTCTTGAAGATTCCCAACGTGGCCGGCGTGACCCCGGGGAGGACCGCTGCCAGCTGCGCGGAGGTCATGCGGGCCCGGCGGGACAGCAGCTCGGCGAGCACCAGCCGGTAGTCGAGCGTGCCCTTCAGGTCACCGTCGTCGAGGGCGGCGGGGCTCAACCCCGGCCAGCGGCCGCCGGCCAGGTGCACGCGGCCGCCGACGGCTCCCCCACCGAACACCATGACCGCGTTGCCGTGGCCATGGTCGACGCCCATCGATTCGTTCTGCTGGACACGGCGACCGAACTCGCTGAGGGTGACCAGCGTGACCGACGCCATCCGGGCAGCGCCGAGGTCGGTGGCGAAGGCGACCAGTGCGGTCGACAGCTCCTCGAGCTTGAGCCGCAGCCAGCCGTCCGCCTGGTCGTGACGACCCATCCCCTCGTGCATGTCCCAGTCGCCGTAGTCCACGGTGACCACCCGCATGCCCACCCCCGCCTTGATGAGCTTGGCGACGTCTCGCAGGGCCTTGTGCAGGTCGCTGTCGGACCGATAGGGCGCGATCGACGCCGGGTACTCACCCCCTGGATCGCGCAGCCTCGTCGCCGTACCCACCGCCTGCAGCGCCTGAGCCGCTGGCACGGACTGGGCCGGCGAGGCGCCCTCCTGCATGGCGCGCAGGGTCCGCGCCCAGCGGGCGAGCGCCTCCGGGTCGTCGGAGTCGGCGGCCATGACGAAGGAGTTGAGGTCGGAGAACGCCACCTCGGGGGCGGGCCCGACGAAGGACTGCGGCGGGTTGCCGCCGCCCATGGACACGGCGCGGAAGATCGTACCGGTGGCCTGCAGTCCGACGACCCGGTCCAGCCAGCCGGTGCGGACGCTGCTGCCCGGGGCGGCGCGCTCCATCTCCCCCATGGCTTGGAAGTGCGACCGACTGCGGTCGGGGTGACCCACCGCGTGGACCACGCCGAAGGAACCGTCCCGCCAGTGGGGAACCAACGGCGCCATGGCCGGATGCAGCCCGAACATGCCGGTGGGCTCGAGAAGCGCGGACGTGGGGATCGCGAGGTCGGGCCTGGCCCGGAGGTAGTCCGGGTCGCCGTACGGCACGACCGCGTTGAGACCGTCGAAGCCTCCGCGCAGCGACAGGACGATGATGGTGTCACCGGAGTAGGTGCCGTCCGCGGCGAACGCCACGCGGGTGGACAGCATGGGCGACGCCAGTGCCGTGAGGGCCCCCGCGGCGGTCATCCCGCGGAGGAACCCGCGCCGAGACAGGCCACCAGCCGGTGGGCAGCCGCAGTCGCGGTGCGACCGAGGCATTGGCTCGCCGTTCGAGGGGCGGCTCATCGGACGCCGAACTGAGGAGTGTCGAGAACCAGCGCGAGCAGCCGCCAGAACCCCCAGCGGTAGATCTCGTCCCACTCGCGCAGGGGATCGGAGCCGGCCCGGCCGAAGAACGTGAGCACAGCGCCGAGCCGAGGCCGGTCGAGCGGCTGGCCGAGCAGTCTGGCGGCGACAACCTGGATGAACGTCGTGTAGGTCGTGGCCTCCGCCACCACCGAGGTGTCCACGCCCAGCACCTTGATCCGGTAGCCGAACGACGCCAACCACGCGCGACCGTCCGAAGGGTCCGGACCGGTCAGCGTCGTGCGGTTCGGCCACCACCCGGCCCCCAGCATGACGTGCATGTTCCAGCGGCCGAGCTGCCCTGACGCGGACTGCCAGGCCAGCGCGACGTCCGGATAACCGTTCGGCGGGTCCCAGGCCTTCGGCGCATGGCTCAGCTCGCTGCTCTGCCAGTAGAGCGCGGAGAGCCCCTCACGCAGCTTCGTCGGGTCCGTCGAGGGTTGCAGGCCGAGTGCCCTGACCGTCGCCACCAGGTCCTCCAGCGGTCGGCGGACCTTCGTCCCGATCGCGGCCTTGAACTCGGCACTGGTGAACAGAGCCCTCAGCACCGGCCGGATCGACGACCCGTTGGCCAGGTACGTCGAGGCGAGCCGGTCGACGAGGGACTGGGGAGGGTTGTCGGAGACGAAACGGATGCTGAGCTTGCGGGCGATCCGCGCAGCGGTGCGCGGATGCAGGGCCAGCCAGCGCAGGAAGGCCTCGGCGTCCGCAGGACCGCTCGTCGTGCTGGTGGTACGGCGCCAGCCGAGGATGTCGACCGCTCCGGTCCAGTGCATCGAAGGGTCGAAGCGGTAGGTCCCCGCCCGCGCGTCGCCGTCCGGCAGCTCCCACGACCACCAGACGGTGTGCCCGGTGAGCAGCCGGTTGGCGTCCACGACGTCCGACTGGTCGTACCCGGCGACGACGCCGAGGGTGTGCAGCTCGAGCAGCTCGCGTCCGTAGTTCTCGTTCGGGTGCTCCTTGGTCGAGTGCGCGTTGTCCAGGTACACGAGCATCGCCGGGTGCTTGAAGCTGGCCACGAGCATGTCGGAGAACCGCCCGAAGGCATGGCGACGGATCACGGTCCGCTCGTAGTCCGCCCGGCTGTCCCACACGTCGCCCGACGGGCAGGTGACGTGCAGGTGGTCGGACCAGAACTCGCACATCGACTCGAAGAGCTGGAAGCGGCTGAAGGCTGCGCGGCCGATGGTCACCTGGCCCAGGTCCATCATGACCTCCCAGCCGAACTCGGGGACCGAGTCAGGGCGGGACCGGACCTGGGCGATGCTCCAGTTGACTCGGGGGTAGGCGGCCACCACCCGGTCGGCGACCGGGTCCGACCCGCCGCCGAGCGCGAGCTGCTCGTCCAGCCAGCCGTCGTAGCCCAGGGCGCGCACCTGCGAGCGCAGCGCGGGCGTGAGTCCGTAGGAGCAGCGACGGGCCAAGTGGAAGTCGAGATCGGGGAGCAGCCCACCCCGGGGCATCGGGCCGCCGACTGGGCCGGGGACGGCGGCGTCGGCCGCACCGGCGGCCAGCGGCAGCGTCGCGAGGGCGCCCGTCGAGAGACCCGCGGCCAGCACCGACCGGCGGGTCAGCGACGAACCGTCCAAGGCAGTCGTCGACCGCGGCGCAGGCTCGGGCACGGTCCTCCTTCGGCAGCCGGATCGGCGGTCCCGATCAACCGCTCGGGTGAATCCTTGCTCGACCCGCCAGGATGGGCCAGTGCAGATCGAGATGACGGCCTACGACGATCCCATCGTGCAGGCCATGGTCGAGCAGGTCCAGGCCGAGTACGTCGTCCGCTACGGCGGCCCGGACCGGACCCCGGTCGACCCCGAGGAGTTCACGCCGGCGGGCGGGGGCATCTTCCTGGTCGGTTTCGTCGACGGGGTTCCCGTCGCCTGCGGCGGTCTGCGTCGGCACGACGAGACCAGCGTGGAGATCAAGCGGATGTTCGTCCCGGCCGAGCACCGGGGGAACGGCTTCGCCCGGGCGATGCTCACCGCCTTGGAGGACGCCGGACGGCGGGCGGGCTACCGGCGGATCATCCTCGAGACCGGGGGCAAGCAGCCCGAGGCGATGGCGCTGTACGAGTCCAGCGGCTACCACGTCATCGAGTCGTTCGGGTACTACCGCAACGCTCCGCTGAACCGCTGCTACGCGCGCGACCTCTGAGCCGACCACGGACTGTTAGCGTCCTTCCGTGCGCCTCACCGCCCGGGTCGACTACGCGCTGCGCGCCGTCTGCGAGCTGGCTGCGGCGTCGGGGGGAACCCTGACCGTCGACCAGCTGGCCCGGGCGCAGGGAATCCCGGCCTCCTACCTGGAGACCATCTTGGGATCGCTGCGGCGGTCCGGGCTGGTGCGCGGCCGCCGTGGGCCCGAGGGCGGCTTCGTGCTCGCTCGGCCGGCCGCCGCCATCAGCCTCGCCGACGTCATCCGCGCGCTGGAGGGACCGCTCGTCCACGTCCGGGGCGAGCGGCCGGACACCGTCGCCTACACCGGGGCGGCCACCGGCCTGCAGGACGTGTGGGTGGCCCTGCGGGCCGTCGAGCGGGCCGTCCTCGAGCAGGTGACCCTCGCCGACGTCGCCGCCGGCCGGCTGCCGGCCAAGGTGCGCAAGCTCGCCGGTGACCCGGCCAACTGGTCCTGAGGGTCCGTCCGAACGGTTGATGGTCCACTCCTACACCCCTGGGTAGATTCCCGACTATTCCGGTAGGGTTATTCAGTCGGTAGGGGTCGTCATCGTGCGCACACTGATCGTCTTCGGTCTCGTCGGCTTCCTGGCGCAGCTGGTCGACGGCTCGCTCGGCATGGCCTACGGGGTCACGACGTCGACCCTGCTGCTGTCGGCGGGCTACGCACCCGCCGCGGCGTCCGCCTCGGTCCACCTCGCCGAGCTGGGCACCACGTTGGCCTCGGGCCTCGCGCACCATCGGTTCGGCAACGTGAACTGGACCGTCGTCCGACGGATCGGCGTCCCGGGCGCGGTCGGCGCCTTCGCGGGGGCCACGTTCCTGTCCTCGCTGTCCACTGCGGCCGCCCGGCCGTGGATGGCGCTGATCCTCCTGGTGCTCGGCCTGTACGTGCTGGCCCGCTTCGCCCTCGGTGTGCGGCCGACGGTGGTGGTGACCACGCCGAAACGGCGGCTGCTCGGGCCGCTCGGGCTGGCCGCCGGCTTCGTCGACGCCACGGGCGGCGGGGGCTGGGGGCCGCTCGCTACGCCCACGCTGATGACGGCCGGGCGCATGGAGCCGCGCAAGGCGATCGGCTCGGTCTCCGCCAGCGAGTTCCTGGTCGCCCTCGCGGCCAGCGCAGGGTTCCTCCTCGGCCTCGGAACGTCCGGCATCGACCCGGTGGCGGTCGGGGCCCTGCTGGTCTGCGGCGTCCTCGCCACGCCGGTCGCCGCCTGGCTGGTCAGGCGCCTGCCCACCCCGGTCCTCGGCACCTTCACCGGGGGGCTGCTGGTCCTGACGAACGCGCGGACGCTGCTGGCCACGGCCGGGATCACCGGCTCGGCGGCCACGCTGGCCTACCTGGGAGTCGTGCTGCTCTGGACGGCCGGGCTGGCCCTCGCGGTCCGCACCGTGCGCGAAGAGCGCCTGCTGGTGCTGAGCGAACCGGAGCCGGCCACCGCCTGAGACCGGCCGCCGCCGCCAATCCCTACTCCTGCCCGACTCCTGACCGGCTCCTGCCCGACTCCCGCCCGACTCCTGCCCTACTCCTGCGGGAAGGGCAGGTCGCGCTCGAAGCGCAGCCAGCCGCCGGCCGCGAAGGCCGCCACCTCCACCTCCTCGCGCTCCCCGCCCTCGACCTCCTCGCCCTCGACCTGCTCGGCCGGAGCGTGGGCGTACAGGCGCAGGACCCCGTGGTCGACCACGTAGCGCGTGACGTCGTAGGTGCGCCGCAAGCCGTCGGAGAGGTCCAGGTGCAGACGGATCATGGCCGAGACGCTAGCGCGTGCTGGGGTCAGGCGGACGCGTCGTGGCCTTCGGCGCTGACGGCCGAGCGGCCGGCCTCCAGCCGGGCCACCGGGACCCGGAACGGCGAGCAAGACACGTAGTCGAGACCGACGGCGTCGAAG
>Ga0209798_10002467_pt1 | contig 10912 bp, 3 predicted proteins | sample DOMMetBare3Fresh_FD_187475 | JGI IMG/M metagenome (GOLD analysis project Ga0209798, IMG submission 187475) | Wetland sediment microbial communities from St. Louis River estuary, USA, under dissolved organic matter induced mercury methylation -... | ecosystem: Environmental > Aquatic > Freshwater...
GGCGCTGCTCCAGTTGCTGCGCGCGTCGGCACGCATCCAGGGGGACGCGCAGCTCGCCGGGCAGCCGCTGGATCGGCTGCAGGGTGAAGCGTTGCGCCGCGCGCGCCGGGACATCCAGATCATCTTCCAGGATCCGTTTGCGTCGCTGAATCCGCGCATGCGCGTAGTTGAGATCCTGGAGGAGGGCGTGGCGTCGCTGCGACCCGAAGTCGGCGCGGACGAGCGTCGCACGCGAATCACGACGCTGCTCGAGAAGGTCGGCCTGCGCGCAGACAGCATGGGTCGCTATCCGCACGAGTTCTCCGGCGGGCAGAGACAGAGGATCGCCATCGCCCGGGCGCTCGCCGTCGAGCCGAAGCTCATCGTCTGCGACGAACCGACTTCCGCCCTCGACGTCTCGGTGCAGGCGCAGATCCTCAATCTGCTGGCGCAACTGCAACGCGAACTCGATGTCGCTTATCTTTTCATCACGCACAACTTCGGCGTGGTCGAATACCTCGCGCACGACATCGCAGTGATGAAGGACGGCAGGATTGTCGAAGCGGGCGCGGCGGAACAGGTGCTCGAGCGACCGGCGCATGAGTACACGAAGACGCTGCTGGCTGCGGTGCCGCGACTGAAGCGGGCGGCGTAGATATTCGACGTCAAGCCTGAGTTGCCAAAGGACTGCAGCAAGCAGATCGCAATCAGGCACTGATTTTCCACCTGAAACCAAATCATCGAGTAACGGCTGGCTACCAGCAAACACGCCGGAGATCTGGACCCCAGTTCGGCCGGTCACGATGTCATCGACCTGTTGAAGAAGGTCGGAACGAACAGCAAGAAGTTCCGCAGTTCCGACGACTTCATTCAACGCGCAGATTTCAGATCCAACTTTGGATTCAGGCCACTGGCGAAATCGCTAAACCGATCGTTTCGCTTTCAAGGCTGAATTTTGAGGGTACCCAAAACGGCAGCCTCAGATCGACAATTCCGGCGATGCCCGACCGACTGCCGTTGGTTGTAGTAATGCTGCGGCAGAGGATCTATCCCGCGCGCGGCTTTTCGCGACCGCAGAAGTTGCTTGAGAAGAAACACTGATCCTGCACATCGTGCACCGCGTCTCTTTGCGCTCGGGGGCGCTAAACCACCAACGGCACACCGCGCACAGGAGCGATGAAGGGGCTGGGACCGTTCTTCAAACTCATTTTTTGCGAAATCCTGTGATGAAAAAGCAACAAACGAGCATGGTTCAGCCGTTCTCTTCGTTGCCATTCAGTTCGCGCGTCCCGACAATCGACGCGTCCGCCCGGCCATTTACCTCGTTTGGAGGTGCGAACGGAACGTGGACAAAGGATTTGTCATGTTGACGATGCAACGTACGGCACATCGGTGGACATTTATTCTGGGGGAGTTCAAATGTTGATTCGCATGAAGCCTATGGCTCTAGGCGTAGCTGCCGCCTGCGGCGGGTTGGCGCTATCGGCAATGGTCGCGACATCCGTTTATGCGCAGCAAGCCCAGCCAGATGCGGGTGTTCAAAGAACCGAACTAGTCATCATCACCGGTTCACGCATTGCCCGCTCGGCCAACCTCATCAGCCCGACGCCGGTCCTGACCCTGGATCTCGAGGCGCTGGGCAATGTGGGCGCGGAAAACTTTGCCGACATTGCGACCCAGCTACCGCAGTTTGCTCCGTCCTTCGGGACATCGCGAACGCAATCGACCTTTTCTGGTGTCGAGACTTCGGGCCTGAATCTCGCGAACCTGCGAAACCTGGGCGAAAACCGCACACTGGTGCTGATCAATGGTCGCCGCGTGCCCGGGGGACTCTCGACCGACACCGCGGTCGACTTCAACACGATCCCGACTGCCAATATTGAGCGCATTGAGATAATTACAGGTGGCGCATCGGCGATCTACGGCGCGGATGCCGTGGCCGGTGTAATCAACATCATTACCAAGAAGAACTTCGAAGGGGTCGAGGTCTACGCCGGTTATGGCGTATCCAAGGACGGCGACAACGAGAATCCCACTGGGTCGCTGATGATCGGCGGCAAGTTCGGTGACAAGGGTCGTGGTCTCGTGACCCTGCAATACGACCGGCAGGGCAGAGTGAAATGTGCCGATCGCTTCCTCTGCGCCGAGGACTTTGCCTGGCTAGATCCTTCCGTGGGGCCGATTCGTGGACCCGCCGCCTATTCAGGCGTGGGCGCCGCCGGCCGATTCTTCATCGGCAGCACGAGCTATACGCGGCGCAATGGCAGCTTTACCGACGCGAACGGTAATCTGATCCCTTTCAGTGTCCAGATCGACGGATACAACCGCAACGCGCGGCGCGACATCGCGATACCGACCACGCGGATCATGGCGGCGGCCGAGGGCGAGTACGAGATCTTCAAGCAGATCAAGGCGTTTACCGAAATCAATTACGGACAGACCCAGATCAGGTCCGAGTTCGAGGGTCATCCGTTCCAGTCACAACAGGTTGGCAGCCGGTTCGGCAATCTTCAGGCAACGATTCCGGTGAGTAACCCATTCATTCCCGCGCCGCTGCGCGCGGTTTTGCCCGCGACCGCCACAGAAATCACGTGGTGGCAGCGTTTCTCGCCGGAAACGGTGGGTGGCCCGCGTGGCGCCGACAGCGAGCGCAATACGTTCAGGGCTGTCGGTGGCCTGAAGGGAGAACTCGACACCCTATTCGGCTTCGGCAGCGACTGGCGCTGGGAGGTGTCGCAGGTCTATGGCCGCACGCGGGTGAATCTTGGGACGGAAGGTCTGGTTGGAACGGCCCAGTTGTATTACGGCTTGAGGGTCGAGCCCGATCCGACCAATCCGGGTTCGTTCCGTTGCTCGGACGCAGGGGCGCGCGCAACCGGCTGCGTTCCGATCAATCCGTTCGCGCCTTATACGCCGGCGATGCTCAAGTACCTTACGTTCGCGGCAAACACGATTGGAGCTAGTGCGCTCAACGATACGGTGGCTCATCTGAGCGGCGCACCGTTCGAACTGCCAGCCGGGCCGCTGCGCGTGGCGGTCGGCGCCGAGTACCGCACATTCTCCGGTTACCTCGACTACGACAACCTCATCAATCAGGGTCTGGCAACCGGCAACCAGATCGGCGATACCGATTTCGTCAAGACCAAGACCAGCGAGGGGTTCGCCGAGATTCTGGTGCCGATCGTCGCCAACAAACCGTTCGCCAATGCGCTGAACTTTGAAGGGGCGTTTCGCACGTCGAGCGTCCAAGGCGGCGAGAGCTATGACACTTGGAAGTTTGGCGGCGACTGGGAGCCGGTGACCGGCCTGCGCTTTCGGGCGATGAAAGCGCGCGCTGTTCGTACTCCGGTACCGGGCGATTTGTCCGGCATCGGAGACACCTTCGGGGTCATTAACGATCCATGCACGGCGGCGCGGCGGAATAACAACCCGACCCGGGCGGCCAACTGCGCTGCCGATGGCGTTCCGGCCAACTACGCGCCACCGCTGGTCGTCGAGCAGGCGGTGGCGGGCAAGACCGGAGGCAACCCAAACCTCACTCCTGAGATCGGTACCACGCTGACCTACGGCTTCGTGTGGCAACCGACGTTCGCGAAGGGGCTTGCGCTGACGGTCGACCGCTTTGAAATCGACGTGAAGGACATCATCGCAACCGTGAACCGTCAGACCGCGACCAACCTCTGCTATGACACCCCGGGTCGCCTCTTTTGCAGCGCGTTGACGCGCGGGACGAATCCCTTGATTCCGGGCGCCACCTATGTTCTTACCTCGGTCAATGAGCAGCTGCAGAACTCCGCCGCGCTGAAGGTCGCGGGTGTCGATGTCCAGGTCCGGTACGGATTCAGGGCCGGCGGCTACGGTGATGTCGATCTTTCGTTGGTGTCGACCATTTATGACAAGGCGACGCTCACACCGCTCGCGGGTCAGGACGCAGTCAATCTTCTGGGTCAGGCGGGCGGTGCAACCGGCGACCTTAATCAGGGCTTCGTCAAGTTCACGGCAAACGGCAACATCGGCTGGAAGCGCGGCCCCTTCAGCGCGAACTGGAACATGCGGCACATCGGACGCGCCGATATGGCACCTGGTACTACTGAGGACGGCTTCCCCAAAATCGGCAGCGCGACGTACCACAACGTCCGGGTGGGCTACCACTTCGGCAAGGGGAGCGAGGTGTTTTTCGGCGTGACCAATCTGTTCGACCGGCTGCCGCCGTTCTTTGCGTCCGGCACATCGGGCACGCAGGCATTGGACACGATCCCTGGCTACTACGACGTGTTCGGCCGCTCGTACTTCGCCGGTCTGCGAATGAGGTTCTGACGATCATCTTCTCGACTGATCGGAAGCGGGCCTGCGGGCCCGCTTACCTTTTCATCACGCATAGTTTTGGCGAGGTCGAATGTTTGGCACACGACATCGCAGTGAAGAAGGACGGCGGAATCGTCGAAGCGGGTCCGGCCGAACAGGTGCTCGCGCGGCCGACGAATGAATACACCAATACCCTGTTCGCCGAGGTGCCGCGGCTGAAGCGTGCGAGGTAACAAGTCTCGCCGCGCTCAAGTCATGTGCTTGGCGAGAAACCGTTCGACGCGGCCGTACAAATCGATGCGGCTCGATTCCTGCATGAGGCCGTGCGCCTCGTCGTTGTACACGACCCACTCATATGGCACCTTCGCCGCTTCGAGTGCCGAACGCATCCGTGTTGCGTGGTCGATCGGCACGCGGCGATCGTATCCACCGTGTACCATCAACACCGGCCGCTTGATCCGGTCCGCGAGCAAGTACGGCGACGCCGCACGCAGCTTTTCCTTTTCGGTCTTCGGATCGCCCACATGGGAGGCGAACCACGCCTGGAACTCGGGGCGCCACACGCCCATGTCGGACCAGGTCGCATCGGCCATCAGTTCAAGATCGGTGACACCGACAATGTTAATGCCGCAGCGATAGAGTTCGGGGTCTTTCGCCAGGCCCATCATCGTCGCGTAGCCCCCGTAGCTGCCGCCCATGATTGCGACTCGCGTCGCGTCGACGATTCCTTGCGTAACCAGAGCTTTCACTCCGTCGGTCAGGTCGTCCTGCATTGCCAGTCCCCACTGGCGGCGGCCGGCAACGTAATGATTCCAGCCATAGCCCCTGCTGCCACGGTAGTCCGGCTGAAGTACCGCGTAGCCACGTGACGCCAGAAATTGTGCTTGAGCAACCCACTCCCAGTACTCGCCCCGAACAAAGGGTCCACCATGCACAATGAGCACCAGCGAGAGATTCTTTTCGGCGCGGCCGGGCGGCAGGGTCAAGAACGCTGGAATCTGCAGTCCGTCACGGGCACGATAAAGCAGAAAACGCCGTTCGCCCTGCAGCTCGGCGCGAATCCACGGTCGTCGCGCAACGGCCTCTGTCAGCGTTTTCTTTTCTCCATCGTAAAGGTACCAGGTACCGGGCTCGCGATCGGAATAGGACAGGATCAAGCTTCGACTGCTGCTTGAGTAATCCAGAATTCGATTCACCCGGCGCGGCAGGGCCGCGTCGAGCGACGCCTGCAGCCGCGCCCAGTCCTCGTCCAGCCAATAGGTTTCCTCGCGCTCGCCAAACTGGCGAATGCCGACCAGTTTCTTCTTCGCGTCGTCAAGTACCAGGTGTCCGCTGAATCCCGCGTTGACTTGGGGTCCGTCGTCCTCGGAGTCGAAGTCGTTGTCCTTGTGCGCGATCAGCCGCCCGCCGAGCCTGTTGGCTTTCAGGTCGTACGTGTAGATCGCGGCGCGATCGCTGCCGTTACGACTCGACACATACAGCGTGCCATCATGGTCGAATCTGAGCGGGACGAAGCCTTCGTTCGCCAGCCCGTCGAATTCGATCATCTTGGTCATGTCTTGCTGTTCACGAAATCGGTGATAGATGGCGATCCGTGTCGTGTGATCGATCGCGGACATCGCAATCCGTGGAACGCGATCCTCATCGACGAACCATTTGAAGGTCCGGTCCGGGCGGTTGAAGGTGAGCAGCGTCCTGCGCCCAGTCTTCGAATCGATGCGGTATACGTCGTACGATTCTGCATGGCGATCGTTCGAAATGGCCAGAATGTCGCTCGAACCGGGAATCGTCCGCAGAAATCTCGTACCCCGATAAATGACATTGATGAAATTTGTTCCATGGAAGTTGGGCGAGGCGATCTCCTTGAACTCGCTGCCATCCTTGTTGATCGCAAACAGCCCTGCCGGCCGCTGCTCTCCCAAGCCGGATTGCCGGTCGATCAAGTCATACATAAGGCGCTCATTGTTGATCCAGCGAACAACACGCACATCGCGGTCGTTGATCGCGGTGAGCGGTGTCGCCTTTCCGCTCTCAAGGTCGACGATTGCGATGTTCTGCCGGCCGGCGATGGGAATGATCGCGGCCAGTGACTTGCGATCGGGCGAGAGCGTCACCCCTCGGTAAATGTCATAACGAAAGAAACCCTCGACCGTGGGCTGCAGGGATTTCGACTGGGCGTTTGCAATTGGCAACACAAGCGCTGAAGCAGTGGCCGAGAAAGCGGATAGGAACTCACGACGATTCATGGAATGAACCTTCTGTGAAATGGAAGTAAGCGGAGAGGAAGCCCCGGAGATGCATGACCGATCGTTGCGTTGAATGATGCCGGATTCGAGGCGATCCAAGCGTCACGACCGGGACCGTCTGCTTCGAAGGCGGGATGAAATGCCGAAAACCCGCCCCTGGACGCGACAGCTCTGCGTAACGCGCACGCAAAAAAACGGGGAGCCGAAGCTCCCCGTTCAAGAACCCATGCGGCTTGAATTTATTTGAACGTATACGTCACGCGACCATAGATGAAGCGGCCGCGCGGATCCGCGTACTGGGGTTCATAGCCGGACTGGAACGATGTCTGGCCGGCCGCGTTGGTGTAGGGCGGATCCGTGTTCAGAATGTTCCTTGCGCCAAGTGTCAGACGCAGGTTCTTGATGCCGGTGTAACTTCCTTGCACATCATAGGTCGTGTAGCTGCCGACCTGGCGCGGTTTGAAGGCCGGATCTTCCGTATCCTCGAACGTTCCAGGCAGGTCGGTATAGCTGCCCTGATAGCTCTGCGCGAGCGCGAAATCCCACGGACCACGAGTCCAATTCACCGTCAGGTAGTGCTTCCAACGCGGGATCGTGCCGCCGGTGGAGTTGTTGGGTTGATCCACGCCCCCGGTAAACGAGCCGTCCGGGTTCTGCGAGTCATACTTGCTGAAGTACGTTCCCGCCAGGCCGATCGTGAACTTGCCGATGTCGCCGGCAGGAAGGCTCCATTTGGCATCGATATCAAAACCCGCCAGCCGGGTCTCGCCAAGGTTGATGTTGGTCTGATCGATATTGATGATCGAACCGGGCAGGTTTGGGAACGCTGCGTCGCGCGGGGCGCGGCGAACCAGATTGCCGTACTTGCCCAGATCGCCCAGGATCGTGGCAGCAGTAACGCCGTTGACGATCGTATCCTTCAGCTCAATCTTGAACAGGTCGACAGCCACCGAGATGTTGTTGGTTGGCTCGAGGACAATTCCCAAAGTGGTGTTGTCCGATTTTTCGGGTTTCAGGGCTGTATTACCGCCGAATGTGACCGCGAACTGCGTCTGGCAATCGTTCGAGCTGTTGGTCGTCGGGCAACGCAGCGGATCGTTCAGTCCTGGAGGCGTCACGCCGGTCGTGTTCGGGAGGAACAGGTCCTGCAGGCTCGGGGCACGGAAACCCTGCCCATACGAAGCCCGCACCAAGACCTGACGCAGCGGCTGCCAACGGAGGCTGAACTTGGGCGTAGTCGAATTGCCGACGCCCTGGTAATCGTCGTAGCGGACCGCGGCATTGGCTTCGAGGTTCTTGATGATCGGCACGTTGACTTCGGCGAATACGGCCTTCACATCGCGTGACTTGTTGGTCACGAGGAAGTTGCCGCCGTAGCCCGAGATGTCACCCGTTGCGATAGTCGGATCCGGCTGCCAGTTCAGTTTCTCCTGCCGGAACTCTCCACCCAGCGCGAGCGCCAACGGCCCCGCCGGCATCTGGAAGATTTCCCGCGAACCCTTGGCGGCCAGGCTGCTGATCTTGGAATCGATCTTGAAAGCGTCGCCTGTGAAGTTGGTGGCTTTGAGCTGGGCTTCGACTGCCGGCGTATTCGGCCCGAAGAAGTTCACGGTGCCGCTGTTCAGTAGCGTCAGGACCTTGGAGTTCGCCGGGTAGCCGTCATTGACGTGTTCACGGACCTTGCTCTGCGTGTACAAATACGCCGCGTCGTAGTCCCAGCCGGCCGCAACGCCCTTGATGCCAAACGTGAATCGCGGCGCCTCCGACGTGTCGGTCAGATCGCGATTTCCGGTGACTGCGGAGCGATAGCGAACCGCCAGGTTCGGAAGCGGGACTCCCGCCCCGACGATCCCCTGCACATACGACGTGGGATAGAACGGGTCACCCGGCTTCATCAGGATTGTGCTGAAACCCGGCGGAAGCCCATGCGGTGTTCCGCCGACTCCCGGGAAGTTTGCCGGGTAGAGCCCGTTGTAAGGTGCAAGATTGAACAGCGGATTGTTGTCGGGCAAGCTGAACTGATCCGACAGCGGCACTGGCTGGATCACCGTGCGTTGCTCATTGCGGTTGAACGAGCCTTCGACGAACGCTTCCATGCTGGGCGTCACCGCGAACTTGGCGGATGCGAAGATACTCTTGCGCTCCGTTTTGGGTACCAGCGTCACGAGTGATGCGGGGTCAAACCGGCAGCGATTGGGCGGGAACAGCGGGTCAAGGGTCGAATACGGTCCTGGGCAGGCAGGCGCGGACGGATTGCGCGTGCGGCCGGAATCATCGAGCAGGAAGATGTTCGCCGGGAAGGTATTGCCCGAGGTCGTGTCGTTCAGTGCAGCTTCGTTGATGCCGGAACTGGCGAATTTGCGGTCGCGACCGAACAGCGCGTCTTCCTTCTGATAGGAGGCAACCAGCATGAAATTGAAGCGATCCTTGCCGAGGTCGCCGTAGCCATAGGCGCCGCTGACCCGCTGCAGCCGTGCGCCGCCATCGGTGGTGTCGCCGTATTCTGCGGTGACTTCTGCACCCTTGAAGTCCCTGCGCAGGATGAAGTTGATCACCCCCGCGATCGCGTCTGAGCCGTAGATGGCTGACGCGCCGTCTTTCAGCACCTCGATGCGCTCGATGGCGGCCAACGGAATGCTGTTGACGTCGACCGACACGGAGTCGCCCGTGAAACCCTGGCCATAGGGGGCAATGCGGCGCCCGTTCATCAGGACCAGCGTGCGCAAGGAACTGAGGCCCCGCAGCGAAACGGCCGATATGCCGCCGGTCGTTGCGCCCGATGCTGATGAAGCCGTGAGGCCCTGCGAGCTGGCGACTGCGCTGATCGTCTGCAGCAGTTGCTCGACGTTTCCGGCACCTGTCTTTTGAATGTCCTCGCGCGTGATGACCTGCACCGGAAGTGCCGTTTCGCCTTCGATCCGCTTGATGCTGGAGCCGGTGATCTCCACCCGCTCGAGCTTCTGCGTGTCGGTTTGCGCGAAAGCCGGAGCGCCGCCAAGTGCAGCGAGCCCACCAAACGCGATTGCCAAGCCGGCCGTGACGGGCCGTAGTTGGATAGTCATGGAAGCAACCCCCCTTGGGAAACATGCGAAGTGTTGTCTCGGCCCCACACACAACGGCTGATACGACAGGCGTCACGAACAGGGAGTGCGAGCGCGACGATTGTTATACGTCGGCAACCGAGCGACAAGATCAAGTCACCGAATCTTGCGTGCATGTTGCATTTTTGCATTCGACGCGGAATGAGTCTGTAAAATGCTGCAACGCGTTCCCCTCGCGACGCTCAAGGCTGCCAGCGAACGAATGCAGGGGTGTAGCGTTGCTCGGGAAAACCGCTGACGATGACAACGTCTTCGGGTGAGGTCGCTCGAAGACGTGCCTCGTACGTTCAGTGTGGCTCAGCAGGAACTGGAACAACGGTCATTGCACCAACGTTGTCGCGTCGCTGAAATCCATTGGCAACGCAGGACGTGCGCAGAGCGTCCAGGAGTCGGGAATCAGGGCACGCGCAACCAGGAATGCGCCAGATCCGCTGCGCCGTCGTTGCCGGTGACGGCCTTGAATGCCTGTGCCGCGCGTCCTTTCTGGCCGGCGCGCATCAGCGCGATTCCGAGGTGCAGGTTCGCATCACTGGCGTAGCGCAGACCGCCTTTGGCGATCCCCTGCTGGATGAGGGCGATCCCCTTTTCGTACTGTCCGAGGCCAGTGTAGGCAAGTCCGGTGCGGATCAATCCATTGCCATCCTTGGCCGCGAGTCCTTCGGTCTCCGCCGCTTTCAGGTCGGCAGGGGCGTTGGCGACCCTTTGTGTCGCGAGAGCGAGCAGCCGCTTCTGTCGGTCGATTTCGCCGGTTTTGCCAAGCAATCCTGACGCAAAAGCGTCATCGAGCACCTTCTTCGCTTCTCCGGCTTGTCCGGCCTGCAGCGCGAGCTGCGCCATCTCCATCACATCTTCGGCTTTGGTCAGATTTCCGGTTGCGAGTCTCAGTCGCATCAGATCGAGCGAGTGGCGGTCGGAGAATCCACTCTTGCTCGTCAATCGGTTGAGGTAGAGCCCAAAGTATTCTTTCTTCGGGTAGTAGGCGATGAGCTTTTCGATTGTTGCCGTCTGCGCCTGACCCTGTCCGTTCCGCATCTGGGCATCCGCCAGACGCAGCAGATCGCCCTCGTCTGGTCGACGTCCGGCCTGCTCGGCGGCGTTTACCGCGGCCAGCGATTCGCGCGCCACGGCGCTGTAGTCGCCGCTCTGGGCATTCACGTAGGCCAGCAACTGACCGAGTTGCGCGCTCGAAGCACCCGCCTGCTGGGCCTTGACTGCCCACTCGCGGGTCTTGCCCCAATCCTTGCTCTGGGAGTACGCAAAGGCGATCTGCTCGGCCGTCTG
>Ga0209798_10002468_pt1 | contig 10910 bp, 9 predicted proteins | sample DOMMetBare3Fresh_FD_187475 | JGI IMG/M metagenome (GOLD analysis project Ga0209798, IMG submission 187475) | Wetland sediment microbial communities from St. Louis River estuary, USA, under dissolved organic matter induced mercury methylation -... | ecosystem: Environmental > Aquatic > Freshwater...
CCGGGAACGAGGACCCCGTCGCCACGTACGCCACCGCCACCCCCGGCGCGTACGACCCGGCCGAGACCGCCGCCGACGTCGCGAACCGGTCCCACCCGCCCAACCGTTCGACCGGCACCGCGAAACCCGGCGGCGTTCCCACTGCCGCCGACCCGGCGGTCACCGACGCCGTTGCCCCCGGCGCCAGCGTCAGTACGATCGACAGCGCGCCCACCAGTCCTGTCATGGTCGTCCGACGCACCGCAGCCCCGTCCTTCGCCGTCCTCACGCCCGTCGTCACGGAGTGCGCCCGCCACGCACCATGGGTGACGCCTGCGAGCGACACTAGCCGGGCGGCAAGCCCAGGTCGATACGATGGCCGACCTCGGCATCCCCGCGATGCGCGACCGCGGCAGTGGAGGGCATTCGACGTGATGGCCGCCCGGGCGGGCACCGACGGGGAGGCCCCGGAGACCGCGGACGAAAGCGGGCGCCACGCGACGAACCTCGAGCTGTTCCTCGATCTGGTCTTCGTCTTCGCCGTCACGCAGATTGCGGGGGTTCTCGGGGCGTCCCTGACGCTGGAGGGCTTCGGGCGGGGGCTGCTGCTCGCCTGGCTCGTCTGGTGGCTGTGGTCGCAGTTCACCTGGCTCGGGACTGCGATCGACCTGGGCAACCGGTCCACGGCGCAGTTCCAGGTGCTGGCCACCATCCCGTTGACCCTGCTGATGGCCGTGGCCATCCCGACGGCGTTCGACGCGTCCGGACCCCAGTTCGCCGCCGCCTACCTCGCGGTGAACGTGTGGGCGCTGGCTATCCAGGGTTGGAGCCTCTGGCGCGATCCGGTGACGAGGTCGGCGTGGCTGCGCTACGTGCCACTGGCCGTCGTGGCGCCGTGCGTGCTGCTCGTCGGGGCGTTCGTCGACGGAGGTGCTCGCGTCGGCGTGTGGAGCGCCGTCGCCGTGTTCAACGTGGCCAGTGCGATCGTCGCGGGGTCCAGGGGGCGGGAGGGATCGAGCGAGTGGGCGATCGACCCGGTCCACTTCGCCGAGCGGCACGCGCTCTTCGTGATCATCTCGCTCGGCGAGATCGTGGTCGCCGTCGGCTCGGCGGCGGCTGCGGTCGAACTCGGCCCGGAGATCGCGATGGGCCTCGTGGCCGCGGCCGTCGTCGCGTGCGTGTTCTGGTGGACCTACTTCGCCTATGTTCCCGAGGCGGTCGAGCGCCGACTGGCCGGAGCACGGGGCGCCGACCGTGGGACGGTCGCCCGGCAAACCTTCACCTTCGGGCACTTCCCGATCGTGTTCGGACTGGTGATGTACGCGGTGGCCGCCAAGCATGCGGTCGCCCACCCCCTGGACCCCTTGGGCGCCGGTGACCTCGCGTACCTGGCTGGCGCCGTCGCGGTCTTCGTCGGCGGCTTGCTCGGGCTGCAGTGGCAGGCGGCTCGCCACCTGGCGCCCGAGCGCGTCGCCGTGGTCGTCGCGGTGGTGGTGCTGTGCTGGGGTGCCGGGTCGTCGATCCCCGGCTGGGCGATCCTCGCCCTCGTCGCCGTCATGATCGCGATCACCCAGGCCGTCTCGCTGCGCCGCTACCGGCGGCTGCAGGCGTCCGCGAACACAAGTCAAAGAGCGGCGCCCGACACACTCTGACTCCCGGCGCGCGGTGGGCGATGCTGGGATCGAACCAGCGACCTCCTCGGTGTGAACGAGGCGCTCTACCACTGAGCCAATCGCCCGGGATCTGAGCGGCCCAGCCTAGCGCACGGCCTGCACCCAGTTCCGTGGCCCGTCGAGCGTCACGCCGTAGCGCGCGAGGTACGCCGCGCCCAGCACGGCGACCAGCAGACCGCTCGCCGAGACCACCAGCAGGTTGCGCCTGCGGGCTCTGGGGTCGCGGGCCCGGTCGGCCGCCCGGCGGGCCAGCGCACGAGCACGCCCGAGCAGCCGGCTCGCCCAGCCGAACTCGGTCGACAGGATGGCCAGGCCGACGAAGATCGCCGCCCAGCCGGGGCCGGGCAGCAGCAGCATGATCAGCCCCGCGACGAGGACCGCCGATCCGAGGGCGAACACCGACACTCGCCACACGAGGTCGGTGGCCCGGTTCGCGCGGGCCCGCTCGCGCATGCGGTAGTGCCAGCGCATCCGCTGCACGGGATGCGACCGGCCCGGCGCGGCGCCCTCGGGATCCGACCCGGCCGGGTCCTCCGATGCCATGGGCCCACGGTAACCCGCGGCACCCACCGATCGGCACCGTCAGGCACCCAGGCGATCAGCCGATCACGGCACCCCCGACGACGGTGCGCCGGACGGCGCGTGCCCCCAGGTGGGCCACCAGGTCGGCCTCGTGGGAAGCCTCGAGGACGGCGAGGTCCCCACGAGCGCCGACCCCCAGGTGACCGACGTCGTCCAGCCGCAAGGAGTGCGCGGCGCCCAGGGTGGCTGCCCGGAACGCCTCGTCGACGCTCAGCCCGAGCTCGAGGCAGGCGAGCTGGACGACGTACGGCATGGACTCGCACCACGAGGTGCCCGGGTTGCAGTCGGTGGCCAGGGCGAGCTCGACCCCGGCCGCACGGAGCACGGAGGCGTGCCCCCAGGCGCCCGACCGAAGCGACAGCGTCACCGTGGGCAGCAGGACGGCGACGACACCGGCCGCGGCCATCGCCGCGGCGCCCTCGGCCGAGACGTGCTCCAGGTGGTCGGCGCTCGCGCAGCCGGTCTCGGCGGCCAGCTCGGCGGCCCCGGTGTGCCCGATCTCCTCGGCGTGCAGCCGACCACCCAGCCCCAGCGCCGCCCCGGCGAGCAGGATCCGGCGAGCGTCCTCGACGCTGAAGACGCCGACGTCGCAGAACACGTCCACCCAACGGGCACCCGCCGAGCGGGCCGCCGGCAGCGTGGCGACCACCTCGTCGACGTACTCCGCCCGCTCCCGGCCGGCCGGGACGACGTGTGCCCCGAGATAGGTCGGCTCCAGCCGGACCGGCTGCTCCTGCGTCAGCCGGGCGACGAGCCGCAGCAGTCGAAGCTCGGCGTCCGGGCTGAGGCCGTAACCGGTCTTGACCTCCATCGTCGTCGTCCCGTCGGCGAGCGCCCGGGCGAGCCGGCCCATCGCCAGCGCCATCAGCTCGTCGTCGGTGGCCTTGGCGGTCGCCGCCACCGTCGTGCGGATCCCTCCACCGTCGTACGCCTCCCCCGCCAGCCGGGCCACGAACTCCGCGCGGCGGGTTCCCGCGAAGACCAGGTGGGTGTGCGGGTCGACGAACCCCGGCAGCACGCAGGCCCCCTCGACGTCCAGCTCGAGTAGCTCGGGCCCACCGGCGGGGAGGTCGCGCTGCGCACCCACCCAGGCGACCCGACCGTCGCGGACGACCACGGCGGCGTCCTCCACGGGAGGGCCGTGCATGGTCAGCAGCCGCCCGATGCCCCGGACGAGCAGGTCGCTCACGGCTGCCAGGGCGGTGCGTGCGTGCCGTCGACCATCGGGATCCGGATGCCCACGGATCGAGCGGTGTCGAGGGCGATGTCGTAGCCGGCGTCCGCATGCCGCAGCACGCCCATCCCAGGGTCGTTCGTCAGCACCCGGCCCAGGGCGTCCCCGGCCGACTCGGTGCCGTCGGCGACGACGACCACCCCGGCGTGGATGGACTTGCCGATCCCGACCCCGCCGCCGTGGTGCACCGACACCCACGTCGCGCCGGACGCCGTGTTGAGCAGCGCGTTGAGGATCGGCCAGTCGGCGACCGCGTCGCTGCCGTCGAGCATGCCCTCGGTCTCCCGCTCCGGCGAGGCGACCGACCCTGCGTCGAGGTGGTCGCGGCCGATGACGATCGGCGCCGACACCGCACCGCTGCGCACCAGCTGGTTGAACGCCTCGCCCGCCACGTGCCGCTCGCCGTAGCCGACCCAGCAGATGCGCGACGGCAGTCCCTGGCCCTTGACCTTCTCCGCAGCGAACCGCATCCAGCGCTGCAGCCCGTCGTCGTCGGGGAACGCCGCGAGGACGGCGGCGTCGGTGGCGGCCAGGTCGCGGGCCTCCCCGGACAGGCAGGCCCACCGGAACGGGCCCGCACCGCGAGCGAACAGCGGACGGATGTAGGCCAGCACGAACCCGGGGTAGGCGAACGCGTCGGCGAACCCGGCGTCGAGCGCCTGCCCGCGCAGCCCGTTGCCGTAGTCGAACACGACCGCCCCGGCGCGCTGGAAGTCGACCATTGCCCGGCAGTGGACGGCCATCGCGGCCGTCGACCGCTCGACGTACTCGCTCGGCTTGGTCCGGCGCAGCTCGAGCGCCTCCTCGTACGGGAGCCCGTTCGGCACGTAGCCGTTGAGCGCGTCGTGCGCCGAGGTCTGGTCGGTGACGACGTCGGGGCGCCAGCCCCGACGCACCAGCTCGGGCAGGACGTCGGCACAGTTGGCGACGACCGCCACGGACAGCGCTCGGCCTTCGCGGCGTGCGGCGTCCACTCGCGCGAGCCCGTCGTCCAGCGAGTCGGCGATCTCGTCGAGGTAGCCGTGCTCCAGCCGGCGCTGCGCCCGCCAGGGGTCGACCTCGACGCACAGGGCGGCACCACCGTTGCCGGTGACCGCGAGCGGCTGAGCGCCGCCCATCCCGCCCAGGCCCCCCGTCAGCGTCACCGTGCCGCGCAGCGTGCCGCCGAAGTGCTGGGCGGCCACCTCGGCGAACGTCGCGTAGGTGCCCTGCAGGATCCCCTGGGTGCCGATGTAGATCCACGAGCCGGCGGTCATCTGGCCGTACATCATCAGGCCGGCGTCCTCGAGCTCCCGGAAGTGCTCGGGGGTCGCCCAGCGCGGCACCAGCAGCGAGTTGGCGATCAGCACTCGGGGCGCTCCGGCGTGCGTGCGCACCACCCCGACCGGCTTGCCGGACTGGACCAGCAGGGTGTCCTCCGGCCCCATCTCGCGCAGCGATCGGACGATCGCGTCGAAGGCGGCCCAGCTGCGGGCGGCCCGGCCGTTGCCCCCGTAGACGACCAGGTCGTCGGGTCGTTCGGCCACCTCCGGGTCCAGGTTGTTGTGCAGCATGCGCAGCGCCGCCTCCGCGCCCCAGGTGCGGCAGCTCAGCTGCGACCCGCGCGGGGACCGGACCGGACGAGCACCCTCCACGACGACCACCTCCCGACGCGGCCGGGCGGATCGTCCCTGGCGGGATCCGGCCCGGCCTGCGCACACTAACGTCGTGACCGGCCGACCGGCACCCGACCTGGCCGAGCTGCTGGCTCGACCACGGCAAGGTGCCCTCGAGCTCTGGCTCGACCTGCTCGACCCACGATCACCCGCTGCGTTGGAACGGCTGGACCTGGACGGGCGACGGCACGGGGCCATGCCGTGGCGGATCGACGGCCGCACGACGGTGATGCTTCGCCACCACCCCCGGGCCGAGCACCCGCACGCGCACCTGGCCGCTCGCGCGGTCGAGGCGGCCAGGGCCTGGGCGATCGCCCAGGGCGCCGGGTCACTGCCGCTCGACTACGACCTGCCGTGGCGGTTCGCGGCGGCGATCGTCGCCCAGTCGGAGGCGGTCGCATCCCGCGGGCTGGCCCAGCTGACGATCCTGGGTGACCGTGAGGGTGACTGGCTCGGCGAGTGGTTGAGCACGCACATCGCGGATCCGGCCGTGCACGCGCGCGTCGACGCGGATCTCACAGCCGCCGAGAACCTGCAGATCCCGCAGGCGCCGACCGTCGTCGTCCGAGGGCTGCGGCTGACCTTCGAGGAGAACCAGCTGGACCTGCGCGAGCGGGTCCTCGACGCCCTCGATCGGGAGTGAGCGGCGCCGCCACGCTGGCTAGGGATCCGCGTCCGCGGCGGCCCGCGCCGCGAACGTGGCCATCGCCCGGGCGGTGACCGGGCCGGGGGCGGGGAAGGTCAGGTCGTCGACCGCGTGCACGGGGTGGACGTCGCGGGTCGAGGAGGTGAGGAAGACCTCTTCGGTCTCGCCGAGGATCGCGGCCGGCAGCTCCGCCTCCTCGGCGCCGATCCACTCCAGCACCAGCGCCCGGGTAACCCCGGCCAGGCAGCCGGTGGACAGCGCCGGGGTCAGCAGGCTGCCGCCGACGACCAGGAAGACGTTGGAGCCGGTGCCCTCGCTGAGGTGACCGCGGGTGTCCAGGACCAGCGCCTCGCTCGCCCCCCGACGGTGCGCCTCGGCGAGCGCGACGACGTTCTCGGCGTAGGAGGTCGTCTTGGCCCCGACGACAGCGGAGCGCTCGTTGCGCGGCCACGGCACGGCCGCGAGAGCCGAGGACGCCGGCCAGGGGGTCAGCGGCCCGATCGCCACGACGAGGGTGGGGCCCGCCGACCCGCGGTCCGACCCGAGTGGTGCCGGGCCTCCGGTCACGGTGATCCTCAGCCGGGCCGTCTCGGCGGGGTCGTGGTGGGCGAGGACCGCGGCCACCGCCTCGCGCACCACGGCGTCCTCGGGCTCGGGCAGCCCGAGCCGAGTGGCCGATCCGCGTAGCCGGGCCAGGTGCCGGGTGAGCGCGAACGGCACACCGTCGACCACCTTGAGCGTCTCGAACACGCCGTCGCCGACGGTGAGCCCGTGGTCGAAGACCGACACCCGGGCCCGGTCCGCGTCGACCAGCGCACCGTCGACCCATGCCTTCACCGCTGCACCTCCTCGGCGGCCACGGCCAGCAGCCGGGCGGCCTTCAGCTCGGTCTCCGCCCACTCACCGTAGGCGTCGGACCCCCAGGTGATGCCCGCACCCGTCCCGAACCGCAGCGTGGCGCCGTCGTGCCAGAACGTACGGATCGCGACCGCCAGCTCGGCGACCTGCCGGTCGGCGTCGACGTAGCCGACGGCGCCGCAGTACACCCCCCGAGGCACCGGCTCGTGCTCGTCGATGACCCGCAGCGCGCTGGACTTGGGCGCGCCGGTGACGGACCCCGGCGGGAACGCCGCGGCGAGCAGGTCAGCCCAGCCCGCACCCTCGCGCAGGCGGCCCCGCACGGTCGACACCAGGTGCACCAGCCCCGGATGCTCCTCCAGCGCCAGCAGCGACGGCACGGTGATCGAGCCGGTGGCGCACACCGCCCCGAGGTCGTTGCGCACCAGGTCGACGATCATCACGTTCTCGGCGGTGTCCTTCGGCCGGAGGTCGGCCGCGGTGCGTCCGGTGCCCTTGATCGGGCTGGACTCGACGAGGCGCCCCCTGCGGCGAAGGAACAGCTCGGGGGACGCGGTCGCCACGTGCACGCCCTGCTCCGGCAGCCGGACGACGCCCTGGTAGGGGGCCGGGTTGCCGCGGGCGAGCAGCCCGGCCAGCCCCACGACGTCGGCGTGGGGGGGCAGCGGAGCGCTCAGCACGCGGCAGAGGTTGGCCTGGTACACGTCCCCGGCGGCGATCCGCTCACGCACCGACGCCACCGCCGCGAGGTAGCCGGGCTCGTCGAGCGAGGTGGTCCAGGCGTCGCGCGGGACCCCGGGCCACGGCGCCGCGGGCAGGGGCGCCCGGCGCACCTGCTCGAAGCGTGCCGCGGTGAGGGTGCCCTCGTAGGTCAGCACGACCGCCCACCAGCCACGCCCGTCCAGCGCTCGGGGATCGTCGGTGACCTCGACCAGGCCGGTCGCCAGGTGCCCGCCCAGGTGGGCGAGCGGGATGCCCTCGGTGGGCTCAGGCAAGCGGGCCCACCACGGCCTCCGCCGCGGCCACCAGCTCGGGCAGCATCGCGTCGACCGCGGCCAGCTGGGGCGAGACGGCGCGGTCGACGTCCATGGCCGGCACGTCCGCGCGAATCCGCGCGAGGACCGCCGCAGCGGCCGGGCTCGGTGCCCCGACGTCGGCGCGCAGGTCCAGGCCTTGCGCGGCGCACGCGAGCTCGACCGTGAGGACGGCGCGCACGTTGGCCAGCACGTCGTGCAGCTTGCGCACCGACGTCCAGCCCATCGAGACGTGGTCCTCCTGGTTCCCCGAGGTCGGGATCGTGTCCACGCTGCTGGGATGGGTGAGCACCTTGTTCTCGCTGACCAGGGAGGCCGCCGTGTACTGGGCGATCATGTAGCCGCTGTTGGTGCCGGCGTCGCGGGCGAGGAACGGTGGCAGGCCGCGGGAGAAGGCGGGGTCGAGCATCCGGTCGGTGCGCCGCTCGGAGATGGACCCCAGCTCGGCGACCGCCATCGCCAGCATGTCGCCGCAGAACGCCAGCGGCTCACCGTGGAAGTTGCCGGTCGACATGACCTCGGCGCCGGTGCCGTCCTCGCCGGGCACGATGACCGGGTTGTCGACGACCGAGGCGAGCTCGATGGTGAGCACCCGCCGGACGTGGTCGAGCACGTCCCTGACGGCTCCGTGCACCTGGGGTGCGCAGCGCAGGCTGTAGGAGTCCTGGACGGCGTGGACGAGGTCGTGCCGGTGGCTGGCGAGCAGCCCCGAACCGCTGAGCATCCGGCGCAGGTTGTCGGCGCTGGCCAGCTGGCCCGGGTGCGGCCGGATGTCGACGACCCTCGGGTCGTAGGCCCGGTTGGTGCCCAGCAGCGCGTCCAGGCTCAGCGCGCAGGCGATGTCGGCCACGGTGACGAGCAGACCGGCCTTGGCCACGCCCAGGGCCAGCACGGCCTGCATCGGCTCGGTGCCGTTGATCAGGCTGAGCCCCTCCTTGGGCTGCAGGACGAGCGGCTCGAGCCCCTCCTCGACCAGCACCTCCGCCGCGGGGCGGCCGTTCGGGTCGGCGTCCCCGGCCCGGCGCAGGCTCCCCTCACCCACCAGGGGCAGCGCCAGGTGGGCGAGCTGGGCCAGGTCACCCGACGCCCCGACCGACCCCTTGCCCGGGATCACCGGAAGCAGCCCGCGGTCGAGCATCTCCAGCAGCCGTCGAGGCAGCTCGACCCGGACGCCGGACAGCCCCGCGGCCAGGGTGCGGGCACGCAGCAGCAGCAGCCCCCGGACGACGTCGTCGGCCAGCGGCTCCCCCACGCCGGCAGCGTGCGATCGGATCAGGGCGAGCTGCATGCGCTCGAGGTCGGCCCGGCCGATGTGGGTGTCCGCGAGCGCCCCGAAGCCGGTGGTCACGCCGTACATGACGCGGCCCTGCTCCACGGCCTCGGTGACCACGGCCCGCGAGGGCGCCATGCGGTCGGCGACGCCCGACCCCAGCTCGGCTCGGGCGGCCCCGACCGCCACGGCCACCACGTCCTCGATCGAGAGTCCGTCGCCATCCACCGTCACGGTTCGCACGGTGGCCGACCCTACTCGCGCGTCCGTGTCCTGGGTGTCGCCCGCGTCCCTTCTGCTGTCAGCGCAGGGCGAGACCGGCCGCGGCTTCGAGCAGGCACAGCGCCGCCAGCCGGACCGTTCGCCCGTCGGGTGCGTCGGCGGTGGCGTCGACCTCGGTGATGGCGATGCCACGGACCCATGGGTCGCGACCGGCCAGGTGGGCGGCGATGCGGAGCTCGCGGGCCGACAGCCCACCCGGGGTCGAGCCCGGGCAGCCGGGTGCGACCGAGCGGTCGCAGACGTCGACGTCCAGGTCGACGAAGACCGGCCCCCCGGCGCTGCCGGCGTAGGCGAGGGCCTCGCGCATGACCAGGGCGATGCCGCGGTCGGCGACCTCGTCCCGGGTGACGACCTGGATGCCCCACGTCTTCGCCCGGGCGGCGTAGGCCGCCCCGTTGGCGAAGTCGGAGATCCCGATCTGGACGACGTGCGCACCGCTCAGCCCCGCCTCGTCGACGAGGCGCCGGACCGGGGAGCCGTTGCTCACCCCGTCGCGCAGGTCGTGGTGGGCGTCGAGGGTGACCAGGCCGCCCTTGCCGATCCCCTCCCCGAGCACGCCCCGGGCGACGGCGAAGGTGATCGAGTTGTCCCCGCCGAGGGCCACCAGCAGCCGGGCCCGACGCATGGCCTGGGCGGCGGCGGCCGTGGTCGCCGCCTCGTCGTCGTCCGGGTCGGTGAGGTCACCGAGGTCGAGTGCGCTGATCGACTCCAGGTCGACCCCCCGTCCGGACGTCGAGTAGTGCTGCAGCGCCGCCCTGATCGCCGCGGGGGTCGCCTGCGCCCCCGTCGGGGACAGCGAGGTGCGGTAGGCGGGCACACCGAGGACGGCGACGTCCCGGCGCAGCGCGTCGGATCGGGCGGCCAACCAGGCGTGGGCGCGGCGCCAGTTCGGGTCGTCCCGCGGGGGCGCGTCGACGGTCATGGACCCCGATCATGCCGGGCGGCCGAGCCCCTCGCGGGCCTTTGGAGGGCCTGTCGCCGATCGGCTATGGTGGAGCATCGCGGCGCCGGCCGAGTCCGGGGCCGCATGCGGACGTAGCGCAGTTGGTAGCGCATCACCTTGCCAAGGTGAGGGTCGCGGGTTCGAATCCCGTCGTCCGCTCGGAGGGGTCTCGATCTCGGGGCCGCCCCGGTGGAGTGGCCGAGAGGCGAGGCAACGGCCTGCAAAGCCGTGTACACGGGTTCAAATCCCGTCTCCACCTCGCACCAGAGCACGGGCGATTGGCGCAGTCTGGCTAGCGCGCTTCCTTGACACGGAAGAGGTCACAGGTTCAAGTCCTGTATCGCCCACCACAAACCCGCAGGTCAAAGGCATATCGCTAGCCTGCAGGACCTACCGTGGGTCGCATTTTGGAAGCACCGAGACCATTCCGGAACCGGCCGGTGCGCCGATGCCATCACCGCTTGGGTGTCCACCTCGATCCGATCCAGATCACCCGCCCTGGGGGGCTCGGTCAGCTGCCCGGGCAAGCACGGCCGCGGCCGTGCTGACGACTCATCAGGGCTCCGGCCATGAGGGCTCCGGCGGGTCGGGGTTGTCCCGGGTCAGCGTCCAGCACCCGCGTCGCCTCGGGCAGGGCCGTGCGCAACGCGGAGGGGTAGCCGCGGAACGGGTCCAGGGCGGCGACCGTGATCTGGTTGCGCCAGGGTTCGGGTTGGGCACCGATCCATTGCGCCAGAACGGATCCGCTGCGCCC
>Ga0209798_10002469_pt1 | contig 10908 bp, 10 predicted proteins | sample DOMMetBare3Fresh_FD_187475 | JGI IMG/M metagenome (GOLD analysis project Ga0209798, IMG submission 187475) | Wetland sediment microbial communities from St. Louis River estuary, USA, under dissolved organic matter induced mercury methylation -... | ecosystem: Environmental > Aquatic >...
CAAGGAAGGGATTATCTTGATCGACACGATCTATCCCTACAACTCCGAAGAATTGGTTATCGGCGGCATGCAGAAGCTCGGCCTCGATCCCAAAACGATCAAATACGTCCTTATCTCCCACGCCCATGGCGACCACATCGGCGGCGCTGAGATGTTGCAGACCCGCTATGGCGCCCGAGTCGTGATGGGTGGCCCCGACTGGGATTGGGTCGAAAAATATCCCAACCGTTACAAGACCATGGCGCCCAAGCGCGACATCGTCGCCACCGACGGCATGAAGATCACACTGGCCGAGACGACTGTGACCATCTGGCTCACCCCCGGCCACACGCCCGGGACGATGTCTTACACTTTCACCGTGCTGGACCGCGGCAAGCCGGTCAACGTCGCCTACTCCGGCGGCACGGCATTCAACTTCGTCAACAACACCCCCGACCCCGGCATCAAGAATTTCCAGAGTTACATCGACTCACAAAAACACATCGCCGCAAAAGCCGCCGGAACCAAGGCCACGGTGCTACTCTCGAACCACTCCGAGTTCGACAACGCGGTGAACAAAAATCGAATGCTCGCCGGCCGCGGCAACAGCCCACATCCCTACGAACTCGGACAAGAGATGGTCCAACGCTATTTCCAAGTCATGCAGGGCTGCGCGCGCGCGGCGCAGTTGAAGTTGGAACAGAAAGTGGCGGATACCGCGATGCCGTAGACGTGAGATGGAACTTCTCCAAACTTCATCCCTATTAATCATCACCGCCCTCGCGGAGATCCTCGGCTGCTACCTACCCTACCTCTGGCTGAGGCAGGGACGTTCCGTTTGGCTACTTGTGCCGGCGGCGTTCAGTTTGGCGGCCTTTGCGTGGCTGCTCACGCTGCATCCGCAACCCGCCGGCCGGGTCTACGCGGCATATGGCGGTGTCTATATCAGTGTCGCGGTGATTTGGTTATGGGCGGTCAATTCGGTTAGACCAACGGTCACGGATTGGCTTGGCGTCGGATTATGCTTTGCCGGCATGATCGTCATCATGTTCGGGCCGCGTCATTTCTAAATGCGACTCCCTTCGGACTAAAAATTATTTCATTTCAGGCCATACGCTGCTGCCACTTTATCCATATAACCGTTCGCATCCAGTTTGCGAATCATCCGGTCATTGACCAGATCCTCCACTTTGACATTCGCCGCTTTGGGATTTTGCAACGCCATGAGCCGGCGGATATTACGTAGACCATCGAGCGTTGGAAACGGTTTGCGGTCCAGGCTCGTCAGCAAATCTTGATAACCATCCTCAGCGACTTTGGCATCGTCGATCTTCAAACGGCGCATGAGCGTGCGCACGACGAGATTTTTATTCATCGGTGCCAAGGTGAACGCCAGGCTATCGACCAGCACCATGAGAACTCGTTCCGCCAGCTCGGGGCGCTTTTGCGGCAGCTCGGGCGACGCCACCAAAGCTTGATTGACCATCGGGATATTGACCGGCGCCAGATCGGCGATGACGGAGAATCCCTTGCTGATCAGCCGGCGCGCCAAGGCGCCGTCGAGCACCGCAGCGTCAACCCGGCCGGCTTCGAGAGACTGGCCGATCACCACCGAATCGCCGATCATGAGCAGATAGAGATTGTCTCGCTTGACGTCGAGGCCGACATGTTCGAGACCGAGGATTGTGTGCATCCAGTTGGTGCCGCCCATGCTCTGAATGCCGATGCGCTTGCCGCGCAACTGTTCGGCGCTCCTGAGGCTCGGATGGGCCAGAATCATGTGTGAGAGTTTGCTCGATATCGAGGCGAGAATTTTTAGCTGCGGCCCGGACGCGGCGGCGCCCAACACCGGCGTGCCGCCGGTGTAACCCATCTCCAAGTCGCCGGAGATCAGACTCGCCACCAAGATCGGCGCGCCTTTAATCAAGATGATGCGCGGGTCGAGACCTTGCTTGGCGAACAAACCTTGCTCTTGCGCCAGTAACAGCGGAATCGTCCGCGGACTCATCACCGCGACGCCGATGGTAATCTTGGTTTGGGCGGAAACGCTGGAGAGGTGAAAACTGAACTGAAGCAGAACCGCCGTCAGAGTCGAAAATGTGCGCAGAGCAAGCATGAGTCACCTCCTTACGCACGCGGATCAAGAGGGCAACCACAAGGGCTTGCCCCGACATTTTGGATTCGAAATTCCATCGCAATCGCACGCTGGGGGAGCTTGGTCATTTTGGCCGGAGAGAGAAATCATTCTTAATTCCCTCGCATTCGCTCGGGATGACAGGCCTCCGGCCTGTCACTAAGCGGCTTTGCGTTTTTGCGGGAGATAATCCAAATTCCTAATTCTCCGAATGATCCAAATGAAAAAACTTGATGGCGTTATCCGCGACCATCTTGCGCTTCTCATCCGCCGGCACGCCGGTCATTTGCGACTCTAGGGTTTTCAGAGAATTGGGCCAACGCGTCACCACATGAGGGAAGTCCGTCGACCACATGATCCGGTCGACGCCGATCTCATGGCGCAGCTTCATGCCGATGCGGTCTTCGAAGAATCCCCAGTGAGCATTCTCGCGCAGATATTCGCTCGGCTTGAGTTTCAGACGCGGCAAACCCATTTCGCGCTCGGCCCAAAAATGGTTGGTCTCATACTCTTTATCGATCTGCTCGGCAAAATACGGCAACCAGCCGACATTGTTCTCAGCCCAATATATGCGCAGCTTGGGGAAGCGGTCGAATATACCGCCGACGATGAACTGACTGATGTCCACCGAGCCGGAATGGTGCGGCGCCTGGCGCGCAAAGCGCTGGACGAAATCGGTCGGCGGCCGCCGCTCGCCCTCGGGCTCTTTGGGATACTTGAACAGCGGCGTCTCGCGCGACCCGACTTTGGTCGGGAAGCTGGTGTGAATCACCAGCGGCATGTCGAGATCCAACGCCGCCGCCCAAAAACGATCATCTTCCGGCGTGGGAAACCCCTTGCCGCTGGGGAAAGTGCTGAGCCAGGCGCCCTTGAGGCCCATTTTTTTGCAGCGCGTCATCTCGGTGATGTCTTCTTCCACGCCGCTGTTGGGCAGCACCGCCATACCGATTAAGCGGTCGCGATCGACGGCGCAGTATTCTTCGGCGAAAAAATCATTAAAACCTTGAACCACAGCGATCCGCGCCGCCATGTCGCGGATCGACGCGTTGCGCACGTCGAGGGCGAATAAGACCTCGGCGTCGATACCATCTTTATCCTGCTCGCGTAGCCGTTGCTTTGCGTCGCCGCACCCTGGGGTGTTGTCATAGTCTAATTGTGTCGGATCGAAAATTTCTGGAGCTCGTCCGCCATATAAACTCGTGCCGCCGTAAATCAGCGGCTTGCCTTCCATCGCCAAGGCGTCTTTGCCATTGGCCAACTTGATCCGCCGCGGCGCCCGGTCGCGGTATTTCTGCGCCACCCGGTGCGTCCAATGCTCCGGCGGCGACTCGTAGTGACTGTCGGCGGATATGAAACGATAACGTCTAGCCATTGATGCGGTCCTCTTCTAACGTTGAAAGTGTTTGGTAGTGATCTTTTTTATGAACTCGCGCACGCCGGGTGAGATCACCAATAACTGCTTCACTAGCGGCTGGATCTTCGCCGCAGCGATCATTTCGGCATCTTCGCCGCCAACATTGCGCAGGTCGCTCATGAACTGTTTATCGTTTTCTAATTTATCAAAGGACGCGCGCAGCATCTGCACCACCGGCTGCGGTGTCCGGCGCGGCGCGAACAGCGGCCGCCCCGCGGCATCCGAGCCGGCCCAAGTCACGTAAGCCGTCCAAGGTTCGCCGGTAGGCTTGCGGGTGCCCATCGTCTCATCGAAGGTCGGCACATCGAGAAATTCCGGCCGGCGGACGAAGGTTCCCTTCGCCGTCAACTTGCCCTGCTGCGTCAGCGGGCGAAAGCCGGCACCGATCAATTCACGCAGCGTCAATAAATTCGCCGTCGCGTAGAGATCGGCCTCACCGCGCTCAAAGGCCACGCGCATCTCGCCGCCGCCGCGGTAGCCAAGAATCCAACGGACATTCCAATTTAAGTATTCCGCGCCCCAGAGAAATATCGTGCTCCAGCTATCGTCACCTGTGCGCGCGGCGATGCCGAGCGGCTGCTTGTCGCGGCTGTTCAAGCGATCGAGTTTGTCGGGACGGACCAGCACCACCGACGACGCGCGGTCGACGCTACCCAAAACTTCCCAGCCGCGCATGTCGTACTTGCCGCCTTCGACGCCGAAGGCTTGCTGGGTGATCGCCGTGCTGCCGACGCAGTAGTAAAGCGTTAGGCCATCGGGCTTGGCGAGGTCCTCGAAATAGTTCGATGCGATCAGGCCGCCGGCACCAGGCATGTTCTGCACGACCAATGACGGATTGCCGGGAATATACTTTCCGAGATGACGCGCGATCACCCGCCCTTCGGCGTCCGAGCCGCCGCCCGGCGGAAAGCCGACGATGACCCGCACCGCCTTGTCTTTGAAGGATGGCATTTGCGCGCCGCCGTTGGTCGGCAGAGCAACCGATAGAACTACCAACCACAGGAGTTGCCAGATCATGTAACCTCGTTAATGGATGGAAACGATGCTGCTACCGTTCTAACGTAATCGGACGATGGGAATCAACAAAACGCCGGGTATATTGGCAGCGGTTCAGTTAGCCCAAGATCTCTCACTTCGTTCGAGATGACAATTAGATTTTTCTGCTGTCATTTCGAGCGGAGCGAGAAATCTCTCTTAATTTGCTGACACGCGCGGACGCCCGACAAGAAACATTTCCCCGCGTATCCGAAGTGCCGGTGCGGAGGCCCGAGCTTACTTCAGCACATCCTTCAACTTATTGGCGACCTGCGGCGGCAACTTGAACAGGCGCTCGACGATCTTCTGCAACTCTTCGCCTGTAGCGGGATCGGACACTAGCCGTGCACGTTGCACATCGGCCTGCATATCGGGCGAAGCCAAGGTATCCATAAATGCTTTGCGCAATACTTGAACGCGCTCTTTGGGCGTCCCCGGTGGCAATGCATACGCGAGGCTCAGCAAAGCCGGAAACTGCACGCCGGCCTCGATCAGCTGGCGGTCGTCGTCGTTGGCGGCGAAGTCCATGAGCAGCGGCACCTTTGGCAGATCGGCGAGCGGCTGGGAACGCGTCTGCATGATCGCGAAGACCTCGCCGGCTTCGATCTGTTTGCCCCAGAGCAATTTCAATCCGTCCCAGCCGCCGCAAGCGCCGGCGAGTTCGCCACTGTCCACCGCCAGCCGCACTTCGGCGAAACCTTTGTAGCCGGTGATGATCTGCGTCGGCAAAGCGAACACCGACTGTAACACCCGCGGGATATCGACCATGTTGGAACCCGGCGCGGTGCCGCCGACTTTCACCGGACTCTTCGCCGCCTTCCAACGCTCGAAGCTGGTGATGCCGCTGGCTTTAGAAAATGCACACACGGAATCGAATTTCGCCGGCACGCCGAGATATTCGAAGCGGCGCGCGTCGAACTCAATGCCGGGGCGGTTGAGAATTTGTCCCATCAGTAAACTGCCGTTGAACGTTGCGACGGTCAGACCGTCGGCGCGGGTGGATTTGTAGGCTTGATTGGCCAGGATCAAACCTCCGGCGCCGGTGACGTTTTCGACCACGACACTGGGATTGCCAGGTATCTGTTTGCCCATATGCCGCCCAAGCATACGCCCCCAGGTATCGAATGCGCCACCGGCCGACGCGCCGACAAGGATTTTTACGGTTTTGCCCTTGTAAAAATCATGGGACGTCGCGAAAGCAAGCTGCGCGGTCAACGCAACAGTTCCCCAAAGCAGGCCGAAAACTTTTACTTGCTGCAACATAAATCCCCTCCGAACCAACTTTGCTTATCACAATTCTCAGCAAAATGGTTAGCGTTGGCCGCACATCACGCCCGCAAGATTGATTTCCTAAAACCCCGCAGCTTGCTGCGGGCACCGTTAAATGGGGTTACAGCGGGGGCCGAGCATCCCCTTTGGTCGTGAGCGGGGTTCAAAGCCCGCTCGCGAGATTAACTTGATTTGACACATCGAGAGTGAATCGATTAGGGTTCGCGTCGAGTAATGCTGACTTCTCCTAGTCAATCCATATGGCCACAGACATAAGAATCCTCAGCGCCGGGGCGGTCAAGCCGGGACTGACAAGAGTTATCGAAGGGTTTGAAAGCGAACGACACGGCAATGTCCTGGTCGACTTCGCCACCGCACCCGCGATTAGCAAACGCCTCGCAAACGACCAGTCCTTCGATATCGTCATCGCCCCACCCGAGTTACTCGAAGCCGCGAAATCAACCGGTAAGTTGTCCGGTGAATCCATACTTTTGGGGCGCATCGGCGTCGGTGTGATGGTACGGCGCGGCGCGGCGCGGCCCAGGATCGCCAACGTCGAAGAACTCAAACAATCGTTGTTGAACTGCGAATCGATCCTATTCAACCAAGCCTCCACCGGCCTATACATCGACAACTTGCTGAAGCGGCTCGGCATCGCCGCGCAGGTGGAAGCCAAGATCACCCGCTGCGGCGATTTTGCCGCCGTGCGTGAACGGATCGCTAGTAGTCATGAAGACGCCATCGGCTTCGGCGCCACCACCGTGATCGCCGAGAGCGCCACCGAAGGGGTGACATTTGTCGGACCGCTGCCGGCGGAGCTGCAAAACTATACGAGCTATGCGGCGTCATTGACGGCAAGCGCAATGGACGATGCAAAAGCGTTTGTGGACTACTTAGCATCGCCTGCGGCGACAGCGATCTTGAAATCGGCCGGTATCGATCAAACGGAGAGCTGACAAAGCGGAGCATGCTTCGACAAGCTCAGCATGATCGGATCCAGCTCGCAGATTTCAACTGCCGTTCCGTTCGTCCTGAGCCTGTCGAAGGACTCCGAGGATTTTTCAGCAACCTGCTTCGGGGCTAAGATGTCCGCAAGGGAGGATTCATGAAAATACTCCTGATCCTGGTAACCGTTTTAAGTGCAATTACGTCACTACCGCACAAAGCCCGGGCAAATACCCACGACTTCTACAAAGGCAAAGCGCTGCGCATCATCGTCGGCAATTCCGTCGGCGGCGCCATGGACGACTGGGCGCGTTTCATCGCGCTCTATCTCGGCAAACATATTCCAGGAAATCCCGACATCCTGGTGCAGAACATGCCGGGCGCGGCTAGCATCATCGCCGCCAATTACGTTTATAACGTCGCCAGACCCGACGGCCTGACCCTTGGCCTGATCAACCCGGTCATTTACATCGATCAACTACTGGGCGCCAAAGAGATTAAGTTCGATTGGAAACGGTTTTCTTGGCTCGGTTCGCCGGAGAAAATCGACCAGGTCCTGTACATCCGCACCGACTCGCCCTACAAAACCTTGGAAGACATCCGCAAAGCTAGCGAACCGCCGCGCTGCGCCAGCCTCGGCCGCACCGGCCTGGGCTACTTCTTACCGAAGTTTCTCGAAGACGGACTCGGCGCCAAGATCAACATCGTCGCCGGCTACGGTGGCGGCGGCGAGATGAATCTGGCCATCGAGAAAGGCGAAGTCCATTGCCGCGCCGGCACCGCGTCCGCCTATGTCAGCCGCGACCCGACGCGCAGCTGGATCAAGAACGGCTTCATCCGCGCTCTGGTGCAGAGCGGCATCACGCGCTACAGCAAACTCGCCGAGGTTCCGACGATCCACGAACTCTTGGAAATCCACAAAGCCGCCGACGCCACCAAGCGCGTCGCCAAAGTGATCTTCGCCTCCGGCGATCTCGGCCGTCCGTTCGTAACCCATCCCGGGACTCCGCCCGAGCGTGTCAAGCTTTTGCGCGCCGCACTAAGCAAAACACTCAACGACGCCGAGCTGCTCGCCGACGCCAAGAAACGCGGCTGGGATCTCGAGCCGCTGAGCGGCGAAGACTCGGAAAAGCTCGCCAAGGACATCATGCTCCAACCGCCCGAAGTCATCGATAGAGTGAAAAAAATGATGGCGAACTAAGCCGCTAGTCGACCTGGAGCGATTGCTTTATTAAAGGGCGGGGCAAATAATTGGCTACGCAACCGTTGTAACAATGAAACATTCTGAATTCACCCTCAGCTTGGCCAAGGTTGGCGATGCCGCGGCGATCGCTAGCATGTCGCGCCAGCTGATCGAGTACGGCCTTAACTGGCGCTGGACCGAGCAGCGGGTCACCGCCAGCATTCGCGCGCCACAGACCAATGTCGTCGTCGCGCGCATCGACAACCATGTCATTGGCTTCGCGATCATGAAATACGGCGATCGCATCGCCCACCTCAATCTGTTCGCCGTCGCTCCCGAGTATCGCCGCGCCGGCATCGGCCGCCAACTGCTGCAATGGCTGGAAAAGTGCGCCGCGGTCGCCGGCAACGTCGCGATCTCCCTCGAAGTCCGCGCCGCCAACACCGGCGCCCAGCGCTTCTACGAACGCATGGGCTACCGCACTCTGGTCCAACTCCCCGGCTACTACCAAGGCGTCGAACCCGCCCTCCGAATGGGTCGGCGGCTGATAGATTCGGCTCCCAACAACAAGAAAAAATAATCGCGGCCTAATGAGTAGAAGTTTCATCCAAGGATGATTCCTACTCATGCCCCACGCCTACTTCCTGCCCCATAACTGTTCGAAGAAACCGCTCTTCTCCATCTCGTCAAGGTAGCGGGCGTCGAGCATCTCTTGCGGCTTGACCGTCTTGGCGCGCGGCTCGGTGGGGGCGATTTCGTCGAGGGCGGATTGAAAGCCTTCGAGCTTCATCGCCAGCCGCGGCTCCAGAGCTTTGATCTCGACGTTGTAGCTCGCTTCGAGCAGCTTGCGGTCGTCGACACGCAGATATTTCTCCATGACTTTGAACGTAAAGTTGGTGTCGCTGTGCATGATCTTCGCCGCCTCCGCCATGGCGCGCATGTAGCGGCCGATCACCGGCCCGCGTTTGGCCAAGATCGAGCGGCGCGACACGAAGGTCGTGGCGGCGTAGGCGATTTTGAGATCCGGTCCATAGACTACGTAATGGTAACCCAGCCGCAACGCCTGAGCGTCGGTCGGCACGGTCAAGACCGCGGCATCGATCCCCTGCGCCACCAGTGCCGCCAGCGTTTCCGGCGCGCCGCCGGCTTGAATGTAACTTACCTCGCGCGAGTCGATGCCGAATTGGCGCAGCGCCTGCACGGCGAAATAATGCGGGTTGCTACCGATACGCGACACGCCGATACGTTTGCCCTTCAGTTGCGCCGGCGTCTTGATATCCGGCTTGGCGATGATGCTGTGGGTCAAAAGACTCTTGATACCGCCGATAAACGCCAGATCTTTATTGCCCAGGACATAAGGCCGGGTAATCGTCGCGGCGCCGATCTGCGCCACTTCGCTGTCACCGGACAAGATCGCCGCCGCCGAGGGCGGTCCCGGCGTGACAAACACCAACGGCACATCGAGATCATATTTCTTGTATAGCCCCGCCTCCTGGGCGATCCACGGGTAAGCCTGCGACATCACCCGCGCCGTGTAAAGAAAATTGATGCGGTCCGCAGCGTCGAGCATGCCCGCGGAGAGGACCATCCCTATCGACACCAATTGAAGAAATACCCGCTCACACCGTCCTACGATCATAATCCACCCTCCCGTTTGGACGAAAACCAGTTGCCCCGTTTTTACAACAGTTAGCCTTAATAAACCAAATCGATTTCGCCATTCTTACTCACCCCTCATGCCTCAAGCCGCACGCCTTCGTTTGCCTGCTGCCTATCGCCTGCCGAAATTCCTTTGACAAGTTAAAGCGGTTTGTAGCAACATCGCCCCAGCTCAGCCAGGGAGGCCGAAACCATGAGCACCAATATCGTCTCGACACCGACCCACCAACGTTGCGTGACATCCTACGCCGCGCGCACCCAGTACAAACCGGGGGTCGTCCATCCGCCGCATATCAAAGTCAAAGACGCCATCGATATCCATTGCCACGCTCATGAGGGCCAGCAGGACCCCTACGATCTGGCGCGGCGCGCTTCGTTAGCTGAAATGAAAGGCTTGCTGTTTAAAAGCATTCCCGGCGACGATCCCGTGCAGGCCACCCAAGCGGTCCAAGACGACGTCAACCGTTGGGCGGAAAAGCAGGAAGGCGTAAAGCCGATCACCTGCTGGTCCGCCTATGTCCTGGGACGGCAGATGGCTCCGGTGACGGCGAAAATCGCCGGCGAGATGATCGACCGCGGCGTCAGCGCCATTTGGCTGCCGGTGTTCACCCACGCGATCACCATGAGCACCGTCGGTACCTATGGCCGCTTCGTGCGCGGTCGGGAAAACTCCGGCTGGATCGGTCCCATCAGTTGGGACCAAGCGCTCCAAGTGGGCCACTACGATCTCGATGAGAACGGTAAATTGAAACCGGAGATCCGCGACATCGTCCACCTCTGCGCCGACCGCAACGTCGCGCTATTTTTCGGCCACGCCACTCACGCGGAGATCTACAAACTCGCCGAGGAAGTTGACAAATCCGGCTTGAAACGCGCCGTCATCGATCATCCCTTTAGCCCGTTCTTGAATGTCTCGCCGGCGATGATGAAAGAGATCCGCGCTACCGGCGTGCTGTTCAACTTTACCTGGGACGAGCTCTCACCGCTCCTGGGGGTCGATCCGCAGATCATGTACAACACCATCCGTGAAGTCGGCGTCGAACACTTCACGCTGTCGAGTGACGCCGGCGAACCGCTCTTCCCCGACTCTGTCGAAGCCATGCGCCTGGTGCGCGGCTACATGGAAGCATTCGGATTGAACCAGGACGAGCTCTACACGGTGTGCACAAAGAATCCAGCCAAGGTGGTAGGCTTGGCATTGCACTGATCTTTGCATCAGGGCGAAATTCATCGGACTGAATGTTCAATCGGCGCAGCGCGTTCTATTGAACACGCTGCTCCGATATGGTG
>Ga0209798_10002470_pt1 | contig 10906 bp, 8 predicted proteins | sample DOMMetBare3Fresh_FD_187475 | JGI IMG/M metagenome (GOLD analysis project Ga0209798, IMG submission 187475) | Wetland sediment microbial communities from St. Louis River estuary, USA, under dissolved organic matter induced mercury methylation -... | ecosystem: Environmental > Aquatic > Freshwater...
GCGGGCGTGGCTGCAGCGCAACGCCGCGCCCGTCTCGCTGTGGATGATCGAGGCGATCGACCCGCAGCCGGGGGAGGTCGTCCTCGAGCTGGCGGCGGGCCCGGGGGACACGGGCATGCTCGCGGCCGAGCTCGTCGCGCCGGGGGGACGCCTGATCTGCACCGACGTCGCCGAGGCGATGCTCGACGTCGCGCGTGCCCGCGCGGCCGAGCTGGGCCTCGCGAACGTCGAGTTCCGGCGCGTCGACGCGGAGGCGCTCGACCTCGACGCGGCCTCGGTCGACGCGGTCCTGTGCCGCTGGGGCTACATGTTCGTCACCGATCTCGGCGCCGCGCTGACCGAGGCGCGGCGCGTGCTGCGGGTCGGCGGTCGCATCGCGCTCGCGACCTGGGACGCGGCGCAGGCGAACCCGTGGGCGGCGATCTCCGGCGCCGAGCTGGAGCGTCGCGGCCTCGTGCCGCCGCAGCCTCCGGGCGCGCCCGGCATGTTCCGGCTCGCCGACGCCGGCGCGCTGGGCGACGCGCTCGCGAGCGCGGGCTTCGCGGACGTGGTCGTCGAGCCGCTCGACCTCGCGCAGACCTACGCGAGCACGCGCGAATGGTGGGACGTCCACCGCCAGCTCAACCGCGCGCTTGCGGACGTCACCGCCGAGCTCGGCGAGGCCGAGCAGGACGAGCTCTACGCGAGCCTCGCCGCCCAGCTCGAGCCCTTCGCGGCCGCCGACGGCACGCTCTCCATCCCGGCGCGGGCGCTGGTCGCCGCGGCGACGGCCTGAGCGCCGGTTCAGTAGCCTGCCGCAGCCATGATCTACGACGCCGACGCCGACCTCGCGCTGCTCGACGGCAAGACCGTCGCGATCATCGGCTACGGCTCCCAGGGGCACGCGCACGCGCTGAACCTCAAGGAATCGGGCGTCGACGTCGTCGTGGGGCTGCGGCCCGACTCCGCGTCGGTCGCGCAGGCGCTCGCCGCCGGCCTCGAGGTCGCCGACCTGCCCGAGGCCGCGAGCCGCGGCGACATCGTGATGATCCTGCTCCCGGACGAGCGCCACGGGCAGGTCTGGGACGCGGCGATCAAGGATGGCATCGCACCAGGGAACCTCGTCATGTTCGGCCACGGGTTCTCGATCCACTACGGCACGGTCGTGCCGGCCGCCGACGTCGACGTCGCGATGGTCGCGCCGAAGAGCCCGGGCCACCTCGTCCGCCGTCAGTTCGCCGAGGGGCGCGGCGTTCCGGGTCTCGTCGCCGTCCACCAGGACGCGACCGGCAACGCCCGCGCGCTCGCGCTCGCGTACGCCAAGGGCATCGGCTGCACGCGCGCGGGGGTGATCGAGACGACGTTCAAGGACGAGACCGAGACCGACCTCTTCGGGGAGCAGGCCGTGCTCTGCGGCGGCGTCAGCGAGCTGGTGCGCGCCGGCTACGAGACGCTCGTCGACGCCGGCTACGACCCGCGGCTCGCCTACTTCGAGTGCCTCCACGAGCTGAAGCTGATCGTCGACCTGATGTACGAGAAGGGCATCACGGGGATGCGCTACTCGATCTCCAACACGGCCGAGTACGGCGACCTGACACGCGGCAAGCGCGTCATCGGCCCGGCGTCGCGCGAGGCCATGAAGCAGGTCCTCGCGGAGATCCAGTCGGGCGACTTCGCCCGCGAGTGGATCGCGGAGAACCAGGCGGGCCAGGAGAGCTTCCAGCGCATGCGCGAGGAGGGCGCCGCCCACCAGATCGAGCAGGAGGGCAAGCGGCTGCGCTCGATGATGGACTGGATCGAAACGGACTTCTGAGCGGGGCGCCCGGCGGGCGCACCGCTCCTTGCAGGGTTCCGTAAGCACGCTTCCGGGGTCGTCGTCCCGGCCGCCGCCTGCCACGGTGGCCGCCCGACCCCGACGATCGGAGGCCTCCCGTGCCCACCGCCCGCCGAACCTTGAGCTGCGCCGCGCTGGCGCTGCTGACGCTCGCAGCCCCCGCCCGCGCCGCCGTGCCACACGTCGTCGCGCCCGGGGAATCGCTGTGGTCGATCGCGGCCGCCAACAACTTCACGACGCGCTCGATCGCCGTATTCAACGGCCTGGCGCCGGAGGCGCACGTCGTGCTCGGGGGGACGGTCCGCATCCCGACGGTCGCCGAGGCGGCGGCCGCGCTGGCCAGCGCCGGCATCGTTCCCGCCCCTGCGGCGGGGGCGGCGACCCGCGTGGCGGCAGGATCGACAACAGCCGCGGCACCGGGCACGGGCGCCGCGCCCGCGCCGCTGGGCGCCTACGTCGTGCGGTCGGGCGACACGCTCTCGGGGCTCGCCGCGCGCAGCGGCGTCTCGCTGGCGCAGATGGCCTACGTCAACGGGCTCGATCCGCAGCGCCCGCTCCTGGTCGGCACGGTGCTGAAGCTGCCGACCGGCGCGCAGATCAGCCCGACGACGCCGGCGCCCGCCGTGCGCGTGCTCCCGAGCGCGCAGCCGTACCCGACGCCGGGGCGGGTCAGCGCCGCCGAGATCGCCCAGGTCGCCGCGGCGCACGGCGTGCCGGCGTCGCTCGCGGCGGCGATCGGGTGGCAGGAGAGCGGCTTCAACAACGCGGCCGTCTCGAGCGCCAACGCGCGCGGCGTGATGCAGATCATGCCCGGCACGTGGGACTGGATCGAGCGCAACATCGCCGGTCACGCGCTCGACCCGACCTCGCCGCGCGAGAACGTCCACGCCGGTGTGATGTACCTCGGCCGCCTGCTGCAGGAGACCGGCGGCGATGCGGCCACGGCCGCGGCCGGCTACTACCAGGGTCTCGCGTCGGTGCGCCGCATCGGGCTGCTGCCCGACACGCGGCAGTACGTGGCGAGCGTGCTGGCGCTGCGACCGCGCTTCGGGGGGTAGGCGCCGGCGCGCCGCGGAGTGGGCCGGCGGTCGGGGCGCGTTCGACGCCGCCGGTTATCGTGGCCGGCATGAGCGCCGATCGCACGCCTAACGCCGCCGCGGCGGGCACGCTGGCCGTCGGCGACCTCGAGGTCACGCGGCTGGGCTTCGGCGCGATGCGGATCACGGGCGAAGGGGTCTGGGGCGAGCCGGGCGACCCCGCGGCCGCCCGCGCGCTCCTGCGGCGCGCGCTCGAGCTCGGCGTCGACCTGATCGACACGGCCGACTCCTACGGCCCCGAGGTCTCGGAGCGGCTGATCGGCGAGGCGCTGCATCCCTATCCACCCGGGCTCGTCGTCGCCACCAAGGGCGGGCTCGTCCGCGACGGTCCCGGGCGCTGGCGCGCCGACTGCCGGCCGGAGCACCTGACCGCCGCCTGCGAGGGCAGCCTGCGCCGGCTGAAGGTCGATCGGATCGACCTCTACCAGCTGCACACGGTCGACGCGGCCGTCCCGTACGCCGACTCGCTTGGCGCGCTCGCGGCGCTCCGGGAGGCCGGCAAGATCCGCCACATCGGCGTCTCGAACGTGAGCGTGGAGCAGCTCGCGGAGGCGCGCGCGATCGTCGACGTCGTCTCGGTGCAGAACCGCTACAGCGTCGGCGACCGCGGCTCGGAACCCGTGCTCGAGGCGTGCGAGCGCGCCGGAATCGCCTTCATCCCCTGGTTCCCGCTCGCCGCCGGACGCCTGGCCCGCTCCGGCGGGCCGCTCGACGCGGTCGCCGCCGCCCACGGCGCGACGCCGGCGCAGGTCGCGCTCGCCTGGCTGCTGCGCCGCTCGCCGGTGATGCTGCCGATCCCGGGCACGGGCTCCGTCGCGCATCTCGAGGAGAACGTCGGGGCGGCGGATCCGACGCTCGCCGACGCGGAGTTCGCTGCGCTCGGCGCGGCCGCCTGACCCGGCCTCCGCGCCGCCCCGCTCGCTAACCTTCGGCGCCCGCATGACCGCCGCCGCGAATCCGTTCATCAAGCAGTACCTGATGACCGCCGGGCCCACGCCGCTGCCGCCGCGCGTGCAGTCGGTGATGGCCGAGCCGGTCCTCTACCACCGCGCGCCGGCGTTCGCCGAGGTCTACGAGCGCGTGCTCGAGCGGCTCCCGCCGGTCTTCCAGTCCGAGCACGAGACGCTCGTGTTCGCCTCCAGCGGCTCCGGGGCCATGGAGTCGGCCGTGATGAACCTGGTGCGGCCCGACGACCCGGTCCTCGCCTGCGCCGCGGGCAAGTTCGGCGAGCGCTGGATCGAGCTGTGCGAGACGATCGGCGCCGACGTGGTCCGCTACGAGCCGGGCTGGGGCCAGCGCCTCGACGCCGCCGAGATCGATCGCCTGCTCGGCGAGCACCCGGGCATCAAGGTCGTGTTCGCGACGCTCTCGGAGACGTCCACCGGCGTGGTGCACGACGTCAAGGCGATCGGGGAGGTGGCCCGCGCGCACGACGCGATCCTCGTCGTCGATGCCGTCTCCGGCCTCGGCGCGGCAGAGCTGCGCCAGGACGCGTGGGGCGTGGACGTCGTCGTGTCGGGATCGCAGAAGGCGCTGATGTGCCCGCCCGGGATCGGCTTCGCGAGCGTCGCAGAGCGCGCCATGACGTACGCCACGGCGCGCCCGGACCGGCGCGCCTACTACTTCGACTGGGAGCGCACCGCCAAGGCCCAGCGCAAGGCCTCGAGTCCGTTCACGCCGGCGGTCACGCTCGTCATGGCCCTCGACGTGGCGCTCGACATGATCCACACGGAGGGCATCGAGCAGGTGCTCGCCCGCCACGCGCTGCTCGCGCGGGCCACGCGCGCCGGGGCGCGCGCGCTCGGGCTCGAGCTCTACGGGGATCCGGACGAGCGCGCGAACGTCGTCACCGCGGTCGAGCTGCCGGAGTCGATCGACGGCGCCCAGGTGCCGAAGCTCCTGCGCGACCGCCACGGGATCACCGCCAATGGCGGCCAGGGAGAGCTCAAGGGCCGCATCCTGCGCATCGCGCACTGCGGCTACTTCGGCGCGTTCGACATCGTCACCTCGCTCGCCGGCCTCGAGCTCGCCCTGCGCGAGCTCGGCGCCGAGGTCGAGCTCGGCGCCGGCGTCGGGGCGGCGCAGCAAATCTTCCTCGACGCCGGCGTCCCGGCCGCGGCGCCGCGTTGAGCGACGCGGCCGCCGCCGCCGACGCGCGCTACCGCGTCCTCGTCAAGGAGGAGATCGCCGACGCGGGCGTGGCGCTCCTGCGCGAGCATTGCGACGTCGACCTCGGGCTCGAGTGGGACGCGGCGCAGCTGGCCGAGCGCATCGGCGACTACCACGGGCTCGTGATCCGCTCGGCGACGCAGGTCGACGCCGAGCTCATCGCGCGTGCCGACAACCTGCGCGTGATCGGCCGCGCCGGCATCGGCGTCGACAACGTCGACGTCGACGCGGCGACGCGCCGGGGGATCATCGTCGCCAACGCGCCGCAGTCGAACGTCGTCGCCGCCGCGGAGCACACGCTCGCGCTGATGCTCGCGCTGGCGCGCAACGTGCCCCAGGCGCACGCGTCGCTGACTGCCGGGAAGTGGGAGCGCTCGAAGTTCGGCGGCGTCGAGGTCTACGAGAAGACGCTCGGCATCCTCGGCTTCGGCCGGATCGGCCAGCTCGTCGCGCAGCGGGCCAAGGGCTTCGGCATGCACGTGCTCGCGTTCGACCCGTACGTCGGCGCGGAGCGCTATCGCGAGCTCGGCGTCGAGAAGGCCGAGAGCTCGGACCAGCTCTACGCGCGCGCCGACTTCATCACGATCCACCTGCCGAAGACGCCGGAGACGGCGGGCTGGCTCGACGCCGACGCGTTCGCGAAGATGAAGGACGGCGTCCGCGTGGTCAACTGCGCCCGCGGCGAGCTGCTGGTCGACGACGCGCTCAAGGCGGCGCTCGACAGCGGCAAGGTCGCCGGGGCGGCGCTCGACGTCTTCCCGGCGGAGCCGATCACCGACTACCCGCTGTTCCAGGGCTACGACAACGTCGTCGTGACGCCGCACCTCGGCGCCTCGACGGCCGAGGCCCAGGATCGGGCCGGCATCCAGACCGCCGAGCAGGTCGTCGCCGCGCTCACCGGCGGGCTCGTCTCCACCGCCGTGAACATCCCCTCGATCAACGCCGAGGACATGGAGGTGCTCGGCCCACTGCTGCCGCTGTGCGCGCAGCTCGGCCGCCTCGCGATGGCGCTCGCCGAGGCCTCGTCCGTCGATCGCATCGAACTGACCTACCTCGGCCGCATCGCCGAGTTCGACACGCGCCTGCTCACGGTCGCGGTGCTCAACGGGGCGCTCCAGGGCCACACCGAGGAGCAGGTGAACTACGTCAACGCGCCCGCGCTCGCCGAGCAGCGGGGGATCCACGTCTCCGAGACCAAGGAGGCGACGGCCGAGGACTTCCGCGAGCTCGTTCGCGTCGCGATCGTCAGCGACGGCCGGCGCGTCACGGTGGCCGGCACCGGCATCGGCCCGCGCCACGTCCCGCACCTCGTCGAGGCCTGGGGGCAGAGCTTCAACGTCGAGCTTGAGCGCCACTTCGCGTTCTTCCGCTACGCGGACGTGCCGGGGATGATCGGCCGCGTCGGCTCGATCTTCGGCGCGCACGGCATGAACATCAACTCCGCCGCCGTCGGCCGCCAGCACGGCGCGGACGAGACCGGGCAGCTCGCGGTGATGGCCGTGACGACCGACGCTCCAGTGCCGCGCGCGGTGCTCGACGAGATCGTCGCCTCCGACGGATTCGTCGAGGGCCGTGCCGTCTCGCTCTGACGCGCAGCCGCGCTTGGGCGGCGCGCGTTGGCCATGTTGGACAAACGCGCGGCCGCGCGTTGCCCACGGTTCGCACTTGCCCTTGTGCGGCTTGACACGGAGAATCCGCGCGATGGCAGGGGGGCCCCGAGCGTCGTGTCCGTGAGCGAGCCAGCCATGGCGGCCGCCGGCACGCCGTCGACCGTCGCGGACATCCATCTCGACGGCGTGACCAAGCGCTTCGCCGACGTCACGGCGGTCGACGACCTGACGCTCTCGATCGCTCGCGGCAGCTTCTTCGCGATGCTCGGGCCCTCGGGTTGCGGCAAGACGACGACGTTGCGGATGATCGGCGGCTTCGAGGATCCCAGCGACGGCGTGATCTACCTCGGCGGCGACGACGTGACGGACCTGCCGCCGTACAAGCGCGACGTCAACACCGTCTTCCAGAGCTACGCGCTGTTCCCGCACCTCGACGTCCAGCGCAACGTCGCCTTCGGCCTCGAGCGCCGCCGCCTCGATCGCGCCGAGGTCCGCAAGCGGGTGGCCGAGGTGCTCGAGCTCACGCAGCTCGTCGGGCTCGAGCGGCGCAAGCCCGGCCAGCTCTCGGGCGGCCAGCAGCAGCGGGTCGCGCTCGCGCGCGCGCTCGTCAACCGGCCGCGCGCGCTGCTGCTGGACGAGCCGCTCGGCGCGCTCGACCTGCGCCTGCGCAAGCAGCTCCAGATCGAGCTCAAGAAGATCCAGCAGGACGTCGGCATCACCTTCGTGCACGTCACGCACGACCAGGAGGAGGCGATGACGATGGCCGATGAGATCGCCGTGATGAGCGACGGGCGCATCGAGCAGCTGGGCTCGGCGACCGACCTCTACGAGACGCCGCGGACCGAGTTCGTCGCCAACTTCCTCGGGGTCTCGAACCTGGTCGACGGCGAGGTCGGGAGCCCCAGCGGCGCCCAGGCCCAGTTCACGACCCACGACGGCGTCCGCCTGCTCCTGCCCGCGGAGCGCGTCGTCGCGCATGCGGCCGGCGCGGAGCTCCGCGCCGGCGTGCGCCCGGAGAAGATCTCGATCCACGCGGCCGACGATCCGACGGCGCTGCCGACGGCCGGGCTCAACGTCCTGCGCGGGCAGGTCACCGACGCGAGCTTTCTCGGCGTCGCGATCCAGTACCAGGTGCTGACGCCGGGCGGCGAGCGCCTGACCGTGCTCGAGCAGAATCGCAGCGGCACGCAGCCGATGTCAGTGGGGCCCGGCAGAGACGTGCTGATGACCTGGGATCCGCACCACACATTCATCGTCCAAAAGGAGAGCGCACATGCCTGAGGAATCCATCGAGAGCCTGGTCGACCGCATGCTCGCCGAGGAGCGCATCTCGCGCCGGCGGTTCATGCGGCATCTGGGCTCGGGCGTGGCGTTCTCGAGCGCCGCGGCCTTCCTGGCCGCGTGCGGGGGCGTGAAGGGCACCTCCACGAAGACGACGGGCGCGGCGGCGGCCGCGAACCACCCGAAGGTCGCGATCGGACAGATGGTCTTCTCCAACTGGCCGCTCTACATCGACCGCGCCGTGCTCAAGGCCTGGGACAAGCAGACCGGCGGCAAGGTCAAGTACATCGAGGACATCAACGACAACGAGGAGTTCTTCGGGAAGGTCCGCCCGCAGCTCCAGGGCGGCCGCGCGATCGGCCGCGACCTCGTCGCGCTGACCGACTGGATGGCGGGGCGCTGGGTCCGGCTCGGCTACGTCGAGGCGCTCGACAAGCGCAACATCCCCAACATCGCCAACCTGCGCGCCGACCTGCGCAACCCGAACTTCGACCCGGGCCGCAAGTTCTCGCTGCCGTGGCAGTCGGGCATGACCGCGATCGGCTACAACCCGAAGAAGACGGGCGGGACGCTGAACAGCCTCGACGCGCTGTTCGACCCGAAGTTCAAGGGCCGCGTGTCGATGTTCGGCGACGCGCGCGACTCGTCGGGCCTCGCGATGCTGTCGATGGGCGTGAAGCCCGAGGACGCGACGATCGACCAGGTGCTGGCCGGGATCGAGAAGATCGACAAGGCCAACCGCAAGGGCCAGTTCCGGCGCTTCACCGGCAACGACTACACCCAGGACCTGACGAACGGGAACGTCTGGGTCGCGGTGGCCTACTCCGGCGACGTCGGGCAGCTCAAGAAGGACAACCCCGACCTCGAGTTCGTGATCCCCGAGCAGGGCGCGATGCGCTGGTCGGACAACATGATGATCCCGCAGAAGGCCGCGCATCCCTACGCCGCCGAGACGTTCATGAACCTCGTCTACGAGCCCGAGATGGCCGCGAAGATCACCGAGGCCGTCGGCTACGTGCCGCCGGTCGACGGGGTGCAGGCGGTGCTCGAGAAGACCGACCCGAAGCTCGCCGCGAACCCGACGGTGTTCCCACCGCCCGAGCTCGTCGCCAAGCTCTCGGGCTATCCCAACCTCACGGCCGACGAGGAGCAGCGCATGAACGAGGCCATGCAGCAGGTCGTCGGCGCGTAGGCGGGCGTTCGGCGGGGCTCGGCGGATGGGCGGCAGACTCTCACTCGCGCAGCGGCGCAAGCTGCTGCCGTATCTCCTGGTCGCCCCGGGCGTCGCCTGGCTCGTCGTCTTCTACCTGATCCCCGCGCTCAACCAGGTCTACGTCTCGCTCGAGGACGGCAACATCGAGGCGGGCTACAGCTTCCAGTGGAACTGGTCGACCTACGGCGATGCCGTCTCGAACTACAGCGAGCAGTTCGTGCGCTCGCTCGGCTACGCGGGGGTCGCGACGCTGCTGGCCTTCGTGATCGCCTTCCCGCTCGCCTACTTCATCGCCTTCAAGGCGGGGCGCTTCAAGAACTTCCTGCTGCTGCTGATCGTCCTGCCGTTCTTCACGAGCTACCTCGTGCGCACGATCGCCTGGCAGACGATCCTCAAGGACGACGGGTTCGTCGTGAACGCGTTCCAGACGCTGGGCCTGGTCAGCGAGGGCGGGCGGCTGCTCGCGACGCGCACCGCCGTGATCGCGGGCATCACCTACAACTTCCTGCCGTTCATGGCGCTGCCGCTCTACGTGTCGCTCGAGAAGATCGACAAGCGGCTGATCGAGGCGGCGACCGACCTCTACGCGTCGCGTGGAACGGCGTTCCGCAAGGTCACGCTGCCGCTCGCGCTGCCGGGGATCTTCGCCGGCTCGCTGCTGACCTTCATCCCCGCCGTGGGCGACTTCATCAACGCCCAGCTGCTGGGGACCTCGCGCCAGTACATGATCGGCAACGTGATCCAGTCGAAGTTCCTCGTCGTGACCGATTACCCGATCGCCGCGGCGCTGTCGTTCCTGCTGATGGCGGTGCTGCTCGTCGCGATCCTGATCTACGCGCGCGCGCTCGGCACGCGCACGCTTGTGGAGTCGGCGGCGTGAGCGCCGTCGCGGAGCCGCGGCCCGCCTCCGGCGCCGGCATTCGCACCGAGCACGGCACCGGGGCGCGCGCGTGGGCGTGGCTGCGCGAGCGGCTGCTGGCCGTGTGGGCGGTCCTCGCGATCGTCTACCTGTTCATCCCGATCTTCGTCGTCGTCGCGTTCTCGTTCAACGACAACAAGGGCCGCTTCAACCTGACGTGGAACGGCTTCACGCTGCGCCACTGGGAGCACCCGTTCCGCGTCGCCGGTCTCGGGCCGGCGATGCGCAACTCGCTCGAGATCGCCGCGATCTCGACCGTCATCGCAGTCGCGCTGGGGACGCTGATCGCGCTCGCGCTCGTGCGCTACCGCTTCCGCGGCAAGGCGCCGCTCGACCTGTTCATCTTCCTGCCGCTGGCGACGCCCGAGGTCGTCCTCGGCGCCTCGCTGCTGGCGCTGTTCCTGACCGTCAACGTGGCCACCGGCTTCGCGACGATCGTGATCGCCCACGTGATGTTCAACGTCTCCTACGTGGTCGTCACGGTGCGCGCACGCCTCGAGGGCATGGACCTGCACATCGAGGAGGCCGCGCAGGACCTCGGCGCGAACGAGTGGACCACGTTCTGGAAGGTGACCTTCCCGATGATCCTGCCCGGGGTCGCCGCCGCCGGCCTGCTCGCATTCGCGCTCTCGATCGACGACTTCGTGATCACGAACTTCAACGCCGGCCAGACCGTCACGTTCCCGCTCTTCATCTACGGCGCCGCGCGCCAGGGCGTGCCGGCCGAGGTCAACGTGCTGGCCTCCGCGATCCTGTTCATCGTCGTGATCCTGATGGTGCTCAACGTGCTCGTGCAGCGCGGCC
>Ga0209798_10002471_pt1 | contig 10906 bp, 9 predicted proteins | sample DOMMetBare3Fresh_FD_187475 | JGI IMG/M metagenome (GOLD analysis project Ga0209798, IMG submission 187475) | Wetland sediment microbial communities from St. Louis River estuary, USA, under dissolved organic matter induced mercury methylation -... | ecosystem: Environmental > Aquatic > Freshwater...
GCCGCCGGCGCCGACGCGCGCCTGCTCTCCCGGGCCCTGTGCCGGCCGGTCGAGGCGGAGGAGGCGAGGCGGTGGCCGCTCGCGCGCGACCCGCTCCTCCGCTCGGCCGAGGCCCTGCGCGCCCAGCTCCTCGCCGCCCAGGCCGAGGCCTTTCTCGCGAGGCGGGCCGGAACGCTGGCCTGGTGGCGGTCGAAGGAGAACGGCGAGTGGCTGGCGAAAACCTGGGCCGCCGGATCGCGCCCCACCGCCGGGGAGCTGTCGATCGCCATGGGATACGCGAAGCTCGACCCCGCGGTGCTCGCCGCCGTCGCCCGGGCCCGGCTCCAGGGAGCGGGGCAGTAAGACGGGGGCCGCGCCCCTCCGTCTTGCCGGGGGGCCCTTCGGGCCCCCCAGTCCCCCGCAAAGCCCGCCGGGGCCCCACCCCTGCCGCGCCGGAGCCGGGCGCACTTCGGCCTCGCCTCGCGCGCCGTCCGGCGGATTCCTTCGTCAACCTGGTGCTCGGATCGGGTTGACGAGTCGTCCGGCGCTGGTATCCTCGCGCCTCCCTGTCGATGGCCGCCGCACCGACCTCGTTCGCGCCGCACCTGCACCTCGAGGAGGCCGGCCGCGGCCCGCCGGTGGTGCTCCTGCACGGCTGGGCGACGTCGGGCCGGATCCTCGCGGGCCTCGCCGCCGCGCTCGCGCCGGAGCGGCGCGTCCTCGTGCCGGACCTGCGCGGCCACGGCCGATCGCCGCCTCCGCCCGGCCCCTTCGCCCTGGAGGACCACGCCGCCGACGTGGCCCTGCTCGTCGAGAGCCTCGGGCTCGCGCGCCCGGTGCTCCTCGGCTGGTCGCTCGGCGCCCAGGTGGCGCTCGGGGCCGCCGCGCGGATCGGCGAGTCCATCGGGGGCCTCGTCCTCGTCGCGGCGACGCCCCGCTTCACGTCGGGTCCGGGCTGGGCGTACGGCCTGCCCAGGGCCCAGGTGGACGGGCTCGCCGCGCGCGTGCGCATCCACGCCGGCAGGGCGCTCCGGCGCTTCTTCGCGGCGTTCTTCGCCGAGGGCGAGATGCCGGACGAGGAGTGCCGGCGGGCCCTCGCCGCGCTGGCCGCCGAGCCGCCCGATCCCGCCGCCGCCCTCGGGGCGCTCGACGCGCTCGCGGAGGGCGACCAGCGCTCGCTCCTCGCCGGGATCCGCGCCCCGGCGCTGCTCCTCCACGGAGGCGCCGATGCCATCGTCCCGCCGGGCGCCGCCGAGGCGCTCGCCTCGGCGCTCCCGCGTGCGCGACTCGCCTGCTGGCCCGGCGTGGGGCACGCGCCCTTCTTGTCCCGCCCGCGCGAGGTCGCGGGCGTCGTCCGCGCCTTCCTCGAGGAGGCTCGGTGAACCGGGTGGACAAGGCGCGGGTGCGGGAGGCCTTCTCGCGCCGGGCCGGAACCTACGACGCGCACGCGCGCCTGCAACGGGAGGTGGCCGCAGAGGTCGCCCGCCTCGCCGCCTGGGCCGCTCCCTCCCCGCGGCGCGCCCTCGACGTCGGCATCGGTACCGGTGCGCTCGCCCTGGCCCTGCGCGAGCGGCTTTCCGCGCCGAGCCTGGCCGGCGTGGACCTCGCGCTCGGCATGGCGCGCGCGGCCCGGGAGCGCGCGCCCGGCGCGCTCCTCGCGGCCGGCGACGCCGAGTCCCTGCCCTTCGCGGACTGCGCCTTCGACCTCGTGGTCTCGAGCTCCACCTTCCAGTGGCTGCCCCGCCTCGACGCTGCCTTCGCCGAGGCCCGGCGCGTCCTCGCCCCCGGCGGCCGGTTCGCCTTCGCCCTCTTCGGCGCCGATACGCTCTGCGAGCTCAAGGCGGCGTGGCGGGCGGCATTGCCGCCCGGCGCGGCGGACCGGACCCACCGCTTCTTCTCGACGGAGGAGGTGGAGGCGGCCCTCGCCCGCGGTGGACTCTCCGTGGTGCGCCTCTTCCGGCAGGCGCGCGTCGCGCGCCACGCCGACGTCCGCGCCCTCCTCGCCTCGCTCAGGGGCATCGGAGCGGGCAACGCGGCGCCCGGCCCGGGGAGCGGCCTCGGGGCGCGGCGGGTCACGCTCGCCATGATGCGGATCTACGCCGAGCTGCACGGGGACGCGGCCGGGATTCCGGCCACGTGGGACGTGGTGTACGGGGTGGCGCGGCGGCCCGAATAGGCCCGGGCCGAGGCCGGAGGTCGGAATCAGCCGCCCTTGCCCCCGAGCTGGGACTCCATCTCCTTGAGGCGCTTGCGCAGCTCCTTGTCGCGGTTCCAGCGGGCGGTGACGTCCCGGATGATCGCCCCGGCGCCGACGATGGCGCCCTGGTCGTCGCGGACGAGCTGGATGGTGAACTCGATGGAGAGGGGCGCGCCGTCCTTGCGGGCCGCCGGCACGGCGAGGAGCTCGCGGCCGTACTTCGTCACTCCGGTCGCCATCGTCTTGTCCCAGCCCTCCCAGTGCCGGCCGCGAAGCCGCTCGGGGATGATGAGGTCCATCGACTGGCCCACCGCCTCGGCGGCGGTCCAGCCGAAGGTCGCCTCGGCGCCGGCGTTCCAGAACCGGATCTTCCCGTCCCGGTCGCCGAAGAGCACGGCGTCTCCGGTGGCCTCCACGATGCGGCGGCAGATCCACTCGGGTGCGAGGTCGCTCACGGAAGCCTCCATCGAAAAGCGCCATGATATGGCAGGTCGGATGCGGGTGAATACCGGGGCACCCACATCCGTTTAGCAGGGGACCCGGGTTGGGGGAGGAGAGGTGTCATGAAGGCTGTACTCGCCGCGTTGCTGCTCGCCGTTCCCATCGCCGTGTTCGCCCAGGCGCCGCCGCCGTACGGATACCCGCCGCCTCCGCCGCCGGGGTATCCGCCTCCGCCGCCGCGGGCGTATCCGCCCCCGCCGCCGGGCTACGGCCCGCAGGGGCGTCATCCTGCCGGTCCGCCGCCGCGCGCCCCCTTCTACATCGGCTTCGGCCTCGGCTGGGGCGACGGCTCCACCTACGGCCAGGGCACCTCCTACTCCCTCCACGACTGGCTGTCGCCGAACGGTTACGCCGACGACGGGCGCCTCGGCCTCGCCCTGCGCGCCGGGGCCAACCTGACCCCGCAGCTCTCGCTCGGGTTCGACCTCACCGGCATCCGCGCCTTCGGGAGCGCGTTCGGCGGCGCGAACGCGGACATCACCATCGCCAACTACGACGCCGTGCTCACCTTCTTCCCCATGACCCGCGGGCTCTTCTTCCGCGGCGGCATGGGGGCCTCCACCCTGACGTCCGCCTCGCACGAGTACGGCGTGCCGTCGAGCAGCAAGACGTACAGCGGCCTCAACGTCCTCGGCGGCCTGGGCTACGCCTTCTGGCTCGGAGGGCCGGCGAACCTCACGCTCAACCTCGACGTCTCCCGCCAGTTCTTCCCGGGCCCCGAGGTGGACGGGTCGACCTTCTTCCTCACCTACGTGGGCTTCGATTTCTATTAGACAAGGGGGCTGCGCCCCCTCCCGGCCTGCGGCCCCTGGACGTGAGCCTCAAGGTGAGGAAGCCGGTGGCGCGGGCGGCGCGTCCTCCACGGCGACCAGGTAGTACTTGTTGTCGGAGCGGTCCGCGATGCGCACGCGCGCCTGCGGCCCCAGCGCCGTGCGCAGGGCCGGCAGGCGCGAGCGCTCGGTGATGATCCACTTGCGTCCGGGCCGGGCCGCGAAGTCCCGGATCTTCTGCTGGTCCTGCGCCTGCCGCACGAGGTTGCGCGAGTAGAAGGTCTCGCCCCTCCAGTTCATGTAGTAGGCGGCGATGGGCTCGCCGGGCGAGCCGCGCTCGGCGAGGTAGGTCCAGAAGACGTCGCGCTGGCTCCAGTGCGGCGCGAGCTCGCGCCAGTGGAACCAGGAGAGCCAGACCGCGAAGGCCAGGGCCAGCGCCACCAGGCCGCCCACCAGGCCGCGCCGCGAACGCCAGGCGCCGGCGAGGAACAGCGCGGCGCCGCCGGCCGTGAAGAGGGCGGACATCACCGGCCGGGGCGCGAGGGAGAGGACGAAGCGCCCGAGCGGCACGCCGGGGTGGAGCTCGGCGATCTCGTGGTCCGGGTAGGGTCGCTCGTAGTTGTAGACGAAGAGGTCCGGAAGGCTCTTGGGCTTCAGCCACAGGCTCTGCCCCACCACCGCGAAGGCGGCGAGGCCGAGCAGCAGCGCCGGCAGGTGCGCCTCGGGCCCCTCGTCCCAGAGGCGGTCGAGGAATGCGGCGCAGAGGATGGCCACCGCCGGCACCGCCGGGAAGATGTAGTGGTGGAACTTGGTCGCCGAGAGGCTCATGACGACGTAGGTGAGCACCACCCAGAGGCCGGCGAAGAGGACGAAGGCGCCGCGCGGATCGCGCTCCCGCGGCCGGACGCGGAGCAGCTCGCCGATCGCCCCCGGCACCGCCGCCACCCACGGGTGGATCCCGTAGCCGAGCTGCTCGATGTAGTAGTCGAAGGTGCCGCCCGGCGTGGTGGTGTGGACGCCCTCGCCGAGCCGCTTCAGGTGGTCGTGGATCCAGAACCGGTAGGCGAACGTCTTCGACTCGTCGTCCACCCCCTTGAAGAGCGACAGGACGACGTACCAGGGCGCCGCCAGGGCGAGGAAGACCATGGGGCCGAGCGGAAGCCACAGGCCGCCCACCCGCTCGACGAGCCTCAGGCGGGAGATCCTCCTCCAGTCGCCGCTCACGGCGAACCAGAGGAGGAAGGCGGCGCCGGCGAGGCCGAAGCCGAGCAGCCCCTTCGCGAGCGTCGCAAGCGCGAGGAACGCGTATCCGGCGTAGGCCCAGGGAGCGCGGCGGGCCTTCTCGTCCCACAGCGCCACCGCGAAGCACATGGCCCCGGAGGTCATGAAGGCCACGAAGGGCATGTCGGTGGTGGCCTGCCGCGCCATGAGCGCGTAGAGGGGCATGGTGGCGAGGGCCGCGGCCGCGAGGAGGCCGGCGCGCCGGGACACGAGCCGCGCCGTGGCGACGTAGACCAGGACGCAGGCGAGGATGGCCTCGAGCGCCACCGGCAGCCGCAGCGCCCACTCGGCGTAGATCGAGACGCCGCTCGGCGTCGGGCCCGCCGGGTCCGAGCCGGGCGGAAGCGCGGTCCCGTGAACGCCGAGGAGGTTCAGGGCCAGCGCGCTCTGCCACATGAGCAGCACCGGCTTCGAGAAGAACCAGGCCGATTCCCAGTAGGGATGGACGTAGTCGCCCCGCACGATCATCTGCCGGGCCACCTCGGCGTAGTGTGGCTCCCAGGGATCCCACAGCCCGACCGCCCCGAGCCACGGCAGAAAGATGGCCGCCGCCAGCGCCGCCGAGAGCGCGATGCCCCGCGCCTCGGCGGGCAAGGCCCGCCATCGCCGGAGGAGCGGGTGCCCGCCGGGCCCGGGGGCCGGCGCGACCGCGCCCGGGTCCTCGGCGTTCCCTGGCATCGCGCGCACTTATAGCACCGGCGTGCCCGGGACGGGTGCCGGACCGGGCGGGCGGGGAGCGAGGGGAACGGGCCGGGGCGATAGCGCCTCCCCCCGTTCCCGGGACGGCCCGGCGCCTTGTGGCGCGGTCGCACCGCACGCTAACATCGATGGACCGTGGCAAACGCCGCCCCCAGGACCGCGACGGCGGACTTCAAGCCGCACGTCTTCGGCAAGTTCTTCCTCCTCCAGAGGCTCGCCGTGGGCGGAATGGCGGAGATCTACCGGGCGAAGGTGTCCGGGGCCGGCGGCTTCGAGAAGGAGCTGGTGGTCAAGCGCATCCTTCCCGCCCGTTCCCAGGATCAGGGATTCATCGGGATGCTGGTGAACGAGGCCAAGCTCACCGTCCAGCTCACCCACAACAACATCGCCCAGATCTACGAGTGCGGCGCCATCGACGGGCAGTACTTCATCGCGATGGAGCTGGTGACCGGCGTCACCCTGAAGGACATGATGTCCACCTTCGGCCGGGCCGAGGTGAACATCTCGCCGGAGCAGGCGATCTTCATCGTCCTCCAGCTGCTCCAGGGTCTCGACTACGCGCACAAGAAGACCGACGCCCAGGGCAACCCGCTCCGGATCGTCCACTGCGACGTCTCGCCCGACAACGCCCTCATCTCCTACCAGGGCGAGGTGAAGCTCCTCGACTTCGGCATCGCCCGCGCCGCCACCGGCCTCTCCAACTACAAGGAGGGGATGCTGATGGGGAAGCTCGGGTACGTCGCGCCCGAGCAGGCCTCGCTGGAGAAGGCCTGGGACCACCGGGTGGACATCTTCGCGGCGGGCATCATCCTCTACGAGCTGATCACGCGGCAGAAGCCCTTCCCCAAGGCCACCGACGTCGAGTCGCTGGTCCAGTCGCGCAAGGCCAAGGTGCTGCCGCCCACGGCCGTGGACGAGCGGCTGCCCCGGGACATCGACGCCATCGTGGCCCGGGCGATGGCCTACGACCCGGAGAAGCGCTACGCGGACGCCCGCGCCTTCGCCGACGCCCTCGTGGACGTGCTCTTCCCCACGCCGCACAGCGCCGTCCAGGACCTGCTCGGCCAGCAGATGCACCAGGTCTACGCCGACCGCATCGCCAAGCAGCGAGCGGCCCGGGCCCACGACGCGCTGGTGATGAAGGTGCTGTCGCACGTGGCGGACCAGCAGCAGGCCCAGTACGAGCGCTTCACCGACACCCGCCCCGCCGCCACCCCCGCGCCGTTCCCGCGGACGGAGGATCTCTCCTTCAGCGACTCCGGGCGCGTCACGGCGGTGCGGACCCGGACGCGCACGGTCCGGGTCGGCATCTCGCCCTGGCGCGCCCTCCTCCTCGGGCTCCTCGCCGCCGCCCTCGCCACGGGCGGCCTCTACGCCGGGGAGATCTACCTCCGCAAGGGCGTCATCGTGGTCAGCTCGAGCCCGCCGGGCGCCGAGGTCCTCCTCGACGGCAAGCGGGCGGCACCGGCGACGCCCGCGGTGCTCGACGACGTGAACGTCTCGCTCCCCCACGTCGTCGTGATCCAGGCACCGGGTCGTCGGCCCGTTTCGGTGGAGGTGGCGCCCAAGATCGGCCAGCTGGTACGGCGCGTCCACGGCGACCTCGCGTCCGTGGTCGGATCGGTCACGGTGGAGAGCGACCCGCCGGGCGCCGACGTGCGCCTCGACGGGCGCCCGGTGGGCTCCACGCCCATGACCCTGAACGGCGTACGCATGGACGAGCGCCACCGGATCGACCTCACCCTGCCCGGCCACGAGTTCGATCAGTTCGTGGTGCTGCCCGAGAAGGACGGGGTTCGTTTCGTCCGCAAGCTCGCCGTCCTCGGGTCGGCGCGGCCGAGGGCCGGCGGCCGGAGGGAGTGACCCGGTGGCGGTGCCGCTCCAGATCGTCGTCGAGGACGACGCCGGCCGCCGCAGGGTGGTCCCCTTCGCCCACGACGAGATCGCCGTGGGGCGGGCCGGCGGCGGCAACGGGCTGTGCCTGCCGGAACGCAACGTCTCGCGCCGGCATGCCCGCTTCATCCGCGCCAACGGCGCCGTCTTCGTCGAGGACCTCGACAGCAAGAACGGCACGCTCGTGAACGGCGAGCGGGTCACCGGCCGGCGGCGCATCCGGGAAGGCGATCTCGTCCAGATCGGCGACTACGACCTGGCGGTCGAGGGCTCCGAGGATCGAGCGCGCGAGCACGACACCGGGCCGACCCAGGAGCTGCCGGCGGTCGAGGCGCCCCAAGCCCCGCCGCCGTTGCCCGTCCCGGCGCGGGCCGAGCCGGCCCCGCCGCCGCTCCCGGGTGCGGTCTCGCCCGCCCCGGCCCCCATCCTGCCAGACCTGGCCCCCGTCGCCAGCGAGGCGACCGTCGCCGCCGGGCCGCCACCCTCCCCGGCGGAGACTCCGCCGGCGATCGCGGCCACGGCCGCACCGTACGCCGCGCCCGTGCCGTGGGGGCGCCCCGGCTTCTACGTCGCGGTGGGTGCGGTCTCGACGTTCGTCGGCTGGGCCGCCGGCAGCGTCCTCCGGCTGATCCGCGGGGGCTGACGCCCTACTCGCCGCGGAACCGGGGCGGACGCCTCTCCTGGAAGGCGACCCGCCCCTCGCGCAGGTCGGCGCTCTCGAAGGCGCGGGTCCGAAGCAGCGCGATCTCCTCGCGCTCCGGCTCGGTGAGGCCGCGCTCGTGCGAGGCCTCGAGCAGGCGGAGGATGCGCTTCATGCCCTGGACGGCCAGGGGTGCGTTGGCGGCGATCTCCTCCGCCAGCGCCAGCACCTCGGCCTCGGCACGCTCGGCCGGCACGACGCGGGACACGAGCCCCAGGGCGAGCGCGGCCTCGGCCTCGATCGGCCGGCCGGTGAAGAACATCTCCCGGGTGTGGGCGGCCCCCATGAGCGCCAGGAAGCGCCGCAGGCCGGCAGCGGCGTAGACCACGCCCAGCTTCGCGGGAGGCATCCCGAGCATGATCCCGGCGCTCGCCACGCGAAGGTCGCAGGTGGCGGCGAGCTCGCAGCCGGCGCCGAAGGCCGCGCCGTTGACGAAGGCGACCGTGGGGCACGGTACCGCCTCGACGGCCTCCATGGCCCGCTCCGCGGCGAGATCGGGCCGGTCCCCTCCCTGCCCGTCGTCCATGGCCCCGAGGTCGAAGCCGGACGAGAAGGCCTGGTCGCCGGCGCCGCGCAGGACGAGGCACCGCACCCGGTCGCGCGCGGCCGCGACGCACGCCGCCTCCAGCTCGGCCAGGGACGCGAAGTCGAGCGCGTTGCGCTTCTGGGGATTGTCGATGACGAGGACCCGGACCCCGCCGCGGTCCTCCGTCCGGATCTTCGGCAGGGCGTTCACTCGATGGCCGCCGCCTCCGCGAGCTTGGGCATGGAAGAAGCTACTCCGGCCGGAGGCGCGGCGGCAACGGCGGGGGGCTCGCCGACGAAAAAGGGTCCGCATGGATGCGGACCCTCTCTTCGTTCGGGACTCGAGCTTCCGTCCCGGGACCGGTTTGAGGCCGGTCAGCGCTCGAGATCATCCTGCACGGTCCCGCGGACCCCATCAAGTGGCGTCGTGTGGCCTACCCCGACGAGGTCGACCGTGTTGGGGGGCCATACCCCCTTGGAGGGGGTCTGCTGCGGCGGACGGGCGCCGGCGTTGAGGAGCGTCCGCACGGTGGCCACGATGTCCTGGTACTTGACCGGCTTCTGCAGGAAGAAGTCCGCGCCAAGCCGCGAGACGCGCTCGCGCTCCTCGGCGCCGCCGGAGCTGATGACCACGATGGGAAGCTTGCGGAGGCGGGGCTCGGCGCGGACCTTCTCCACGAGAGCGAACCCGCTCATCACCGGCATGTAGACGTCGGTGATGACGAGGTCCAGAGGCGGGGAGGCGAGCAGCCTCGCGAAGGCCTCGTTCCCGTCCGACGCCACCTCCACCGCGATTCCGGCCAGCCCGTCGGCCGTGGAGAGCCGCCGCAGCGCCGAGGTGTACATGGCGGCGACGAGCGAGTTGTCCTCGACGAGCAGCACGCGGTAGGCGGGGTGGTGCGTCTCGGCCGCCACCGCCGCCGCGCGGGTCAGCTCCTCCAGCCTGCGCCGGTCGTCCGTCCGGTCGGGCGGGATCCAGACCGCGACGCCCGTAGGCTGGTCCGGCGTCCCCTCCCGCAGGCGCAGGATCTCCGCCTCGATCTCCACCGGCTCGAGCAGCTCGGGGAAGGAGACGAGCAGCGTCACCCGATCGCCCACCTCGAAGGCGCGCTCGGTGCGGATGAACAGGCCTCCGGCGGACAGGTTCTCCGTGTAGTCGCGAACGGCGCTCGCGGAGCCGGGGTAGTCCACGGCGAGGATGAGCGGGAACCGGGGGTGCGCGCGCTTATCGTGGTTGGACATGGCTACCCGCGACCGCCGGCCTCGCATTCCCGGAACGCGCGGCTGGACGGCGCCGCCCTCCCGGAGCTCACAAGGTGCATTATGCGCCTCCACGCACGGTCTTCTCTAGGCAACACGTGGACCATGATGGCGGGACTCGGGCCTCTTCGCACCTTCTCTTACCACTCCACGTGAATCCTCGGGATCCGGCGGGACGCGACGTGTGGGCGCCGCGACCACCGGCGCGCCCTTGACACTTTTAGTGAACGCGAATGGCTCGGATCCGGGCCGCGAGCCCGAAATCGAGCCGGCCCGGTGCGAGCGCGCGTCGTGTCACATGATCGCGGGATGAGGGCGTTCCCGGATGCCCGCCATGCCGACCCGCGCGCTGCGCGCCGATCCCGAGCAAGCGTCGCGCCCGCGGCCGTCCTCGACGCGACACCCCTTCCCCTTTGGAGTAGTCTTCTCCCCCCATGGCGCGGCGCCAGCGCTACCAGCGCGTCCTCCTCCCCGGAGAGAAGGAGGGGAGGCGCGGTTTCCTGAAGAAGGGGCTCGTGGGCGCCGCCCTCCTGGCCGTCGGCGGGGGTACCTGGCTCGTGACCCGCCGTACGCGCCCGGTACCGGCGCTCGGCGGGCCGTTGCGCGTTCTCAGCGCGGAGGAGGCGACGGTGGTGCTCGCCATCGCCAACCGCCTCGTGCCCGAGCGCGCCGGCTTCCCGCGGCCCCTCGAGGTGGGCGTGCCGGACAAGGTGGACGCCATGGTGGCCATGGCCCATCCCGCCACGCAGAAGGAGGCGAGGCAGCTCCTCCGCCTCTTCGAGAACGCGCTCACCGGCTTCCTCTTCGGCGGGCAGCTCCGGCCCTTCACCGCCTCCTCGCCCTGGGAGCAGGACGAACGGCTGCGCGGATGGGCCCGCAGCCGAATCACCCTGCGGCGCTCCGGCTTCCGCGCGCTGAAGAGGCTCGTCTACGCTGCCTACTTCGGCTCGCCCATGACCTGGGCGGCCATCGGTTACCCGGGCCCGCCGCCGGTGCCGCCGCCGGTCGTCCACGAGCCGCCGGCGCCCGGGCTCGACGAGGAGGAGGACGCGAAACCGGCGGCGCCACGGCCGCCGGCGCGGCCGGCGCCTCGCCCGGCCG
>Ga0209798_10002472_pt1 | contig 10904 bp, 6 predicted proteins | sample DOMMetBare3Fresh_FD_187475 | JGI IMG/M metagenome (GOLD analysis project Ga0209798, IMG submission 187475) | Wetland sediment microbial communities from St. Louis River estuary, USA, under dissolved organic matter induced mercury methylation -... | ecosystem: Environmental > Aquatic > Freshwater...
GTCCAGCAGGATGCGCAACATGCGCCGCAAGGGCTCGGCGGCGCCCCACAGCAGCTGGTCGCCGATCGTGAAGGCGCCGAGGTATTCCGGACCCATTGCCAGCTTGCGCAGGCGTCCGACAGGAATGCCCAGCGTGCCCGTCACGGCCACCGGCGTCAGGTCTCGCATCGTCGCTTCACGATTGTTGGGCACCACGCTCACCCATCGATTGTCGGCCGCGATCATCGCCTCGATATCCGCCAGCGGCACATCTTTCTTCAGCTTGAAGGTCAGCGCCTGGCTGTGGCAGCGCATCGCGCCGATGCGCACGCAAAATCCGTCGACGGGAATCGCCGCGGCGTTGCCGAGGATCTTGTTGGTTTCGGCACCGCCCTTCCACTCCTCGCGGCTCACGCCATTGCCCAGGTCCTTGTCGATCCAGGGAATCAGCGAGCCGCCGAGCGGAACGCCGAAGTTGGCCTTCTCGGCGTCTTCGAGCGTGCGCTGCTTGTCGATGACGCGGCGGTCGATGTCGAGGATCGCGCTCGTCGGGTCGGCGAGCAGGTCCCTGACCTCGTGGTTGAGCGTGCCGAACTGCGCCAGCAGTTCGCGCATGTGCTGCGCGCCGCCGCCGGATGCGGCCTGATAGGTCATCGTCGTCATCCACTCGACGAGGCCGGCCTTGTACAGCGCGCCCACGCCCATCAGCATGCAGCTGACGGTGCAATTGCCGCCGATCCAGTTGCGGCCGCCCTTGGCCAAGGCAGCCTTGATCACCGGCAGATTGACGGGGTCCAGGATGATGACGGCGTCGTCCTTCATGCGCAGCGTGGACGCGGCATCGATCCAGTGGCCGGTCCAGCCCGCGGCGCGCAGCTTCGGGAAGACTTCGCTCGTGTAGTCGCCGCCCTGCGCGGTGATCACGATGTCGCAGCGCTTCAAGGCCGCGATGTCGTTCGCATCGCGCAGCGTGGTCTCGTTCCTGGCCATCGAAGGAGCCTTGCCGCCCGCATTCGAGGTCGAGAAGAACACCGGCTCGATCAATGCGAAGTCGCCTTCGGCTTGCATGCGTTGCATCAGCACGGAGCCCACCATGCCGCGCCAGCCGACCAGTCCTACGAGTGCCATGTCAATCGTCCTTTGTCCTGAACCCCTTCCGGTTCCCGGCTCGCGTCGCCGGGGTCCAGGAGGAAGGGGCGAGACGATCCGGGAGCTTCAGCTCTTGGTAATCGCTTTGCGGGTGGTGATGGCGGCGACGACCGCGTCGCCCATCGCCCGCGTGCCCACCTTCGTCGTTCCCTCGCTCCAGATGTCCGCCGTGCGCAGCCCGTTGGACAGCACCGAACTCACCGCGGACTCGATCCGGTCGGCAGCGGCAGGTTGTTGGAGTGTGAAGCGAAGCATCATGGCGGCGGACAGGATTGTAGCCAGTGGGTTGGCCAGGTCCTTGCCCGCGATGTCGGGCGCGCTGCCGTGGCTCGGCTCGTACAGGCCCTTGTTCCTGGCGTCGAGCGAGGCCGACGGCAGCATGCCGATGCTGCCGGTCAGCATCGCCGCTTCGTCCGAGAGAATGTCGCCGAACATGTTGCCAGTGACGACGACGTCGAACTTCTTGGGCGCGCGCACCAGTTGCATCGCGGCGTTGTCGACGTACATGTGCTCGAGCTCGACGTCCGGGTACTGGCCGTGCACGTCGGTCAGCACGTCCTTCCAGAACTGGAACGTCTCCAGCACGTTGGCCTTGTCGACGCTGGTCACCTTCCTGCTGCGCTTGCGGGCGGCCTGGAAAGCGACATGCGCGATGCGTTCGATCTCCGGGCGCGAGTAGCGCATCGTGTCGAAGGCCTCCTCGGCGCCGGGGAATGGCCCGTCCACGGCGGTGCGCCGGCCGCGCGGCTGGCCGAAGTAGATGTCGCCGGTCAGCTCGCGGATGATCAGGATGTCCAGACCCGCCACGAGTTCCGGCTTGAGCGACGAGGCATGGGTGAGCTGTTCGTGGCACAAGGCCGGGCGGAAGTTGGCGAACAGGCCGAGGTGCTTGCGCAGGCCGAGGATCGCCTGCTCGGGGCGCAATGCGCGCTCGAGCTTGTCGTACTTCCAGTCGCCGACGGCGCCGAACAGCACCGCGTCGGCGGCGCGGGCGAGGTTCAAGGTCGATTCCGGCAGCGGATTCCCATGCACTTCGTAGGCCGCACCGCCCACCAGGGCAGTCTCGAGTTCCAGCGACAGGTCGAGTGCGCGCAACACGCGCACGGCCTGCTCGACGATTTCGGTGCCGATGCCATCGCCGGGCAACACTGCGATCTTCATCTCTCGTCCTTCCTTCCATAGCACAGCCACTGCACGAGGCGGTGCTCGCAGGCCTTGAACACCACATAGGCGGCCATGCTCAGCGCCGCAGTGGCCATCAATTCGACCAGTTGCTGGGCCGCGCCGTCGGCCAGCGCCTGCGTCCCATGCTCAGCAATCAGGTCCAGGTTGGCCTTGAGGAGCAGGAACAGGTTGTACGTCCCGGCACCGAAGACGAGAAACGCGAGCACCAGCACGATGAACGTCAGCCACGCGCGAGCGAGCACCACCCGGTCGAGCCACGCGCGCATCGGGGTTCAGAGCGGCCGGCTCACCAGCCACGGCTGCCGGGCCAGGCGCTCGGACTCGAAAGCGCGGATCTTGTCGGCGTGGCGCAGCGTCAGGCCGATGTCATCCCAGCCATTGACCAGGCACTGCTTGCGAAACGGCTGCACGTCGAACGGCAGCTCACTGCCGTCGGGCTTGACGATCACCTGGCGCGGCAGGTCGATCGCGAGCGAGTAACCGACGAACGCCGCCACGTCGTCGAACAGCCGCGCCACCTGCGCGGCCGCCAGCACGATCGGCAACAGGCCGTTCTTGAAGCAGTTGTTGAAGAAGATGTCGGCGTAGCTGGGCGCGATCAGCGCGCGGAACCCGTACTGCTCCAGCGCCCAGGGCGCATGCTCGCGGCTCGACCCGCAGCCGAAGTTCTCGCGCGCCAGCAGCACCGAGGCTCCCTGGTAGCGCGGCTGGTTGAGCACGAAGTCCGGGTTGGCCTTGCGCGACTTCGGGTCCTGCCCGGGCTCACCCTTGTCGAGATAGCGCCATTCGTCGAACAGGTTCGGCCCGAATCCCGAGCGCTGGATCGACTTCAGGAACTGCTTGGGAATGATCGCGTCGGTGTCGACGTTGGCGCGATCCATCGGGGCGACGAGCCCCTTGTGAACGGTGAAGGCTTTCACTGCTTCTTCTTCGAGGCGTTCTCGATCGTTTCCCCGGCCTTGGAGATGTCCTTGCCGAGGCCCTGGAAGGTGTTGCAGCCGCTCGCGAAAGCCGCAACGAGCATCAATGCCCACAGTTTCTTCACGACGTCATCCCCTTCTCACGTGATGCGACGCACATCGACGAAATGCCCCTCGATGGCAGCGGCCGCCGCCATCGCCGGGCTGACCAGATGGGTGCGGCCGCCGGCACCCTGGCGGCCCTCGAAATTGCGGTTGCTGGTGGACGCACAGCGCTCGCCCGGCTCCAGCCGGTCGGCGTTCATCGCCAGGCACATCGAGCAACCGGGCTCGCGCCACTCGAAGCCGGCGGCCTTGAAGACCTCGTGCAGGCCCTCGCGCTCGGCCTGCGCCTTCACCAGGCCCGAACCGGGAACCACTAGCGCGAGCTTGACGTTGCCTGCCACGCGCCGCCCCAGATGCCGGACCACCGCTGCGGCTTCACGCAGGTCCTCGATGCGGCTGTTGGTGCACGAACCGATGAAGACCTTGTCGATGAGGATGTCGGCAATCGCCTTGTTGGGCTCGAGCCCCATGTAGGTCAACGCCCGTTCGATCGCACCGCGCCTGGCGGCGTCGCGCTCGCGCTCCGGGTCGGGCACGCGCGCGTCGATCGAAGCCACCATCTCGGGCGATGTGCCCCAGGTCACCTGCGGCACGAGCGCCGATGCATCGACCTCGACCACGCGGTCGAACGCCGCGCCGTCGTCGGATTTCAGCGTGCGCCAGTAGGCCGCCGCGATCTCGAACTCGGCGCCGCGGGGCGCCAAGGGCCGGCCACGAACGTAGTCGATGGTCTTGTCGTCCACGGCCACCAGCCCGGCGCGCGCACCGGCCTCGATGGCCATGTTGCACACCGTCATGCGGCCTTCCATCGACAGCGCACGGATGGCGCTGCCAGCGAACTCGATCGTGAAACCCGTGCCACCCGCGGTGCCGATCCTGCCGATCACCGCGAGCACGATGTCCTTGGCGGTGCAACCACGCGGCAGCACGCCGTCGACCCTGACCAGCAGGTTCTTCGCCTTCTTGGTGAGCAGGGTCTGCGTGGCCAGCACATGCTCGACCTCGCTGGTGCCGATGCCATGCGCCAGCGCCCCGAAGGCGCCATGCGTGCTGGTGTGCGAGTCGCCGCAGACGACCGTCATGCCCGGCAGCGTGGCGCCCTGCTCAGGGCCGATCACATGCACGATGCCCTGGCGCTTGTCGAGGAACGGGAAGTACGCCGCGGCGCCGAACGCCTTGATGTTGGCGTCCAGCGTGACCACCTGCTGGCGGCTCACGGGGTCGGTGATGCCGTCGTAGCCGCGCTCCCAGCCTTGGGTGGGTGTGTTGTGGTCGGCGGTCGCGACGATCGAGCTGATGCGCCACGGCTTGCGGCCGGCCAGCCGCAAGCCCTCGAAGGCCTGCGGGCTCGTCACCTCGTGGACAAGGTGGCGGTCGATGTAGAGCACGGTCGTGCCGTCGTCCTCGGTGTGGACGGCGTGCTCGTCCCAGAGCTTGTCGTACAGGGTGCGCGCGGTCATGGCCTGCGATTGTCGCGCAACCCACCACAACGCTGGTCTGGCGGCCAGCGCCTAAACTGACTCGATGAGGGTCCCCGCCACCCAATCGTCCTTCCTGAGCGATACGGCGCCGTCGGAAAACCCCGACCGCTCACGCGTCTTCGATGCCCTGGCGTTCTCGCAAGCGCCGATCACAGCCAACCAGCTGGTCGATTTGCTGGCCGCAGCGAGCTGCCGCACCGCACGCGGCGGCGGCTTCCACAACGCCGAGGTGCGCCGCCTGCTCGACGAACTGGCCGAGATCGGCCTGGCCTCGCGCGACGACCGCGGGCGCTGGAGCGCGGCGCGCGACGCCGGCTGGCAGCGCTTTTGCGCCCTCGTGCAGGACGTCGCCAGCCGCGAACTCTGGTGGCAAGCCTGGCGCAAGCGCCACAACTTCGAGAACACCTGGCGCATCGAGATGTTCGACAGCGCCACCTGTGCCGGGGCGATGCGAGTCGTCATTCACTGTGGGCGCAGCATCGAGACCTTCACCCGCCTGTCGGCGCTGATCGGGCCGAACCCGCACGCCATTGCAGGCCTGCGCCAGGCACTGCTCGACCCCTTCGACGCCGACTTGCTCGGGGGACTCGACACGGCATTCGCCTGCGCGCTGGCCCACACCTTGCTCGCGACGGTGAACGACGACGCCGACACCGACATCGTGCCGTTGCTGCACTGGCTGCTCGCCCAGGCCCGCGCGACGCCCGCGGCAGTGCCCGAGCACCTGCACTACCGTCTCGGCGAGAGGTTGCTGTTTGGCGAACAGTTCCGCGCGGCCCGGGAATTCCTGGCGCGACTGTCCACGCCCGAAGCGCAGGCCATCGGCGCGGGCATCGACATTGCCGAGGGCCGCTTCGGCGAAGGCATCAAGCGCTTCGAGGCCGCGCTCAAGGCTCTCGCCACCGAGACCGGCAAGCGCAAGAACCTGCTGCCGCCGTCGATCGCCTGGCTCTACGCGATGGCGCTGCTGGCGCACGCCGAGCCGGCGGCCTGGAGCAAGGCGCGCAAGTTCGCCGCTGCCGAAGGCGGCAAACGCGAGGCGCTGCCCTACACGTTCTGGGGCCTGTGGCAATCGGCGATCGACCAGCGCCTGGGCGACTCGCCGCTCGACGCCAGGCATTTCCAGCTCGCGCGCAGCGCCACCGTCCGCAGCGACGCGCTGGTGCAGCTGCACCACCTGCTGCTCGCCGCCTGGCTGCGCATCGAGGGCGGTCCACGCAGTGCGCAGGACCGCCTGCGCGAGCATGGCGCCTATCTCGAAACTCGATTGCGCAACGCCGGCCTGCACTGGCTGGCGCGGCTGGCGCGGCGCGCAACATCGCAACTTCTCGGCGAGACGGCGCTGCCGGAGGACGCAGCCATGCCGTTCTTCATCGGCGCGGCGCAAGACCGCTGGCGCGAGGCGCTGGCGTCGATCGTTGCGCTGGGCAGCAGCCCGGCCGGCAAACGCGAGGCCGGCGCCGACGTGGGCCGTCTGATCTGGACCGTCAGCGTCGATGCGAAGAGCCATCGCATCACTGCCATCGAGCCGCTCGAACAGAAGGCCAGCTCGCGCGGCCTGGGCAAGGCCAAACCGGTGACGCTGGCCACGCTGATCAAGCGAAAGGACTTGCCGACGCATGACGCGGCTGTGCTGCGCGCGGTCCTGCGCGAGGACTACGGCAACCGGCCCTTCCTCGACATGGCGCTGGCCGCCACCGCGCTGGTGCGCCACCCGCACGTGGCCTGGGCGAGCGATCCGCAGCGCTTCATCGAAGTGGTCGAGACCCTGCCCGCGCTCGAAGTGATGACGCGCGGCGAGCACATCGCCTTTCGCCTCGTCGATCCGCTGCTCGCACCGCCTGGCAAGGACGATGATGACGACGATCTCTACCGTTACCTCTCGCCGCGCGAGCGCGCGACCGAAGAGCGCGCCCGCCAGACGCTGTTGATCGCCGACGGCAACGACCGCGCGCGACTGGTCCGCACCACGCCGGCGCAGTTGCGCGTGGCCGAACTGGTGACGCAGGGCTGGCAGGTGCCGGCCAGCGAGAAGTCAGAACTCGACGCCGCACTGCGCGTGCTGGCCACGCATTTCCAGATTGCCAGCGACGCCGAAGCCGGCCATGAGGTGCCATCCACCGATGTCTTGCGCGCCGAACTCACGCCGCGCGGCAGCGGCCTCGAACTCAAGCTCGTGGCTGCGCCCTTCGGCGACTTCGGCCCGCGCCTGGCGCCCGGTACCGGGCGCGAGCGCGTGACCACGGTGCACCAGGGGGCGACGCTGTTCACACGGCGCGCACTCGATGCCGAACGCGCGCGCCTGTCCGCCTTGCTGCAGGCCGCGGAGTTTCTCGACGACAGCGTGCATGCATGGGAGATCGACGAACCCGAACAGGCGTTGGCCCTCGTCGAGGCGCTGGCAGCGCAGGCGCCAGGCATCGTCAGCGAATGGCCCAGGGGCAAGCCGTTGCGCGTGCGGGCCGTCACGGCCCAGGCCGTGACGCTCAACGTCGCCAGCCGCGGCGACTGGCTCACGATCGACGGCGAACTCGCGCTCGACGACGGCGAGGTGCTGCGCCTGCGTTCGCTGCTCGAGCTGGTGCAGGCCGGCGAGAGCCGCTATGTCGCGCTGGCCGACGGCGACTTCCTCGCGCTCGGCGACGGCCTGCGCCAGCAGCTCGCCGACCTGAGCGCCATCGCACAGCCGCACAAGGACGGCCAGCGCGTGGCCGGCATCGCCGCGCTGGCCTGGAGCCAGCAATCGGGCGAGCTGCAAATCGAAGGCGACGCTGCCTGGCGCAAGCGCAGTGCCGCCTGGGCCGATGCGCAGCAGCGCCGCTTCGAGGTGCCCGGCACCTTGCAAGCCGAGCTGCGCGACTACCAGCGCACTGGCTACCGTTGGCTGATGCGCCTGGCCGCCAGCGGTTTCGGTGCCTGCCTGGCCGACGACATGGGGTTGGGCAAGACCTTGATGACCTTGGCCGTGCTGCTCGAACGCGCAGCCGGCGGTGCGGCGCTGGTCGTCGCGCCGACCTCGGTGTGCAGCAACTGGTTGAGCGAGGCCGCGCGCTTTGCGCCTGCGTTGGACGTGCAGATGTATGGCGACGTCGGCGAGGCCAGCGACGGCGATGTCGGCGACGAAGAGATCGACGACGAGGCAGCACACGACAGCGCACGCCTGGCCGCGCGCCGCCGCCAGGTGCGCGCGCTCGGCCCCGGCCAGGTGCTGCTGTGCTCCTACGGCCTGTTGCAGCGTGACGCCGAACTGCTGGCGGGCCGCGAGTGGCACAGCGTCGTGCTCGACGAAGCGCAGGCCATCAAGAACGCGGCCACGCGTCGCGCCAAAGCCGCATCACGCATTGCAGCAGGCTTTCGCCTGGCGCTCACCGGCACGCCGATCGAAAACCGCCTGGGCGAGTTGTGGTCGATCATGGGCTTTGCCAACCCGGGCCTGCTTGGCAGCGCGGATCAATTCGCGCAGCGCTTCGCCGGCCCCATCGAGCGCGACGGCGACGCCGCCGCATCACGCCGCCTGCGCCGCCTGGTCGCGCCCTTCCTGCTGCGCCGGACCAAGGGCGAGGTGCTGCCCGACTTGCCGCCGCGCACCGAGATCGTCCATGAGGTCGTGCCGGGCAAGCGCGAACGCGCGCTGCTCGAAGTGCTGCGCCAGCAGGCCGAAGACAGCGTCAACCAGGTCGTGGCCGGTGCGGGCGGCAAGTTGGCGCAGGGCCAGGCGCAAATCCATCTGCTTGCAGCGCTGACGCGTCTGCGTCGGGCGGCCTGCGATCCACGCCTGGTTGCGCCCGAGCTCGGCCTCGTCGGCGCCAAGGTGCAGGAGTTCGAGCGCCTGGCCGTTGAGCTCGTCGCCGGCAAGCACAAGGCCCTCGTCTTCAGTCAGTTCACCGACTTCCTCGCGTTGCTGCGCGAGCGCCTCGACGCCGCTGGTCTGTCCTACCAGTACCTCGACGGCAGCACGCCGGCTGCGGAGCGCGGCAAGCGCGTCGCGGCGTTCCAGCAAGGCAGCGGCGACTTCTTCCTCATCAGCCTGAAGGCGGGCGGCTTTGGCCTGAACCTCACCGTGGCCGACTACGTGATCATCGCCGACCCGTGGTGGAACCCTGCCGCCGAAGACCAGGCCTCGGGCCGCGCCCACCGCATCGGGCAGCTGCGGCCCGTCACTGTCTATCGCCTCGTCACGCAAGGCTCGATCGAGGACCGCATCGTGCGCCTGCACCGCAGCAAGCGTGAACTGGCCGAGGGCATCCTCGGCGGCCAGGACGGCGGCGCAGTGATGGATGCGGGCGCGTTGCTGGCGCTGCTGCGCGACGAAGCGATGAGCGCGTAGCGGTGTCAGCGCGAGGCGCGCCGCTGGCGCCAGGCCAGCAGTTCGCCCACGATGCCCCGGCGGAACGCCAGCACGCAGACGACAAAGATGGCGCCGATGATCACGGTGACCCAGGAGCCGACGCGATCGGCCAGGAAGTTCTGCAGTCCGATGATGACGAAGGCGCCGATCACCGGCCCGGCAAAGGTGGCCAGTCCGCCGAGCAGCGTCATCAGCACGACCTCCCCCGACAACGACCAATGAACATCGGACAGCGTCGCGAAACCCAGCACCAGGGTCTTCAATGACCCGGCCAGGCCGGCGATCGCCGTCGACAGGACGAAGGCCAGGAGCTTGTAGCGGTCGACGTCGTAGCCCAACGATATGGCGCGCGGCTCGTTCTCCCGGATCGCCTTGAGGACCTGGCCGTAGGGCGAATGGACGATGCGGATGATCGCCAAAAAGACGGCAACGAAGACCGCCAGCACCACGTAGTACAGGACCAGGTCGCTGTCGAGCGGGATCAGTCCGAACAGCTTGCCGCGTGGCACGCCCTGCAGTCCATCCTCGCCGCCGGTGAATGGCGCCTGCAGACAGACGAAGTAGATCATCTGCGCCATCGCCAGCGTGATCATCGCGAAGTAGATGCCCTGGCGGCGGATCGCGATCAGGCCAACCACCAGGCCGAGTACGCCTGCGATCGCCATGCCGGCCAGCACGCCCGCCTCGGGCGGCCAGCCGGCGCTGCGCACGAGCCAGCCGGTGGCATACGCCGCCGAGCCCATGAAGGCGGCATGGCCGAACGAGAGCAGGCCGGTGAATCCGAGCAAGAGGTTGAACGCGCAGGCGAAGATCGCAAAGCACAGCGCGGTCATCGCGAAGACCGGGTAGACGCCGATGAACGGGGCCAGCGCCAGAAGCACGAACACCGCACCCCATGCCAGCCGCGCCCCGCCCCGTGTCGACAGCGCCATCTCACTTCTCCTTGCCGAACAGCCCGGCCGGCCGGACCATCAGCACGATGGCCATGATCACGAAGACCACGATGTTGGACGCTTCGGGGTAGAAGACCTTGGTCAGGCCCTCGACCAGGCCGAGCATCACGCCGGTGACGATCGAACCGAGGATCGATCCCATGCCGCCGATCACGACGACGGCGAACACCACGATGATCAGGTTGCTGCCCATCAGCGGCGTGATCTGGATCACCGGCGCAGCCAGCACGCCTGCCAGCGCGGCCAGCGCCGCGCCGCCGGCGTAGGTCAGGGTCACCATCAGCGGCACGTTGATGCCGAAGGCCTGCACCAGCTTCGGGTTCTCGGTGCCGGCGCGCAGCGTGGCCCCGAGACGGGTCTTCTCGATCAGGAACCAGGTGCCCAGGCAGATCGTTAACGATGCCACGACAACCCAGGCCCGGTAGTTCGGCAGCACCATGAAGCCCAGGTTGGTCGCGCCCTGCAGGGCCTCGGGCACGGCGTACTGCTGACCCGAGACGCCGAACTGGTCGCGAAACAGGCCTTCGGCGATCAGCGCCAGGCCGAAGGTCAGCAGCAGGCTGTAGATCGGATCGATGCGGTACAGCGGCTTGAGCAGCGTGCGCTCGATCAGAGCCCCCAGCGCGCCCACCACCAGCGGCGCGATCACCAGCGCCGCCCAATAGTTGAGGCCGAGCTTCTCGAAGCTCAGGTAGGCGACGTAGGCGCCGATCATGTACAGCGCGCCGTGGGCGAAGTTGACGATCCCGAGCAGGCCGAAGATCACCGCCAGCCCGAGGCTGAG
>Ga0209798_10002474_pt1 | contig 10903 bp, 9 predicted proteins | sample DOMMetBare3Fresh_FD_187475 | JGI IMG/M metagenome (GOLD analysis project Ga0209798, IMG submission 187475) | Wetland sediment microbial communities from St. Louis River estuary, USA, under dissolved organic matter induced mercury methylation -... | ecosystem: Environmental > Aquatic > Freshwater...
CGCTCCCGGTCTATCCCGAGCTGAGCGAGGCGCAGCAGCAGGCGGTGATCGACGCCGTGCTCGGCTTCTACGCATGAGCATCGCCCGGGATCTGATCGCCAAGGCCGAGCGGCGCGACGCCCTGTTCGGCATCGTGGGGCTCGGCTACGTGGGCCTGCCGCTGGCGGTGGAGCTGGCCAACGCCGGCTATCGGGTGCTCGGCTTCGACGTCCAGCAGCACGTGGTGGACGGGCTCAACGCCGGGCGCTCGCACGTGAAGGACGTGAGCGACGCGCAGCTGCAGGCGGTCGTGAAGGCCGGCCGCTTCAGCGCCACCACCGATCTGCTCCGTCTCGCGGAGCCGGACGCCGTCTCCATCTGCGTGCCGACGCCGCTCTCGAAGTTCAAGGACCCGGATGTCAGCTACATTGTCGCCGCCACCGAGGCGGTGAAGCGCACGCTCCGCCGGGGTCAGGCGATCATCCTCGAGAGCACCACCTATCCGGGCACCACGCGCGAGATCCTGTTGCCCGCGCTCGAGAGCACCGGGCTCCGGGTGGGTGAGGACTTCTTCCTGGCGTTCAGCCCCGAGCGGGTGGACCCCGGCAACCAGACCTACGGCACCAGGAACACCCCCAAGGTGGTCGGCGGGATCACCGAGGACTGCCGGCGCGTCGCCATGGCGCTGTACCAGCCGGCGATCGACACCCTCGTCCCCGTCTCGACCACCGAGGCGGCCGAGCTGGTCAAGCTGCTGGAGAACACCTTCCGCAGCGTGAACATCGGCCTGGTGAACGAGATGGCGATCGTGTGCGACAAGCTCGGCGTGAACGTCTGGGAGGTCATCGAGGCGGCGTCCACCAAGCCGTTCGGCTTCATGAAGTTCCTCCCTGGCCCGGGGCTCGGCGGGCACTGCATCCCGATCGATCCCCACTACCTCGCCTGGAAGATGCGGGGGCTCAACTACAAGACCCGCTTCATTGACCTGGCGGGCGAGCTCAACACCGAGATGCCGCTCTTCTGGGTGCGGAAGCTGGCCGAGGCGCTGAACGACCAGGGTAAGGCAGTGCGGGGGGCCTCCGTGCTGGTCCTGGGCGTTGCCTACAAGCGGGACATCGAAGACACCCGCGAGAGCCCCGCGCTCGACATCATCCGCCTGCTCGAGGGTCAGGGGGCCCGGGTCAGCTACTCCGACCCGTACGTGCCGACCTTCTCCGAGGACGGGCATGAGTTCCGCTCGGTGCCGCTCAGCCCGGAAACGGTGGCTGCGGCGGATTGCATCATGATCGTCACGGACCACTCGGCGGTGGATTACCACATGATCAAGCGCCACGCCAAGCTGGTGGTCGATACTCGCAACGCAATGCCGAAAGAGGACTGACATGCACGTGGCGGTGATCGGCAGCGGGTATGTCGGGCTGGTGGCGGGGGCCTGCCTGGCCGAGACCGGGAACGACGTCGTCTGCGTGGACAAGGACGCGGACAAGATCGCCCGGCTGCAGAAGAACGAGATCCCGATCTACGAGCCCGGGCTGGAGCCGATGGTGCGCCGCAACCAGGAGGAGGGCCGGCTCACCTTCACCACCGATCTCGGCTCGGCGGTCCGCACCGCGCGCGTCGTATTCATCGCCGTCGGCACCCCGCCGGGCGAGGACGGGTCGGCCGACCTGCAGCACGTGCTCGAGGTGGCCCGGGAGGTCGGCCGCAATCTGAACGGCCACAAGGTCATCGTCACCAAGTCCACGGTGCCGGTCGGCACCGCCGAGAAAGTGCGCGCCGCGGTGCGCTCGGAGACGCAGCAGCCGTTCGCCGTCTGCTCCAACCCGGAGTTCCTGAAGGAAGGGGCCGCGATCGAGGACTTCATGAAGCCCGATCGCGTCGTCATCGGGGTGGACGAGGAGGAGGCCAAGGCGGTCATGGGCGAGCTCTACTCCCCGTTCACCCGCCAGGGCGGCAACCGGATCCTGTTCATGGACATCGCGTCGGCGGAGGTGACCAAGTACGCCGCCAACGCGATGCTGGCCACCCGCATCTCGTTCATGAACCAGATGGCCCGCTTCTGCGAGCTGGTGGGTGCCGACGTCAACAACGTGCGCCTCGGCATCGGATCGGACCAGCGGATCGGCCGCGCATTCCTCTACCCCGGCCCGGGATATGGCGGGTCGTGCTTCCCGAAGGACGTGAAGGCGATCATCCACACCGCCGACGCCCTCGGCCTCTCGCTCGACGTGCTGAAGGCCGTCGAGGAGGTGAACGAGGCGCAGAAGCGCGTCGTGCTGCAGAAGACCCTCAAGTATCTGGGGCAGGACCTGACCGGGAAGATCGTCGGGATCTGGGGGCTGGCGTTCAAGGCCGAGACGGACGACATGCGGGAGAGCCCGACGATTCCGCTCATCGAGGGCCTGCTCCAGGCCGGGGCCCGGGTGCAGGCGCACGATCCCAAGGCCACCGATTCCGCACGGGCCATCTTCGGTGACCGGGTGATGTACGCGGCCGACCCCTACAGCGCCGCGCACGGCGCCGACGCGCTGCTGCTCATGACCGAGTGGCTCCTCTACCGGAACCCCGACTTCGAGCGGGTGCGGAAGCTGCTTCGCCGTCCGCTCCTGATCGACGGGCGCAACCTCTACGAACCCGACCGGATGACCGCGCTCGGCTTCGAGTATCACGGGATCGGCCGGGGCGGCCGGTGACCCGTGTTCTCGTCACCGGGGCGGCGGGGTTCATCGGCTCGCATCTGGTCGAGGCGCTGGCGCGCCGCGGCGACGAGGTGGTGGGGATCGACAACTTCGACGGGTTCTACCCGCGGGCCGTGAAGGAGCGGAACCTGCGGGAGATGGGGCGCCTCCCCGGGTTCGAGTTCCACGACCAGGACATGCTGGACGTCGAGGCGCTGCGGGCGCGGCTCACGCCCGACACGGTCATCGCCCACCTGGCCGCGCGCGCGGGGGTCCGCCCGTCCATCGCCAACCCCGTGGGCTACGCCCAGACCAACGTGACGGGCACGGCCGCGGTGCTCGAGGCGGCGCGGCGGGCGGGGGTGTCGCGCATCGCCTTCGGGTCGTCCTCGTCGATCTACGGCGACAGCACGCCCGTGCCGTTCCGCGAGGACGCCGTGGCGGTCGAGCCGGTGTCGCCGTACGCGGCGACCAAGCGGGCCGGCGAGCTGTTCCTCCGGGCGGTGGCGCCGATCTACGGCTTCCGCAGCGCGTCGCTCCGGTTCTTCACGGTGTACGGCCCCCGCCAGCGCCCCGACCTCGCGATCCATGCCTTCGCCCGCCGGATGGCGGACGGCGAGGTCCTCACCCTCTTCGGCGACGGCACCCAGGCGCGCGACTACACGTACTGCGACGACATCGTGGCCGGCGTGATCGCGGGGATCGACTGGACCGCCACGGCGCCGGTCGGCATGGAGCCGTTCAACCTCGGTGGGAACCGCTCGGTGCGGACCGGCGACATGGTGGCGGAGATCGCGAGGGCGCTCGGCATCGAGCCGAAGATCCGGTGGGCGCCGATGCAGCCGGGCGACGTGCAGCAGACGGCGGCCGATCTCACCAAGTCGGGTGCCGTGCTGGGCTACGCGCCCAGGACGCCGTTCCCCGAGGGAATTCGCCGGTTCGTCGCCTGGTTCAGGGGGGTCTATGGCCGGTCAGACTGAGCGCCTGCTGGCCCGTGCGCGGGATCGGTTCACGGTGCAGGACTACTACGGCGCCGTCTACCTGCTCGAGGAAATCGTCGCGTCGGGGCGCGCCTTCGCCGACGTCCATCACCTCATGGGGGTGAGCCTCTCGCTGCTCGGCCGGCCGGACGAGGCGCTGGCGGAGTTCGGCCGCGCGCTGGCGCTCAATCCGCGGTATCTCGAGGCGTTGATCCACCAGGGGCTCGTGCTCAGCGAGCTCGGCCGCTCGCGCGAGGCGGAGGAGTCGTTCCGCCACGCCGCGGACAGCGTCGCGCCGCCCAGCGCGGGTCTGCCGGCGCCGGTGGCCGCCCGGCTCGCCAACCAGCACGCGGAGCTGGCCGACGCCTACGCCGAGGCCGGCGCGCTCGTCCGGGCGATCGAGCAGTACGAGCGCGCGCTCGAGCTCGGCCCCGGCTTCCAGGACCTGCGCTACCGGATGGCGCGGGTGATGCTCGAGGCCGGACGGCCGCTCGAGGCGCGCGAGGCGCTGGAGGAGGTGCTCCGGGCGCGACCCAACTTCGTGGACGCCGAAGCCGCGCTCGGCCTCGCGCATTTCCTGTCCGGTGACGGCGTTGGGGCGCGCGAGGTCTGGAACTCCTGCCTCGCGCGCCGGCCCGAGAACGCGCGGGTCGAGGCGTACCTGGCCATGCTGGGGCGCACCGGGGCGTGACACTCCGCTCCGCCGCCTGCGCTGTGCTCCCGATGCTGATGGCCGGGTTGGTCGCTGGATGCGGCGCCACGGGCGACCACGAGCGGCTCGGCGATCGGGCCTACGGGCAGGGACGGTTCCCCGAGGCGCTCGCCGAGTATCGGATCCTGCTCAAGGGCACGCCGGTCGCGGCGCTGTGGGCCAAGGTCGGCGCCGCGGCGCTGCATGCCGGGGAGCTGCGAGCGAGCGCCGAGGCCTACCTCCGGCTGGCGGGTGAGGATCCCACCCGGGCGGACGAGGCGGCCGAAGGGCTGGAAGGGGTGGCCCGGGCGGCGGAACGGGCGGGCAACCTGGACGTGCTGGGGGAGGTCGTGACCGGCCTCGCGGCGGTCGCGCCGGAACGGGCCACCGGCCGCTACGCGCTCGCTGTCGCGCAGCGGCCCGGCGCCGACCCCGCCGAGCTGGTGGCCATGCTCCCGAGTGCGCTTGCGGCCGCGTCGGCGCCCGAGACGGTGGACTCGCTGCTCACCCTGTACGGGCGCGCGCTCCAGGCTACGGCCGGCTGCAGTCAGGCGATGCTCCAGTTCCGCGCCGTCCTCAGGCGGAGCCAGGACAGTGGCGTGCGCGCGCCGGCGCGCCAAGGGGTGGCCGACTGCTCCTATGCGCTCGGCACGCGAGCCGACGCGGCGCATGACCTGGAGGACGCCGCGCTCTGGTTTGCCGAGTCGGCGAGAATGGACTCCACGACCCCCACCGGCCGGCGCGCGCTGCTCCGGTACGCCGGCATCCGGCTGACGCAGGGCGACACGCTCGCCGCCGCGCTGGCCTTCCAGACGGTCGTGTCCGGCGGGACCGCGGATTCCATGGGCGAGGCGGCCGCGAGCCGTCTCGCCGCGCTGGGACTTTCATCTTCGGCGGGCGATTCCGCCCGCACGGGAGCGCGATGAGTCGGAGAGGCCTGTGGGTCGTTCTGCTCGGACTTGCGGCCTGCGGCGGCTCGTCACGGGCACCGCGGGGCACGCCCACGCCGGTCTCGCGCGCGGCGGAGGCCGCGAGCGCCGCCGAGATCGACACGCTCTGGGCCCAGGCGCAGCGCGCGGTCCGCCGCGGGAAGTGGGGCGACGCGATCAAGGCCATCGACCGGGTACTGCTGGAATTTCCGCCGGGCGATTCCCGGATCGCGCAGGCGCACCTGTGGGAGGGCGAGGCGCAGTTCGCGCTCGGCAGCCATCTCCAGGCGGCCCGGGAGTTCCGCAAGGTCTCGGACGATACGCCCAACGACCCGCTCGCGCCCGAGGCGCTGCTCCGGGCGGGAGACGTCTACGCCGACCTCTGGCGCCGGCCGGAGCTGGACCCGTCCTACGGGCAGACCGCGCTGGCGACGTACCAGGAGCTGCTCAACCGCTACCCCGGGGGATCGGCCGCCAAGCGGGCCCAGCAGCGGATCGAGGACCTGCAGGAGCGGTTCGCATACAAGGAATACAAGGCGGCGCTCTACTACATGCGGCTCAAGGCGTACGACTCGGCGATCCTGTACCTCAAGGACCTGGTCGCGACCTATCCGCGGAGCGCGGTGGCGCCCGACGCGCTGATCCACCTGGTGCAGGCGTACCGGACGCTCGGCTACAAGGAGGACGTGCAGGAGACCTGCGAGTACATCCGCCGGTTCCATGCCAGCGCCCCCGGGGTGGGGAAGGCGTGTCCGGACACCGCCGGAGCGTCGTGAGGTCCATCGGCCTCTTCGGGGGCTCCTTCGACCCCGTCCACCACGGGCATCTGATCGTCGCCCAGGTCGCCAGCGAGGCGCTGGGACTGGACCAGCTCCGCTTCGTCCCCGCGCGCGAGCAGCCCTTCAAGCGGGGCCGGCATGCCGCCCCGGCCGCCGACCGCGCCGCCATGCTGGACCTGGCCGTCGCTGGCACAGCCGGCTTCGGGGTCGAGCGGGCCGAGCTCGAGCGGCCCAGCCCGTCGTACACGGTCGAGACGCTCCAAGGCCTGCGGTCCAGAGAGCCGGGGGTGGAGTTCACCTTGCTCCTCGGTGCCGACGCGGCGGCGGAGCTGTCCGCGTGGCACCGCGCCGGGGACCTGCCCGGGCTCGCCCGCATCGTGGTCTTCGCGCGGCCCGGCACGCCGGTGCCGGCGTCGCCGCTGATCGCCGCCACGGTCGAGGTGCCCGCGGTCGAGATCTCGGCGACCGAGATCCGGCGACGCGTCCGGACGGGCCTTCCGATCCGCTACTGGGTCCCCGACACCGTCGCCGAGTACGTCGTGCGGCACCGCTTATATTTGGACCCAGAATGATCAAGAAGCTGATGACCGCGGTCTTCGGAACGCGGTTCGACCGCGAGCGTCGGCGCATCCAGCCCACCCTCGACGCCATCCACGCGGAAGAAGCCCGGCTCAAGGACCTGAGCGAGGACGAGCTCAAGGCCCAGACCGGGCGCTTCCGCGAGCGGCTGGCGCAGAGCACCGGCGCCGTGAAGGCGGAGTTGGACCAGGTCCGGGAGGCCAAGCACGGCTGCGCGGACCCGGAGGAGCGCGAGCGGCTGGAGCAGCGGTTCCACGAGCTGGAGAGCGCCTACAAGAAGGCGCTGGCCGCGAGCCTCGGCGAGCTCTTGCCCGAGGCGTTCGCCACGGTGCGGGAGGCGTGCCGGCGGCTGATGGGCACCACCGTGACCGTGATCGGCCACGATCTCGTCTGGGACATGGTGCCGTACGACGTGCAGCTCATCGGTGGGGTGGTGCTGCACGAGGGGCGGATCGCCGAAATGGCGACAGGCGAGGGCAAGACCCTGGTCGCCACCCTGCCGCTGTATCTCAACGCACTCACCGGCCGGGGCGTGCACCTGGTCACGGTCAACAACTACCTGGCCCGCCGCGACTCCCAGTGGATGGGCCACGTCCTCAAGTATCTGGGGCTCACCGTCGCTTGCCTGGACGACACCGAGCCCTCCTCGCCCGACCGGCGCGCCGCCTACCTGGCCGACATCACCTACGGCACCAACAACGAGTTCGGCTTCGACTACCTCCGCGACAACATGGTGTTCTCGCTGGAGCAGCGGGTCCAGCGTGAGCACGCCTACGCCATCATCGACGAGGTGGACTCGATCCTCATCGACGAGGCGCGGACGCCGCTGATCATCTCGGGGCCGGTGGGGAACGAGGCGGACGACTCGTACGACCAGTTCAACCGCCAGGTCGCCGAGCTGGTGCGCAAGCAGACGGGGGTCGTCAACACCCTCCTCGCCGAGGCCGAGAAGCTGCTCGAGGACGAGAAGACCAGGCAGGAGGCGGCGCTCAAGCTGTATCAGGCCCAGCTCGGCATGCCGAAGAACAAGCGGCTGCTCAAGATGGTGAACGAGCAGGGGATCAAGCAGCTGGTGCAGCGGATGGAGCTCGACGCCATCGCCGACCGCAAGCTGCCGATGAAGCAGCAGCGGATGCGGGACCTCGAGGACACCCTCTACTTCGTGCTCGACGAGCGGGGTCACTCGGTCCATCTCACCGACCGCGGCGCCGCGGCGATGTCGCCCAACGACCCCGAGCTGTTCCTGGTGCCGGACATCTCCGAGGCGATCCACCGGATCGACAAGGACCCGGAGCTCTCCCCGCACGACCGGATCGAGCAGCGCCGCGCGGTCGAGGCCGAATACGCCACCAAGAGCGAGAAGCTCCACATCATCCACAAGCTGCTGCAGGCCCACGTCCTGTACGAGAAGGAAGTGGACTACCTGGTGCAGGAGGGCCAGGTGATGATCGTGGACGAGTTCACCGGCCGCATCATGGCGGGCCGGCGCTGGGCCGACGGGCTCCACCAGGCAGTCGAGGCCAAGGAGCAGGTGCAGGTCAAGGGCGAGACCCAGACCTTCGCCACCATCACCATCCAGAACTACTTCCGGATGTACGACAAGCTGTCCGGCATGACGGGCACCGCCGAGACCGAGGAGACCGAGTTCTACTCGATCTACGGGCTCGAGGTGAGCGTCATCCCGACCCACCGGCCCATCTGCCGGATCGACCAGGTGGACCGGATCTACAAGACCCGGAAGGAGAAGCACGACGCGATCATCGCCGAGATCGAGCGGCTGCACGCGCTGGAGTGGCCGATCCTGATCGGCACGGTGAACGTGGACATCTCGGAGACGCTCTCGCGGCAGCTCAAGCGGCGCGGCCTCAAGCACGAGGTGCTGAACGCCAAGTACCACCAGCGCGAGGCGGAAATCGTGGCCGGGGCGGGGCAGCGGGCGGCCATCACGATCGCCACCAACATGGCCGGCCGCGGCACCGACATCAAACTGGACAAGACGCTGGACCTCGCGCTGTCGGAAGCGGGGCTCCAGATCATCGGTACCGAGCGACACGAGTCGCGCCGCATCGACCGCCAGCTCCGCGGCCGCTCCGGCCGCCAGGGCGACCCGGGCCAGAGCATCTTCTTCCTGTCGCTGGAAGACGACCTGATGCGGCTGTTCGGGTCGGACCGCATCGCGCGGTGGATGGACAAGAGCGGGGCGGAGGAGGGCGAGGTCATCACCGGGGGCCTGGTCACCCGGGCCATCGAGCAGGCGCAGAAGCGGGTCGAGCTGCAGAACTTCCAGAGCCGGAAGCGGCTGCTCGAGTACGACGACGTGATGAACCAGCAGCGCGAGGTGATCTATTCGCTCAGGCTGTTCGCGCTCGAGCGGGGCGAGGAGCTCAAGGCCGAGGCGCGGCGGATGATCGAGGCGGCGCTCGAACGGGCCGTCACCCAGTTCCTGGTCACCGCCGCGCGGCCCGAGGAGTGGGACCGGGGCGGGCTGCGGGAGGCGCTGACGCTGCAGTACCTGGTGACGGTGGACGGGCTCACCGACGCCGAGGCGGCGCCGACGATCGAGAAGATGGTTGCGCTGGCCAAGGCCGAGGGCGAGGAGAGCTTCCGCCGGAAGATCGAATACCTGACGGACTTCGGGCGCACCATCGGCATCCCGGAGGTTGACTCGCAGGTGCTCTCGCAGGTGATGCTCACCGTGCTGGACGAGCGGTGGAAGGACCACCTGTACGACCTGGACCAGCTGCGGAACGCGATCCAGTACCGGGCGTGGGGCCAGAAGGACCCGCTGGTGGAGTACAAGCGCGAGGCCTTCGACATGTTCGAGGACCTCATGCACGACATCCAGTCCACCTTCACCGAGCGGTTCCTCAAGATCCAGGTGAGCGCCGAGCCGCGGCCGGAGCCGCAGGCGCGCCGGGCCCCGCCACCCCTCCCGCCGGTGGTCGCGAGCCACCCCGCGACGCCGACCAGCGGGGCGGACGATCTGTTCACGGGGCCGCCGCCTCGGGTGCCGCCCATCCCGCCCGCGCCCGGGCCGCGCGGCCCGGCCCCAGCGGTCAACAGCTCGCTCGGCCCGATTGGCCGGGCGACGGCGGCGGTGCCGGAGGTGGGACGGAACGATCCGTGTCCGTGTGGGTCGGGGAAGAAGTACAAGAAGTGCCATGGAGTGGGGCGCTGAACGTCAGACGGAGGTGTCCTATGGCTCACATCGCGCAGCTCGGCCCACAGTTGCTGATAGTCGCGGCCCTTGTCGGCGCCTGCGGCCGGTCCGAGGAATCGCGCGGAGCCGACACCGTAGCGACCGACTCGGCCGCTGTAGCGGCGTCCGCCGCCGCCTCGGCCGAGCGCCGGGTCTCGAACGTGATGATCGGACGGCAGGTCGGACCCAATGACCGCATCACCGAGCCGACCTTTCAGTTCGCCCCCCAGGACACCGTGTATGTCTCCGTGGCGACCGAGGGAGCCCGCGGCGCCGGCACGCTGACCGCGGCCTGGCGGTCGCAGAGCGGCGAGATCGTGCAGCAGTCCTCCGAGCCGGTCCGGCCCGGGGGCGAGAACACCGCGTTCCACCTGTCGGAGCCCAAGGGGCTGAAGCCGGGGACGTACAAGGTGATCGTGTTCCTGGGGGACGACTCGGTCGATACCAAGGTGTTCGTGGTTCGGAAGTAGCAGCCGGCCGCACCGACGAATACCTCCGGGTCGGCAAGGCCGCATTGGCAAGGCTGCATTGGCGCGGCTGGAGGCGGACCGGTAGCTTTCGGTACCCTCCTTTGATCGGCTGGCATGGCGTATCGGGCCGCCGAGGTGAGCGCCGCCCTGCAGGGTCGGTACGCGATCGAGCGCGAGCTCGGCCGCGGCGGGATGGCCACGGTGTACCTGGCGGAGGACCGGAAGCTGCACCGCCGGGTGGCGCTCAAGCTACTCCATCCTGATCTTGGCTCGACGCTCGGCCCCGAGCGGTTTCTCCGCGAGATCGCCGTCGCCTCCCGCCTCACCCACCCCAACATCCTGGCGCTGCACGACTCCGGCGAGGCCGGCGGGCGGCTGTTCTATGCCATGCCGTTCGTCGACGGCGAGTCGCTGCGGGAGCGGCTCCGCCGCGAGCCGCAGTTCCCCATCGACGAGATGGTGAGGATCGTTCGGGCGATCGCCGGCGCCCTGGACCATGCCCACCGCGAAGGTGTGATTCACCGCGACATCAAGCCGGAGAACATCCTGCTGGCGAGGGACCCGGCGGGCGGGCCTTCCCATCCGCTGCTGGCGGACTTCGGGATCGCGCGGGCACTCG
>Ga0209798_10002475_pt1 | contig 10902 bp, 12 predicted proteins | sample DOMMetBare3Fresh_FD_187475 | JGI IMG/M metagenome (GOLD analysis project Ga0209798, IMG submission 187475) | Wetland sediment microbial communities from St. Louis River estuary, USA, under dissolved organic matter induced mercury methylation -... | ecosystem: Environmental > Aquatic >...
GCGCGCCGACAGCCCGTCCGCTCCGCGCTAGCGTCCCGTTCCGCGACCCTCGACCGTCACCGGCCCAGCGCGAGTCGTTGGGCGAGCGCTTCGGGCAGGCCGGCGGCGCGAATCTTGGCCTGGGCGCCGGCGACGCGACGGTCGTCGTCCCGGCGTTCGCACCAGATCGCGGCGAGCGTCGAGACGAGGCGTCGCAGGCGCAGGTCGAACGCCGCGCGGCTGGTGTAGCCGAGCTCTGCGGCAGCGTTGGCGATGTTGAGCGGGCTGGTGGAGCGGGCCGCGAGCGAGGCGAGCAGGGCAGGTACGGACTCCGCCGGAGCATCGGGGTCGACGTCGCGACGCAGCCACGCCGCGAGGTCACGCAGGTACGGCTCGGACACCGCCCCGGTCCGGGTGTGCTCCGCGACGGCCCGGGGAAACCCGCCGCACGTGAGGTAGTCCTGCCAGGCGAGGTCGTAGGCGTCGACGTCGAAGGCGAGCCCGGCCAGGACGGAGGCCACGGCCGGGTCCTGCAGAGCACCTGGATGGACCGCGTCCGGCCGGGCAAGGTCCGGGCGGGTCGCGGCGAGGTAGTCCCGGAAGCTCATGGGCAGGACGAGTCGGCGCCGCCGCCCGGGCGAGGTCCCGGCCCGGCCGGCCATGAGGTTCCCCTCGACGTCCTCGGCCCCCACCCAGCGGCTGCCGGTGGCGACCACGGTGTCGTCCCCGAACGCCGTCCCGTCACGAGCGGCCTTGAGCACGGCCGACCAGCCGCCCACCGCGCTGACCTCGTCCAGGAGCCACACCCGTGGCCTCGTGCCGTCGGTGTCGACGGAGCGGGTCAACTCCCGGCCGAGGGTCAGGCTGCGGCGCAGGTCGCGCTCACGCATCCCGTCACAGGGCAGGTGGATCACCTGCCGGGGATCGACGTCTCCACGGGCGCAAAGAGATGCGGCCGTGTCGAGCAGCGCCACGGACTTGCCGATCCGCCGGGGGCCGGTCAGAACGGTCAGCAGGTCGCCGACAGGGCCAGACCTCAGATCGTCCAGGACTGTGCTGCGGAAACCCAGGTCATGGGAGGCCCGATCACGCAGGAGCCGGTGGTCAGCCACCCAGGCCGTCGGGTCGGTCCCCGCCGCAGCAGCCCTCCACCACGGGTTCGCATCGGTCAAGGCTCGTCGGAACTCGTCGTCCCGCACGTGTCGACGGTACCCGTGTTTCGGCCGGGAAGAACAAAAGGGGAGGGGTCCAGGCCATGCCAGCAGCACAAAAGGGGAGGGGTCTCAGGGGTAGCGGCAGAACAGAAGGGGAGGGGTCGGCAGGGCGCAGCCCCCGCAGGGCGGTACGGATCAGAAGGTTAGGGGTTCGAATCCCTTCGGGCGCACTCGTTGAGACAGCGACCGAAACGGCCTCCGACCTGCGGAAACGCGGGACGGAGGCCGATTTGGTTCTGACGGGAGGGCGCCTGGCGTCCCACTACACATCCCACTGACTGCACCCGTGTGGACGGGCGGGTGGGCGGGATGGGTGGGTGACCTCGGCTGCTGGCCTCGTCGTACACGTTTGTGGCTAGCGTCGATCATGCGCAGCGCACGAGGCATCGGCTCGGTCCGGCAGCGCCGCCCCGACGTCTGCGAGGCCCGGGTCGCCCCTGGGGCCCGACTCTGTCAGCGGCCGCAGCAGACACTGCCCCATCACCGTCCACGGCGACGCCACCGACGCGGGGCCGCGGGGCGATCCCGGCGAGCGGACGCCGCCCGCCTGTCGCACCGACTGGATGTGCTCGCCTTCTGTCACCCAGGTGTATTCCAGGTGCGGGCGAGTCGGGCGAGGTCAGCCTGGTCCTGTGCGCGGGCTCGGCGTTCCCGGTCGAACAGCGTGGGTTGCTTGGTCAGGACGAGGGTGTAGGGGCGCCCCTGGCGGCGGGTGATGTGGGTGACGGGCAGTTCTGCGCGGTCGATGCGGTCGTGGACGTGTCGTCTGCGCTGCTCGGCCAGCGGCCAGTCCCGGGTGGTCCGCACTGGGTCACGCAGGAACGTGCCCAGTTCTGTGCACAGTTCGCAGCCGCACCCGTCAGGCAGGTCGATCGACCAGTCCCCCTCGGCGCGTGCCGGTCGGGCGGTTCTGGTGCGCAGCCGGGTGGCGCAGTCGCGTGCCAGCCGGGTGAGACCGGCACGGTCCCGCACAGCGGCGGGCAGTCGCTCGGCGGAGCGCAGCGCGGGCATGGCGCACAGGAGGACGGCGTCGTGACGACGGTTGCAGATGTCCCCGACGATCCTTTCCGCCAGCGCGGCGGCGTCCAGGACGGCGGCTGCGTGCAGGAGGGCGGTCAGCGACTCACCCAACGGAGCGAGGTTGGTCTGCAGGCGGCTCGGCGTGCGTTCGGTGAGTCCAAGGTCGATCTCGCTGAGCAGCTGCCGCCAGGCCAGGTCGAGCAGGCTGCGACCGAACCCCCTGCCGGCGTCCTGCTCGGCATCGAGTTTCGCCGCCAGTGCCGGGAGCATGGTCAGCCACTGCTGCCGGGTCTGCTCCGTCACGACGTGCTGGGGACGGCGCGGGTCGCCGAACCAGTTGGTCAGCAGCCCGGCCACCCACGGTTCACCGTGCCGTCGGGCCAGCTTCGTCAGCGCCTTGGCGTGGGTGGGTTGCAGCGCCTCGACCCGGAACGCCGACAGCAGGGTGGTGGCCGTCCGCGGGTCGTCGAGGACGGTCGCGGCGCGCAGCCCCTTCGTCAGAAGGCGCATCTGACCCTGGGACCGGACCAGGCCGTCCCAGAACGGGGCCAAGGACGTCACCTGAGTCCGCGCGTGCTCCAATGCCTCGGCCCGGCCGCTGCCGCGAGCGGACCGCAACCGCGTGAGAACCTCGTCCAGGGCCTGGGCGGGGGAGATCTCCGCGCGGATCTCGAAGCTGCGGGCGCGGGCCAGACCACGACAGCGGCCCGCCGGTACCAGCGATCCATGGTGTTGCCGTAGTTGCCCATGTAGCCCTCGTACTCGGACTCGTACGGACGCAGCTGCGCCGTCGGGGTGCTCACGCACACCTCGTCCTCGTCAAGGCGCAGCGAGATGTCCTCGGTCCAGGCGCCGGCGGGGTCGGTCCAGCGGGTCAACCGGATCGAGGAGTCGATCAGGTCCTGCAGCTCGTAGCCCTGCGGGCCGTGGTCGCTGCCGGGGACGCCGTCGTCATGGTCGTCCTCACCGTCATGGTCTTCGTCGGACCAGTGGCGACGGGTCAACCGGTCGTCGGGCTCGAGGGCATCCCAGGTCTCCTGGATCTCCGCCAGCCCGAGGGCCACGTCGCAGTCGCGGGCCTCGGCGGCGGCCCGCAGCGCAGCGGCCCGGGTGGCGTCGGAGCCCTTGAGCCGGGCCCAGCTCAACCCCCGGGCGGTGTACTCGTAGTCGAGCAGGTAGACGAACCGGTTCGGCGGGTCCAGCACCTCGTCCCTGTACGGATGCTTCGGCCTGGTCGTCAGATGACTGTCCAGCAAGCCGGCCAGCTCCTCGACGGACTCACCCGGGACGTCATCGCCCGCTGCGCGGGTGGAGCTGCCTTCGAGGAGAAGGTTGTACGTCAGTGTCATTCGATACCGGAGGTGACGGGGAGCACTTCGTGCAAGGTGTCGGCGTAGAAGGCGACCATCGAGACCTTCGTCTTCGAGGCCCGGTAGGTCGTGGACTGCTCGCCCCGGCCGATCACGAGGTCCCCGCCCGTGTGCGCCGACGGCACCGAGACGACGAGCGTGGCGACCATCGTGTCGTCCTTCTCCGAGTCCTGGTGCGGCAGGAAGAACTGACCCGGCTCGTAGACCAGCACCGAGTGGAGCTCGGCAGTGAGTTCGCAGTCCGACGTGAGTCCGAGCCCGTCGCGCACCTTCTCCAGGACCGACTCGAACGCAGCGGACCACCGTGCCTGCACCAGCCTCTTCGGAAGCTCCCAGGTGTCGCGGACCCGGCGGTCTGTCACGGTGCGCTCGCCACGCCCGAACCGGGCCGGCCTGCCCAGTTCGATCAACTCCTTGGCCCGGGCCACCGACAACGGCATCCCGACCCGGCCGACCGACGCGACCTCCAGGACCAGGGCGGCAGGATCAGGACTCGCACGGACCTGCACCGCTGGAGCGCCGCCAACGCGCACGGCAGGCAGATGCACCAGGCCGTGGACATCCTGGAGTCGGCTGCCGGCCGCGACGCCACCGGTGCCTTCGCCGTCACCCAGCGCGCCATCGCCTCGGCCACGAAGGTGATCATGCGGGCAGACGACTCCAGCGGCGTCATCGGCGACGCCTGCCGCCGGCTGCTCGACCTGCACGCCCGGCTGGCGCCGCTCGCGAAGCCGCCCGCGGCCAAGCTCGTCGACTGGATGATCGCCTTTCCAGTTCTCCAACGAGTGCGACTACTTCAGCATCGACCCCGTCGCCTACGCGTCGGCGCTCGGCGACACGGGCGTGGCCGCCTACCGGGCCAGGCTGGACGAGATCGCTGCCCGGCTGGACCCGAAGCCCGCCTCCGATCAGCGGCGGAACTCACCGCACTCCCACCAGTGGTTCGTTCTCGAGCCCTTGCAGCGGCGTCCCCAGGTCGTCGTCGGGTCGAGGTCCTCGGCGTCCAGGTCCTCGTCGTCGTCGAGATCGCGGTCGGGGATGCTGGCGCGCCAACGTGAGGTTGACCGCGACGCGGCGCGTCAACGGGCAGCGCGGGCGCTCACTCCTTGAGCACGGGCCGGTACACGGTCTCGACGCGCGAGGGATGCTGCGACTCGTCGGCGGTCCAGGGACCGGTGCCCTCGGTGAGGTCGACGATACCGTCGCCCAGCCATGCGTACCGTCCGTCGGTGAGTGCCTTCGCAAGCTTCCTGTCGGCGGCGTCTGTGTTGTCCCACAGGGCGTGGAACAGCGCGTCGACCCGCAGCCGCGCCTGACGGCAGAAGTGGCCTGCGAGCTCGTAGGCCTCGCTGCCTTGGGTCCCGCCGTGCTGCCGTCGGATCTGGTCGGCCTTGACGATCACGGCCGACATGACGAAGAGCTCGGCGCCGATGTCCACGATCCGGCCGAGGAACGCCTGCTCGTACTCGAGCCTCGCCTGCCACCGCGACATCCCGTAGAACGTTGACCGGGCGAGCTTGCGGGCGCTGCGCTCCACGTACCGCAGGTGGGTCGCGAGGCTGCCGAACCGGGAGTAGCTCGTGGGAGCGATGCCCTTGCCCACGGCGAGCTGAGGCAGCCACTTCGCGTAGAACCCGGCGGCGCGCAGCCCGGCCTTCGCCTTGTCTTTGAGCTCGACATCGGGGTCGATGATGTCGCCGGCGGCCTGCAGGTGGGCATCCGTGGCCTCGCGGGCGAGCAGCAGGCGCATGATCTCTGTAGAACCCTCGAAGATGCGGTTGATGCGCATGTCGCGCAGCTGCTGCTCGGCGGGCACGGCGCGCTCGCCGCGTGCCCGCAACGAGTCGGCGGTCTCGTAGCCTCGCCCCCCGCGCACCTGGACGAGCTCGTCGGCGACCCGGTACCCCATCTCGGTGGCGTAGAGCTTGGCGATCGCGGACTCGATGCGGATGTCGTTCCGGCCCTGGTCGACCATGATCGCCGTGATCTCCTGCAGGGCGTCGAGCGCGAACGCCGTGGAGGCCATGAAGGCCAGCTTCTCGGCCACGGCACCGTGAGTGGCGATCGGGCGCCCGAACGAGGGGCGCTCGGCCGTCCACTCCCGGGCGATCTTGGTCGACCACTTCGCGCTGGCCGCGCACATGGCCGGGATCGCGAGGCGTCCGGCGTTGAGGGTGCTGAGGGAGATCCGCAGGCCGTCCCCCTCCTTGCCGAGGAGAGTGTCCTTCGGGACGACGACGTCGCAGAAGCGGGTCACGCCGTTCTCGAGGCCGCGCAGCCCCATGAACGCATTGCGGTTCTCCACCGTGATCCCCGGAGAGTCCATCTCCACGACGAAGGCCGAGATACCACCCTTGTGCCCCTCGCTCGCCGGCACCCGGGCCATGACGACCACGAGATCGGCGATGACGCCGTTCGTCGTCCACAGCTTCAGGCCGTTGAGCACGTAGCCGGACCCGTCCTCGGTAGGCACCGCGGTGCTCTTCATCCGGGCGGCGTCGGAGCCGAAGCCCGGCTCGGTGAGCAAGAAGGCCGTGACGGCCCCGGCCGCACAGCGCGGCAGGTACTTCTTCTTCTGCTCCTCGGTGCCGTAGCTCTTCACAGGCTGCGGGACGCCGATCGACTGGTGGGCCGACAGGAGGGCTCCCAGCGACGTGTGCACCTGGGCGAAGAGCATGAGCGCACGGTTGTAGGTGAGCTGGGACAGGCCCAGGCCGCCGTACTCCTTGGAGATCTTCATCCCGAACGCCCCGAGGTCCGCGAGCCCCTTCAGCACGTGGTCCGGGATGATTGAGGTCCGCTCGATCTCGAAGCCGACCTCCCGCCACTCTGTCTCGCACAGCGTGCGGACCCGCTCGACGAAGGCGTCGCCCTCGGCGCGGACCTCGGCGGGCTCCTCGGGGAAGGGAGAGATCAGGTCGAGGCGGAGCCGGCCGAGGAAGAGCTCCTTGCCGAACGACGGTAGCTTCCACTCCGTCTGGCGCCCGGATTCGGCGACCTTGCGGGACTCGAGCTCGGCCTGGCGGGTGTCGTGCGCCACGGCAGTCCTCCTTGGCACGTGTCAGGAACTAACCCTGCGGCGCCCTACGCCGCGGTTACCCGCCAGTGTTACTAGTCGGTAGGTTTCAGACAAGGGCCTGGCGGAGATCCTTGAACCCGTCGTGCGCTCCCACCTGATCAGCGACCGGATCTGCCGCCCGCCGGCGGATCGCGGGCCCGGTGCCTCTACTCGCCACGCTCAAGCCGGTCCCGCAAGACCTCCCTGCCGGACGGCCAGGGCCACGTCGCCGTCCTCACCCAGATCATCGGGACCCGCCCGGGACGGCCGTACCGTCGACGACACCCAGATGCTGCTGTTCACGCTCACCCACACGGTCTCGTCGCGAGTGTCGACCGGTTCATCGGCGATCCCGCCGTCGTCACCGCCTCTGGGCCTGACGACTGACGCCGACGCGGCCGCGCGGCCGCGACCACGCGCTGACGGTCCACATCGACCACCAGTTCGGCGGCGGGCTGAAGGACGCCTGGGTCGCCGAAGGCCGGGACGCCAGGTTGCGGCAGCGGGTGATCGACGGCCTGGCCCGTGAGCCCGGGGCGGAGATCGCCGACGTCGACCTCGCCGAGGCGGCTCAGACCCTGCGCGAGGCCGTGGAGCGTTCGCCGTGCCCGGTCGACCCGTACCAGATCGACGACGTCGTGACCCACGTCGAGCTGGCGCAGGTCAGGGCCCACCACCTGTGCGACCTCGCGGGGATCCCGGGGCCGACGCCGGCCGACGTCCTCGCCACGAGCCGTACCGAGTCGCTCGGCGTCGCGGACTTCGACAGTGCCGAGCACCTGCCCGGTGAGGCGGTGCTCCGCCTCAGGGTCTGCCTGCGTGGCATCAGACCCCCGATCTGGCGGCGGCTCGAAGTGCCGGCGGACATGCCGCTCAGCCGGCTGCACCGCGTGCTGCAGGTCGCCTTCGACTGGGACGACGCACACCTGCACTGCTTCGAGACGATCCCGAAACACCCGCGGGGGCATGTCGCGCCGCACGGCAGCCGAGGGCCGGCCCATCGAAGGCCCGGTCCTGCAGCGCACCCGACTCGCCGACCTCGTCGGCTCGGTCGGGGACCGCCTGTTGTACCGGTACGACTTCGGCGACGACTGGGAGCCCGACATCGAGGTCGAAGCCGTCCATGCGGCCGTCCCGGCGCCAGCTACCCGCGCTGCACGGACGGACGACGTGCCGCTCCACAGGGCTGCGGAGGCTGGCCCGGTTACGAGAACTCGACGAAACTCAGACCGAGCGGGTGAGCTCGCGTCCGAGCGTCAGGCTGCGGCTCAGGTCCCGCTCCCGCATCCCGTCGCACGGCAGATGGATCACCTGCCGCGGGTCGACGTCCGCTCGTTCGCACAGCGCTGCTGCTGTGTCCAGGAGAGCGACGGACTCGCCGATCCGCCGCGGTCCGGTCAGCACGGTCAGCAGGTCGGCGACCGCGCCGGTGCTCACGTCGCTGAGGACGGGACTGCGAAAGCCGAGGTCATGGGCCGCCCGGTCGCGTAGGAGCCGGTGATCGGCGGCCCACGCCGTCGGGTCACCGCCCGACGCCGCGGCCCGCCACCACGGGTTCGCGTCCGTCAGTGTCCGCCTGATCTTGTCGTCCCGCACGATGCGAGATTGTCTCTCGATCATGAAGTTGACGCCAAAGGGTGGGGGTGTAGGGATCGGGGATCACTGGGAAACGGGAAGCAAAGAAATTGGGGGGCAAATGGGAAGTCGCTGCCCATTCTGCCTCCATTTGGGCTGCTGGTCCGTGCCAAGTGTCAGGGCATCGTCGGCCGGCCCCTGACCAGATCGGCCAGGAGCAGGTCGAGCAGGGCCTCTTCGAACGCCGGTCGCCCGATGCGGCTCATGGCGGTAGTGAGTTCCGGGTCCCACGGGGAGTCGGTCGGTGAGACGTCGGCTGCGACGGAGGTGCCGAACGAGAAGCAGGCGACCGCGCCGCGAGCGAGTGCGTGGCGGTAGTCGGCGGCGATCATCCGCCAGGGGGGCGCGGTGGGGCAGGCGTCGAGGACGGCGCGTACGTGTGCGAGGCCTGCGCGGTCGAAGTCCGCACGACGGCGACCTGCCAGCCGGCGCCGGCGAGGCGCGCGATGGCGGCCGCTTCGATCGCGGACGGGGTGCCGACGGTGCACAGGAGCCGGATCGGCGATGCCTGGTCGTCGGCCGTCCCGTCGATCGTGCCGGCGGCCGTCGCGGCGGCGGCGATCACCGAGGGGTTCTCGGTGACGAACACCCAGGCCTCCTGCCCGGGCGGGGGACGGCCAGGAGCAGCGGGCGAGTTCACGCGGCGACGCGACGTCTGGCCCTAGCTAGAAGCCTTCCCGCCCTGGGTCTTGTGACTCTCGTTTCATGAGAGTAGACTCTCGATATATGAGAGTTGCGGCGCCGCCGTTGATGGCGATCTTCCGGACTCAGGTCCAAGGAGACATTCTCGCTCGTGTGCTGCTCGCGGACGAGCCGCTGGCCATCGCGGACCTCGCGCGAGAGCTGGAGGCCCCGCTGTCGACCGTGGCGCGCGAGGTGAACCGTCTGGGGGACGCCGGCATTCTGCGCATCGTCCGGCAGGGTCGGGGATCGCTCGTGTCGGGCAACGAGGCGAACCCTGCGCTGGCACCGCTGCGAGATCTGGTGGCCGTCGCGTTCGGGCCGCGGTTCGTGGTGGCCGAGGAGTTCGCCGGCGTGGACGGGCTGGCCGAGCTGGCGGTGTTCGGGTCGTGGGCGGCGCGGTACCGGGGTGAGCGGGGTTCGGTCCCGGGGGACGTCGACGTCCTGGTCGTCGGCACGGTCGACCGGACGGCGGTCTACGACGCGGCAGACCGAGCGGCGCACCGGCTGCATCGGGAGGTGAATCCGACGGTGATGTCGGTGCGGCGGTGGACGATGCCCGCCGAGACGGCCGACCCTTTCGTCCGCGAGCTTCGCGGCCGACCTCTCGTCCGACTCTACCCGCCGGTCACCGATACCGGGAACGAGGAGTCGTGAACGACCGATGAGCTGGGACAAGGGCCGGGATGTCATCGAGGACCTGCTCGTCCGCGGCCACCTCGAGCTCGGCGACCGCTTCGTCCGCGGCATCGTCTTCCACACCGGGGCACTGCCGTTCGACCTCGACGACCGGATCTGGGCCTTGCCGATCGCCGCCATGTGGGCGTGACGCGACACTCTGCGTCCGACCTCCCAGAACCGGGTCGGCCGACTGTCAGCGGCGCCAGAACAGGTGGTGCAGCACGCCGCTCGGGCTGGGGACCTTCTCCAGGTGGTACCGGTCGAGGAGGTCGTCGGGTGAGCTCCACAGCCGCAGGCCCGAGCCGGCGATAACCGGTGAGACCGCCACGTGCAGCGTGTCGACCAGGTCGGCGTCGAGGAACTGCCGCACGGTGGTCACGCCACCGCCGAGCCGGACGTCCTTGCCACCGGCGGCCTCCCGGGCTAGAGCGAGCACCGTGGCGGGGTCGCCGTCGACAAAGTGGAACGTCGTGTCGTCGAGCGTGAACGACGGCCGCGGATGGTGGGTCAGCACGAAGACCGGGGTGTGGAACGGCGGCCGCTGGCCCCACCAGCCCTGCCAGGTGTAGTCCTGCCACGGACCGCGGACCGGGCCGAACTTGTTGCGGCCCATGATCTCCGCGCCGATGTTGTTCGCGAAGTCACGGGTGAAGTAGTCGTCGATGCCCCGGCTGCCGCCCGGGTCGGTGCGGTTGGGCCAGCTAGCGGTGGCGCCGGCCCAGGCGAAGAGCGCCCCGGGGTCGAGGTGCCCGAACGGACGCTCGAGACTCTGGTCCTCGCCGGCGGCGACCCCGTCGGCCGTGACGCCGAAGTTCTGCACCCTGAGCAGCTGGACCACGTGTTCCTCCAGAAAGTGTCGACGACATCGACAGTAGGACCACGGTCGGACGCCGGACTCACCGCCGCGGCCCTCGTGGGTCGGCCTCGCCGCCGGAACACCCCGAGCGGCCGAGGTCGACACCCTGATCGCCGACCTGCGCCACGAGCACCGCCACCGTCCCCGACTGCAACAGGCGCTCACCCACGCCTCCCTGCCGTGAACGACCTGTCGCGCTGAAGGAACGGTCGAGCCAGAGGTGGATCTGAACCTAGACTCTGCCACCTAAGTGGAGAGGCTTCTCTCCGTGTCAACGGAGTCCGGACTGCCACCGACCTTCACCACGAGTGAGGCGCGAGCAGCCGGCGTCCACCCGCGGGATCTCTACGCGGACCGGGATGCGGGTGCGTACGTCGAGCTGTCGCGGGGGGTGTTCCGGCGGGCGGA